>Ga0209024_1001550_pt1 | contig 18085 bp, 13 predicted proteins | sample AutmiccommunBRH5_FD_187380 | JGI IMG/M metagenome (GOLD analysis project Ga0209024, IMG submission 187380) | Deep subsurface microbial communities from Mt. Terri, Switzerland - Autotrophic microbial communities BRH/5 (SPAdes) (version 2) | ecosystem: Environmental > Aquatic > Deep subsurface >...
ATGCGCCTCCAGAACGACAAGATTGCGGATGTGAGAACTGCCTGTGTTGACGAATATCAGATGCAGCGGCCTCTGTAGCCGGGTATTGCCGTCGACATTGATTAACGCGCCGTCATTCAGTAACGCAGTGTTAAGGGATAAAAATGGGGCATTTGCATTGTCGCCCAGCCGTTCCGCCAATGCGGGATCGCTGCTCAACGCAGTACGCAAAGATCCCGCCCGCACACCCGCGGGCAGATCGCTTAAATCAATCCGGAAGACGCCATTTACAAACGTCAACCGATAGGCGTTAAGCCGCATAAACGGCCCGTCCATGGCGTCGGGATCAACTGACGGTTCCGCACCCGCCCCGGTCAGGGGTTGATGAAACGACGATAAATCCGTCCACCGCCAGGCTTCATCTTTTCGTGTGGGTAACCCGGTCTCGGTAAAACGGCGTATCGCGCTTTGACGTACTGCGCGAAGACGCGGCGGCACTGACGCGAGCGCAGCCTCCTGCGCGGCGATCTCCCCAAGCAGGGAATGTTCCAATGTTGCGATGTCACTCATGCCTTTGCCGCTTCGGGTGCGAGCTCCGGCATATCGCCATAGCCCTCGCTGTCCAGCTCAAGCGCCAGCTCCTTGCCGCCGCTGCGCTGGATTTTTCCCTGCGCCAATACATGCACAAAATCCGGAATAATGTGGTTGAGCAGCCGCTGGTAATGCGTGATGACGATCATCGCGCGGTCCGGTGCGCGCAGACCGGTTATACCGTCCCCGACCAGGCGTAGCGCGTCCACATCAAGACCAGAATCCGTTTCATCCAGTACCGCCAACAAAGGCTGCAGGACCGCCATCTGCAAAATCTCACAACGCTTTTTCTCGCCACCGGAAAAGCCGGTATTGACTGGGCGTTTGAGCATATCGGACGAAATTTTCAGCTTTCCCGCCTCGCGCTGCACCAGCTTCATTACCCCGATTGCGTCGAGTTCGTCTTCGCCGCGTGATTTGCGCTGCGCATTGATCGCATGTTTCAGAAAAGTCATGGTCGCAACACCGGGAATTTCCACGGGATACTGAAAACCCAGGAAAACTCCCTTCGCCGCGCGCGCCTCAGGCAGCAGGGCGGTAAGGTCTTCCCCAAAATAATGAATGCTGCCACCCGTAATTTCATATCCGGGACGGCCGGCGAGAATATAGGACAGCGTACTTTTTCCTGACCCGTTCGGGCCCATGATGGCGTGTACCTCACCCGCGTTCACAACAAGATCAATGCCGCGCAGAATTTCCTGCCCGCCAGCGGACACATGCAGATTTTTAATTTCCAGCATTACCTTGCTCATTTTAACCAACGCTGCCTTCTAAACTGACGCCGACCAGCTTTTGCGCTTCGACGGCGAACTCCATCGGCAAATGCTGTAATACTTCGCGGCAAAATCCATTGACCAGCAGAGCCACGGCGCTTTCCGCATCCAGGCCGCGCTGGCGGCAATAGAATAATTGCTCTTCGCTGAGTTTCGATGTTGTCGCTTCGTGTTCCACCTGCGCTTCGGGATTGCGCACTTCGATATAGGGAACGGTATGCGCGCCGCATTTATCACCGATCAGCAATGAATCGCATTGGGTGTGGTTGCGTGCACCTGTCGCCTTAGGGTGTATGCTGACCAACCCGCGATAGGTGGACTGGCTGCCGCCTGCCGAAATTCCCTTGGCGACAATACGGCTTGTAGTGTTGCGCCCCAGATGGATCATCTTGGTGCCTGTGTCCGCCTGCTGATGATTATTGGTGATAGCAATAGAGAAGAATTCACCAACCGAATTGTCACCCTGCAAAATACAACTTGGATATTTCCAGGTAATGGCCGACCCGGTTTCCACCTGGGTCCAGGATATTTTTGAATTGCGGCCCCGGCACGCCCCGCGCTTGGTGACGAAATTATAAATGCCGCCGCGGCCGTCCTTATCACCTGGATACCAGTTTTGCACGGTTGAATATTTGATCTCGGCGTCATCCAGCACAACAAGTTCAACCACCGCGGCATGCAACTGGTTCTCGTCGCGCATGGGCGCGGTGCAGCCTTCCAGATAGCTGACATAAGAGCCCTTGTCGGCAATAATCAGGGTACGCTCAAACTGCCCGGTATTGGCGGCGTTAATCCGGAAATAGGTGGACAGCTCCATGGGGCAACGCACACCCGGCGGGATATAGACAAAGGTTCCGTCACTGAAAACGGCGGAGTTCAACGTGGCGTGAAAATTATCCGCATAGGGAACAACTGACCCAAGATATTTCTGCACCATCTCCGGGTGGTCCTGCACCGCCTCTGAAATGGAACAGAAAATTACCCCGGCCTCGTGCAGCTTGTCCTTGAATGTAGTTGCCACCGAAACGCTGTCAAACACCGCATCGACAGCGACGCCCGCCAGCAGCATGCGTTCGTTCAGCGGAATTCCCAACTTCTCATAGGTGCGCAACAGTTCGGGATCAACTTCGTCCAGGCTTTTCGGGCGCGAACCAAAGCCCTTTGGGGCGGCGAAATAATAGGCGTCCTGATAGTCGATCTGCGGAAAATCGACCTTCGCCCAGGTTGGCTCTTTCATCGTCAGCCAGCGGCGATACGCACGCAAACGCCATTCCAGCATCCACTCCGGCTCAGCTTTTTTGGCGGAAATGAAACGCACAATGTCTTCATTCAGCCCCTTGGGGGCGAATTCAGAATCGATCTCCGTGACGAATCCATATTTGTAGGTTTCACCGGCTTCTTCGACGGTCGCGATGGTTTCTGGCCGTGCACTCATACTCTCTACCTCAACTTACCAAACGCAATGTAACGCGCCCGGAGATCATTTCCCACGCCGCCAAAAAAGTATCGATGTCGGCGGCTTTTGTCGCCCAGCCAAGGCTGATCCGGATGGCGGCGCCTGCCAGCGAATCATCAACGCCCATTGCGGACAGCACGGCGGAGCGCGCCACTTTGCCGGAAGAACATGCCGCCCCGGCGCTGACGGCAATCCCGGCCAGATCAAGGTTCATGACCTGGGTGGCAGCCTCAACGCCTGGGAGGGCAAAACAACTCGTGTTCGGCAGGCGCTGCTGATCACGCCCGAAAAATACCGCATCGGGCGTAATTGTCTGTACACCATCCTCCAGCCTGTCGCGTAACGCAGACATTTTTGCGGCTACGCCGGGAAGGGTGTCTGCGGCGAGACCCGACGCTGCCGCAAAGCCAATAATTGCGGCGCCGTTCTCGGTGCCGCCACGGCGCCCGCGCTCCTGACCACCGCCGTATATCTGCGGGCTAATTTCCACACCGCCTCGAACAATCAACGCGCCAACACCTTGCGGCCCGCCAAATTTATGTGCCGAAAGCGTCAGCAGGTCGGCGCCAAGCGCATCGCGGTCTATCGCCATTTTTCCGGCGGCCTGTACAGCGTCGCAATGCAGCAATGCCCCATGGGCACGGGCGATGTCTGCCGCCCGGGCCACAGGCTGCACGACTCCGGTTTCATTATTCGCAAGCATGACGCTTACCAGTGCGGGTGCGTCCATATCAGCCAGCAACGCATCCAGTGCAGCAAGATCGATCACTCCGGACGCCAGCACAGGAATGACCGCACTGTCCGGCGGGGTGGCGCGCACGACGGAATCATGTTCAATCGCGGATACCAGCACCTGTGTGGCAGGCGCGCCGCGCAAGGCAAGGTTGTTGGCCTCGGTGCCGCCGCTGGTGAAAGTGACCTCATTTGCTTTTGCGCCAACCAGGCTGGCTATAACGCTACGCGCCGCCTCGATCCGGCTGCGCGCCTGTCGTCCCAAACTATGAATACTGGACGCATTGCCATGACACTGCAGCGCATCGGTCATGGCGCGCACGACCTCCGGCCGTAACGGCGCGGTGGCGTTATAGTCCAGATAGGCGGTCTGAGCGGTCATATGAAAATTCTTAAGATATCTGTTCTGCGGATGGTGCAAAGCTGCGTGCATCGGAATTATCTGAACGTTCCGGCAGGTGTGAAACTGCCAGACCTGGGTTCAAAACCCGCTTAAGCACTACGTCCGCGAGGGTCACCGAGCTGAGATAAATATGGATATGCCGTCCGAGTTCTTCCCATAAGTCATGGGTCATGCAGCGGCTGTTATGCTTGGCGCATCCTTTGGAGGAACCGGTCTCGCAACGTGTGGTTTTTATCGGCTCATCCACTGCCAGAATGACGTCCGCAATGCGAATCTGGTCCATCGGATTTGCCAGTTTGTAGCCGCCGCCGGGGCCACGCACACTGCGCACAATTCCGCCCCGGCGCAATTTAGAAAACAGCTGCTCCAGGTAGGACAGGGAAATATCCTGGCGCGCGGCTATTTCAGCCAGAGTAATGGGCCGTTGATGCCCCTCTCCCGCCAGGTCGACCATCGCCATAACCGCATACCGCCCTCGCGTGCTTAATTTCACCAGATTAATCCTCTAAATAGGTATTTCATCCTATGGCAGATTTTACTGCCATTATTGGGGCCGCCTATGATATGACCGCGCACCGTACCAGTGCAGATTTGGCGCGCATAGACGTCGCATACACCTATTAAATATAAACAACCCACTAAAAAAATCAAGTATTAGCCGGCGTTTTCGACCAACCTATTGATTTATCTTATTAAATTATCATTTCAAATACGCTGAACTAACCAGGAACCGCTTTGATGAAAGGAAACGGAAAAGATGTCTGAAATCTTTTTCAATGGCCCAGCTGGCCGTATAGAGGGCCGTTATTATCCCGCAAACAGGGCCGATGCTCCTATTGCGCTTATTTTGCATCCGCATCCGTTACATGGCGGGTCGATGCAGAACAAGGTTGTGCATCAGGTGGGACAAATTTTTCAGAAGCATGAATTTTCCGTGCTGCGCTTCAATTTTCGTGGTGTCGGTCGCAGCGTCGGAGAATATGATCAAGGGCAGGGTGAATTGTCTGACGCCGCGTCGGCGCTGGACTGGCTGCAGCAGATCAATGGTAATGCACCGCAATGCTGGGTCGCCGGATTTTCCTTCGGCGCCTGGATTGCGATGCAGCTGTTGATGCGGCGTCCTGAAATATCAGGCTTTATCGGTATCGCGCCGCCCGCCAACGCTTATGATTTCGCATTTCTTGCACCATGCCCGGTTTCGGGTGCGATCATTCACGGCACTGCTGATCAGGTAGTGCCAACGGAATCTGTTGATAAGTTGGTCAATAAGCTGTCGTCGCAGAAAAACATCGTGGTCGACTACATTAAAATTAAAGGCGCCAACCATTTCTTTGAATCTCACATCCCGGAACTCAGCAAACAGGTTAGCGACTATTTGGGCCGCCAGGTGGCCCTTTTGAACTCCAAGCAGACGGCCTGATGAACGACACTATGGTTTACGCGCCAGTATCCCGCCCGTTATAGGCGCAGGCGCGCCGGTTGTTGAGGGAAGGCTCAGAGGCAGTCCTCGCAGGGAGCGCACAGCCAGAAAGGCAAAAGCTTCCGCTTCCAGGGCGTCTCCCCGCCAGCCAACGTCTTCGGCTGCGTACAGGCTGACGTCCAGTTCGCGGCGCAACATTTCCATCAGAGTCCTGTTGTGGCGGCCCCCGCCGCACACAATCCAGCGCGCGGGGCGTGCTGGCAAATGTGTGACGGAGGCGGCAATGGCAGCAGCCGTAAAAGCGGCCAGCGTCGCAGCGCCATCCTCCGGCGAAAGCGTTTCCACCAACGACAGATCAAAGTCCTGACGGTCAACACTTTTGGGGGGCGGGGCGTGGATTTGCGGCGCGCGCATTAGCGCGGCAAGGGCAGGGGCGTTCACGTGGCCCCGCGCGGCAAGGGCGCCGTCCCGGTCCATGGGTATCCCGGTTTTGCGCGCGCACCAGTCATCTATCAGACCGTTGCCCGGCCCCGTATCGAATGCCACAATGCCATTGCGCACCGGATCCAGCGTCAAATCCAGCCAGGTCACATTGGCCATGCCGCCAATATTCAAAATTACCAGCGGGCCCTGAGGTTCATTCTCGTCGCCGTCCAGATCGCGGGCCAGGCCCTGATGATAAAGCGGCACGAATGGCGCGCCCTGGCCACCCGCCGCCACGTCGGCACTGCGAAAGTCGTGCACGACGTCTATATCGAGGGTGCGCGCCAGCCAATCGCCATCACCAATTTGCAGGGTCAGGCGTTCTTCTGGCCGATGCAATAATGTCTGCCCATGAAATCCGACCACGGCAACTGATTCCCGCTCAATCTCGGACTCGGCCAGCAGGGCATCCACCAGTTGTCCATGAATCCGGGTCATATCGCGCGTCAATTCAACGATTTCAGGCGCCTGCCGCGCCGCGGGGCCTAATTTTGCCGCCAAAACCATGGCGTTACGCAGCCTGCTGCGCATTTCCTCATCATAGGGCTGGGTCGCCCAGGGGCCAAACGCCTCCACCCGCTCCCCATCCGTGCGGATCAAAGCGGCATCTATTCCGTCGAGGGAAGTGCCGCTCATCAGACCCAACGCGATTACCGGTTTCATGTTCATCCCTCCAAGCTTTTCGACTTGTCATAAAGCTGTTACAGCTTAGCTGCTTAACCGACAATACTCACCAGCAAGAATAACCAGTATCATGAAATTGCGTTCTGATTTTTTGCAGACCTTCGTTGCCCGTGGTTACCTGCATCAGTGCACGGACCTCGAGGGACTGGATGCACAAGCTGCATCCCAGGTAATCACCGCCTATGTGGGCTATGATTGCACGGCTCCCAGCCTGCATGTTGGTAGCCTGATTTCAATCATGATGATGCGGCTGTTACAGCAGTCCGGGCACAAGCCGATTGTGTTGATCGGCGGCGGCACCACGCGGGTAGGCGACCCAACGGGCAAGGATGAGTCGCGCCCCTTGCTTACTGACGCGCAAATTTCCGACAATATTTCCGGTATTCGGAAAGTGTTTGAGCGTTTTATAAAATTCGGTAATGGACCAACCGATGCGATATTGGTCAATAATGCTGATTGGCTCGATAAACTGAACTATATCGAGTTTTTGCGGGATTTCGGCACACATTTCACCATCAATCGTATGCTGACCATGGATAGCGTCAAACTGCGGCTGGAGCGCGAGCAGCCGCTGACCTTTCTTGAGTTCAATTACATGCTGTTGCAGGCCTATGATTTTGTGGAATTGAACCGCAAGCATGGCTGTCACCTGCAGATGGGCGGCTCGGATCAGTGGGGTAACATCGTCAATGGCGTTGACCTGGGGCGGCGCGCCGATGGGGCGCATCTGTTTGGCTTGACGACGCCGCTGCTTACACTCGCGTCCGGCAAGAAGATGGGAAAATCCGAAGGCGGTGCCGTATGGCTGAACAGCGATATGCTCAGTGCGTATGATTACTGGCAATATTGGCGCAACGCGGAGGATGCTGACGTAGGGCGTTTTCTGCGCCTGTTCACGGAATTGCCGCTTGATGAAATTGACCGCCTGGAAAAACTGCAGGGGCAAGAACTGAACCAAGCCAAAAAGATTCTGGCCAACGAAGCGACAGCGATGGCGCATGGCGGGCCTGCATCGCAACAGGCGGCGGAAACCGCGCGCCAGACCTTCGAAGAAGGCGCGATGGCGCAAGGGTTGCCGGAGTTGGAAATACCGCGTGCAGAACTTGAGCCGGGCATTGCGATATCCGAGCTGCTGCGGCGTTCGGGCCTATGCGCCAGTGGCGGCGAAGCCAGACGGCTAATCAAAAATCGCGGTGTACGGATTAATGATCAGCTGATTGAGAACGAACAGGCAGCACTCAGCCCGGCTGAATTTTCCAACGGCACGGTAAAACTCAGCGCGGGCAAGAAAAAGCACATTCTGCTGCGCGCTTTGTAGATTTACGTCCGACAGTATTGATCCACGCTTTCCCTGAACCTCCCCCGCTACCCGCCGTAGAACACCTTCTCTCCCAGGTCTTTCATCCAGAGGATGGCGTCATCGGCGCGGGCGTCGGGCTGCTTGGCGACGTTGGCGTTGGTCACCTGGGCCACGAAAATATGGTGATCGCCCTGCTCAACAATGCTGGTCACCTTGCATTCAACGCTGGCTATGGCGTTGCTCAGTATCGGAGAACCATTGGCTCCGGCCTTGAAGGGCTCGCCGCTGATTTTGTCGCCGTCCAGTTGCGCCGGTTTAAAGAACGTAAAGCCGACCGGTGCTTGTCCCTTGCCCAGCATATTCAAGGCAAATGTCTTGGTTTTTTTTATCAGAGCGTAGGCGCCGCTATCGCTCTTGATGGCCACTGCAACCAGTGGCGGTTCAAATGAGGTTTGCGTTACCCAGTTCACCGTCGCCGCGGCGATTTCATCCCCCGATTTGGCGGTCAGAATATAAATCCCGTAGGGGATCATCCGCAATGCGGTCTTTTTTGCAGCGTCATCCATGTCTCTCTCCTGCTTTGTTAATTCGGATATGTTTGAGATTCCAACACTCTGAAAGAGGAATCAAGTGTGGAATTTATTTTGTGGACCGCGTAGGCGGTGCGGCCTCCTCGCTGGGCGCCGTCGCATCACCAAGCTCGAATATCTTGCGCAAAAACCCCGGGGTCAGGGCGGATAGCGGATTTACGAAAATGTCCGGATTATCGCTGGAGCCGCTGGCGCTGTAATTGATGGCGAAAATGCCTTCATTTTCCCCACCGAGCAGAATTTTCCCCAATACCGGGACTTTGCTGAAAACCGTGTTGAGTGTATAGGCGGGGATGACGGTGCCGTTCATTTTGACCGTCCCCATGGCTTCGTTCCTGGTCCCATGCAGGGTCAGGCCGAGTTCTGAGCCAGAACCATAGGCCTCGGCAACCGTTACAATCCCATTTCGCATCTGAAAAGGCACAAGGATCCGATCAAAGGTCAGGCCGCTGCCGGTCAAAATGTCGCGAATGCCGGTAAGAGAAGCGATGGTCAAAATCCGCGTCAAAGCCGGTGCATTGACAATCTGTATATTCCGTATACGAATTTCCCCCTGCATTGGCGGTTCCCGCTGCGGAGTGCGCGGTTCGCTATCAAGAAACGCTCCCTTCATTTCAAGATCGCCATTGACGCCGCTGTCAAACAGCTCCAGCCCATGCAATATCTTGCCCGCGTCCAGGGAGATGAGCGAAAAGGTCCTGTTCCCGGTTGGGCCCGGCTCCAGCCGCAGGGCCACGCCGCGTTCCGGGCCATAATTTCCGTCTACTGCAAGGCTGGTGAAATCCGCCCCATCATAGCTGCCAATGGCGATAACATCGTTCAGAACATTGCCTTCGCGCAGCAGGACCTCCTTAACACGCGCCTCAATATCGTACGCAAGACCTTGTTTACTGGGGTCACGCACGCCACCGGAACTGCGTAATTGGGCGATAGATGATGATAAATCTGCGCGCGGCCCCGTCATCGAAATCGCATACGCACCGCTTTTCATGCGCCGCACGTCACCATTCAAGTCATTGTTGGAACCTAGTTTCAACCGGTCCAGACGGATCATTCCTGGCGGTCCGTTCAACTCGAACACAAGACGGCCGGAAACATCGATATCTTCTCCGGTGATGGTTAAATTATCCAGCGCGGCGCCTGTCTTGTCTCCCGGGGGGATGGAGAAATCAAACGCAATGCTGGCGGGAAAGTCTTTTGGTTTGCGCCAGGAAAGAGGTTCGGCAATCAGCTCGGCATTACGCAAATCGCCGGTTACATGACCCCCGGAAATTTTAGCGCCTCGCCCCCAAACCTCCGCAAAAAGCGTTACCGGCCCGGCAATCAATCCCACAGTCGGAAAACCAAGCGCCTCAAGCTGGTGTTCGTCAGCATTCATTTTCACCGTATAATTGCTGGAGGGGCCACTATTGACGCCGAATTTTTCGTTCCAGACGATATCGGCTTCTGCGTCAAGAAAGCGTCCGGTGCCCTTGGCCTCTATCCCTTTGCTGTTGACCTCAACATGGACGTCGGCCTGTTCCAGCGCCACGCCATTGAGCAGATTGGGCAGCCTCAAATCATCCACATCGCTTGTCACCTGGTACTGGATCTCGTCCATACCCATGCCGTCTTTTATAGGCAGTTTAAGATGCAATTGCGTCTGCGCCGTCCCGCCTATTGTGTACGGGTCAATGCCGTACCTGGATGGATAGCCAAGTGGTTTAAAATCAATCAGTTGTAAGGTTTTGGTCATGCTGCCATTTAACAACAGCCCAATTTCCCCGTCTTTCTCCGGCAGGTGGGTGTTGGCGAGAATGAACTTGCCCTCGCTGATCCGCAGGCTGTCAAGAATGACGCCTTCATCGAGGTTCAACTCTAGTTGGCGCCCGGTAATCACGGCGCGGCCGCGTCCCTGAGTGATTGGCGGCATAGGGCGCAGATAATGGCCAGTGACGCCATTAAACTGCATGTCAACCTTGATCGCGTCATCCGTTAGCGGCCCCGCAGCGAACTCACCGCGCGGTATATTCACTTCAAAACGTGCGTGATCGATGTCGCCGGCATCCATATTTTCGATGAACCAGCCCCGCGATCCCTTGGCGGCGGGCAGGGGCCACAGGCTTTTAACAGCCTCGATCGTGGCGCCAGTAATGTCGCCGCTTAATTGGATGGCCGGACTTTCGACGCCATATTCAGCCGACCCGGTGGCGGTGATTCGCAGTGGACCCTGACGCAACTGTAATCGTCCCAGGCGAATCAGACCATCGCCAAATGTGTACTCACTCTCAATCTCTAAACTATCGACCTGCACAGGTTGCGGCATCAATTCAGGCACAATGACTTCACCGGCCCCAGTGTGCAAATTGGCGCTCAGGCTCAGTAATTTTCCGTCCCCGGCCAGTTGGAGCCCCACAAGCCCGCTGACAGGAAGGTGAAAGTTGGCAAGCTGCGTCAGACCTGCGCGCGCAGCCGAAAGGCGGTAAGGCTCGATACCACTAAAGCTGATATCGATCAGGGTTAGCTGCGTCGCGCGGTCAAAATTTCCCGCCAGGGACATCGTCCATATTTGTTTGTCAATTTTCAGCCCGATCGCGGCTTCGCCAGTGATGCCCTGATCAGAACGATCAAACGAAAAATTGGCCTTGCTGGCTTCCCACATGGTCTCAAGTCGCAAATCACGATAAACTAGTTCTGCATTACGGATGGCCAGATGTTCCAGCGCGCCCATATTTCCACCAAGACCTGGGGGCTCAAGCAGTGCGGCAAATGCGCGTGACAATAACCGCGATACGTCGGGCGGGTCAGTTTTCCGTAAATCGTCCGCTGACGCCGCAACGCCCATTCTGAACGACCCGTCCAGCAGGCGCACCAATGTCAGCGAGGCGCCATTCAATTCAAGCGATGTTGGCGCTATCCGCCCAAACAGCAGGCCGCGCGCGCTTAGCCCTATATCTATCCGTGGGGCCTGCGCCACCACATCACCAGACGTTTCTTTAATCCGCACACCCGTAATGGCGATCGCCAGAGAAGGGCGCAGATCCGTCCAGTCAACAACGGATTCGTCGAATTCCCAGCTATAACCAGGGGTCGCCTCGGTCAGCATTTCCTGAAGATAAGTCGCTAAAAAAGCCAGCGAGACGGGGCCGCTGGCAAATCGCCAAAGTGCGAGCGCTACAATCAACGTGGCGATTGTCAACGCCGCGCCTAGCGCGCGCATTAGTATCTGTGTTGAACGAATAATCACCGACTGGCTTCAATGTTGCCGTATTATCATTCGCACATCACCTTCATTACTGGCTATATCATTAGTGGCTGTATCATGGCCATGCGCCTTGCCGGACCATTATCAGGTGGTGATTGAATGCCCATTTTCTCATTTCTCAACGCTATCACAGATTCGCACCGTATGCCCCAGCCGTTTAATCGAAAGCAGGCGGAAGGCGTGCTGGCGGATCTGCGCCAGGCGGCGGAAGGTTGTGACGATGCGGTCCAGCAGTCGATCAACTCGCTAGTGAATGATACCAAAGGGCGGAGCCTGTTGCTGGCGATATTTGGGAACAGCCCGTTTCTCAGCCGTACGGTACTGCGTGACCCGGCCTTTCTTTGCGCGCTGATGCAACAGGGCCCCGCGCAAACCATGAACGAAATCGCCGATGCGGTCCGCGCTTTAGGGCGCGCGGAACTGCAAGAGGCCGAATTGGCGCAGCAGTTGCGCATCCTGCGGGGGCAGGCCGCCCTGTGTATTGCGACAGCCGATATTGCAGGCCTTTGGGATCTGGGAGACGTAACCCGCGCACTTTCCGGCTTTGCCGAGAATATATTGCAGTCAACCGTTGACGCACTTCTGCGTACCCACGCAAAGACCGGTGATCTTGTACTTGGGGATGCGCGACAACCGTCCCTGACGTGCGGTTATGTGATTATCGCAATGGGCAAACTAGGCGCCAGGGAACTAAATTACTCCAGCGACATAGATTTGATAGTCCTGTTTGACCCGGAACGCTGTTCCTACAGGGGTAAACTGGAGATGCTCGATTTTCAGGTGCGTTTCACCAAAACACTGGTTCGGCTGTTGCAGGATTTTACAGCAGATGGCTACGTTTTTCGTGTCGATCTGCGCTTGCGCCCGGATCCTGCCGCAACCCCGATCGCTTTGCCAGTAGAAGCGGCGGAAACATATTATGAAAGCACCGGCAAGGGGTGGGAGCGTGCCGCGATGATCAAGGCCCGCCCCATTGCGGGCGATCTGGAGATGGGCAACACTTTTCTCAAGAATATCAGCCCCTTTGTCTGGCGGAAAAACCTTGATTTTGCTGCGGTGCGCGATGTCTTTGACATGGTCGGTCTGATCCGCGCGCATCATGGCTACGCAGAAATCCAGGTGCCCGGCCATAATATCAAGATAGGCACCGGCGGCATTCGCGAGATAGAATTTTTTGCGCAAACCCATCAATTGATTGCGGGCGGCCGTGACCGCAAACTGCGCGATCCCACCACACTGGGCGTCCTCGAGCTTCTGAAGGAGAATGAACAGCTCGAAGCCGATGCTGAGCAGCAGTTGAGGGAATCCTATATATTTCTGCGCACCGTGGAACATCGTCTGCAAATGATCAATGACGAGCAAACCCAGACATTGCCCAAAACGACAGACGGGCTTGAGCATCTGGCCGCATTTATGGGTTATGGCGGAGCTGACGAGTTCTGCGACGCGGTGCAGCTGCATCTCGGTCACGCGGCGGCGCAATTTCAAAAACTGACCGGGCAGGGGGATACAGACGACACAATCACTGGTGAACAATCAAAAGAAGTAACCTCGGACACGCAGTTGCAGCACTTGGGATTCAGTGATCCGGAACGCGCCTTCGGCATCGTCGAAACCTGGCGAACCTTCCGGTACCGCGCGTTGCGTAACCAGCGGGCGCGCGAGTTGCTGCATTTATTGACACCGAAAATACTGAGTGCGATTGCCAGCACCTCTGATCCTGACGGGGCGTTGCTGCGTTTTGATGAATTTCTTGCCGCCATGCCGGCGGGTGTTCAGTTGCTGTCACTGTTTAACGCCAATCCCTGGTTGCTCGAGCTGATTGCGGAAATAATGGGTACGGCGCCAGCGCTTGCTGAAATGCTGGGACGAAAACCGGCACTTTTGGATGCGGTTTTGTCACCGGATTTTCTGGAAACGCTCCCGGACGTAGACCGGCTTGCCGCGGATCTCAATTACGCCCTTGAAGCGGCACGTGATTTTCAGGATGTGCTTGATATTTCGCGGCGCTGGGGAAATGAGCGCAAATTTCAGATTGGCGTTCAGCTACTTCAAAATCTGATTGACGGTGCCAGCGCGGGTTTGGCGCAAAGTAATATCGCCGACACCTTGCTGCGCGCGTTGTTGCCGTGCGTGGAGGCGGAGTTGGCACAAAAAAATGGGGTCATTCCAGATGCCCAAATGGCAGTGTTGGCGATGGGCAAGCTCGGTGGCAAGGAGCTGACCTTCACCTCTGATCTGGATCTGATTTTTATCTATCCGGACACCACCGAAATATCGAACGGCAAAATCCAGTTAAGCGCCGCTCAATATTTTGCGCGGCTTAGCCAGCGTCTGATTAATGCCCTGACAGCTCCCACAGGTGAAGGTTATCTGTACGAGGTTGACATGCGGTTGCGTCCGTCGGGAACGCAGGGGCCAATAGCCGTGTCGTTGGAGGCGTTTCGCAAATATCATCAGGAAATGGCACATACATGGGAGCATATGGCCTGGACACGCGCGCGTATCGTCTCTGCCTCTGAAACCTTTGCGCACGATATCAATGCAGTCATACGCGGTTTTCTTGCCAGGCCCCGCGATCCAGAATCACTGGCGCATGAAGTAGCATTGATGCGTGCGCGCGTTGATCAGGAACATCACACCAGTAATATCTGGGACTTCAAATATGTCCGGGGCGGGATGATGGATGCGGAATTCATCACCCAGTTTTTGCTTCTGCGCGAAGCTGCGGCTTTTCCTGAAATATTACAGGGCACAACGATTACAGCGCTTGAACAGCTAGCGGCGAACCAGTGTGTGCCCGAAGAAGCGGCGGGAGAAATTATTGAGACGCTGCGCCTATTGCGTGATTTACAGCAAGTGACGCGCCTATGTCTTGGTGATAATCCCGATGTCCATCATGCCCCGAACGCGATGCGAAATATGATAGCGGCGCGCGAGCAGGCCCAAACATTTTCCGAACTTGAACAACGGATCACCGACCATGAAATGAACGTCTATCAGATTTATCGGCAAATTATTTTGGACGCAGCAGGGACCGGTGCGGAGGCCTCGAAGTTGCCGCCGCAATAGCAGTACTGTCGTTCCCGCAACTTTGCACCCTAGCCATACTGGACGAAGCGCCGCCACTTCCGGCATAGTACAATCAGTTATGCAAAAGAATGAAATGAGATGAGATGAACATGCTTGAAGAAGGTCAAAAGGCTCCTGCTTTCCAACTCAAAACGGATGGCGGCGGTGAAATCAGCCTGGCAGAGCTGAAGGGTAAAGTCGTCGTGGTTTATTTTTATCCGAAGGATGATACGCCGGGGTGCACGACCGAGGCCATTGCGTTCAGCGCTCTCAAGCCCGAATTTGATAAATGCGGCGCGGTGCTGGTCGGAGTTTCGAAAGATAGTGTACAGCGCCATGATAAATTCAAAGAGAAACATGATCTGAAAATTCAGCTGGCTTCCGATGAACAAGGCGAGATGGTTGCTGACTATGGAGTTTGGATTATGAAGAAAAACTATGGCCGCGAATATATGGGTATAGATCGCAGCACCTTCGTGATCGACGCCAAGGGCGTCATCCGTAATATCTGGCGCAAGGTAAAGGTCAAAGGTCACGCCGAAAAAGTGCTTGAGGCGGTTCAAGCCCTGTAGTCACGTTAATACCGCGACGCTGGCGCCTTGAGTATTTTTAGCCTTCCTGGCGGTATGTGAGCTGCGAAGGCGTCCAGAATTGCTGTTGATAAAAGCGGGATTAAAACAGGCCGGGGGCTGGACCTGTCGTTTTATTTTTACCCAATATATTCCGTAACGGTGAGGTGCTGCGTAAAAAATGGAGAAAACATTAAACTAGTGATAGACATCACTTGGCTATCAGGGTTCAATGGCAGTTGAGATGCGGGAGTCGCGATAAAAAAGTTAAGGGGGCTGGATGTCAAACGGGATCGTAATGATCGCCGCTAACGTGTGGGGGCAGCTTTTTCCGGAACGACAATTTTATATACGTAGTCAAGGCCGCGTTCGTTATGCAAACCTGCCGCCGGGGGTTCAGTTTGCCGGGATGGCCATTCTTCTCCTTGGTTTGTTATGGTCTGCATTTGCTTCGGTAAATTTTGCGTTTCAGCAAGAGACGTTGGTTGACCGTGAGTCACAGATTGATACGTTACGTGGTTCCAATGCACGGCTCGCAGCAGAACTTGCGGACGTGCAGCAGCGTTTTTTAAGCGCGACATCAGAGCTCGAACTCAAACAGCGGCGGTTGGCCAGTATTCTAACACAAACTGCTGGTGTGACAGCAGGTGATACGGTAGCCACCAGCGCTCCATTAACTTCAGAAGCCAGCCCGGCAAACCCGGCCCTGCTGCCACGAGGGCGGCCTGATGTTTTTAAAAAATTTCAACCCGATGTTCTGCCGCGTACGCGGCCTGTGCGCCCCGGGGTCAGTCTTCCTTTAAATTTAAGTATGACGGCTCTGGAGGGTGACCAGAAACACGGCCACGTAACATATGATGACATGCTGCTTGATGACACCCGCTTATCGGGCGCCAGGAGCGCGCAAAATGAGGTGGTGGCTTTTCTTGCCGCAGATGCCAATACAGCCGTTATTGCGCTGGAGAAGCTGATCAATCAGACGGGGCTTGACGCAGATACCATGCTGCGGCGCCGTCTTGGTTCAGAGGTCTCCGGCGGCCATGCGGAAGGGGGGCCGCTGCTTGCTGTATCACCTTCAATGAACGGCAAATTAATGCGCCGCCCTTTATCGGGCGACCGCGCAGCGCCGCCCACCCGAAAGGCCAGGCTGGAAATGTTGCGAGAGGCGCTGTTCAGCTTACCGTTGGCCGAACCCGTTAATGATTACTATGTCTCTAGCAAATATGGGTATCGCCGTGATCCCTTTACCCAGGCAAAGGCATTTCATTCCGGTATCGATATGGTTGCGCCGCGCGGGACCCCGGTCCACTCCAGTGCGCCGGGCACGATTGTGTTTGCGGGTCCAAATGGTCCCTATGGCAATATGGTGGAAATTGATCATGGCCGGGGAGTCAAGAGCCGCTATGCGCATCTGAGCAAGATAACTGTTGTACGCGGTCAAAAAATTGGTTTGCGCGATTTAATCGGCCTGGTTGGAAATACGGGGCGCAGCGGCAGCGCGCATTTGCATTTTGAAGTCTGGTTTGATGGTAAGGCGCGTGATCCGCGCAATTTCTTGAAAGCTGGCGAGAATGTTTTTCAGCGGCAAGGATAAAAGCCCGAACGCGCGGAAACCTGGCCGCCGCCAGGGTGGAGAGCCGATCTCACTTATCAGCGCGGACTTGGTCGTTTCGGGTGATCTGATTACACCCGGCGATTTGCAGATAGACGGTGTCGTGGAGGGCGATATTCGTTGTGAATCGCTCACTATCGGACCATCTGCAACCATCTCTGGTAATATTTTTGCTGAAGATGTGTTGATTAGAGGCACACTAAATGGCGCAATCGAGGCGCGCTTCGTTACTTTGGGTAAAACGGCCCAGGTGAGCGGCGACATTCTGCATGAAACAATAGCCATAGAAGCCGGCGCTATTTTTGATGGCCGTTTGACCGGCCGCAATCGCGCCTTAGGCGCCGCCATGGAAGCGCTTCCGCAGCCGGACGGCGAGGTTGGCAATTCCATTTCGGCGGACGAGCCCCAACGCACGCCTTCCCAGGCCATCTAGCGTCAGGCGGAATTACCGTTAACGGACAATTGCAACTTTCCACTAGGGGTTCCAAGTGCCGTCGGCGGATATTCAGGTTCCCATACACCTGCCAGAAAAGTCTGCCGGTTAGCTTTCGCGGGGATTGTATCCGGTTGGAGGCTGCTTTTGCCGAACCGTCTGTATCGAAGTAGTCCCGCGTTTCCCTGCGGGTGCGGGCAACTCGAGAAAAATCTATAATCACTTTATCGTGAAGCGGCCACCATTGATATTTTTAACTGCATTTTCTGTCCCTTACGGTGGGGCTTTGATTTACGCCAGTCAATAATATCGTTTATTAAAGTCAGTAATATTACTATAAGAATGTTGACTTGGTAATTTCCTTGGTGGTAGCGCGCCCCCGGAACGGCGCGATACGGCCAGGCAATGATAACAATCAGGATCTAGGAAGGACGGAAGCATGATAAACAGGAAGCTTTTTTACGGCACGTCGCTTGCGATGCTGCTATCGGTGACCGCATTCGCGGGGGTTCCCCCGGAGGTGGCGGCTCGCCTTGGTAACGATTTGACGCCAATGGGGTCGCAAAAATCCGGTAATAAGGATGGTACCATCCCCGAATGGACCGGTGGCCTGCAATCGCCGCCTGCGAATGTCACGTACAAGATCGGCGACCGGCACCCGGATCCCTATGCGGATGACAAGGTCCTGTTCACCATTACCGCCGCGAATATGGCGCAGTACGAAAAAAATCTGGGTGTGCTGTC
>Ga0209024_1001552_pt1 | contig 18072 bp, 17 predicted proteins | sample AutmiccommunBRH5_FD_187380 | JGI IMG/M metagenome (GOLD analysis project Ga0209024, IMG submission 187380) | Deep subsurface microbial communities from Mt. Terri, Switzerland - Autotrophic microbial communities BRH/5 (SPAdes) (version 2) | ecosystem: Environmental > Aquatic > Deep subsurface >...
CACCGGGCTCAGCATCGCCTCAAAGGTGCGGGAACGCGCCGCCAGAACACCGATTGGCACCCCAAGGACCACGCAGATGAGTACCGACGTGCTGACCATCGCCAGGGTCGTCATCGTGAGGTCCCACATGCCAATCAGGCCGTTGATCGGCAGCGCCACTGCGGTGAAGAGCGCCACGCGCCAGCCGGCAAAGCGGTAGGCGAGTCCAGCCATCGCGAGGACAACGACCCAATCAGGCAGCCAGAGGAGGAACGTCTCCAGATTGTCCAGGATGAACGCGACGGGCTCTTTCAGTGCTTGGAAAAAGGGCCTGAACTCCCCACGGAGCCAGTCCACGGCGGCGTCACCCCAGTCCTCCAACGGAATACGTTCTTCGTTGAAGAGATCCATGGTCTAACTCCCCGACTCGGCAGGCGCCTTCGCGGGCGCAGCGTCGAGCGCGCTCGCACCGTTCGTGCCGCTGGAGCCCGTCGCGAGATGCGCGGGCGGCGCGAGGCTGGCGAGCAGGTCCACCTGCTGCGCGACACCGACGAGGCGTCCCCGCTCGTCGACGGCGACCAGGCAGTGCTCGGAGGCAGCAGCCTCGTAGACATCGAGCAAGATGTCGTCGGGCGAGACGACGCCGTAGTCAGTGGACACGAGCGACTGGAGGGAGTCTTGCCCCGCGCGGGCTGCCCTCACCACGTCCGCTTCGAGGACCATGCCGACTGGCTTGCGGTCACGGTCGACCAGCATCATGAAGTCGTTGTCGGTCGCGGCCATGCGCGCCACGGCGGTGCGCACGGTGTCGCGCTCGGCCTGTAGCGTGTCCGGGTGGTTCATGATCGAGGAGACCGAGAGCACGCGGCCTCGGTCCACGTCGCGCGTGAACTCCAGGACGTAGTTGTTCTTCGGCTCGGAGACGATCTCCTCGGCGGTGCCAATCTGCACGACCTTGCCGTCGCGCATGATCGCGGTGTGGTCGCCGAGCTTCAGCGCCTCGTTCAGGTCGTGGGTGATGAAGACGATGGTCTTGCCCAGGTCGCGCTGGATCTGCAGCAGCTGGTCCTGCAAGTCGCGCCGGATTAGCGGGTCGAGCGCGCTGAACGCCTCGTCCATCAGCAGGATGTCCGCGTCCGTCGCGAGCGCCCTCGCGAGGCCTACGCGCTGCTGCATCCCGCCGGAGAGGTCGCCCGGTCGGCGGTCGCCCCAGCCGGACAGCCCGACGAGCTCGAGCGCCTCGCCTGCCAGGCGGCGTCGCTCACCCGTGGAGATGCCCTGCATCTTCAGGCCGTACTCGACGTTCTCCAGCACCGTGCGGTGTGGGAAGAGCCCGAAGTGCTGGAAGACCATGGAGAACGTGTTGCGGCGCAGTTCGCGCAAGCGCGTGACCGAGGCGGCGATGACATCCTCGTCGTCGATGAGCAGTTCGCCGGAGGTGGGTTCGTGGAGGCGGTTGATGCAGCGGATCAGCGTGGACTTGCCGGAACCCGAGAGCCCCATCACGACGAAGATCTCGCCGGGCTCGACCGTGAACGACACATCCAGGACCCCGACGACCTGGCCGGACTCCTTGAGGATCTCGTCCTTGCTCTTGCCCTGCTTGACGAGATCGAGGGCTCGCTCCGGCGCGTCGCCGAAGACCTTCGTGATGTGTCGGGCTTCGATTCTCGGCATCTGGCTCCGGTCGGTCGACGGAATCAGAGGCGAACAGGGGCAAGCCACAGGCAGGCAGCTAACGCGCGGTCCGCACTCCTCGTTGGTCGCTTGGGGGTCGCCGCACCGACATCAGGTCGGGCGTGAGATACCGTGAGTCTACGGTGATTACCCCTCCGAGGAAACCCTTCTCCAACACATACGTTCGGGCGAGCCCCCTCGCAATCGCACTACTCACACTGGCGACTTTCCTCGCAGTTTCGTGCGATCCCGCCTCTACACGTGTGTTGATCGATGACCTCACAGCCCCTCGAGGCCTGACGCACACTGGTGATTCGCTCCTCATCGCCGAGGGCGGCGCGGGCCGGATCCTCCGCTATGACCTCGCCGAGGAAACCCTCGTCGGAGTCGCCTCGCGCCTCCCGGTCTCGCTCGACGCAGGCCCCGGTGGCAACACGGCGGCAGGCGTCACCGCCGTCGTCGAGTGGCCCGCCGGGGGTCAGGACGCCCTCGCGTTCGCCGTCGGCGAGTACCGCGGGGGGCGCTTCTCGCGCCTCTATGTCCTCGTCCCCGGAGCGGAGCCCGAGGGGATCACGCCGCTCTCCGACCCGATGGAGCCGGGCGGCCTCGTGAACCCGTATGACCTCGTGCTGCTCGGCGACGACTTCATCGTGAGCGACCCCGGCGCGAACGCCCTCTGGCGCGTAACGCCCGAGGGCGAGGTGCTCCCGTACGCGGACTTCCCCGACCTCGGGGGCCTCGTCGACGACCGAGGCGTCGAGGTGGTACCGACCGGGATGCACCTCGACCAGGCCGCCGGAGACGGAACGATCTACGTGGCGAGTCTCACTGGCTACCCGTACCCACCCGGCGCCGCGAGCATCTACGCCGTCCGTGATCTGAACGGCGATGGCGACGCCCTCGACGCCGGCGAGGTCGAGGTGGCGGCCACCGGCTTCACCGCCGCGACTGACGTAGCCACGATCGAGGGCGGCTTCCTCGTCACCGAGTACAGCGCGGACATGCTGGCGCTCGTGGAGGAGCACGGCGTCGACGAAGCCGCCGCGGTCCCCGGCCGTCTGGTGCGCTGGCGCGACGGCGCGATCGAGTACCTCGCGGACGTCGTCTCGCCCACCTCGGTGCTCGTCGACCGTTCGCAGGACAGTGGTCCGAGGGCGCTCGCCTCCGAGGAGTTCCCCGGCCGCATCGTCGCGATCGACCTCGACGATTAGGCGCGAGCAGCACGACGACGCCCTCGCGCGGCGCTACCGCTGGACGAGTTGCGTCAGCACGCCACCGGTCACGGACGGGTGGATGAACACCTGGCCGGTCACCGGGTTGCCTTCGCCGGGGTCGCCGATCAGGCGGACACCCTTGGCGCGCAGGTCGGCGACGGTCGCGTCCACGTCGTCCACCTTCATGGCGACGAGGTGGATGCTCTCGCCCTGCTCGGCGAGTCGCTTCGCGATCGGCCCCTGGTCGCCCCAGTTCGTCACCAGCTCGATGTAGGAGTCATCGAAGCGGAAGAACGCCATCTTCATCCCGCCGCGCTCGCTCTCGGAGCGGTCGCTCACCGGCATGCCGTAGATGGCCTCGTACTGCCCGATCTTCTCCTCGAGGTCCTTCACCGCGATCACGACGTGATCCACACCCTTGAACATCCGTTGCCTCCTGAACTGCGTTGGTGGCGGGGAGAGTACGCGTTGGACGCGCGGGCGCGGTGGCTATATGCCCGTGAACTGCGGCCAGACCACAAGCAACAGGGTGCCCGATTCGTTCCACTCCATCCGTGGCGGAATCCGTAGGTTGGGGCCGTCCTCCCCGCTGTACGCGCGCTCCGCGATCACCTCGACCACACCGGTCGCAACATCGAGCAGGATCAGTTCGTACTGCAGGAAGGTGGTGCCGCGGTACGTCACCCCGCCGCCTTGGATCAGCCTCGCGAGGGCAACTTTGCCTCCATCGGGCGAGGGAGTACCCCCAAACGCGTTCTCGATGCAACGCGCTTCATGCCCGGTGGCATGGACGACTGAGCCGTTGCAACCGTCCGCCTCGAGAACCGCTGAAAGCCCCTCGCTGGAAGCAGCAACGACCGGTGTTTCCCAGCGCAGGTAGTACCAGTCGGGGACGCCTGCCAAACGTGTGAGGCTTCCTGTCTGGAGGTCGAGCACAGTCGTCTCTCGGAGCGCATTCTCCAGAACATCGCCAGATGGCGAGTAGACGTAGCGGCCCGAACTATCGAAGGACGCCGGCCAACCTACGGGGAGCGCAGTCACCTCGCCGGTGGCGGCGTCGATCAGGGCCGTCTCTTCATTCCCGGTGTGCACTAGGAACAGTTCAGGGTCGGCGGGCGACCAAGATGGCCGGTACGTGATGTCCGTCCCTCGTCCAACGATGCTCGCAGTACCGGAGACGACATCTGAGAGGTAGAGCCAACCGTCACTCACGATCTCCGGGATAAGGACGTACCGGCCGGCCGGAGACCACACGGGCCCGAACCGACCGTCGCACCCCCCGCAGTGTCGAAGCTGCTCATGGAGCAAGGTTTGCTCACCGGTCTGCAGGTCGACAACCCACTGGTCCCAACTCTGATCTGAGCCGATGTTGGCGCTGTACAGCGCGTGACCGCCGGTCGGTGAGAGTGCCCAGCAACTGGACAGTTCGGGATAGTGGATCCCGCGCACCATCACCCCGGTCGAGGCCTCTTGGCAGTCGTGGGCCATCGGGTCAGGGGCTGGCCGGCCGTCGGCCCCGAACGTCTCCCATTCGCCCGAAGGCATCCCCACACGCACCGACTCAGGGCCGACGAACTGCACCCCCCATGGCACGAGGTCGACATCCTCGAATAGCGTGTGCACCTCGCCGTCCGTTACGTCGATGAGCCAAACCGTTCGGGGTGGTGACGACCGCACGTCGTTGTGGGGGGTGGCATCGACGCCAGCAGTAGGCGGCACTGTGGGGGTGGCAGTCGCCGTGCTCGTCGCAGTCGCGTTCACCGAGGGCGTCACGGACGCCTCACTCCCGGGGTCCGAGTCACACCCGGCCACGAGCAGGAGCGTCGCGAGGAAGCAGAGCGCGCGGCGGCGGTTCATGGGGATCAGATTCCCGCGAAGTGCGGAGCGATGATCAGGAGCAAGTCGCCCCCGTCGTTCCAGATCAGGCGCGGCGGGAGTGGGCCGCTCACCACGCGCTCTGCGACGACAATCTCGCTCGCCGTAGCCTCGTCGAAGACCACGACCTCGTAGACGGTGAAGGTGCCCCGCCTGGGGTCGGATACCACCTCGTCCGTCGCGAGCGAATAGGCAACCCGTCGGCCGTCGTTGGACGGCACGGCTCCGAGGGCGCCCTCGATGCATTGTCCGACCTCGCTCGATCGGTACACGGCGGTGCCCTCGCACTCCCCGCCGGGGATGGCCGCAACGAACCCCTCGTCGGTACCAACCACTGCCGCGTCGCCATTCCAGAGGAACGACCAGTCCGGCACGCCGGAGAGCTCAGCGACGATGGCGCCGCGCCGCAGGTCGTAGATGAGCGTCGGACCGTCCGACACGCCGTCCCCGGCTGGCGAGTAGATCAGTTGCCCCGTCGGATCGAACCGAGCGGGCCAGGCGAGCGGCAGCGTCTCCTCGGTTCCGGCGACCTCGTCGAGGAGGAGCGCGGCGCCATCCTCGCCTCGCACCAGCAGCTGACCGGGGACGTTCGGCGACCATGCGGGCTTGTGCTGATGCTGCGTGCCGTGCGCAACGAGGCGCGTCGTGCGCGCCTCCGTGTCCACCAGGAACACGCGATCGGGGCCACCGAGATCGCCGATCGCGAAGAAGCGTCCATCCGGGGACCACGTCATCCCAAACGCGCCGTCGCACCCCCCGCAGTCAACTATCCCCGCCTGCGCGAGCCACCGCTCGCCCGTTTCCAGGTCGAGAACCCATTGATCCCACATCGGGGTGCGATGCCCTCCCGGGTGCTCGTGCTCCCCGGCGTCGACACCGTACGTGGCGTAGCGACCGCTCGGCCCGACGTAAGCGCAGGACGACCACCCCGAGACCTCGACACCGTCGAGTGTGGCGAGTTCATCGGCGGGAATGCAGAGAGGCGCGACCTCGGCGGTCACCGGCTGACCATCTCGGCCCACCGCCGTCCCGTTGAGGATCACAACATCGTCCGCCTCGAACCGTGCGCTCCAGACTGCAAGATCCTCGTCTTCGTAGACCTCGTGCAGTTCACCGGACTCGAGATCGGCCAGCCATGCCCGGAACGGGATCGACTCAACGGGGAACTCGGTAGCAGTCGGGCCCCCGGCTGCCGACGTGGCGGTGGGCGTGGAGTGGTCGAGCACGAACACGGTGCTCGTCGCCGTCGCGCTCGCCGAGGGCGTCACGGACGCCTCGCTCCCGCCGTCCGAGTCACACCCGACAGCGAGCAGGGTCGCGAGGAAGCAGAGCCCGAGCAGTCTTCGCAGCATGTGTGCGAATGTACTACTTCACTCGCCGTCCGTACTTCGCCCTCGGGCGGAAGCGATCCCACGGCACGCGCCGCACCCACAGCCGGGCGGCAAGCCACGCGATCTGCGCGCCGCGGATCACCTTGGGGGTGAGCGCACCGAGGATCAGCGGTTGGCCGGGACGTCCCGCTCGGTGACCTCGATACCGTGGCGCCGCAGGAACTCCACGATCTGACCGGGGTTGGGCTCGGTCAGCATCGTCCCGCGGTCGAAGGCGCGGGCACGCTGGCCATCGAGGGGCAAAGGATCCTCGATCGGGTCGAGGCCATCATCGGCGGCGATGACGAGCGTCGGCACCGAGGCATGCCCGGTCCAGGCGACGACGCGGTCGTAGGCCCACTCCTGCCGGTGGATGTCGACGAATTCGATTGCGTCTACCTCGTGGCGTTGGAGCCACCACTGGAAGCGCGCCATGTCCGGACAGGGGACCGAGGATCCGTACACAACCAACCGCGCCATGGCCGCCTCCGTTCCCGCGTCAGTCTGCCTGATCACGGACGACAGGGCGAGCGCGGATTGTCCCGGAGAGCCGACGCCGCAGTTCTCAGAACAACCCTGCTCGTCAGTTCTCGGACATTCTCCCGGAACGTCGGAGATATCGGCAGGGTGAGGGCGACGAAAACACCCACGTGCACCTCTACCCTCCCGAGACATCAGCCAAGGGTGGTGATGACTATTCATCACGGTGACGGAATGCGTTGGATTAACGACTAATCCACGATACCGACGCGTGATCAGTATTCATCGATTTGTTACGCGAGATATCTCCACATTGTGAGCGTTTGGGAATAGGGTGAGACCCGGACGCGAGAGTGTGACCCATTCGCGTCCTTTCCGCGCGGCCTTCGGTCGCGACCCAAGTACGGGCTGGGAAGGACGCGGCGGGCCGCCAGGCTCGGGCCGCGTGGCGTGCCATCGCGCGCGTACACCGGGAGCCCTTCGGGTGGAGAACCCTCATCGCGTCCTGGATCCAGGGGCCAACCGGGCCCTTCACCAGGATCGGTAGACCAGAGAGGACCACCCATGACTACCCCAGAGCCGAACCACACCCCCGAGGAACTCGAGATCCTTGGTCGCCGCGTCGGACGACGCTCGCTCTTCCGCGGCTTTAGTCTCGCCGGCCTCGGCATCGCGGGCGCCGCCATCCTCGGCTGCGCCGACGACGACGAGCCGGAGGATGGTGGAAACGGCGGAGGAACCAACGGTGGTGACAACGGCGCCACCACTGGCAACATCCTCGAACGTGCGCGTGAGCAGGGCTACATCACCATCGGCTTCGCGAACGAGGCCCCCTACGGCTTCGCGAACGAAAGCGGCGAGGTCACCGGCGAAGCCCCCGAGGTTGCGAAGGCGATCTTCGCGGAGCTCGGCGTGCCAGAGGTGCAGGGCGTCGTGACCACCTTCGGCTCACTGATCCCGGGTCTGCAGGCCGGACGGTTCGACGTCATCGCGGCCGGGATGTTCATTAACCCGGACCGCTGTGACCAGATCCTCTTCTCGGATCCGGACTACTGCATCCCACAGGCCTTCGGCGTCCAGGCCGGGAACCCGATGGGCCTGATGAGCTACGAGGACGTGGCGAACTCCGACGCGACCCTGGGCGTCCTCGCCGGCGGCGTCGAAGAGGGGTACGCCCTCGACCTCGGCGTGCCGGAGGATCGGATCACGTTGTTCGACGAGGCCACGAGCCTCGCGGAGGGCCTGCAGGCCGGGCGTGTCGACGCGATCGCGGCTACGAGCCTCTCGATCCGTGCTCAACTGGACCGCCTGGACGACGACAGCCTCGAGATGACGGCGGGGTTCACCCCGGTCATCGACGGCGAACCGCAGCGAGGGTGCGGCGGCTTCGGCTTCCGGCCGGAGGACCAGGAACTCCGCGATGCCTTCAACGACGTGCTCGTCGAGATGAAGGGCAACAACGAGATCGTCCCGATCACGGAGGAGTTCGGCTTCGGCGAGACGGAGATCGGCGCCGCGGCGGACGTCACCGTGGATGACCTCTGCGAGCCTGCCTCCTAGGAGTTCAGGACGGAAGGCGTCGCGGCTGACCGCCCCGGCGTCCAGAGAACGCAGATGAGCACCGCGCACCCTGCCGGTATCCCTCCGAGGGCCGGCAGGGTGCCAGGGTGCGACACACGGTTGGGCGGCGCACGATGCTGGAGTGGAACCTCTGGCGCGCCCTGCTGGATGGCCTGTGGGTCACCGTGCAGGTAACGGTGCTGGCCGCCGGGCTGGGCACCATCCTCTCGATTCTCTCCGGTCTGGCCGGGCTTTCCTCGTTCCGCGCGATCCGCTGGGCGAACCAGGTCTATGTCGACATCTTCCGTGGCACGTCCGCCATCGTGCAGTTGTTCTGGATCTTCTTCGCCCTGCCCCTCTTGGGAGTCACCATCTCCCCGCTCATGGCGGGCTTCATCACCCTCGGCCTCAACATGGGCTCCTACGGGTCCGAGGTCGTGCGAGGCGCGGTGCGCGCGGTGCCCCGAGGGCAGACCGAGGCCGCGATCGCCCTCAACCTCACCCCCCTCGACCGCATGCGGCACATCATCTTCCCGCAAGCCGCAGTCGCGATGCTGCCGCCCTACGGCAACCTGCTGATCGAGCTGCTCAAAGCCAGCGCCCTCGTCTCGCTGATCACGCTGTCTGACCTCACGTTCGAGGCCCAGAAGCTCCGCGTGAACGGGACGGCCTCCACGCCCGTCCTGTTCTCGCTGATCCTCGTTATGTACTTCATGCTCGCGCTCGCGATCACGGGCCTGGTCCGGCTCGCCGAAGCGCGCCTCTCCCGAGGGCTTGAGATCGGCCGTGGAGCGAGGCGATCCTCGTGAGTTACGACATCAACTGGGAGTACTCCCGGGAACTGTTCCCGGACCTGCTGGACGGGCTGGTCGTCACACTGCAGGCCACGTCCTTCGGGATCATCCTCGCGATGTCCCTCGGGCTGGTGTTCGCGATCCTGCGTCGCAGCGAGGTGCGCGCGATCTCCTGGCCGACCGCGTGGGTGATCGAGTTCATCCGCAGCACCCCGCTGCTCGTACAGTTGTTCATGCTCTTTTATGTCCTCCCGCAGTACGGCCTGCGGATGGACGCCTTCACCACCGGCGTCGTGGCCCTCGGTGTCCACTACGCGACCTACACGTCGGAGGTCTACCGCTCCGGTATCGAGGGCGTCCCGCGCGGCCAGTGGGAAGCGTCGACCGCCCTGAACCTCAGCACCGTGACCACCTGGTCCCGCGTCGTCCTGCCACAGGCGATCCCGGTGGTGATCCCCGCGCTCGGCAACTACCTGATCGCGATGTTCAAGGAGGTTCCCCTCCTCGCCACGATCACCGTGCTCGACGTCCTCGGCGAGGGACGCGCGGCCTGCACACGCACCGGCAACTGCGTCGAGGCGTACACGATGGTCGGCATGCTCTTCCTCGCGATCTCGATCCCGTCCTCAGTCCTCGTCCGACAGTTGGAGGCCCGCCTTGCCCGACAACCCTGACGTCCCCACCCGCAAGCCCTCAGGCCTCGTCGCCGCCGCCGGCGACGACCTCGAAGGCGCGAATGTCCGCTTCGAGCAGGTCACGAAGCAGTTCGGCGACCTCGTCGTCCTCGACCAGCTCGACATGGAGGTGTCACCCGGGGAGAAGGTGGTCATCATCGGGCCGTCTGGCTCCGGGAAGACCACGATCCTCCGTGTGCTGATGACGCTGGAGCGCCCCGAAGGCGGGACCGTCGAAGTCGGCGGCGACCACCTCTACCACGAGCAGAAGAACGGGCGACTCGTCCCCGCCTCCGACAAGCACGTCCGGCAGGTGCGCCGGAAGATCAGCATGGTCTTCCAGCATTTCAACCTCTTCCCGCACATGACCGCGCTGGACAACGTCGCGTTCGCGCCTCGGAAGGTGCTCGGCCTGTCGAAGGACGAGGCGAACGAGCGCGCGACGAACCTGCTCGAGGTCGTCGGACTCGCTGACAAGGTCGGCGAGCACCCCTCGCGCCTCTCGGGTGGCCAGAAGCAACGCGTCGCGATCGCGCGAGCGCTGGCGATGGAACCGGAGGTCATGCTGTTCGACGAGGTCACGTCCGCCCTCGACCCGGAGCTCGTGGGTGAAGTGCTCGGCGTGCTACGCGACCTCGCGGAGAACACGTCGATGACCATGCTGCTGGTCACGCACGAGATGGGATTCGCGAGAGAAATCGGCGATCGCGTGATGATGTTCGACGCGGGGCGCGTGGTGGAACAGGGCCCGCCGGAGCAGATCTTCAGCGATCCGCAGGAGCAGCGCACACGTGACTTTCTTCGCGCAGTGCTCGATCGCGGATAGTCGGTTCGATCGAATGCGCCGTCGCGAATCGTTGAATCGCGCTATCGATTCCGTGGCAAATCTGAAGGAACACGCCGCTCACGGGTTGCCTCGACGGGATTGCACGTTAGGGTTAGGAAGCCAACGAGGGGCGTCGAAGGTGAACAACTCATCTCCGCCCTGCTCCTACGGGCTCGGAGCCCAGTGGGTGTCAGCAGAGGCACAAGCAGCGGGAAGGACGTGTGAGCCATGACGCTCCCGCGTACTGGATCATCGTCTGCTTCGGGGGATCCTCCCCCTTCCGACGGTGAAACAATCAAGATCCGCAGGTCACGGCTTGAGTACGGCGACGGCGGCACGATGTGGCGCCTCGCCCGTGAGTCAGGCGTCCTCGAAGAGAACGCCGAGTACACCTACCACATGTTCTCTCACTTCTTCGGAGAGACCTCCACGGTCGCAGACCTGGACGGTGTAGCTGTCGGCTTCGTCGCTGGCTTCCGTCCCCCGTACCGGGAGGACAGTCTGTTTGTCTGGCAGATCGCAGTGGACGAGCGTGCCCGCGGCCGAGGACTGGCCGCCGCCATGCTGCACGGGCTGATCCAGCGTCTCAGCCCGCGCATCCACTACCTGGAGGCGACGGTCACCCCGTCGAATGAGGCCTCCACACGGACGTTCCGCAAGATTGCGCGTGATCTGGACACGTCCGTCACCGAGGAAGTCCTCTTCCCCGGGACTCGGTTCCACGGTCCATCCCATGAAGACGAAGTGCTATTCCGCATCGGGCCCATTGACCCGGACCGCGTGGCGGAGCATGCCAAACAGGTTGCCGAGCAGGGCACCCGGAATCTGGTGGTCGAGTAATGAGCAATCTAGAGAATGACCTGACCGCGTTCGAGACGATCGAGTCCGGCGTCAGATCTTATATCCGTCAGTGGCCTGCGGTCTTCACCAAGGCGCAGGGTCACCTGATGTGGGACGAGAGCGGCAAGGAGTACATCGACCTCTTTGCCGGTGCCGGGACGCTGAACTACGGGCACAACCACCCTGTCCTCAAGGAAGCACTCCTCGAGTACCTCGCAGGGGACAACGTCGTCCACAGCCTGGACATGGGCTCCGCCGCGAAGCGCGAGTTCCTGGAGACCTTCGACAAGACGATCCTCAAGCCGCGCAACTTGGACTACGTCGTCCAGTTCCCCGGGCCGACCGGCACGAACGCCGTCGAGGCAGCCCTCAAGCTGGCCCGCAAGGTCACCGGACGCGAGTGGATGATCTCCTTCACCAACGCGTTCCACGGCATGACCCTGGGCTCGCTCGCGCTCACCGGCAACGACATGAAGCGCGGCGGCGGTGGGGTTCCCCTCCAGTACGCCACCTCAATGCCGTATGACGGCTTCTTCGATGACGACAAGGCGATCGGCGCGATCGACTACATGCGGATGTTCCTCTCCGCGGACGGCTCCGGCCTGGACGCCCCTGCGGCGATCATCGTCGAGACCGTGCAGGGCGAGGGCGGCGTGAACGTGGCGAGCATGGAGTTCCTCCGGGACCTCCGCCGCACGGCCACGGAGTACGGCGCTCTCCTGATCGTGGACGACATCCAGATGGGGAACGGTCGCACCGGCAAGTACTTCTCCTGGGAAGAGGCCGGCATCGAGCCGGACATCGTCTGCATCTCGAAGTCGATCAGCGGCTACGGCCTGCCGATGGCGCTGACGCTGTTCAAGCGCGACCTGGACATCTGGGGCCCCGGCGAGCACAACGGCACGTTCCGCGGGAACAACCCGGCGTTCGTGACCGCCTCGAAGGCGCTCGAGACGTTCTGGACCGACGACGCCCTCACCCGCGAGGTGGAGGCGAAGGCGGATGTCCTGAGCAACTGCCTCGAACAGATCGCCGAGGAGTACCCGGAGGCGAACGCGACCGCCCGAGGTCGTGGGCTCATCCAGGGTCTGCACTGCGACGTCGAGGGCCTCGCGCAGGAGACCATCGAGGAGGCGTTCCGCCGCGGCGCCATCGCGGAGACGTCAGGCCCCACCAGCGACGTGGTGAAGTTCCTCCCGTCGCTGACCATTCCCACGGATGAACTCACCCGCGGGACCAAGATCATCGAAGAGTCGCTGCACCATGTGCTCGTCGAGCGCGGGCTGCGCTCAAAGGTAATGGCGACAGCCGGGAGGTAGAGCGTGATCGTCCGAAACGTCCAGGATCTGCATGGCACGGACCGAGATGTCGACAACGGCAACTGGGTCAGCCGGAGATTCCTCCTCGCCAAGGACGGCGTGGGGTTCTCGGTCAACGAGACCACGATCCGCGCTGGGACCGAGACCTACATGTGGTACAAGAACCACACCGAGGCGGTCTACTGCGTGGGTGGTGAGGGTGAGATCGAAGATCTCACCGATGGGACCGTGTACCCGATTTCGGACGGCACCATCTACGTCCTCAACGGCCACGAGAAGCACATCCTGCGGGCGAAGACCGAGTTGCGGCTGGTGTGTGTCTTCACCCCGCCGCTCACCGGCCGCGAGGTCCACGACAAGGACGGGATCTACCCACTGATCGTGGAGGACGAGACGGAGGCGGTCGCTGCGGAATAGCAGCCCGCAGGCGTCCCGCCACGTGATTGCTGACCAAGCGCGTCGCTCCTTGCGGGGGCGGCGCGCTTTGGCTTCAGCCGCCTCGCCTTCACCGAGCTCCGGATCACCGAACTCGACCTCACCAGATCAGCCGGTCGGCCTCCTGGGTCTGCTCGGCGGGCAGGGCATCCGGCGCCTCCAGCGGCAGCCAGAGCGTGAACTCCGAACCCTCGCCCAGCGTCGACTTCACGGAGAGCGTGCCGCCCAGCCGACGAGACAGGCGACGCGACAGGAACAACCCCAGGCCGAGGCCGCTACTGCCTGCGGACCGGCTTGGCGCGCGGTAGAACCGGTCGAAGATCCGCTCCTGGTCGTCTGGCGCGATACCGGGGCCGCGGTCGCACACTCGGATCGCGTAACCGTCGCGCTCTCGCTCAATGCGGACCTCCACGGGAGCATCCGTGCCGGCGTACTTCAGAGCGTTCTCCATCAAGTTCTGGATGATGCGGCGGGCGTACCGCTCGTCAGACTCGACCACCGCGTCGTCCTCGCCCGTGCGCGTGAACCGCGAGCCGGGCCGCTCTCGCGCCAGCCGATCGGCTTCCTCGTCGATGACCTGGCGCAACAGCACCGGTTCCGCCTCGACCTCCTTGTGCCGCTCGAGGTTCGCGACGTCCAGCACGACGTTGACGATGTCGCGCATCCGCCGCGCCTCCTGCGCCAACAGCGAGATCTCCTCGCCATAGGTGCCCTCGACCTGCAAACGACCGGTCTGCAAGGAGCGCTCCAGGCGGTTACTGAACCCGACCACGCTGGTCAGCGGGCTCCGCAGCTCGTGCGAGATCATCGAGAGGGCGTCGTGGCGCTGTCGCTCCTCGGACACCTCCGTGGAGCGGTCGCGGAAGACCAGGGCAGCGCCATCGCCGTCAGTTCCGCCGGTGACCGGGGCGGTCGTCACCGCGACCGGGACCAGGTTGCCTCGGATGTCGACGAAGTGGTCGTTCCCGTAGAACGAGACATGGTCTTGCAACGCACGCTGCAGCGGACATCCCTCAGGCTCATCAATCATGCCCCGATGCAGCACCGCCATTCGGTCCTGCCCGACCAGAGAGTGCACGGGATGGCCCACGATGTCGGCAGCAGCGTTGTTCGCATACGCGATACGGCCGGACGCATCCAGCATCAGCACACCGAAGCCGGTGGCCTCCATCATCGCGAGGAAGCGCGATTGAGCAATTTGAGCAGCACGGCGGGCACTGCGCTCCCTGACCAGCGCAACGCCAGCCAGTATCAACGTGGCAGCGGCCACTGCAATCGCAATCGACGGCATCGTCTCGGGTATCAGGAATCCACTCCGATCCCGCGCCGGGGCCCCAACACACGTTCGCACACTTCGGCTCAACCATGCGTACCAGGGGCGTATATCATGCACTCTGGGGTGGCCGGAACGGAACCGCGGAGAGAGTGCCTGTGACCGAGCCCATTCGACCAGTGATCCTCGTCGCAGACGACGATCCTTCCATTCTCAAGCTTGTCCGTCTTCAACTCGTGGAGGAGGGTTTCCGTCCCGTCACGGCCGAAACCGGCGAAGAAGCCATCCAGCGCGCCATCGACGAGCGCCCGGACCTCGTCGTGCTGGACCTGATGCTCCCGGACATCTCCGGCTTCGAGGTCCTCAACCGCCTGCGAGAGCGTGGCCCGGTGCCCGTGATCGTGCTCACCGGAAAGACGCGCGACAGCGACAAGATCCGCGGCCTGGAGATGGGGGCGGACGACTACATCCCGAAGCCATTCAACCCAGAGGAACTCGCGGCCCGCATCCGCGCCGTCCTCAGGCGCTCACGCCAGACGGCCGCTGGCTCCGACGAGCCCGTGCGAGTCGGCCCGCTCGTCATCGACATCGAGCGGCGCGTCGTGGAGCGCGAGGGCGAGCTCGTCCCGCTGACCCGCACCGAGTGGAACCTGCTCGAAGTCCTCGTCCGCAACCAGGGCAAGGCGCTCATGAACCCGGAGATCCTCGGCAAGGTCTGGGGCCCCGAGTACATCGACGACCTGCAGTACCTGCGTGTTTGGATCTCGCGTCTGCGCCGGAAGCTCGAGCCAGACCGCCCGGAGGAGTCGATCATCCGGACGTTCCCCGGCATGGGCTACATGTTCCGCGACATCGACGCGGAACAGCAGTCTCGCGACGGCCACGCTGAAGACAACGGCGTCAACGGCGCGAATGGCGTTTCCGAGGTGGAGCACTCAGACGCTGAGGTCTAGGCGGTCTAGGCGATCGGCGTCAGTGTCGCCTTGAGCACTGATCGGTCACGAGACCAGCAACGCCCCGGTTAGACGGGGCGTTGCTGGTCTCGGTCGCACTCGTGGGAACGGGCGTCAGTTGCCCCCGGCTGCCTCCGCGCCATCGTCGGACCATGAGTGCAGCAGGCGCTCGAGGCGTCTGACCAACTCCGTCGGATCGAATGGCTTGTCCAGCGAGGCCTCGGCAGCCAGTTCACGACGAGCGGTATGCGCACCGTTCGCGGAGAGGATGAGGACAGGGCTGCGCACCCCGCGCTGCCGCAGTTCTCGGAACGCGGCGCGGCCGTCCAGGCGCGGCATCTCCAGGTCCAGGACAATGGCGTCCGGGGAGTCCTCGGAGGCGATCCTGAGTGCCTCCTCGCCGTCAGACGCGATCACTACCTCGTAGCCCGCGTCCGCCAGCGTGACGCGCACGAGCCGTTGGACGACTGGGTCGTCATCCACCACCAGCACGTGAGCCATCTCGTCCGTTCGCTTCCCATGACCCTCAGCGGGCCCGGGCGCAGGATAAGAAATTGATCGGGGATCACGCATCCCATGGACTCGATCGGAGGCTCCCTTCCGGGTGCCTCGCAATGACTTTGACACCCCAGGGGGCGTTTCAGCAGCAGGACGTTCCCTGGAGGCGCGCTGTGAACGGGTCACATTGCCTCCTCATGAGGAGCCTCATCCGCCTCGTCAGCCGATGATCCGTGCAAACTCATGCACCTGGCCCTCGTACTCGCGTGTGTGCATCAGAACACTCGGTTCAGAGGCCGCGCCATTGCTGGAGAACTCCAGCGAGACGTAGCCGCCGGCCCCCGTGAACAACATGCGTCGCTGCTCCGCCGTATCCCCCTCCTCCAGGCCGAGCACCTCGCCAAAGTAGTGACGAGCATCCTTCCGCACCTGGGCGATGGAGTGCTTGGGGTGAACATCCAGACTGAGCATCGGTTTCCCCGGTTCCTGCTGCACGGACGAGACTTCGTCTATGTGACGAACAGTCTCCGCCGCCTGCCCTCCAGCCACCGTCAACGCTGCATCCTCCACATAACAGTCATGTTGCAGTCGCGCGATTCTGGTCTACGAGAATCCGTGCGCAGCGCAAATCAACCTGATCCGCGCCTTAACACGCGCGTTCTCCTGAAATCTCATGGACGGCCGATAGTCCCAGTAGCGGGCAATGGACAGGAACACATGAGCGAGGACTTCATGCTGGGTACGGCTGCTCGCGCGGCGAAGATCGCGTTGGGCGATCTCGCATCCCGCACGACCCCGATCCCCGGCACGATGAACTGCGCGGACGTGGAGCGGTTGCTCGCCAGGAGCAGCAGCCCCACCTCGCTCGTCGCGATCCGGGCGGACGGCCGTCCACTCCTCGTGGAGCGGCTCTCGTTCCTCAACATGATGGCCGGACCGGTCGGGTTCGGCCGGATGCTGCACCAGGGACGCCCCGTGCAGGACGTGGTTCCGGCCGACTGCCTCGTCATGCCGGCCCACGCCACCCTCGGCGAGGCGTTCGACCAGGTGCTGGCGCGGCGAGCCATGGACCGGTTCCAGGATCTCATCGTCGAGTTTCCGGACGCCACGTTCGGGCTGCTCGAGGCCACTCACCTGTTGGAGCGGATGGCCGAACTCAGTGCGGACGCAGCCCTCCACGATCCGCTCACCGGACTGGGCAACCGGACGCTCCTCATGGAGAGCATCCAGGCAGCGCTCCGGTCGCGGGAGGTGTGGATCGCGCTGCTCTTCGTCGACCTTGATCGCTTCAAGGTGGTGAACGACGGACTGGGGCACGAGGCAGGAGACGCACTGCTCAAGACGATCGCGGACCGCATCTCGCGCACCATCCGACACCGAGGCCTCGCGACCCGCCTCGGCGGGGACGAATTCGCAATCGCCGTGCAGGGTTCCAGCGAGAGCGAGGTCATGGACATCGCCGAGTCCGTCGCGAGCGAGTTGGTCGAGGACGTGCGTGGCCCGGTCAGCCTGTCCGGACGCCACGTTGTGACTGCCGGATCCGTCGGAATTGCCCTCGCCGGCCCCGGTGACGACCCCAGCGCCCTCCTGCGCCGCGCCGACATCGCGATGTACCAGGCGAAGCGGGCCGGCGGCAGCCAGTACCGGCTGTTTCGCGGCGAGCAAGACCATGCGGCTCAGAAGCGCCTCGACCTCGAGATCTGGCTCCGGCACGCCTTCGTCCGCGACGAGCTCGTGCTGAACTATCAGCCGATCGTGGAACTGCGCTCCGGACGCCTCGAGGGGTTCGAGGCGCTGATCAGAGGCGTCCATCCGGAGCTCGGCATCCTCAGTCCGGCCGAGTTCCTCCCGGTCGCCGAGGAGATCGGCCTCATGCCGGAGATCGACGCGTGGGTGATGGAGGAGGGACTCCGGCAGTGCGCACTCTGGCACGAGCGCGGGGCCACTGACCTCCGCCTCTCAGTGAACCTCTCGTCGCAAACCCTCGGACGTCCGCAGAGCCTCGACCGGTTCGAAGTCCTCCTGGAACGCTCGAAGGTCCCGCCGAGCCGCCTGCTGTTGGAGATCACGGAGGGCGAGGCGCTGAACGACCTACCGACGACCGGCGCGCTCCTCCACGGCATGCGCAGCCTCGGTGCTCGCGTCGCCATCGACGACTTCGGCACCGGGTACTCGTCGCTCGCTCAACTGGCCCAACTGCCTATCGATGTGCTGAAGATCGATCGCACGTTCGTCCAGCAGATCGGGTCGGGCTCCCGCAGCGAGGAGATGATCCGCATCATCGTCTCGCTCGCCCACAGCATGC
>Ga0209024_1001553_pt1 | contig 18049 bp, 17 predicted proteins | sample AutmiccommunBRH5_FD_187380 | JGI IMG/M metagenome (GOLD analysis project Ga0209024, IMG submission 187380) | Deep subsurface microbial communities from Mt. Terri, Switzerland - Autotrophic microbial communities BRH/5 (SPAdes) (version 2) | ecosystem: Environmental > Aquatic > Deep subsurface >...
TTACCTATCGCAGGCAGCAAAGATCCCTCTCTTTCAGGAGACTGCCATGACAGCGCTCGCACAAGATGTCTCGAAACTCACGGATCGGTATCAGACGACCGTGCCGGCGGGTGTTCGCAAGCAACTTAAGCTGGGCAAGGGCGACCAGATTCGTTACTGCACCGAGCCGAGTGGCAGGGTCTATATCGAGCCCGTGCGCACCGAAGAGGAAGATCCCGTGCTCGGAGCCTTTCTTGATTTTGTCGAGGCCGATATCAAGGCGCATCCGGACCGCATTCGGGCGTTCGATGGGGCTTTGCATGACCGTCTTGCAGCACTGGTCGGAGACGTTGAAGTCGATCTCGATGCGCCGCTATCGCTCGAGGATGAATGAGCGGCGATTCCGTGCCCGCCCAAGCGTCACTTGTCGTAAACGGATGGTCGATTTATGCGCATCCGCTCTTTCTGGACCAGCTGGAAGGGCTGATCGAGGAGGTCGAGGCGCGTAAGGCACGCGATCCCAAGACCTGGCGCAGGAAAAATTCCACGAAACGACTAGCCGCCATCTTCAAGCTGGTCACCGAGGCCATACCGGCAGATCCGGGTGCCGCCGCCTTCCGGCAAGGCGGCACACTCGGCGATCACCGCAAGCACTGGTTTCGGGCGAAATTCTTCCAGCAGTATCGGTTGTTCTACCGCTTCAACAGCGATGCGAAGGTCATCGTGGTGGCCTGGGTGAATGACGACAAGACCCTGCGCGCCTACGGCAGCAAGACGGATGCATATGCGACGTTCAAAGGGATGTTGGAAGATGGCAATCCACCTGACAATTTCGACGCGCTCTTGAAAGAAGCTGCAGCGGCGGACAAGCGGTTCGAGAAATCTCTTGAAGCGGTGCCCGATCGGTAAGTGGGCCAGCTTGCTGTGAACCTTTGGCATTATCGTTTACGACGCCACGCTGGAAGATGTAGCATCGGCTAATAATACGGTCGGAGAAAGCACAATGAATGAGACGGAAAAGGATAGGCAGCACCTCGGGCTAGAGGAGCAATGCGCGCCTGACCTGACGGGGCACCGTTTCCCAATTGCTGTGCGCGTTGCAGACATGCCCGATGACCTCGGCAAGCTGCTGGATATCGGGCTCGAGGAGCATTTCCGTGGCCGCTGAAGCGAATTCTTATGACGCGTGGTTTTGCGCGCAGGTGCAGGCCGCGCTGGAGGATGCACGCTCGGGAACATCTCAGGTTCAGGTGATGCAGGCCGCACAGGCATTGATTGATGCGAAGCGGCAGGTCGAACCCAAGTCCTGACCAAGCCTTGGAGGTCAGCGCGGTCTGATCCCGGCACCCTGAAAAGCGAAAGCGGGCTTTTTTTCCTTTGGAACTCAGACCCTGATCCAAAGGAAACCCCATGTCCAAGCCCCGCTCAATGCTTCCCAATCCTGTTGAATCTGATGCTAACCTCGCCTCTGCCCTCGCGCAGATCGGCGCGGAGATCGACCACCAACCCCTGCGTAGCTCAGCGCTGGCGCGCATCATGCGCGAGACGTTTCATGGCAGCGATGCCGGCGGTGCCTGGGACTGGCGGATGGCTTACGATCTGATGCAGGCTGCGGCTGTTCAGATGCTGCTGGGTCGAGACGGCGCGGCAGGTGACATCACCGCTGCAAAGCTGCTCGCCTCGCGGCTGCTGACGGAGACGCGGCGGTCAGAGCAGCAGATCCGGCTGCAGCAATTTTCCACGCCGCTGGCATTCGCGACCATGGCGGTGCGGGCCGCGGCGATCCGCAAGGGCGAGACGGTGCTCGAGCCATCCGCCGGCACGGGTGCCTTGGCTGGTTTCGCGTCCCGGGCTGGTGCCACGCTTTTGCTCAATGAGATCGACCCCTTTCGCCAGCGCCTCCTGCGCGCGGTTTTCGGCGGCGAGGTGACGGGCCATGACGGCGAGCATATCGACGATCTACTGCAGGCGCCGGTTCTACCCGACGTGGTGGTGATGAATCCGCCCTTCGCCTCCTCGGTCGATCGCTCCCGGGACAAACACATCGCCGCCAAGCATCTCATCGCCGCCGCGAAGCGCTTGGCACCCTGCGGGCGGCTGGTTGCGATCATGCCACCGGGGTTCAGCCCGGAGCGCGATGCCGCGCATTGGACACGCGCCTGCGGCCTTCTTGCGCCGCGCTTGGCGCTGACGATCCCGGGACAGGTTTACCGCAAGCTCGGCACGAGTGTGGACACCCAGCTGATGGTCTTCGACAAGGTGCAGGAGGATGGCGTGTTCATCCGGGCTACTGTGCAGGATCTGGATGAAGCCTTGGTATATGTCGACGCCGTGGCCGCAACCCGGCCCGAGATGCGCCCCACCCAACGGGCTGAAGCTATCCCTCATGCTCGGCCGACCGTTCCATCATCTGCCCCGCGCAACCGCCGCGCTGCGCCTGTCGCCGCTTCCAAACTCCGGGCGAATGCGGCTATCCCGCTCAGTTTCACGAGCTTCGATGTCCCGCGCGACAACATGCCGGTCTCAGACATCTATGCGCGCTACCGTCCGCAGCGGATCGAGATCGCGGGTGCGCAAGAACATCCCACGCCGTTAGTCGAAAGCATCGCCATGGCCTCCGTGGCCCCGCCGGTGCCTTCGGGTGACGGTAGTGCGGAATTGCGTTTGCCCGCACGGTTGATCGAGGAAGGACATCTCTCCGAGGCGCAGCTCGAGACCATCATCATGGCGCATGATGCCCATGGGCGTGACCTGCCGGGGCGGTTTGCGATCGATGACGACCGGACCAAGCTGACGCGCGCCGATGATGACCCGGATGCACGGGCCTATCGCCTCGGGTATTTCCTCGGGGATGGCACCGGCTGCGGCAAGGGCCGCGAATGCGCAGGGCTCATCCTCGTGAACTGGCTTGCTGGGCGCAGGAAGGCGATCTGGGTCTCAAAATCCGCCACGCTCATCGAGGACGCGATCCGCGACTGGACCGATCTCGGCGGCTCTCCCGCCGACATCCAGCCACTTTCCAAATGGAAACCGGACCAGCCCATCCCCATGGGCGACGGTATCCTTTTCGTGACCTACGCCACGCTGCGCTCGGCGGGCAAATGCGGCACCACGCGGCTGAGCCAGATCCTCGACTGGATGGGCGCGGGCTTCGAGGGCGTGCTGGTCTTTGACGAGGCCCATGCCATGCAGAATGCGGCAGGGTCCGAGCAGGGTAGGGGGGTCAAACCCTCTCAGCAGGGCCTTGCAGGCCTGCGGCTGCAACTGGCAGCACCGCGCGCCCGTGCCTTCTACATCTCGGCCACGGGTGCCACGAGCGTCCACAACCTCGCCTATGCCGCGCGTCTCGGTCTCTGGGGGCAGGGACCAGAATATCCTTTCCCGAGCCGCGAGAGTTTCGTCTCGGCGATGGAGGCAGGCGGCGTGGCCGCCATGGAGGTGGTCGCGCGCGATCTCAAGACGCTCGGTCTTTACACGGCCCGTGCCCTCAGCTTCGATGGCGTGGAGTATGACGTGCTCGAACACGCGCTGACCCCGGCTCAGATCGAGATCTACGACGCCTATGCGGGCGCCTTCCGCACCATCCACCACAATCTCGAAGCGGCGCTGACAGCGACTGGCGTCAATGACGCCTCTGGCGAGACCAATGCGTCGGCCGCACGCGCCTCGGCCAAGTCCCGCTTCGAGAGCACCAAGCAGCGCTTCTTCAACCATCTCCTGATGGGCATGAAAGCCCCGAGTATTATCCGCGCCATCGAGGAAGATCTGGCGGCGGGCAAGGCTTGCGTCATCCAGGTCGTCTCAACGGGTGAGAGCCTGCTGAAGCGGCGGCTTGAGACGATGGACCCGGAGGATGAGCTCGTTGAGGGCGCCTTGACGCCGCGCGACTATGTTTTATCCGGAGCTCCGGATAAGACGTAATATGCCGCGTCACCGTTATGCGGAGTTCGGCGTTTTAAGCCGTTGTTCTTCTGATTCATTTTAGGGTTTCCGCTTTGGATAATCATGATGCCTCTGCTCTCAACCGCAGAAGGACATCCCGCATGAACTCCCCCTCGAGCTCTCCGCTCGGCGGTACGGCCGACGAGCGGGCGGACCTGCTTACGCCTGTCGCTTTCGCGCTTTATACTGGATGGGGCGGAAAGGTTTGGGTGGAAATCGCAGGTGGCGGACAGAAACGACATTGAGGCGGAGTTGGCGCGGGTTCGAGCCCGTCTGGCCGATCTGGATATCGAACGAGCGCAGCTTGAGCGTGAAGTTGCAGCCCTTGAGGCTCGCCTCGCTGAAGAGCGCGCGCCGGCAGTGAGAAAACCCTCATTCGAGAACGCCCCGGTTACGAATGCTTCACCGTCGCACCAAAAGATCGAGCTGTTCCGCCGCCTGTTCGCCGGTCGGCCTGACGTGTTCCCTGTGCGATGGGAAAACAGAAAAACTGACCGCTCGGGGTATTCGCCCTCCTGCGCCAACGAGTGGGTGAAGGGGATTTGTGGCAAGCCAAAGGTCAAATGCGGCGAGTGTCCCCATCAGAAGTTTATCCCGCCGGATGAAGGTGTCATTGAGAGACACCTGCGCGGCGACGATGGTCGGGGCGGGGATTTTGTCGCCGGCGTCTATCCGCTCCTGCTCGGTGACACATGCTGGTTCCTGGCGGCGGATTTTGACAAGGCATCGTGGGCGGAGGACGCCAATGCGCTGCTCGAAACCTGCCGAGTGAAGGGAGTGCCCGCAGCGTTGGAACGGTCGAGGTCGGGCAACGGGGGGCATGTCTGGATATTCTTCTCCGAACCAGGACACAATGCCGCTCGGCGGCTTTGGCAACCTGATCGCGCTGCCGCTCCAGAACACCGCACGCAAGGTGGGCAACAGCGTCTTTGTCGATGTGGGCCTACGGCCATATGACGATCAGTGGGCCTATTTGTCTTCCTTGCCGAGAATGACGATGGCGGCGGTGACAGAACTAGTTGAAGCGGCGGAGCTTTCCGGGCGGGTGCTGGGTGTGCGCATGCCGGTAGAAGACGAGCAGGCGGACGAACCGTGGGAAATGCCTCCGTCACGCCGCAGCAGGCCGCGTCGACTGGAAGTGCCCATCCCGCAGACCATCAAGGTGACAGTTGCCGATCAGATTTACATCGACCGGTCCGACCTTCCATCGGCCATGATTGCCCAACTGGTGCGGTTGGCGGCGTTCCAGAACCCCGAATTCTACCGCGCACAAGCGATGCGGCTGCCGACATTTGGGAAGCCACGCATTGTGTCCTGCGCCGAGTTGCATCCCCGGCACATCGCACTGCCGCGTGGCTGCTTTGGCGAGGTGGCCGGGTTCCTCTCAGATCACGGCGCGACCGTCGAAGTGGACGATTTGCGCGAGGACGGAGCCCCATTACCAGAGGCTGTGCGCTTCCGAGGCGAGCTTCGCCAACAGCAATTGGGGGCGTTTGATGCATTGGCCGCACACGATACCGGCGTGCTGGCCGCCACCACCGCCTTCGGCAAGACGGTCGTGGCCTCGGCGCTGATCGCACATCGCGCCTGCAACACGCTGGTTCTGGTTCATCGTCGGGAGTTGCTGAGCCAATGGGTCGAACGGCTTTGTTCATTTTTGCAGATCGATCCCAAGCTGATCGGCACCACCGGTTCCGGAAAGCGCAAACCCACCGGTGTGATCGACGTGGCGCTGATCCAAAGTCTGGTTCGGAAGGGCGAAGTTGACGATATCGTTGCCGATTACGGCCATCTTGTCGTCGATGAATGCCATCATCTGTCTGCTGCAAGCTTTGAGCTCGTCGCCCGCAGATCGAAGGCGCGCTATGTGACTGGATTGTCGGCGACCGTCGCCCGAAAAGACGGGCATCACCCGATCATCTTCATGCAATGTGGCCCAGTGCGTCATCAGGTGAGCGCCAAATCGCAGGCCGCAGAAAGTGGCCTGCGCCATCGAGCGCGGGAACGTCACACAAAATTCCGCTTGCCGGAGGCTCTCGCCATGGCCGAGCGCCCGTCCATGCCTGCAATCTATGCAGCACTGGCGGAGGATGAGACCCGAAACGATCTGATCTTCGACGACGTGCTGAAATCGCTTGAGGCCAAGCGCTCGCCGATTGTTTTGACCGAACGAAAGGACCACCTCGACTATCTCCAGCAACGGTTCTCAAGGTTCGCCCGAAATATCGTCGTGCTTCGGGGCGGCATGTCGGCAAAGGACCGGAAGGCAGCGCAAGAGGCGTTGAGCGTTGCCGATGATGAAGAGCGGCTGATCCTTGCGACAGGACGCTATATCGGCGAAGGCTTCGATGATGCGCGGCTCGATACCCTGTTCCTGACGATGCCGATCGCATGGAAGGGCACGCTGGCGCAGTATGTCGGCAGGTTGCACCGGCGGCATGACGACAAGAAAGACGTGCTGGTGGTCGACTATGTCGATAGTTCGGTTCCGGTTCTCGCGAGAATGGCGGCGAAGCGACGAACCGGTTACCGAGCCCTCGGCTATGTCATGGAATAGCGCCCCGCAGAAAGCGGGACACCATTATTGCCCGAGCGTTCAGGGACGTTGCGCGGCGACGGCAAGGATCTGCATCAGCTTGTCCGAGGGCTCCCAAAACTTGCCGGGTTTGATAAGAGGTGCGTGATGCGCCTCCAGCAGCGCAAGCTTCTCGGTCGGATCCGCGCGCAGATACATCTCAGTCGTCTGGATGCTGGCATGGCCAAGCCAGAGAGCGACCTTGCGGATATCACCGGTAGCCTGAAGGGTGTGCATGGCGCAGCTGTGCCGCAACACATGCGGCGTGACGTGTTTTGCTGCAATCGATGGCGTCGAGCGTTCGGCCGTCGCCACATGCTGCCTTAGCCGATATGCAAATCCGTCCCGCGTCATTCGGCGCCCATCACGGTTCAGGAACAGCTCTGGACCTACTTGACCGGGCCGGACCGCCAGCCACGCGCGAATGGCGCCCTGGGTCTCTTTCCAGAGCGGCAGCACACGCTCCCGCCGCCCCTTACCCAGGATACGCACGCTGGAAAACGACCCGTCGGGAAAATCGTCCATCCGCACAGCCAGAAGTTCGGACGCTCTCAACCCTGCGGCATAGGCCAGATGCAGCATGGCGCGGTCCCGCAATCCGCCTGGCGTGTGGCGGTTCGGCGCGGCAAGCAAGGCGCGGACTTCTTCCTTTGTAAGATAATCGATCAGCTTGGCGTCTGTTCGCTTGGTCGGCATGGCCCGGATCATCATCGCCTGCTCAAGGCAGGCCGGTTGGCGATGTTCGACGAAACGGAAAAAGGATTTGATCGCCGCAAGTCGCGCATTGCGGGACCTGACGGAATTGGCACGTCCTTCTTCGATATATTCGAGGAACGCCCTGATCGTCTGAATGTCGAGGTCTTCGATGAAAAGCTCCGATGGGGTTCGCTTGACCCGCCCGGCGACAAACCGCAGCAAGAGGGTGAACGCACGGGCATAGGCTGCGATGGTATGTCGGCTTGCGCCGCATTCATCGGGAAGATGGGTTTGCAGGAAGGCTGAAAGGTCGGGGGCGAGCGGGGTCATGCTGCACCTCCGATCCAGGTCTCCTCGGCGGTCGCCGCAATCATCTTCAGAAGAACCGGCGTAGCCTCAAGGTACCAGTAGGTGTTGGCAATATCGACATGGCCGAGGTAGGTGCTCAGAGCCTTCATGTGCCGCAACACTGCCTGCGGGTTGTTCCCACAGGCCTCAAGGGATCGCACGGCGAAGGTGTGGCGTAGATCGTGAAGCCGGGGACCGGGTCCTGTCGGATTGCGGTACCCAAGCTTCCGGACGATCCGAACGAAGACCACATGGGCCCGTGTTTTTGTCGGGGCATGACCATGACCAAGAACGAAGAGATCGTCGTTGGCGTTACGCACGGCCGCGCGGGCTTCGAGATATCGTTCCAGCGCGGCGCGGGTCGAAATATGTATTGGCACGAGGCGGCTTTTGCCGAACTTGCCGCTTCGGACCATGAGGCCCTCCGCCGTAAGATCGTCGCACTGAAGGGACAATGCCTCCGAAATCCGCAAACCCGTCGAAGCGAGCAGCCCGAACAGGTTATGGTAAGTCAGCGGGCTGATCGGTGTCAGGCCGGGCACCAGAAGCGCTTCCTGCATGATCCGAGTGATTTGGTCCCGCGTCAGAATATGCGGAGCGGGCCGCCTCCGTCGTGACCGACCCAGCAGCCCCATCGCAGGTATCTCGTGCCGCGAATCTTCCGCGTGCAGGAACACCGCCAGTGCGCGGGCGCGATCAAACCGCGCCTGCGCAGCACAAGGCGTCGCGGCGCCGCCGACCCATTCCAGTATCAGCGCTGCCGTCAAATGTGCGATGGATCGTTCCGCAGCGAAATCCGCGAAGGCGCGCAAGGATATCTCCTGTGCGGCGAACTTCTTTCCGAGTGTGCGGTTGAGTTGGACGAAGCGGTCTACATGGTGATGTATCATGACGCGTCTCCCGGCCACGGCTGAGCCACTTCTTTCAGCATCCCAACATCGACCTTGGCGTAGATCGCAGTCGTATCGCGCGAACTGTGGCGCAGCGCTGCACCGATCAGGTCAAGGTCCGCACCGCCGCGCAACCAGGCGGAAGCCAATGAATGACGAAAGACATGCGAACCAGTCGGCAAGTCGGTAAAACCTCCCCGGCTCAGGACGCGGGAAACGATCCCGGCGATCTCGGCAGAGGATCGCAGCGGGGTGAAAGGAGCCTGGGCTCGGAGAAAGACCCTGTTCGAGGCGACCACCGGACGCGCATCTTCGATATAGGCCAGCAGCGCGTCGCCTACATCCTGCGGCAGCGGCATCATAACGCCACGCCTGCCCTTGCCGTGCAATCGCAACCGACTCGTTCGCCAGTCGATATCTGACAGGTGCAACTGCCAGATGTCTCCCGCGCGCAGGGCCAACCGGGCGAGGAGGAGAAGTATTGCGCGGTCTCGGATCTCAACCGGCGTATCGGTGCGACAGGAGGCAATGATCTCTTCGATCTTCGCCGTGGGGATCGTGCGGGGGACTGTAGAAAGCTTGCGCCGAACAGCAGATGGCACCGCATGCAGGAGCGACGGGGCGCATGCGCCCTCGACGATCGTAAAGCGCAGGAAGGCGCGCAACACGGTGACCGTCTTGCGCACAGATGATTGGGACCGTTCTTCACCTTGATCCAATACGATCGAACGGATGGCCGCCGCATCGTAATCCTCCGGCGTTGCCCCCAGGCTGTCCAGCCAGCGGCCCACTTCGTGCAAATAGCGCCGTACGGTCTCGGGCGCCACCCCGCGCTCGCGGCGCAACCATTCCGAAAAGCCGGTCAGACGCGGGTCTTCTGCGGAGACGTCGTCAGGTACTTGGGGCGGGAGCAGACCTGCGTCGATCAGGTGCCGGACAAGCGCACGGGCACCTCGCTTACGGTTCTTATAGTGAGACGCAAGCACCCTTTTGCCATGTTTGGTCATCTCCCCGCATCGGCATTCGTGCCGCGCGAACTGATCGATGGTTCCTTCACCGATTGCGGTCACCGGGACTCGCTGTTGTAGGACCCATTCAGAAAAATGGGCGGCATGGCTGAGCAATGATGCGCGCGACACCTCGCTGTAGCCAGTGGTGTCGAGCTTCTTGGCAAAGGCCTCCAAGTGCTGTCTTAGTCGGGCAGCGTCAGATGGGATCGCAACTACGCCGGTCTCTTCGAGATATCGAAGAAGCCGCCGGGTATAGGTGGCATACATCGGGCTCCGCAACTGATTGGGGCTGTAGCGACCGCAGCGGCAGCGGTGACGAAGAAATCTGTCTACAACCGACGCGTCGAGTTCACGGACAGAGACTTTCCGTGCCTGCGCCCACTTCAGAAAATGGCGGGCTGCGCTCAGCGCACCCTGGGAAAGCCCGGGATTGTCGGCGTGGTACGTGTCGACCAGAGCGAGGTTGTCAGCGCGGTCGCGCGCACGGCGTTGAGAGTTCGAGGGGGAGTTCATGAGGGGATGTCCTTCTGCGGTTGAGAGCAGAGGCATCATGATTATCCAAAGCGGAAACCCGAAAATGAATCGTCATAACAATAGCTTGAAACCCAAAACTCCGCATAACGGTGACGCGGCATATTATGTTCTCGGCTACCTCGAACGGGCTTTCCCGATCCATGCGCAAAAGCTCATTGAGATCGACGGCAACATGGTGGCCGAGCCGCTCCGCGATGAGACTGGCGCGCTGGTCGTCTCGCGCGAGGCGCTCGCCTTGCGCGACGCGGCCATGATGGAATTGATGACGCTGGCCCCGATCCCCTCGGCGCTGGATCAGATCCTCTGGGCCTTTGGTGACGAGGTCGTCGCTGAAGTGACGGGGCGGTCCATCCGCCCCCTCAAGGCTGAGGACGGCCATCTCTTCGTCGAAAAGCGCAGTGCCAGCAGCAATTCCTCCGAGACCCAAGCCTTCATGGACGGGGAAAAGGATGTCCTGATCTTCTCCGATGCGGGCGGCACGGGCCGGTCCTATCACGCGGCGCAGACGGCGAAGAACCAGAAACGGCGGCGGCACTACCTGCTGGAGCCTGGCTGGCGCGCTGATGCGGCGATTCAGGGACTGGGCCGCACGCATCGCTCGGCGCAGGTCAGCGCGCCCTTCTTCCGGGTCTGCACCTCGGATGTGCATGGCGAGAAGCGCTTTACCTCGACGATCAGCAAACGACTCGACCAGCTCGGGGCCTTGACGAAGGGTCAGCGGGAAACCGGCTCGCAAGGCATGTTCCGCGAGGAGGACAATCTCGAAAGCCCGATCGCGCGGGCGGCGCTGCGCGGGTATTTCGCGGATCTTGCCGCCGGGCGGGCCAAGGCGATGAGCTACGAGAGCTTCACCGACTGGACAGCCCTGCGGCTGATCGACAAGGACGGGGTGCTCCTTGAGGAGTTGCCGCCAATCCAGCGGTTTCTCAACCGGGTGCTGGCGCTGCCCATCCACATGCAGAACGCGCTCTTTTGCCGAGTTCATGAACCGGATCGCCGATCAGACGGAACGGGCGCGCGCGGCCGGTACGCTCGATCTCGGCGTGGAAACCCTGCGCGGCGAAAAGATCGAGCAGGTCTCCACGGAAGATCTCTGGACCTGCCCGAAATCCGGCGCGGTGACGCGGATCATCGGGCTCGAGGTGACCGACCCGGTCCATGTGCTTGGCGCAGACGAGGCCATGGCGCGCAATCCGGATAAGACCACGATGGTCAATCGCGCCTCTGGCCGCGCGGCGCTCATCTCGGCGCGCCCCATGCAGATGTATGACGAGGATATCGTCACGCTGATGCGCAAGGCAGTGCGACCAAACGGGTCGAGCTATCTCGAGGAGACGCGATTTAAGTCCTCCGCCTGGGAAGAGATCGCGCAACCCGAGTTTGCGCGGCTTTGGGATGCCGAGGCTGCTGGTCTTCCCAAGACCACCACGACCAAACTCTACTTGCTGACCGGGCTGCTGTTGCCGATCTGGAAGGACATTCCGACCACCAATGAGCGCATTTACCGCGTCACGCCCGACGGGGCGACCGCCATGATCGGGCGCACGCTGAGCGAGGACGGGGCGGCAGCATTGCGCGCGCGCTTCCTCGTCTCCAACCCACAAACACCGGAAGAGATGCTGACCGCCGCCCTTGGCACCACCGCGCCCGTTGATCTGGGCCGGGGGATGACCCTGACCCGTCGCCGTGTCGCAGGCGAGATGCGCCTCGAGCTTGGCGGCGCGGATAGGGGCATGATCGATGGTCTGGAAGCTCTTGGCTGCTTCACGGAGATCATCGCATTCCAGCTGCGGGTGTTCCTGCCGCATGGGGACGGAGTCGACACTACGGGCATTTTGGCCCGGATCGTGGGGCAGCGCGCCGCTAGAGCGGCAGAACAAGCCGCCTGAAAAGCCAAAGCGGGCTTTGGGTCGGGCGTCGCTGATCGGGATTTGGCCGGTCTGCGCTTTCCGGCCGCGCGCTGACCCATGCCACGCCCGGCCCCCCAATTTCAGACAGGAGGACAGACCCATGACAAATCCCCAGATCGACTATGCCGCGATGGCGGCTCAGTGGCGCGCGGAGCGCGAAACCACCCTAAAGGCATCCAGAGCAGAGCTGATCGCGCAACTACGTGCGCTTGGCGTCAGCGAGGTCACTGCCGAATACGAAGGCTATGGCGACTCCGGCAATGTCGAGGATGTGACGGTGCAGCCTGCAGAGGTCCAACTGCCGGAGGCGCTTGCCACAGAGGTTGGCGACTTCGCCTGGTCACTCGCCTATCACCATCACCCGGGGTTCGAGAACAACGAGGGTGGCTACGGCACGCTGACTTGGGACATTGCACCAGACAGCATCACGCTCGATCATGCGGACCGCTACGTTGAATGCTCGCACAGCTATGACGAGGGCCTTTGATATGGCGCATCCACTTCATCATGCCGAAAGCTCGGCCCGGAAATTCGGCGGGGTGCCGTCTGACTATCAGGCTGTGCACGACTGGTTCGACGCCTCAAAAGAGCACCTTGCGCTCTTCACGCACAGGGCGCTGCGCCACCATGCCCAAGGCCTGTTCGAGGCCGAACGTGTCTTCGGCCTGACCGTGACCAATAGCGCTGGTCGAGAAATCCCCGTGCGCTGGATCGGCGAGCAGCATGTCCGCGAAGACTGTCAGGGCCGTATCCCGAGCATGGCGGATTGGCTGCGCCGAATCCAGCCCGAACCATGGATGGCCAATGGCCATATCGAGCAGCATGTCAGCGGGGAGCCCTGCGGCGACCCAAGGTCTGCCTGGGCCTCCGAGGTCGCCGCCGGGAGGACGGTTCTTGGTCTGAAGGATTGGATGGTGGCACGCGCGACGCAAGCCACGCAAACCGCCTGACAGCTCCCGGCTCTTCGCCAAACAAATGCTGCACGGAAGCCCGATTGGAAGACCGGGCTTCTTGCGTCGTTTCCCCACCATTCTTCGTAAGGAGGATCGCATGACACTCGAAGAAATCAATGCGGCCGTCGATGCCGGCCAGACCGTGCATTGGGCCAATACCGGTTACGTTGTCCACAAGGACCGGCTCGGTCAGTACCTCATCACCTATGTGCCGAACGGCAGCTGCATCGGCCTGACCGACCGGGAAGGGCAACGGTTGAATGGCAAAGAGGCGGAGTTCTTCATCGCGCAATCGAAGGACGCCGCAGAAAATTCGGACAGCCAATCAAGACCAGACGGGCAGGGGAGGGACGTAGCACCCGGAGGCGCGGGGGCATTCCCACTCGGACGGCAGCTCTGACCCGTGGGCGGGGCTGAAAGGAAAGCAGGCTTTCTGATTTGTGATCCCTCAAGGGGTCGAGAAAGCAATCCCGGATGCGCTGGCAAGGACGTCAGACACCGGCCAATCCAAGAAGGAACCATCCCATGTTCGCAGGAACCCTCACCCGCAATGTCGAGACCGCAGCCGCTCCGTACACCGGCATGATCCACTCCACGCGTTTCGACATCGCCATCCAGCTTGAAACCCGCCCGAAGATGTCCGCGCGCAGCCCGGATTACGACGTGACGGCCGTCAACAAGTCGGGCCGCAAGGTGCGCATCGGCACGGCCTGGAACGAAACCGGCAATACAAGCGGCAACCCCTACATCTCGATGCAGATCGATGTCGGCCTCGGCCCGTTCCGGGTCAACGCGGTGCAGACGAAAGAGGCGCGCGCGGCCCAGAGCGGCGAGTTCGAGATCATCCCGCTGGTCTCAAACGGCCTGATGAAGTCCGGCTCGATCTCGGGCGAGCTCACCGCCATGGACGCCGACAACGCCTTCACCGGCTACATCGCCAACATGATGTTCGATCTGGAGTTCATGCTGATCAAGAACAGCTACAAATCCGAGGAGACCCATCCCGATTATCGGATCGAGGTCAGCTCGCCGCGTGGCACGCCGATCCGCGTCGGCTCGGCCTGGATGGCGAAAAGCAGCCGCACGGGCAATGACTACCTGTCGCTGCTGATCAACACGCCCGATGGCGATCTGCGGGTGAACGCCGTGCAGAACGAAGAACAGCGCGGCGGCCAGACCTTCTCGATCATCCCGTTCATAGACAGCGGCGAGCAGCCGCAGGACGCGGGCGCGGGGTTGTCACTGGTCGCATGACATTGGCATTAGGCCAAAAGACCTCAATCGAAAGGGGAGCCGTGGGAACACGGTTCCCCTCTTTCCATGCCTGGTTCAGTCGAGCGATCGAACGGCGATTGCATGAGGCGGTCCGATGTAGATGCATTGTCTAGATTGGAAGCACTGCACAGCGTCTCCAATAGAGTCAAACTTGCACTACCGCTTGAGCGGCAATTAGGGCTTCGACAGCTACTTGAACCTCGGCATAAAGTTCGGTGTCCAACCCTTCCGCATCGATTTCTACGATCAATGCATAGCGCACAGAAGGCAAACCTTCAGCGAGAAGCTTTTTGGATTTCCACCATCCGGAGACCGGGTGAACGGCCAACAAGTTTCGCCTTGCGAGATCTGATGCCTTACAAGTCAGTTGATCGATGTGCAGCGATCCGACATGGCGCCGATTGCTACCGTAGTCCCAAAGATCATCCTCGTCGTTTGCGGGACCGTCGGGCTGTTCGGCCGCCTTGCTGATCCGAGCCAGGAATTGGGCTTCGTTCTCGCCAACGCGATTGAGTTGGAACCGCAGATTGTGGGATGCGTAGCGATAACGAACGCCGCGTGAGGCTTCTGACGGGTTTGGAGCAATAAAGCTGCTTAGCGCCACCCGCAAGGTAACGTCGGCATTGCCGAGCGCGCGCAAAGCCTCAACGGGCCAGGGTAGGGCGAAGAGCTTCAACTCATTGTGGACATCACCGCCGGTCTTTTCGGAGATTCCGTAGGGTGTTATCGTGTCTTCCACGATGAGTGTCAGCGCGTTCGACGCGCTGCGGCGGGCACGGGCCATGTCCGGAACGCCAAATCCATAGCGCTGAAAAAGCGGCATGTAATGACCTTTGTTCGCTTGGGCCGGCAAATGTGCTCGCATCTGCTGAGTCCAACGCGCGGAAGACACATAGAGACCACGGACTGTCTCGGGCCAAAGTGTCGGATAATCCGACCAGAGTTCCGTTACATCCTTCGCTGCAAGCGCTGTCGCAGCGCTTGTGTCGAAGGTGAATGTGAAAGATCGGACCGGATAATTATGGTGCGTCGAAAGGAGCGATAACCATCCGTGCCGCATTGGCGGAGGCATGGCACTTAGCGCCCAGTTTCCGCCCTCAAGGACAACGTCCGGCTTGTTCGGCCAATGGGACGACCACGATGCAGTTCTCGAAGCTGGCGATAGATCGCCGAATGGTGCAAGCGCTTGGGCCGGCTCTCCGTTTGGTAGTACAGTCTTCTCGGTAAAGGCTCCAACAGACAAAACATTCCACGCTTGGGCAGGCGACTCGATCTCGTTGTCTTCGTGATCGCATCGGTCGAGGTAGTTTCCGGCACCAAAGGTGAAGTTGTCGGTATTCCCTGCCGAAACCAGCACCAGGCGCTGCTGTCTGAGCCCACCTGAAACACCGGCGGCAAGCTGATCGACTTCCGTCGACCACGAGGTCGGGGCACCGTCGTGCGGCGTGTCCTCACCCGTCGTCGTCGTCATGGTGAAAGTACGGCGTCGGGGGCCAACGTGTTCGACCGCATTGATCGCCTGCCTGGTCACCGCGCCGAGGAGATGATGCGGGTTCATGCCGGCATCTGGCAGGAGTTTGACGGACTCCAGACGGTTCATGACCATAACTGGGTTCGCCTGATGAAGTTTTTGCGTCAAATCGCCAAAGAGCGCGAGTCCTCCCATCTGCGTTCCATGGCCCTTCACATCCTCCAATCCCCAAGCCGGATTTGCGGCATGTCGATCATTCACGCTAAGCGCCGGCTGAATCAGAGGATGCGCCCGACTGACACCAGTATCCAGGAGCGTAACGTAGCCAGCATTGGGGTGATCCGAATAGGTGGTCCGGCCTGAAAGCTCATCGACCCACTGTGCCTGTTCGGCCACCGGCAAGCCGTCAAAGAAATCTGCGGTGATTGTCAGAGCGGCAAGGGCGCGTACACCGCCCTGCCTCCGGACGGCTTGGGCAAGCTGATTGCGATCGGCCTGGACGACCACCACTGTATCTTCGGGAAACTCCAGCCGATCCGCGCCCACAGTCACACCATAGTTAGGCGCTGCTGCAACGAAGGCCTCGGTCATTTGGGGCTCGAGCCAAACCTCCCAGACTGCCGCAATATCCGCCGCGGGAAACTTGCCCGGCGGGCTGCGCCAGAGGGCACGCAATCCCGCTTCCGTGATGGCAGCGACGCTTTGAACCAAGTCTGCATTCTTTGGTCGGCCCGGGATGAATTCACCATCTTTCTCGCGATCAGGCGTGTCTTCCGTCCGAAACTGGTCGACCTTCTTGCGCAGGTTCTCAATACCCTTGGCTGTTGCAAACACCGTCGCACGCTCTTGGGCGCCACCTGGAATAGGAAAATCTTCGATGCGAAGAAGCATCAGGCCACTGGCGTCTAGGCTATCCTTTTTCAGGTGCTCGTCGATACGGGAGCTGACTTCGAGATAAACGCCGGGAAGCTCAGTGGCCGGAATATCGGGCAACGCATCGATGGCCTGAAGCAGCGCTTGGGCGTGCGCAGCGCGATTGGGGACATCACTTGGTCTTTTGGACCCGCCCCTGCCCTTTGCCTGGAATGGGCGAGGTTGTCCTAGATTGCGAAGGTGGAAGTGTGGAAGCTCTCGTGCCATTGGCATTGGTCCCTAAAACTTGGAGCGACCGTCGGCGTTCGAGGGCGTCAAGCAAATCCTGTGTCGCGATCTTGTCAGTGTCACGCAAAACCGCACGTCTCGCCGCATCTTCCGCCGCCGCCACAATATCGGCCGTTGAGAGGCCAGTGGCGACATCCGTCACCCGCTTCCATCCTATTCGATTGAACGAGAAACCGATCAGACGGCGTTCGAGTGCCTGTCGGATGGCGGGAGCATCGGGCATCACATAGGGCAACACGAGATCGAAGCGGCGCAGCAAAGCGCGGTCAAGAATTCCCGGCAAGTTTGTAGTGGCGACGACGATCGAAGGCCCTGTGTCTTCATCCAGGAACTGCAAGAATGAGTTCAGAACCCGGCGGGCTTCGCCGACATCGTTCTCACCGCCCCGGGCCGCAGCCAAAGCGTCAATTTCATCGAACAGGTAGATACCGCGTGTCGTCTTGATGGCATCAAAGACCATCTTCAATTTCTGCGCCGTTTCGCCCATGAACTTCGTTATTAGACCGTGGAGCATGACCGAGAATAAGGGGTACTGCAGCTCCCCGGCCAGTGCTGACGCACTCAGTGTCTTGCCGGTACCGGGAGGACCAGAGAGGAGAACGCGCCTCCGTGGCTTCAGGCCTTTTGCCTCGAGCTTTTCGCGCATACGCGTCTCGAAGACGAGATGCGACAGTTCACTCCCAATCCTATCCGGTAAGATTACATCGACGAGTCGCTCCGTCGGATAAGACGCGGCAAGAAACTCTGCAAGATCGCCGCGAGGCGTTGCGATAGGGGTGACTGCAGGGGTTCGCTTTGCTGGCGGCTTTTGCCCCGCTTCAGCCCACTGCCGCAACTGTTCAGCCAGCCGGGTGTGTCCCTTCTGCTCTTCGGCCGCCGAGAGTTGCATCGCCAGATCGTAAAAACGATCAGCGTCCCCTTCTGCGTGGCTCTTAACGAGACCGATGAGTTGTTGGGCGGAAGCCAAGGTCGAACTGCCCTTTCTGAATGATCATTCTCAGCATTGATAGGGTCTTTTCTACATCCGAACCCTTTAACAGACCAGACAATTTGCACGGTTTGCATCCGGAGTGTGTCGGATTTGTGCACTCGACCATTGACCATCGACCTGAGTCCCAGCCTTACGGCCTCCCCTGCTCGGCTTCGCGTGTCGCAGGGGAGAACGGCCCTTCGGTCCGTCGCGCATTCGGCCATGCGGCCTCACCGCGGCGTGGCACCCAGCGTCCCGGTTTGCCCGCCTCGCGAGCACGTCGCTCCCCCGGCCGCTCCGCCGGATTGCGCTCTGGTCTGTTTTGGCCAGAGGCC
>Ga0209024_1001560_pt1 | contig 17897 bp, 14 predicted proteins | sample AutmiccommunBRH5_FD_187380 | JGI IMG/M metagenome (GOLD analysis project Ga0209024, IMG submission 187380) | Deep subsurface microbial communities from Mt. Terri, Switzerland - Autotrophic microbial communities BRH/5 (SPAdes) (version 2) | ecosystem: Environmental > Aquatic > Deep subsurface >...
TGAATACAGTGCCCGCCTCGGTTCTTCTAAGCCCTTCCACTTCGATGTCTTTCACCACAAACTGGTTTGCTTGGGCATGTACAACGCCAACGGACAAAGCGCATGCGGCCACGACTGGGCACACCAACCGCGCTGGAAACAGAGTACTTCTTATTGTCATTCAGATCGTTCCTACCAGCCTGTTTCGGCTGGAACCAATATGTGAAGGCCTCTAGAAAATCAGCCTTTGAATATCATTAAAAAAAGCAACACTGGTCAATGCACCAATGAGCAAAATACCCAGCTTCTGGCCTCGCACTTGCCACACCTCATCGACGGGCTTGCCTCTGACGATTTCGGCCAAATAATACATCAAGTGCCCACCGTCCAAGAGCGGTATGGGCAAAAGATTCAAAATCCCTAGGCTAACAGAAACCATGGCCAGAAATCCGAAAAACGGCAGAATTCCAAGGCTTGATGATTGTCCTGCAGCACTGGCAATAGACACCGGGCCGCTAAGGTGGTTCCACGACAAATCACCGGTGACCATTTTACCCAACGCAGCCAGCGAAAATACGCTGACCTCTACCATTCGGCCTGTGCCTTCGACAATTGACTCAAATGGATTCAAGGGATTGTTCACAACAATGGGCTCGCCACCAATCGACAAACCCAAACGACCTATGACCGATCCATTGTCGAGCTGCATGCTGTCAGGTGTGGCACGCACCACCATGTCCTGCCCGGCCCGGAGAATTTGAATTTCAATTTCTTCGGAAGGACGCTGCTTGATCATCTCGGTAAACCCGGCAGACGTTTCAACGGGCAGCCCGTCAACACTTAGAAGTTTGTCATCGACCATGAACCCGGCCGAGGCCGCGGCACTGCCCTCGCCCACGGCGCGAACCAGCACGCTTTTTTCGATGGGAAAAAACCCGAGTTCCCTGCTCAGGCCGGGACCCAGTTCTGCGTCTAATTGTTTGGACGGAACCGGTTTCAGATCGACCGCCACACCGCCCCGGTTGACCTGAATGTTCAAGTCGTCACGAAACAGGCGCGTCTTGATCAATGCCCAAGACACTTCATTCCAGTTTTTTGTGTCTTCGCCATTGATGAACGTGATCTTGTCACCACTCGCCAGGCCAGCACTGGCAGCCACGGTGTTTACGGGTGGCTCGGCGGTTTGTGTCGCAAGACCCAAGGGCTGCATGTACGCCAAAAATCCGTAGATAAGTGCGGCCAACGCCAGGTTGGCCAGTGGGCCTGCCAGCACAATGGCAATGCGTTGCCCCACCGGCTTTCGGTTGAATGATTCGGCAAGGTTGATGTCGTGACCCTTCAGGCTTTCGGGGTCACGCTCATCAAGCATGCGAACATAACCGCCCAGCGGAATCCATGAAATGGTCCATTCCACTTTGGACTTTTGATTGACCCATCGAAAAATCGGCTTGCCAAACCCCACTGAAAACCGGATCACCCGCACACCATAAAACCGGGCCACAGAATAGTGTCCGTACTCGTGGATGAACACCAGAATGCCCAGTGCGATCAGAAATGAAACAACGGAGTTCAACATTGAATACCTACCAGGTCAATTTTCCAACACATTCGGTGGCATGGGCCCTGACCGACAGATCGAGGTCAAATGCGTCATCCAGACTGCGAACAGATTCACTACCAAAGCGCGACAAACAACTTTCTGTTAATCGCACAATGTCCATGTAAGCAATTTTCTCATTCAAAAACAAGTCCACAGCCACTTCATTGGCCGCGTTGTAAACTGGTGCCAGCGTGTCTGGTTTGTTCAGTACATCAAAGGCCAGTTTCAGCATGATGAACCGGTTCAAGTCGGGTTCCTCGAAGTCCAGGCGGGCAAGCTGGGCAAGGTTCAGGCGTGGCGAGCCCGATTCAATCCGGTCTGGCAAACCCAACACATGGGCAATTGGCGTGCGCATGTCCGGGCAGCCCAGTTGGGCCAACACGCTGCCATCTTTATATTCCACCATGGAATGCACAATGGACTGCGGGTGAACCAGCACAGACAACTGGTTTGCTGGCAGACCAAACAACCAAAGCGCTTCAATCAGCTCCAGGCCCTTGTTGGCCATGGTCGCGCTGTCGACCGATATTTTCCGGCCCATGACCCAGTTTGGGTGCGCAATGGCCTGTGCCGGGGTGACCCTGGTCAGTTCCTCAAGTGTTTTCTTGCGAAAGGGCCCACCAGACGCAGTCAGAATAAGTCGTTCAATGCCAAACTGACTCGCCCTGGCAATGTCGTAGTTCTGCGGCAAACATTGATAGATCGCATTGTGCTCGGAATCCACGGGCAGAATGGTGGCGCCCGATTCCCTGCAGGCCTGGATCATGAATTGCCCGGCAAGCACCAGCGATTCCTTGTTGGCCAAAAGCACACGCTTCCCAGCCTGCAACGCACACAGGGTAGGCCTTAGACCAGCCGAACCAACAATTGCGGCCACAACCGTGTCTACGCTGGGGTTTGCACACAGTGAATCCAGTTCATTTGCCCCCCCGATGTCGGGCACGTACCCCAGCTTTTGATTCAACAACTGGCTGTAGCCATGCTGGTGCCAATCTGCAAGCGCTTCCGGGTCGCAAATGATCAAAGCCTGCGGGCTGTGCGCGCACGCCTGCTTGAACAGCAAATCAATGTTTTTACCGGCAACCAGTCCAAAAACCGAGAAGCGATCGGGGTGCCTGGCCACCACGTCCAGCGTGTTCACGCCAATGGTGCCCGTTGCACCCAAAAGTAGTAAATTTTGCACGGCCATTTTCCTGTCAACCCGCCATTGCACTGACCAGCAGTATGGCCAGCGGTAATACGGGCAACTGTGCGTCAATTCTGTCCAGTATGCCACCATGTCCTGGTAGCAACTGGCTGCTGTCTTTCATGCCGGCACGGCGCTTTAGCATCGATTCAAACAAATCGCCCACCACACTGTAGGCACTTAACACCAGCAACCAGAACGAAAACACCACAGGGTGCCATCGCTCGAAAGCCATGGCCTGCCAGGTATTTTCAAGCACAGGAAACTGGTCAGCCAGCAGCACCACTGCCCAACTAAGAATCAACACGCTCAATGCGCCACCAATTGCGCCTTCCCAGCTTTTCCCGGGTGAAATGCGCGGGGCCAGCTTGCGTTTGCCAAACGCCTTGCCGAAAAAATAGGCAAAAATATCGGCAGCGAAGCAAATGGCAATCGCGCTAAGCAGAAAAACAATGCCGTAGGTTTTGGTGACAACCAAGGCAAGCCCAGCCGCGGCGATCAACACGAAACCCACCGTACCGTACACAAATGGATTGGCCAGCACGCCAAGCGACACGTGTCGCAGGCACCATGGCGCGAACGCAACCCAAAACACACTGGCCAGCGCCAAAAGCGGAAACCCCGAGGTTTGCAGGCTGACAAACTGCGCACCCACCAGGCACATGACACCGCCTGCAATTGCATAAAGTACGGATTTTGGTGCACCGAACTGGCCCAAGCGTGCCCACTCCCAAAAAGCGCCAAGCAGAACCGCCAATACAAACAGGTTCCAGCCAAGTGCCCCGCCGTAGGCCAACACGGCAAGCAGTACGAGCAGCAGGATCACCGCAGTGATCACACGCGTTCTAAGCATGGTTTATGTCTCTATTGAGAAACAGTTCACTGCGCCGACTGCAGAACATTCACCAGCTGTGGCTGGATCTGTTCGGAAGTTCGACCAAAGCGACGTTCTCTGTTGTTATACGAATCAATGGCTTCCAGCAACATTGGCTTGCCGAAGTCGGGCCAGAACTTGTCTGTGAAGTAAAACTCAGTGTACGCCAACTGCCACAATAAAAAATTCGAAACACGTTGCTCGCCGCCGGTGCGGATAAACAGGTCTGGCTCGGGGCTGCCCTGCAGGCACAGGTGTTGTGACAGTGAAGCCTCTGTGATTAACTCAGGGTTGTCAGCCAGATCGGGCCGACTTTTCAACATGTTTTTGGTGGCTTGAAGTATGTCCCAACGCCCACCATAGTTTGCAGCAATATTCAAATACAAGCGGGTGTTGTTTTTGGTCAGTTCCTGAGCGGATGCAATTGCCGCCTGCAATTCTGGTTCGAATGCTGTGGTGTCACCCACGATTCGCAAACAGATATTTTCGCGGTGCATGGCCTCAACGTCTTTGCGGAGCACGCGAATAAAAAGGCGCATCAACACGCTGACTTCCTCCGGGGGGCGGCGCCAGTTTTCCGAGGAAAATGCGAACAGGGTGAGGTGTTCCACACCCAACTCACAGCAGGCCTGCACGGTGCGTTTAACTGCGTCCACGCCCCGTTTGTGACCTGCCACACGGGGCATCAGGCGGTTTTTCGCCCAACGCCCATTGCCATCCATCACAATCGCGATGTGCCTTGGAATGCTGGATGTGTTGGGCACATCCAGCGTCGAGCTCGTGAAAATGGCCATGGTTGGTTTATACCGTCATGATTTCGGCTTCTTTCGACTGCAAAACCTGATCAACCTCTGCAACAAATTTGTCGGTCAGTTTTTGAATGTCGCCCTGAGCGCGGCGCTCGTCGTCCTCAGAAATTTCCTTGTCATTGACCAGGCGCTTCAGTGCCTCGTTGGCATCACGGCGCAGGTTACGAATGGCAACCTTGGTTTGCTCGCCTTCACCCTTGATGAACTTGGTCAGTTCCTTGCGGCGTTCCTCGGTCAAGGCCGGCATGGGCACGCGGATGGTTTCACCCATGGATGCCGGGTTCAAGCCCAAGTCGGATTCGCGAATTGCTTTTTCTACTGCATTGGCCATGTTCTTTTCCCAAGGCTGTACCACGATGGTTCGGGCATCAGCCAAACTGAGGTTGGCAACTTGGGAAATTGGCACCATTGAACCGTAATAGTCGATCTGTATGTGATCAAGAATGCCGGTGTGGGCACGCCCTGTGCGAACCTTTTGCAGGTCCGTCTTCAGGGAATCAATGGACTTTGACATTTTTTCTTCGACTGTTGTGCGAATGTTTGCAACGCTCATAATTGAAATCTCACTGCATGAATCGATTGAATTACATGTGCACCAAGGTGCCCTCGTTTTCACCTGCAATGGCGCGGTGTAATGCGCCCGGCTTGTTGATTGAAAACACTCGAATTGGTAGCTTCTGGTCGCGACACAGGGCAAACGCAGTGGCATCCATTACTTCGAGATTTTTGGAAATTGCTTCATTGAAAGAAATTCTTTCGTACCGCGTGGCGGTCGGGTCTTTGTTCGGGTCGGCCGTGTAAATGCCGTCTACCTTGGTTGCCTTCAGCACCACCTCGGCACCAATTTCCGAACCGCGCAAAGCTGCCGCCGTGTCGGTGGTGAAAAATGGATTGCCTGTGCCGGCTGCAAAAATAACGATTTTGCCTTCTTCCAGGTAACGGATTGCCTTGGGGCGAATATAGGGCTCAACCACTTGTTCTATATTCAGGGCTGATTGAACACGTGCTTGAACACCGGCACGCCGGAAAGCATCCTGAAGGGCAAGGGCATTCATTACGGTGGCCATCATGCCCATGTAATCGGCTGTGGCGCGATCCATGCCTGCTGCGCCAGGCGCAATGCCCCGAAAAATGTTGCCCCCGCCTATCACCACTGCCAGTTCCACACCGGATGCGGACACTTCAGCGACTTCTGCCACCATGCGTTCGATGGTTTGGCGGTTGATACCGTAGGAGTCGTCACCCATCAGGGCTTCGCCTGACAATTTGAGTAACACACGTTTGTATGCTGCCATTCAAGCCTCTTGTTGGATCATTGTCAGGATTCTATAACGTAAAGCAAGGAACTTCGTCTACACGCAAATAAAAAGGGGCTTCCCGGATGGAGAAACCCCTCTTTTTTCCGAAAAGGAATTAACGGCCTGCAGCAGCGGCAGCGGCTTGCGCGGCAACCTCAGCGGCGAAGTCATTCACCTTTTTCTCGATGCCTTCACCCACAATGAAAAGCTCGAAGCTGTTCACTGTGCTGTTTTTGGCTTTCAACATGCCCTCAACTGTCAGCTTGTCGTCTTTCACGAAAGGCTGGGACAGCAATGCCACTTCTTTCAGGAACTTCTTGATTGATCCGTCAACCATTTTCTCGGCGATATCTGCTGGCTTGCCGGATTCAATCGCTTTGGCCTTGGCCACTGAGCGTTCACGCTCAATTTCGTCTTGTGGAACACCGCTTTCATGCAGCGCTTTGGGCTTGGTGGCGGCAATGTGCAATGCAACATCCTTGCCCACGTTTTCGTCGGCGCTGGTGTAATCGACCAAGACGCCGATTTTGCCACCGTGAATGTAAGAGCTCAGGTTGCCAACTGCTTCAACGCGCTTGAAGCGGCGAACGGACATGTTTTCACCGATTTTGCCGATCAGGGCTGCGCGAACTGTTTCAACCGTGCCTTCGCCCAAAGGCAAGGCAGACAGTGCTTCAACGCTGGAGGGGTTGTTGTCGGCGATCAGCTTGGCCACGTTGGCCACAAAAGCCAGGAAATCGTCGTTTTTGGCAACGAAGTCGGTTTCGCAGTTCACTTCAACAATAGTTCCCAACTTGCTGTTGTCATTGATATAAATACCAACCAAGCCTTCTGCGGTTACGCGTGCAGCGGCTTTGCTGGCTTTGCTGCCCAGTTTCACACGCAGAATTTCTTCAGCCTTGTCGATGTCGCCATCGGCTTCGGTCAGGGCTTTCTTGCATTCCATCATTGGCGCGTCGGTTTTCTCGCGCAGTACTTTCACCATTGCTGCTGTAATTTCAGCCATTGATTTTCTCCTAACTGTCGGATTCTGAATTGGATAAAAAAAAGGGGCGACTTGTCGCCCCATCGGAAGACGAAGGCTGGATTAACCCTCGGCCCCCTCTTCAGATACTTCAACGAAGTCGTCGCCGCCTTTGATTGCTTCCACCACGTCGTTTACTGCCTGGTCCCGACCGGCCAGTACGGCATCAGCCACTGAGCGGGCGTACAGGCGGATGGCGCGTGCGGAGTCATCGTTGCCAGGAACGATGTAGCTAACGCCGGCTGGGGAATGGTTGGTATCCACAATACCCACAACTGGAATGCCCAGTTTTTCGGCTTCAGTGATTGCAATTTTGTGGTAACCCACGTCGCACACGAAAATTGCATCAGGCAGGGTTGGCATGTCTTTAATGCCACCGATTGACTGGTTCAGCTTTTCGAGTTCACGTGCGAACATCAAGGCTTCTTTCTTGGACATGCGCTCTGTACCGCCGTCAGCGATAATGGCTTCCATGTCTTTCAAGCGCTTGATGGACGTTTTCACGGTTTTGAAGTTGGTCAGCATGCCGCCCAACCAGCGCTGGTCAACGAAGGGCATGCCGCAGCGTGCTGCTTCTTCAGCGATGATTTCTTTGGCTTGACGCTTTGTACATACAAACAGGATGTTGCCGCGGTTGGCTGACAGGCGCTTGATGAACTTCAGCGCGTCGTCGAGCATGACAACGGTTTTTTCCAGATTGATAATGTGAATTTTGTTACGATGGCCGTAGATGTAAGGGGCCATTTTGGGGTTCCAGAAGCGGGTTTGGTGGCCAAAGTGGCAACCAGCTTCCAGCATTTCGCGCATTGATGCTGCCATGAATTTCTCCAGTATAGACAGGGTTAAATGGGTTTGTACTGGGCCAGAAAACTCAATTTCGGTGAACTTTACTAGCACCCTGTCGCACAAACCATTAAATTTACTCTTGTGCGCCGATTAACTACACAAGTTAACGATGGCGCTAGAGCAGCCAAAGATTATACTCGGTTAAAATACGTTAGCTCAAGCAGGAATTTAACAAAACCATGAATATTGTGATTAAAAACGAGCACGACATTGAGAAAATGCGTGTTGCTGGCCGACTGGCCTCGGAAGTTCTGGATTTCATCGGCCCCCACGTTGTGGCCGGGATCACCACCGAAGAACTCGACAAACTTTGCCACGATTACATGGTGAATGTACAGGATACCATTCCGGCCCCCTTGAATTATGCGCCGCCTGGCTACAGCCCCTACCCCAAGTCAATTTGCACGTCAGTTAATCACCAGATTTGCCACGGCGTTCCCGGCCCAAAGAAGTTGAAGAACGGCGACATTATCAATATTGACATCACGGTGATTAAAGACGGTTATCACGGCGACACCAGCCGCATGTTCATTGTGGGCGAAGGCTCGCTGGCTGCGCGGCGCCTGTGCGAAATCACGTTTGAAGCCATGTGGATCGGCATTGAGCAGGTAAAGCCCGGTGCTACCTTGGGTGATGTGGGTGCAGCCATTCAGAAATTTGCTGAAGGTTTTGGTTATTCAGTGGTTCGCGAATTTTGTGGGCACGGCATTGGCACCAAATTTCACGAGGAACCACAGGTTTTGCATTACGGCCGCCCAGGCACAGGGCTGAAGCTGATGGAGGGGATGATTTTCACGATCGAACCCATGTTGAACGCGGGCCGTCGCGAGATAAAGGAAATGCCCGATGGCTGGACGATAGTGACAAAAGACCACAGCCTGTCAGCACAATGGGAGCACACAGTTTTGGTTACAGCTGACGGATACGAGATATTGACCGTGTCTGAAGGCACCCCAGCCAACCCCCGGTTGAAAACACAGGCAGCATGAATTTGAGAATCGGCGACTCTGCAACATCAGCAAATACCCCTCCTGAAACCGACCTGAATGCGGTCAGGATTGGAATCAAAAGCAAACTGAAGGCACATGCCCACTTGTGGCTGACCCCTTTTGATGAAAACACCCCCGCTGATGCTGTAGAAACAGCATTAAAAAAACGCTGTAACTATGTTGATGATGCGCTTTTTTCGCTTTGGAATGCACTTCAGATGCCGCCAGGCTATGCCTTGGTGGCTGTGGGTGGATACGGGCGTGGCGAGCTGTTTCCGTTTTCAGATGTTGATGTGTTGATTTTGATCGACCAGGAACCCGATGACGCAAATACAGCGAAACTTGAAAACTTTTGCGGTTCGGGTTGGGACATCGGTCTTGAAATTGGGCACAGCGTAAGGACACTGGACCAGTGCGTTGAAGAGGCTGCGAAAGACATCACCGTTCAAACCGCGCTTGTTGAGTCAAGAATTCTTTCTGGAAATATTAAATATTTCAATAAATTAAAGAAAATACTTCAGGAAAAACTTGATGTTAAAACTTTCTTTAGAAAGAAAACACTTGAATTGCGCCAGCGGCACGCAAAATACCAGGAAACCCCCTACAGCCTGGAGCCCAATTGCAAGGAAAGCCCTGGCGGTTTGCGTGACCTGCATGTTATTTCATGGGTAAGCCGCGCAGCCAATTTGGGTAACAGTTGGGCCGAAATGGCCAAGCAGGGTTTGATCACGCCCTTTGAAGCGGCCAAACTGCGCAACAACGAGCGAACATTGAAAAAAATTCGCTACCAGTTGCATGTCACCACCGGGCGCAGGGAAGACCGTTTGGTTTACGACGTTCAAACCCAGCTGGCGGAATCACTGGGCTATCGACCCACGTCAGCCAAGCGATCCAGCGAACAAATGATGCAGCGGTATTATCTGGCAGCCAAGGCGGTGATGCAGTTAAATACCATTTTGCTGCAGAACATTGAGCTGTCAATTTTTGGATCCAATGCGACGCCAGTTCCAATCGATGACGAGTTCCAGGAAACGGATTCTTTGCTCGACATCCGCGATGATCATGTGTTTGCCAAAAACCCCTCTGCCATGCTGCGCGCCTTTATCGTGATGCAGCAAAACCCCAGATTGAAAGGCATGAGCGCGCGCACCCTGCGACAGCTTTGGCACAACCGGATCAAGATCAACAGCGAGTTTAGAAAAGACCCTGTGAACAAGGCGCTTTTTATCGACTTTTTCAAGCAACCGCAGGGCATTGTCCATGAATTGCGCCGAATGAATGAAACCAGCGTGTTGGGGCGCTACTTGCCGGTATTCCGGAAAATCGTGGGGCAAATGCAGCACGACCTGTTTCATGTTTACACAGTTGACCAGCACATTCTGACCGTGGTGCGCAATTTGCGGCGCTTCACCATGGCGGAACACGCACACGAATACCCATATTGCAGCCAGTTGATGGCGAATTTTGACGATCACTGGTTGCTGTACATTGCAGCTTTGTTTCATGACGTGGCCAAGGGTCGGGGTGGTGATCACAGCGTGTTGGGTGAAGTAGATGCGCGCAAGTTTTGCAAAGACCACGGCCTGAATGAAGAGAACACCGATTTGGTGGCTTTTCTGGTCAAACACCACCTGACCATGTCGAACACGGCCCAAAAAAAGGACCTGTCCGATGTCGAGGTATTGCGTGAATTCGCATCACTGGTCAAAACGCCACGCAATTTGACAGCCTTGTACCTGTTGACTGTGGCCGACATTCGCGGCACAAGCCCCAAGGTGTGGAATGCATGGAAAGGCAAGTTGCTGGAAGACCTTTACCGGCTTGCCTTGAAGTACCTGGATGGCGAGGCGCCCAACCGAAGGCAAATGCTGGTGGAGCAACAGGCCGAAGCCAAACGGATTTTGCGGCTTTACGCCTTGTCAGATGACGTGCAAGACACCTTTTGGGCACAGCTGGATGTGTCTTACTTCCTGCGCCAGGGGCCAAGCGACATTGCCTGGCATACGCGCCACCTGTATTGGCGTGTCGACGCGGAACAACCGATTGTAAAGGCTCGTTTGTCGCCCATTGGCGAGGGTTTGGAATTGCTGGTTTATACCCGCGACGAAATGGATTTGTTCGCAAGAATTTGTGGTTACTTTGATTCCAAGAACCTGAGCATTCTGGATGCGAAAATTCACACCACATCGCACGGCTACGCCTTGGACTCATTCCTGATTCAGCACGACAACGGTGACGAGTTTTACCGTGAAACCCTTTCCTTGCTGGAAGCCGAACTTCAAGACCGCCTTGTGAAACGATTGCCGCTGGAAGCCCCTGTGTTTGGTCGCATGTCCAGGCAATCCAGGCATTTTCCGGTACGCCCTTCAGTGGATTTGAAACCGGATGAAAAGGGCAATCAGTACCTGTTGACCATTTCTGCGACCGACCGCACTGGCTTGCTGTATTCCATCACGAAGTTGCTGGCACAGTACAAAGTCAGTGTTCAAACCGCAAAAATCATGACTTTGGGTGAGCGGGCAGAAGACAGCTTTTTGTTATATGGCCAATCGCTGACATCGCAGAAGTTGCAAATTCAGCTTGAAACCGATTTGCTGGAACTTCTGTCGATTTAAATGCAAAAACTGGTTTATTCGTCGTGCAACTGAACCATCGATTTGATGATGCCCATCACTCGGCCCATGCCTTCATGCACTGTTTTGCTGATTTGGGCATGTGAAATTTCTTGTGCGCTTTCGCCCACACCCGCGGCCTGGTTCACAACCAAAGCCAGGTGTGCGTAGGGAATTTCAAGTTCACGGGCCAATGCTGCTTCCGGCATGCCCGTCATGCCCACAATGTCGGCACCGTCTCGCGCCAAACGCTTAACTTCTGCAGCGGTTTCAAGACGGGGGCCTTGCGTGCAGGCATAACAGCCGCCCTGCACCACCTGTTCACCCACTGAATCAGCGGCCAGGCACAAAGCAGTTCTCAACGCCTGATCGTACGGCCAGGTGAAGTCGATGTGCGATACGGCCTGGTTGTCACCTTCAAAAAAGGTGGCAGCCCGACCATGGGTGTAATCCAGTATTTGATCGGGTACCACCAATTGGCCTGGCTTTAAATCAGGGCGAATTCCGCCCACGGAGGCAACCGATAAAATTCCATCAATTTCCAATTGAGACAAGGCCCACAGGTTGGCGCGGTAGTTGATTTGATGTGGCGCAATGGTGTGCCCGTAACCATGGCGTGCCAAAAATACAATTTCATGGCCTGCAAGCATGCCGATGGTAAGTGCGCCCGAGGGCTCACCATAAGGCGTGCGTTGCACTTTGCGTTTTGTGACTTCAAAACCGGGGAGTTGACTAAGGCCACTGCCGCCCAACACTGCATACATTGTTTACTTCCTGTTGTTAAGGTAGTTGGAAAACTCAGCTGACACTTCCGGGTGTTTTAGACCCAGTTCAACCGTGGCTTTCAGGTAACCAATTTTGGACCCGCAATCGAAACGGGTGCCATTGAAGCGGTATGCCAGCACGGGCTGGTCTTTCAGCAGCGATGCAATGCCGTCGGTCAACTGGATTTCTCCACCTGCGCCTTTGCCGGTTTTGCGAATGTGCTCAAAAATCTGGGAATTCAAAACGTACCGCCCCACGACAGCAAGGTTGGTGGGCGCGTCTTTGGGATCAGGCTTTTCAACAATGGCGTTCACCCGTTCAGAACAGTTGTTCCATGGGGTGCTGGACACAATACCGTACGATTTCGTGTCCTCTCGCGGCACTTCCTGCACGGCCAGTACACTGGCGTGTTCATGCTCAAACACCTTGACCATTTGATGCGTAACCGAGGGCGTACCTTTGTCTACATCCATCAGGTCGTCGGCCAGCAACACGGCAAAGGGTTCCTGCCCTACCACGGGTTCAGCACACAACACGGCATGCCCCAAACCCAAGGGTTCCATCTGGCGAATGTAAATGCAGTTCACGTGGCTGGGGACAATGTTTTTTACCAACTCGAGCAAGGCAGTTTTACCACGCGCCAGCAACTCGGCTTCCAGTTCATAGGCCTTGTCGAAATGGTCTTCGATCGCGCGTTTGCTGCGCCCAGTGATGAACACAAGTTCGGTAAGCCCTGCTTCCAGTGCTTCTTCAACGGCGTATTGGATCAGTGGTTTGTCAACCACTGGCATCATTTCTTTGGGGCTGGCTTTGGTGGCGGGCAAAAAACGTGTGCCCATGCCTGCAACTGGGAAAACGGCTTTTCTAACTCTGGTCATGGCAATGTACTCAATAAATGAAAGTATTCAAATAACGCAACAGATTGATTAAAGCATACCTTGAAATGTGGGCTCATCTAGAACTGTGACCCCCAGGCTGGCGGCCTTGTCAAGCTTGCTGCCTGCAGCTTCCCCCGCCAGCACGAAATCAGTTTTCTTTGATACGGAACCACTGACTTTGCCGCCACGTTCAATAATCAAGGCCGCAGCGGCATCCCGGCTGTAGTTGCTCAGGCTGCCAGTTAAGACAAAAGTTTTACCAAAAAATGGATGGTCGCTGGGCATTTCATGGGCGTGTGCTTGCGGCCAGGTAACTTCTAATTCGAGAAGTTCATTGACCACCTGCTGATTGGCGGGTTCATCAAAAAACTGGCGAATGGACTTGGCAACCACCGGGCCCACGTCGTTCACTTCCAGCAATTGGTCTAAGCTGGCGCACATCAGCTTTTGCACATCACCAAAATGCTGTGCAAGGTCGCGCGCTGTGGCCTCGCCTACATGGCGAATTCCCAGCGCGAACAGAAAACGCCCAAAGGTGGTTTGCCTGGCTTTTTGAATGCTGTCCAACAAGTTGTTTGCCGACTTTTCACCCATGCGTTCAAGCTGAACCAGATCTTCAAATTTCAGGCGAAACAGGTCAGCCGGTGTTTTGACCCATTCTTTTTCAACAAGTACCTCGACCAGCTTGCTGCCCAAGCCCTCTATATCAATGGCGCGGCGGTGCGCGAAATGAATAATGGACTGCGTCAACTGTGCCTTGCACACCAAACCACCTGTGCAACGGTAGGCTGACTCACCTTCTTCCTGACGCACCAGTGAATTACAAATTGGGCAGTGCGCGGGCATCTCAAATGCAACACTGCTGGCGTTGCGCACATTGCCCGGAAAGGGCAGTACTTCCGGAATCACATCACCTGCGCGGCGCACCAATACTTGATCACCCACGCGCAGGCCTTTGCGCTGAATTTCGTCCAGATTGTGCAAGGTGGCCGATGAGACCACCACGCCCCCTACTTTCACGGGTTCCAGTTTGGCCACAGGGGTAATTGAACCTGTGCGTCCAACCTGCACTTCAATGTTCAGCAAACGGCTAAGTACTTCATCGGGCGGAAATTTATGAGCCACCGCAAACCGTGGTGCCTTGGCCACAAAACCAAGCTGGTCTTGCAGGTCAAATGAATCGACTTTGTACACCACACCATCAATTTCAAAAGGCAAGGCGCTTCGGTTTTCACCCACCTTCCTGTAAAAGGCTAGCAAACCCTGTGCACCCTGGGCGGTTTGGCTAAACTGCGAAACAGGCAAGCCCATGTCGCCCAGCCATTTCATCATGGCCGATTGGCTTTTCAGTTCACGCAATTGCTCGCGCTCTAGCGCGGCACCGTAGCAGAAAAAACGCAAAGGCCGGCTGGCTGCAATTTTGGGGTCAAGCTGGCGAATGGTACCTGCAGCGGCGTTGCGCGGGTTCGCAAAAACTTTCAAACCAAGCTCGGCCTGGCGTTCGTTCATTTGCTCGAAATCGCGTTTGTGCATGAAAATTTCGCCACGCACTTCAAGGTGCTCGGGCACTTTGCTGCCTTTCAGTTTCAAGGGCAGGCTGCGAATGGTTTTCACATTGGCAGAAACATCTTCACCCACGGTACCGTCTCCGCGTGTGATGGCCTGCTGAAAAACGCCATTCCTGTAGTGAATGGATATGGCCAGGCCGTCGAATTTTGGATCAACGGAATAATCAATGATTGCATTTGCAGGAAGATCAGCCAATTCCTTGACGCGTCGATCAAATGCGATCACGTCTTCTTCTTCAAACGCATTGCCCAATGAAAGCATTGGAACACGATGTTTGACCTGATCAAAACCTTCTGCTGGTTTACCACCCACACGTTGCGTAGGTGAGTCGGTTTGAATCAGTGTGGGGTGCAGGGCTTCAAGGTCTTGAAGTTCGCAATAAACACGGTCATATTCTGAATCAGGAACTTCCGGATTGTCGAGCACATAATAGGCATGTTCCCAATGGTTCAACAGATCAATCAGGCTGCGCATTACCTGCACGGCTGATTCATCGGCTTCTCCTTCATTATTGCTGTTGTCGAATAAATCCAGATTGGTCATGAAAACAAAATGCGTGCAACCGGGCTGCCCGGTTTGAAACCTGAATCGCTCAGGTTACGCACCCGCTCAATTAACTGGTTGTAAATGCCTTCTATGGCTTGGGTGCTCAAAGTGCGGCCGGAATCATCCATCAATGGCGCACCAAATTTTTCATTCATGCCATGGCACACGGTCACAATGTCACCCAAGGCTTTCACGGGCTCGGCTGAATTTGGCACATCAATGCTGAAACTGAGCAGGCGTTTGCCCGGCGCGTTGTGGATGACCATGCTGGCCAAAGTACCCGAATCGTCGTTGAGGAACCACTGATGGCCTTTCTGTACCCAGCCTGCCGCTGCCAACATGTCGACTGCTGTACTTTCCTGCACGGTTTCGGGCAGCAGGCAATGCAAACCCAGCAGGGTATCCAGCGCGGCGGCGGCTTGGTCAAGCGTTTCAGCTTTTGCCACCACTTCTTTCATTTCCGGAAACTCGATGTCGGCGCTTTGATCTTCTGCAAAACGTTTCAACTTGCCCAGCACTTCGGAAAATTCGATTGAACTAAGCGGTCCCTTGCGGTTTGCAATTTGTACGCTGGCTTTCAGTGTCTTGGCTGTGCCCTGGTAAGGGCTGGCTTTGAACCACAACAATGTTTCACCCGGTTCACCGGCGTCAGGGCTTGCAGAATAAACAATGCGCTTGCGGTTGATTTGCTCAAACCCATCCACCAGGCTTTTCCAGGTGTTGGCATCTTTGGCGTCCTCAAAGCGAAGCACAAATTCTGCGAACAGGCGTTTGTCGATGGACACCTGAGGCTCGTTGTTCAGGCTCTCGTCAGCACTTTCAAATGGCGTGGGGTCTGTGATCTCGATCTGTGGTTCAACATCGGGAATGTCACCGAGCTCACGTGTGAAACCAGGTTCGGACCGCTCAAATGTAGACTTGCCACTTGGCACAGTATTCAGCAAGGGATCTTGGTCGGTCTCGCCGAACCGTTCACTGGCCTGTTTGCGCAAGCGATAGTCTTGCCACCAGTTGTACCCGATCATGGCGGCAATGCCGCCGCCACCCACGATCAGCAGTGTAAGTTGTAAATCGTTCATACGGTTTCCGTTGCCATTTTTTCTGCAGCAGCCAAATCAACAGCCACAATGCGGGAAACACCTTTTTCCTGCATGGTTACGCCGATCAACTGCTGCGCCATTTCCATGGCGATTTTATTGTGGGAGATGAACAAAAACTGGGTTTGTTCAGACATTTGTTTGACCAAGCGCGTAAAACGCTCTGTGTTTGCGTCGTCCAGCGGTGCGTCCACTTCGTCGAGCAAACAGAACGGAGCGGGATTCAATTCGAAAATCGCGAATACCAGCGCCGTGGCGGTCAGGGCTTTCTCTCCACCCGACAGCAGGTGAATCGTGCCGTTTTTCTTGCCAGGGGGTTGCGCAAACACCTGCACACCGGCATCCAGAATTTCATCGCCTGTCATGACCAAACGCGCCTCGCCACCACCAAACAATTTGGGGAACAGGCGCGAGAAATGGCCATTGACCACACCAAAGGTTTCGGACAGCAAATCGCGCGTTTCTTTGTCAATTTTACGAATCGCATCCTCCAGGGTTTCCATGGCTTCAATCAGATCGCCAGCCTGCTGATCCAGGAAAGTTTTGCGTTCGGTTGCTGCCGCCAATTCTTCCAGTGCAGCCAGGTTCACGGCGCCCAGTTCCTGCATGCCACTGGTCAATCGCGTTACCTCAGCCTGCAACACGGACGCTTTTGGGGGTACATCCATGGCAACGAGTTGATTGCCCAATTCGTTTACATTGGCCTGCACTTCATCCAACAAATTTTTGTATTGTTCAATGGTCAGCTCGGCGGCCTGAATTTTCAAGGCCAAATCCTGCACGGCATCACGCAGTGGATCCGCTTGCTTGTCGCTTTCTTTTTCAGCACGTTCAAGTTCTGATACTTTGGTCATGACCTGTTCCAGCGCATCCCGCGACACTGCAACTTTTTCCTCAGCAATTACCCGTTCTTCAAGCGCAGCCTGTAACGCTTCCTGACCATCGGTTTCCGACAGGCCTTCAAGCTCGGCCAAGGCCAATTGTTTGCGTTGCTGAATTTGCTGAATTTGACCGCTGGCAAATGCAATATCGCGCTCGCATTCACGCTGACGCGATTCCTGATTGCGGATATTGAACTCTGCATCTTGTTTTTTGCGCAATGCATTTTGCACTTGCGCCTGTTTGTCGCGCAGTGCCTGTTCCGCCTCGGTAACCCGATCTTTCTGGCTTTCCAGCGCATCGCTGGCCACGGCAAGCTGTTCATCCAGTTCGGCGTATTTGTCTTCCGATTCAAGCAAAATTGCCCGCTGTTCTTCCAGTTCGCTTTGCAACAGGGCAAGGTCCAAACCGATTTGTTCACGGCGGCTGTCTGCCCTGCTTTGTTGTTCTTGCAGGCGAATCAGTTGCACCTGTGCTTCATGCAAGCGTTTGGTCAGGCTTTCCACAAGGTTGCGCGCCTGCACCACATTGGCTTTCATTTCACCGGTGCGCAGTTGCAACTGGTCGCGTTTGGCCATTGACTCGTTTTTCAACATGTCCAGTGCACGAACTTCCGTACGCAGTGCCTCAATTTGTTGCTGGCGCTCAAGCCGGCCGCTTTGTGCGTTGTCTGCCGCGTAAAACGACACGCCTGTGGACGTTATGCAATGCCCTTGGGGCGTGAAAATACGCTGCCCTGCTTTCAAACTTTTTCGCTTTGCAAGTGCTGCTTGCAAATCGGGCGCCAACAGGTACCCCGCCAACAGTTGAATCAAGGATTGTTGAATGGCGGAGTCTGAACTGCGCACGAGGCTGGCCAGGTCTTCAGGCCCAACCGGCACGCTGGGGTTGTTTGTGGTCGATTCCATGAAAGCCACGCGCGCTGGCGGTGGCTGTTTGGCAAAAC
>Ga0209024_1001561_pt1 | contig 17897 bp, 13 predicted proteins | sample AutmiccommunBRH5_FD_187380 | JGI IMG/M metagenome (GOLD analysis project Ga0209024, IMG submission 187380) | Deep subsurface microbial communities from Mt. Terri, Switzerland - Autotrophic microbial communities BRH/5 (SPAdes) (version 2) | ecosystem: Environmental > Aquatic > Deep subsurface >...
ATGGCTTAGGACTAATAGCACAGTCAGGTGTTGATTTATCATCCATTAGCCAAGATGACCTCAATAGTTTTTTGGCATTGCTTTTAGACAAAAAACCAAATAGCCAGGAAATCATTAACAGCTTCTATGGCTTAGGACTCATGGCACAGTCAGGCGTTGATTTATCCTCCATTAGCCAAGACTCTCTCAATATACTTTTGGCGTTGCTCTTAGAAAAAAAACCAAACAACCTACATATCGCTAATAGCCTCTATAGCATAGGGCTCATGGCACAATCAGGCGTTGATTTATCACGGGTTAACCAAAGTTCACTTAACGACTCCCTTAACAAGTTTCTGGCTTTGCTTTTAAAAGAAGACCCAAGCAGTCAGCATATTGCTAATAGTCTCTACGGCCTGGGGTTTATGGCCCAATCTATGGGTGTTGAGAATGTTCGTTTTAAAATAGCCACCAGCGAGTTAATAAAAAACATTAGAATAAACGACTTTTCTTTAGAGGAGCATAACCAAGTTGCAATAGCATGTGCTTATCTCTCCCTTGACGTACCTAAACAAATCCTTGAAATAATTGAGACACGAAAACCCCGCCCAAATGGGTTGCAGAAAAAGTTGCGCGATAAAATAGCATCAAAATTTGATGGTATCATTGCTGTGCCAGAACACATGATTGGGCCTTTTTTTGTCGATTTATATGTTGAACACCAAGGCAAAAAAGTGGTGATAGAGCTGGATGGCTCTAAGCACTATGCAAATGGTAAGTTAAGAGGCCAGGATAAAATGCGTGACAAATACCTGAGTCAACAGCATGGATGTGAAATTTTTCGAATTAAATTAAATAGGCAAGGTGATGACCGTGTTATATGCGATGTAATGAAGTATTTAACTAATGCTTTTAGTGAAAAACAGCCTGCTCATGTTGAGGAGCTCAGTCAACCAAGCGTTAAACTCAATCCTAACGCGCAAGTGTTCAGGCCTGGGGTATCCTTTTTTCGCAGACAAGAGCCCGCACTAACAAGCGATGACACTCACGGGAAAGAATATACCTATTCTAAACCGTAAGTTCGATGATCCTTGCCTCACCAAGGCGGCAAACCGCCGCCAAATGGCACCTACAACCCAGTGTGCCCGGGTCATCATCCTAACCGCCTGTTTCGATTTAAAAATGAGACAAAGTGCGTTACAATAATTCATTATATTAAAAAGGTACAGTAAAGCCATGAAAAATTCTGATTACAAACATTTAATCATTAAGCAAAATCTAGCCTATTTAAAAGGGAGAGAAGACGAATCTGCACTGGACTATTTAGATTGTTTGCAATATGCCTTATTGATCTCATTTAAAGAAGTATCAAACCTTTCAAAAGATTTTATATCAAAAATAATTGATGAGTTTTTTAAAACGTGCCAGGAAGAGTATTCAACACTTGAAAGCTTAAAGAAACGAGCCAAATTGAATCGTTATTTAACCACTTTTCTTCTACATTATGGAAAAATCGCCAAAAGTGGTTTTATAGCACGCGATTCAGGCTTAAAATCAGAAAAATTTAATCCCATTCTTTTACTGTTGGATAATGATGATCTTGAGAGCAGAGATATCTCTAGCAGTTTTTATGGTTTGGGGCTAGCCGCTAAATCAGGAATTAATTTATCACATATTAGCCAAAAATCACTCAAGATTCTTCTGGATTTGCTTTCAAAAAAAGAACCAGACAGTCAAAATATCGCTAATAGCCTCTATGGCTTAGGATTAATAGCACAGTCTGGCGTTGATTTATCACTCATTACCTACGACCTCCTGAACCGACTTCTCGTTTTGCTTTTAGAAAAAAAACCAGACAGCCAAGCAATAGCTAACAGCCTGTACGGTCTAGCACTCATGGCACAGTCAGGCGTTGATTTATCATGTATTTGCCAAGACTCCTTCGAGAAACTTCTGGCTTTGTTTCTAAAAAAAGACCTAAGCAACCAAGAAATCGCTAACAGTTTCTATGGCCTGGGACTAATGGCGCAGTCAGGCGTAGATTTATCACACACTAGCCAAGACTCTCTCAATGGACTCCTGGCGTTGCTTTTAGAAAAAAAACCAAACAGCCAAGAAATCGCTAACAGTCTCTACGGGTTAGGGCTTATGGGACAAGCAGGCGTTGATTTATCACCCATTAGCCAAGATTCTCTCAATGGACTTCTGAACTTGCTTTTAGAAAAAAAACTAAACAACCAAGATATAGCTAACAGTCTCTATGGCTTAGGACTAATGGCAAAATCAGGCGTTGATTTATTAGGCATTAACCAAGAGTCCTTCAACAAGTCCCTCAACAGCCTCATGACTTTGTTTTTAAAAAAAGACCTAAGCAACCAAGAAATCGCTAACAGCTTCTATGGTTTAGGATTAATCGCAAAGTCAGGCGTTGATTTATTGCCCATTAACCAAGACTCCCTCAACCGAATTTTGGCTTTGCTTTTAGCAAGAAACCTAAATAATCAAAATATCGCTAACAGTTTTTACGGCTTAGGACTAATTGCGCAATCAGGCGTTGATTTATCACTCATTAACCAAGACTCTCTCAACAGTCTTCTGGCTTTGCTTTTAGGAAAAGGACCAAACAGTCAAGATATCTCTAACAGCCTCTACGGCTTAGGACTCATGGCGAAATCAGGAGTTGATTTATCATCTATTAGCCAAGACTTCGCCAAGGGAGTCCTAGGTCTGCTTTTAGAAGCGAATCCAAATAACCAGGCGATAGCTAACAGTCTCTACGGGTTAGGACTTATGGCACAATCAGGCGTTGATTTATCACCCATTAGCCAAGACTCTCTCAATGGACTCCTGGCGTTGCTTTTAGAAAAAAAACCAAACAGTCAAGAAATCGCTAACAGTCTCTATGGCTTAGGGCTCATGGCAAAGTCAGGCGTTGATTTATCACGCATTACCCAAGATTCCTTCAACAGGCTTCTTGCGTTGTTTTTAAAAACAGACCCAAGCAGCCAACATATCGCTAACAGTCTCTATGGCTTAGGACTAATAGCACAGTCAGGCGTTGATTTATCAGACATTAGGCAAGCCCCCCTTAACAGCCTTCTGGCGTTGTTTTTAGAAAAAAAACCAAACCGCCACGAAATCACTAACAGTTTTTATGGCTTAGGATTAATAGCGCAATCAGGCGTTGATTTATCACTCATTAACCACAAAGAAGTCCTCCAGAGACTTTTGGTCTTGCTTTTAGAAAAAGAACCAAATAACCAAAATATCGCTAATAGTCTCTATAGCATGGGACTAATGGCACAGTCAGGTGTTGATTTATTAGGCATTAACCAAGAGTCCTTCAATAACTCCCTCAACAGCCTCATGGCTTTGTTTTTAGAAAAAAAACCGAACGGAAAAGATATCGCTAATTGCCTCTACGGCCTAGGTCTTATGGTCCAATCTAGGTGTGTTGATAATGCTGATTTTAAAATAGTCGCCAGCGAGTTAATAAAAAATAGTAGCATAAAAGATTTTTCTATAGAGGATCATAGCCAAATTATAATAGCATGTGCTTATCTTTCCCTGGACGCGCCTAAACAATGTATGGAAGCAATAGCGGCACGAAAGCCCATCCCAAATAGTTTGCAGATACAGCTGCGCGACAAAATAGTAACAGAATTTGATGGCATCACAGCTGTACCAGAACAAATGATGGGACCTTTTTTCGTCGATTTATATGTTGAGTACCACGGCAAAAAAGTGGTGATAGAGCTTGATGGCCCTCAGCACTATACAAATGGTGAGTTAAGAGGCCAGGATAAAATGCGTGATAAATACCTGAGTCAACAGCATGGATGTGAAATTTTTCGAATTAAATTAAGCAAGGAAAGTGAGGACAGTGTTATATGCAGCGATGATCATGTTATATGCGATGTAATGAAGTATTTAACTAAAACTTTTCATGAAAAAAAACCTGCTCATGCTGAGAAACCCAGTCAATCAAGCGTTAAACTCAATGCTAACGCGCGAGAGTTCAGGCCTGGAGTCTCATTTTTTAGCAGAAAAGACCCTGCACCAGCCAGCGGTGATGCTCATGAGGAAAAACACCTGTCTGCGCGCTAGCAGATAGGTTCCAAGTCATTTGAAGGAGGGATTACATCCTGAATACCTGGTTGAAGTAACGGTTGATTCTAATCACTAAATTTTGAAGCATACCTCGCGCTAACTCTTAAGATAACGTGTTACAGCCTCTGGTAACTGTTCAAGCGCTTGGGAGCTGATGTCTGGTTTTTTTATTGCTTCACTGGCAAAGAACGCACAGGTCATTTTTAGTGACGGTACAACGCTCAGATCTCTCAGCAAGGAGTATCTGCTGATAATAGAGGTTTTACAATTTTGTACGTCTTTATATGTTATGTTTTCTTCTTTGTTCTCGAGGCCTGGAAAAACTTTCATGAGCGCGCGGCGTTTCTCAGGCGTCATTTTGCTTATCTCAACACAGCCTAAACATAGGGTTTTGATAAGCGGCAGTGCGTTTTCAAGTGCTGCTAAATCTTCTAAAGATAGATTGTCTAAGCCATTATTACTTAAATCAAGTGAAGTCACGCTTTGAGGAAGGTCTCGCAAGGCTGTGGCTAATTCAATCCCGGCTTTTTTGTGAAGCGAATTATTGCTTAAATTAACCGAAGTCACGTGTTGAGGAATGCCTCGCAAGGCTATGGCTAATTCAGCGCCAGTTTTTAGGTGAAGGGAATTGTTGCTTAAATTAACCGAAGCCACGCTTTGAGGAAGGCCTCGCAAGGCTATGGCTAATTCAGCGCCAGTTTTTAGGTGAAGGGAATTGTTGCTTAAATTAACCGAAGCCACGCTTTGAGGAAGGCCTGCAAAAGCTATGGCTAATTCAGCACCGGTTTTATTGTGAAGCGCATTACCGCCCAAACCAATCGAAATCAAGCTGCGAGGAAGGCTTCGAAAGATATTCGCTAATTCAGCGCCGGTGTTTTTGCTCCCAAGGCGATTCAAGCCTAATTCAATTGAAGTTAAGTTGTGAGGAAGGCTTTGAAAGACCTTGGCTAATTCAGCACCAGTTTTTTCGTTATGCATGTTCATTGATTCTAAATTTAATGAAGTCACGCTTTTAGGAAGACCTTGAAAAGCCATGACTAATTCATCGGCGGTTTTTAAGCCAAAGCAATTGTGGCTTAAATCAACTGAAGTCACGCTGGGAGTAAGGCTTGCAAAAATTGCAGCTAATTCAGCACCGGTTCTTTGGTGAAAGGAGTTCCGGCTTAAGTCAACTGAAGTTACGCTTTGAGGAAGATTGCCTAAGACCATGGCTATTTCAGCGTAAGTTTTATTGGTAATGTCATTGTGGCCAAAAGTAACCGAAGTCACGCCTGGAGGAAGGTATTGAGGCGTCTTGAATAACTCAGTGCCGATTTTTTTGCCAAAACCATGCCAGCCCAAATCAACCAAAGTCGTGCCAGCTGGTAGGGTTGCAACTTTAACTAGCGTGTCCACAACCCACGGGCTGATTTGATGGGTGTGGAACGCTTGAATGACTTTAAGGGATAGTAAAAATCGTCGTTGAAAAAACCGGGAGGTATTATAAAGCGCGTCGATAACGGGATTTGCCGTTTTAGGTTGATTTTCATTGTACGTTATTAATGCGGCACCTAGCGTTTTTGGAAAAAATGATTTTTTGTACCATGGTGTCTTAAGATAAATTTGTTTTAAAGAACTCATTAATTGAAATGGTTGAATGGGAATGCCCGACATGTTTATCTCTCGCAAAACAGTTTTTGTATTTTAATATAGTGAGTCAGACTATACCAAGTTGCTAGTTTAAAGTAACTGCGCGAATACATTTGTCTAGCCTAGGGATAGGCTTTATGTGAAATTAAGTCGCTCCTGGAGCGTCTGATTAAAACACTTAATAAATGCTCTTTATTGTCCTGCGATTCTGCAGTTACCTTCGATCCGTTTGGGCTGAGGAGATGCGCGCACTAAAGATGAGTGTGGTATGAAGTGATACGCATCGTCTCGAAGTCTTGCACAGTAGTTAGACTTCTAGACGGCGCATTGAGTTAGGTAATAGACCTGTAAAACCATGTATGCGCCCTCAGTCCGAACGGCACGGGGTTAAATATTAAAAACCGTGATAGACACAAGCAGACAATAAAAATGAACCAGGAATTTTTATTTGGGGATTAATTTATATGGTGGCTATGGGTGGACTCGAACCACCGACCTCAGCATTATGAGTGCCGCGCTCTAACCGACTGAGCCACATAGCCACAAGAGGCGTGATTTTGTCTTTTTCAGGCAATGATGTCAAGAGAAAAATTATATTACAAATTTATAGATCATGGCGTGATATACCCATTGGGCATAAAGAAACTGGGTTTATGTGTTTGCTTAGATTTTGAAAATCCCCCCAACTCCCCTTTTATAAAAGGGGGATTTATACCCATTTCGACCTAAAAACCAGTATCTTCATTTCCGAGAGGTATATATACTACAGTCTTGGATGTCCTCTATCTGACGCACAATAGACAATTAGTAGTCAAACTGGTAATATTTTATTTTTGCGCGCGCACAAAGACACCGAATTCGAATTAAACACACTGGAGTATGATAAACAATGACTTGCAGTAATCCGCAATCAGCTACATCAGAAATCTTCTCCTTAAAAGCACTCATGCCCTGGATTGTTTGGGGGTTGGGTTGTCTTTTTTATTTTTATGAATGTCTACTGCAAGTCTCCCCCAGTGTGATGAGCTCTGAGCTTATGCGTGATTTTGCAATGAGCAGCCAAACATTGGGTATTTTATCCGGGATTTATTTCTACTCCTATTCGCCGATGCAATTGCCTGGTGGCGTTTTGATGGATTATTTTGGCCCACGCCGATTGTTAACGCTTGCTACGTTGATTTGTGCATTAAGCACCATGGCCTTTGGTTTGACAGATAATTTTTTCATGGCGTGCGTAGCAAGGCTGATGATAGGTTTTGGCTCTGCTTTTGCAGCGGTTGGTGCAATGAAACTTGCGGCTAACTGGTTTCCGGCAGATCGTTTTGCGTTGCTTACAGGAATAATGGTTACTATTGGCATGTTAGGCGCTATTGGTGGGGAAGCGCCACTTGCTTTGTTAGTGGATAATTATGGCTGGCGACATAGCATGCTTATCATGGGTGCTGTAGGACTAATCCTGGCTGCGTTGATTTTTATTGTTGCAAAAGACACGCCAAAACAGCCCGCAGGCATCGCCTTGGCTGACTCAGAGCATGAAGATGAGGCAGTATTAAAAAATTTGTTAACCTTGCTAAAAAACAAACAATTGTGGTTAGTCGCTATTTATGGTGGCTTGATGTTCATGGCGACGCCTGTTTTTTGTGGTCTATGGGGCGTGCCATTTTTGATGTTTAAAATGGGCCTTACCAAAGTGACTGCTGCCGGTTATATCTCGTTAGTCTTTGTAGGGTGGGCTGTTGCAAGTCCTTTTTGGGGTATTTTCTCCAACCGCATAGGCCGCCGTAAGCCCCCAATGTATATTGGTAGTGTCGGCGCTTTAGTAAGTAGTGTGCTTTTCATTTACGCACCCATTGAATCAGGTTGGGTGATGGAATTCTTGCTTTTCAGTTTTGGTGTTTTTTCAGCAGGTTTCTTACCCGCTTTTGCTGTTGCAAAAGAATTGTGCAGTAAACATTATGTGGCAACCGGACTTGGGTTTATGAACATGATGAACATGGTAGGCATTGCAATTGCTCAACCGGCAATTGGCTATATTCTTGATAAATTGTGGCAGGGTGAAATCATTGATAAAGTCCGCGTTTATCCACTGGAGGCTTATCATATTGCTTTGGCATTATTACCAATTGGTATGTTAATCTCGCTGCTCATTCTTCCCTGCTTGCGTGAAACGTACTGCAAAAGCACTGTGGGATAGCACACCGTTACAATTTGAGGCTTTTATGGCGAAAAAACTTTTTATTAAAACCAATGGTTGTCAGATGAATGAATATGATTCATCCAAAATGGCCGAGGTATTATTGCACTCACATGGTCTGGTAAAAACTGATCAGGTTGAAGAAGCTGATGTTATTTTATTAAATACTTGCTCAATTCGAGAAAAAGCACAGGAAAAAGTATTTTCCCAGCTAGGCCAATGGCGTGAATACAAACAAAAAAATCCGCACGTAGTCATCGGGGTTGGGGGGTGCGTGGCGAGCCAGGAAGGTGCTGATATTATTAAACGAGCACCTTTTGTGGACATGGTTTTTGGTCCCCAAACGCTGCATCGTTTGCCTGCGATGCTCAACGAACAACTGGCTAGCCGAAAGTCTGTTGTAGACATCAGTTTCCCTGAAATTGAGAAATTTGATCATTTACCCGCACCGCGTGCTGAAGGCCCCGTGGCGTTTGTGTCCATCATGGAAGGCTGTAGTAAATACTGTAGTTATTGCATCGTGCCCTATACGCGAGGGGAAGAAATAAGCCGCCCCTTTGATGACGTGCTCGCTGAATGCTATCAGTTGGCAGCCCAAGGCGTTAGAGAAATTAACTTGCTTGGCCAAAATGTGAATGACTACCGTGGCCCTATGCACAGTGGTGACGTTGCCGATTTGGCTTTGCTTATTCATTATCTTGCAGCAATTGAAGGCATTGGGCGGATTCGCTTTACTACCTCTCATCCGCTGGCTTTTTCGGATAACCTGATTAATGCGTATGCTGAAGTGCCTGAGCTTGCCAATCATTTACACTTGCCAGTGCAAAGTGGTTCTGATCGTATTCTCGCCCTGATGAAACGTGGCTATACGGCATTGGAATTTAAATCTAAAATGCGAAAACTACGTAAAGTGCGTCCTGATATTCGCTTGTCTACAGACATCATTGTAGGTTTTCCTGGTGAAACAGACCGTGATTTTCAAGACACGATGGATTTGGTGCATGAAATGGGTTTCGATACCTCATTTAGTTTTATTTACAGTGCAAGACCTGGAACACCGGCTGCAAACCTGCCTGATGACACACCAATGGATGTTAAAAAGCAACGCTTGAAAATTTTACAGGATCGATTGCTTTTACAAGCGTCTCGTTACAGCCAGGCAATGATTGGCAGCACGCAACGACTTTTGGTGACTGGTATTTCCAAAAAAAGGCAGCAGCAGTTAGCTGGTCGTACGGAGTGTAATCGCGTGGTGAACTTTGACGGCTCAGCCGATTTAATCGGTCAATTTGTTGATGTGCAGATTACCGATGCGCAACCCAATTCATTGCGTGGCAGACTGGTAACTGATCACGTGTTATCAGCCTGATATGAGTGAATTTTTGGAAAAAGAGGCTATTGTTTCAACGGATTTTCAAGGGCAGCGTGTCGATGTAGTAGTAGCGAAACTGTTTCCTGACTTTTCACGCTCACAACTTAGTCAATGGCTCAAAGAGGGTGTGATCACACTAAATCAGCGTGCTTATAAACCCAAAGATAAAGTCTATGGTGGCGAGCAGGTCATTTTGCGAGTGATGCTGGATGACGCACCTGGTGACAGGCATCTGGCAGAAGAAATACCGCTTGATATTGTATTTGAAGATGATTCACTACTGATTATCAATAAACCCGCGGGGTTAGTTGTGCACCCAGGTGCTGGAAATCCACAGCATACCCTGGTGAATGCCTTATTACACCATGATGCGTCATTGCATCACATACCGCGAGCCGGCATTGTTCATCGTCTTGATAAAGACACGACCGGGTTATTGATGGTGGCTAAAACACTCACCACCCATACAAGTCTTATTAGGCAGATGCAAGCCCGAGACATTCAACGGCGTTATCAGACATTGGTGTATGGACATGTAATCAGTGGCGACACGCTAGAAACGTTTTATGGCCGGCATCCCCGTAATCGTTTAAAAATGGCAGTGTGTAGCCAAGGCAAGGAAGCAGTAACTGAATACACAGTACGCAAACAATATGACTATTTTACCTTGTTGGATATCAAATTGTTGACAGGCCGTACTCATCAGATTCGAGTCCACATGGCGCACATTAATCATCCTGTGGTGGGCGATCAGCTTTACGGCGGTCGAGTTCGTTTTCCAGCCGGCAGCACAGATTTGTTGCGTCAAGTATTACAGCAATTTAAGCGCCAGGCGCTGCATGCTTGTTATTTATCATTCAAACATCCAGTTACTCAGCAGCAGTTGACTTTTACTGTACCATTACCTGACGATTTTCAGTCCTTACTGACTGCATTGGATGATTATTTTGACTAATCTGCTAGCTAACTGGCCAGCGCCCTCAAATATTGCCGCCTTAACCACCACCAGAATGCCTGGAGTCAGTAATACTCCGTATCACGGTAACAACCTGGCTTTACATGTTGGTGATGATGAGTTTAAGGTGATGCAAAACCGACTGGCATTAAAAAAAACCTTGATGCTACCTAATGACCCTGTATGGCTTGAACAAACGCACACTAATATTTGTGTTGTTGTTGAGGAGGAGCATAATCGGGTTGCTGATGCAGCAATTACACGAAGCAATGCGTCTCCTTTGGCTATCATGACAGCAGATTGTTTACCTGTTTTACTCTGCAATCGGGAAGGCACTGAAATTGCTGCAATTCACGCGGGCTGGCGAGGGTTGGCGAATGGGATTGTTGAAAACACGCTGGCTAAAATGAACAGTGCGCGGGATACATTAATGGGCTGGGTTGGGCCTGCTATTTGTCAGGCCTGTTTTGAGGTCGGTGACGATGTCAGACAAGCATTTACTAGCCGTTACCCATTTACACAAATAGCCTTTCGTTCCCATGGCTCGCGTATGCTGGCGAATTTACCCCAATTGGCTGAATTAATCCTTAATGCACAGGGGGTAGATGCTGTTTACCATGCTGATGCATGCACGTACGAGCTTGAAAATAAGTTCTATTCCTACCGTCGAGAAGCAAAAACCGGTAGAATGGCAACGTTGATTTGGTTTAGACAGGATAAATAATATGATAAATAAATTAAGATGTTTTTTGAGTGTGGTTTGTTTGCTCATAGCCTCTAGTGTTGATGCAGTAGTTGACCCCCAGCAATTACCAACGCTTGCTCCTGTTCTAAAGACTGCAATGCCCGCCATTGTTAATGTCGCGGTACAAGGCGTGATACCTGGAAATATACCTTCTCCCGATGAAGATGATGAACATCATGATAACAAACAGCAACAGACAGGGCCTGAAAAACCAAGAAAATTTCAAAGCATTGGTTCAGGTGTCATCATCGATCCTCAACATGGGATTATCATCACCAATGATCATGTTATCCGAAATGCGACTATTATCACCGTCACGCTAAATGATGGAAGACGACTCAAGGCCAAGCTGATTGGTGGTGATAGTGAAACAGACGTCGCAGTTCTTAAAATTGATGCAAAAAATTTAAAAAGCCTGCCTATTGGGGACTCGGATAAAACCGAAGTGGGTGATTTTGTTGTAGCCATTGGTAATCCATTTGGACTTAACAGTTTTGGCAATAGCCAATCTGCTACGTTTGGTATTATCAGCGCGATGAAGCGCAGTGATTTAAATATTGAAGGGATAGAGAATTTTATTCAAACTGATGCAGCGATTAATCCGGGCAATTCAGGTGGCGCATTAGTCAACGTAAAAGGCGAGCTGATTGGTATTAACACAGCAATTATTTCACTTTATGGTGGAAATGTTGGTATTGGCTTCGCAATTCCTATTAATATGGCGAAGGACGTGGCGGAACAAATCATTAAGTATGGTTCTGTTCACCGTGGCCTGATGGGCGTTTTTGTTCAACATCTTACGCCTGAGCTGGCACAAGCCATGGGATATCCTGAAGATCTGCAGGGTGCGTTAATTTCTCAGGTGAATGAAAACTCCCCCGCAGAAGCGGCTGGATTGAAGGCAGGTGATGTGATTGTGCAAATAAATAACACCAAGATCACCCAGGCCACGCAAGTAAAAACCACTATCAGCCTGCTTCGTGTGGGTAGTGAGGCCAAACTTGCAATCAAACGAAACGGCAAGGACATGACCTTGAGTGCGATGGTGACAGACATCAAACAGCATGAGCAAAAATTACAATCAAAAAACCCATTTTTATATGGTCTAGCATTGAAAGATTTTGAGCAGGATTCACCTTTACACGGTCATATAGTCGGTATCCAGGTAGTCGGTGCTTCAGAAAACAGTGCAGGATGGCGGGCAGGTTTGAGACCAGGTGATGTGATTATTTCTGCTAATAATCACCCGACATTGACTGTAAAAGATTTGCAATCCCAAGCGCAACAAAAGAATAAGCAATTGTTAGTGCAAGTACTACGTGGAGCGGGTGCTCTTTATATATTGATTATTTAGTCATTGACTGCGCCGAGATCATACATTGTAGGTTGGGCCTTGGCCCAACAAGGTGCCAGGGTATAGACGGCGTGCATGTTGAAGCGAGCCTTGTTGGGCCAAGGCCCAACCTACATCAGGCGTTATCAATTTTGTGGAGTTGCAAAATAGAGTTCTTGTGAAAAAAATCATAACCACTGACATTAACTACACTGATGGCGTCACAACCTGCCGAGGTTTTGTTGCCTATCCAGAAAATGCAAACAACATCCCGTGTGTCCTCGTTGCACATGATTGGACAGGGCGTGATGAAGCGGTTTGTGATAAAGCTTGTCAATTAGCTGAGATGGGTTACGTGGCTTTTGCTATCGACATGTATGGGCAGGCGACACTTGGTAAAACCAAAGTAGAAAACAGGGCATTAATGATGCCTCTGAGAGAAAATAGAAGGCAACTGGTTTCTCGAATTTCTGCAGGTTTTAAGGCAGCTAGTCAGTTACCAGTTGTTGACTCTGCAAATATTGCTGCCATTGGTTATTGTTTTGGCGGGTTGTGTGTGCTTGATTTGGCTCGATCGGGCGCTGACTTAAAAGGGGTGGTTAGTTTTCACGGTCTGCTTTCATCATCGCCTGTATTCAATGAGGATAAGGTTATCCCCGCTAAAATTTTAGTGCTACATGGTTATGATGATCCGTTGGTTCCCATGGAGGAGGTGGACTTATTTGCACAGGAAATGACCCAAAAAAAAGCAGATTGGCAGGTGCATGTCTATGGCCTCACTGCCCACTCATTCACTAACCCAAAGGCAAATGATGATGAAATGGGCCTGCATTATAATAAAACTGCGGATGAACGATCATGGGCAAGCACATTAATGTTCTTGCGCGAGGTATTTGCTATTCAATAGATTGTTAACATCCTGACTGCGTTGTTTCGACAAATATCGTCTTTCCGTTCAGGTTTTATTTGCAGTTCATCAAATAAATTATTAGAAAAAGTCATCCAGGTGTTTATATCCATTTGATTGGTCTGCCCTAAATCAGAGCTGTAAATAAGGTTGGGTACATGGCTTAAAACATCCACAAAATCCGCTTTGCTCTGATGGCCTAGAAGATAAGTGAGGAGCGTTTGTTCAATCCAGATGAAATCATTTTGTACTATTTCTTTTAATTCACCAGCCTCTAGATCCATTAAAGGGTGTGCCGGTTGGTTTAATAATAAGCTTGAGACATTGTATTTAATACAAGCTTCAATTAACTGATAGGTTTCACTGCGAGAGGCATGTCCAGTGGATAATACAATAGGGTGGTCCTTGGACATTTTTAAAACATCAATTGCTTGCTTTTTTAATTGCAGCCGGTCGTCGAACAAAGTTTCTGCTGTGAGTGTTTGGCTGTTTAAGGCGGGATTAGTTAATTGTCGCGGCAGGCGTGATTGAAAGTTACGGCCAGTAATGGTTGGGAAATGCACTATCATTTTACAGTTAATTAAGGGATTATACTCCGCCAAAGCTTGTATGATTACCCTGAAATCAATCCCTCCGCTGACATGGTTTAATACCAGGGATGGCAAAACGGGCAGGCCCAGGCTTTGACATAATGTTGCTTGCACGCTCGTGCTGCCTAAATGGCTTTTTAAAACCACAGCAGCATCATGTGCCTGATAACATTGCCCGGCTTCAATAGCATTCAAACGCCGTTGATACAAATCAGGGGCTGCATGATAATGAATATCAATCAGTTTGTAATCTTTCAGGGCTTTCAAAATCGTTTTGATCCTTTGGCTTAGCTAACCAGGGCATATGATAGCTATAATCACTCCTGGCCTGCATCAACGTAGCGCCTGTTTTAACAGCGGCAATAATGTTTGCCTCAGTGTTCTTGATATTAAGCGCTTTAGCAATGATTTCATCAAGCTTGAAAAGTGGAATAACCAGCACGCCATTGTCATCAGCAAAAATGATATCACCGGGATTGATGATTACATTATTAATGGTTATCGGGACTTGCTCGCTGGATTTATAAACGCGGTTTTTACCAGTGCGCATGTAATAATTTTTACAATATACAGGGTATTGGCTGCTGCGAATTAATTCGACATCCCTGACTGAACCATTGACAACAGTGCCATTGATTTTCTTCTGCAAGGCAACTTGCGTTAATATATCACCCCAGACTGTGCAATCCTCTCGTCCCTGGTTATCAATGACAATCACTGAGTTCATGGGAACGGCATCAATGTAATTTGCAGCGTTTTGATAGGTCTGGGGCGCGTGGGTAGTTACCGCCTGGTTTTCATTGGTATAGCTTGAGTACTCGATAGTATATGCCGGACCAATTAGTTTTTTACCCATTGCGAGCGGTTTAATGCCGAGCAAAGCCCCTTCAATTTGGCAAGCGTCAAGTGCATCTGAAAGTTCTGCAGAACTGAATGCGGATAATCGCTGCCATGGTAATTCATCAGGTATGCGTTGATGCCCGGATTTTAATTGCAAACAGCGGTTAATAATGGCCGTTGCCATTTCGGCTGTTGATGCGTTACCACCCACATCGTAGGTTAAAAAATTGCCTTCTTTAACGATGGCTATGACAGATTGTTTTATAATGTCTGCCTCTTTTTTAAAGTCTAAATGGGCAAGCATCATGCTAATGGTTAAAAACATCGCAGCTGGATTGGCGCTTTGGTGCTTCATTCGTGGTCCGCTGCCGTGTACGGGTTCAAAATAACTTTTTGTTTGGCCAATGTTGGCACTTGGTGCAAACCCCAGGCCGCCCATGACACCAGCGGCCACATCGGATAAAATGTCGCCAAACATGTTTTCAGCAATAATCACGCCAAATTCTTCCGGACGTTTAATCAGCCATAAGGCAACAGCATCCACGTTTAATATATCTGCCTTAATACGTGGATATTGTCGGGCTTGTTCTTCAAATAATTCCCGCGCAAAAGCGCTGCTGTAACGAAGTACATTGGGTTTGTCAGCCAAGGTGACCCGTCGCATGTTATGCTTGTCTGCGTAGTCAAAAGCGAACTTAAACAAACGTGTTAAGCCTTTATGTGATTGAATGCGCAGGGTGCAACTCAGTTCATCTTGGGATATGTTTGCCCAGTTTTTATTTTGCAAAATAAAATCATGCAGTGTGGCCGGCAGTGGATGGTAGTCAAATCCTGCGTATAAACCCTCGGTATTTTCACGAATAATACAAAGATTAAATGCTTTCTCAGACTGGATATTAAAACATGGCCTGACATTGGCAAACAGATCCAGTTGCTGTCTTAGCTGAATAATAGGCGATAGATAGTGTGGATTATTTTTGTTAAATTTTTCAGACAAGGCATCGCGTGCTTCCTTTTGGGGCTTGCTGGTTGTAGCGCCTAGTAAAATGACATCGGATTTTTCTATTAATTGCCAGGTTCTATCCGGGATTGGATTACCTTCCTGTTCCCAGAATGACCAGCCAATGTCTCCAATACACAATGTGGCAGGTATGCCTAATGCGTCAATGACAGGTAAGGCAGCATTTATCACATCGACACCAATGCCGTCACCGGGCAAGACCGCTATATTAAGGTTTGCTTCAGACGACACGTGATAGCCTCTCCAATATAAGGTGTTGGCAAAAAGCGGGGTTATCTTGAAGTACCCGCATGCCAGCATTTGGCACTATTGATAAACACCCTGTATTGGGTGTTATTACATTTTCCCTGTTGACCAAACGTGAATGCTCACCAATCAAGTGTAAATGATCGACTTGAGTCTTGGTTAAAATGTCAGTGGAGTCGGTATTTAGAACTCGGGTTAGACCGAAAATTAAACGCTTAGCAGCAACATCTTGATCCAGATGAGCAAAAGACTGTGCTTGTGTTTCCTGCTTTAAAAATACATCCTGATAAAGACAATGTAGTGCCTTATCTATCATGTTGGCTTTACAAAGGCTAATTACCTTGCCCAGTTTATATGTTAAAGCCGTATCAGCAAAGGCAGGTGTTGAAAATAGGACGATTGGCTTGTTCATCGATTCAAATATAGAAAAACATTGTTGTAATATAATCCCCCCAAACGAAAATCCCAAAAATCCATGGTAATGAGACATGCGCTCGCGAAATTGTGCCTGCCATAATTTATTATAGTAAGCGTCATTAGATACTGGATCGGTTATCATGAGTGAATCAACATAATCAATACGGTAGTCCTTCTCAAGAAATTTTAATGTCAATGCAATGGATTCAACGTCTGAGGCTTGAGGTGAAACCGGGCCGATGACTAGTATTGTTCTTTTGTTCATGTTTATAGCCTCTTAATAACGCACTTGGTTGTTACATTTTTTATTTTTTGCACATATTTGGTAATTAGTCTGGAAGAATCAGCTGATAGGTATCACCGGTTTTTTTTTGTTTTAGCTGCGCCGTTGAAAGGTCAGAAATCCCTCGGATAAATTCATCCATCTCAAGTGGCTCATGACCAATTTTTAGGTGCTCGCGAACATAATTACCAGCCTCTAAAATAGGTTGTAACTTGTATTTTTTATTGTTAGCCGCGTGCAGGTAGGAAATAAAAAATTCAGTTTTTAGATTACCTGTTCCTTTCCCCATACCGGCGAGAGAAACATCAATGTAAGTTGCGCCAGCCTGAATGGCAGCCAGTGCATTTGCTTGTGCTAAACCTAGATTGTCATGAGCATGAAAGCCAAAGGCTGTGGGATATTGTTGGGTAAATGTTCTATAAAGAAAATCAATCTGTTTCGGAAATAGACTGCCATTTGAATCGGCAAAATAAATCATATCCGGTTGATATTTGTTTACTGTTTCAAGGGAGGCCCTCAAGCCGCCTTCGCTATAATGAGAGATATGAATCAGGTTAACAGAGACCATTAAGCCGATTTCTTTGCTCATGTCGATAACAGGACATGCTTCAGCTACCCGCCCTTTGGCAACGCAAATTCTCAGAAGTTTAACACCACAATCTTTAAGCGTCTGTAGATCAGTTTGACTAATGTTTTGTGGGTGCACCATCACCGCCATGCCGGTTTTTTTTAGCAACGATTGGCAGTAAAGAAGATAGTCTTTTGGACATAATCCAGCCACACCAAGTGATTTGGAACAAGGTGCATACCCGTTTCGATAACCAATTTCTACGAATTCGATCCCTGCATTATCAAGCGAGGTTAAAATTACTTCCAGTGCCTCTTTCTTAAAATCAAAATTGATTCGATGCCCACCATCTCTTAGTGAAACATCCAGGATTTTTATTGTTTTGGTCATGCCTGATTCCATTGACTTCTTTGTAAGCGACAAAAAGATTGCTCGTAGTTGATGAAGTGGCACGTAATCAACTACAACATTTTATCAGGTGCAAAGCGTTGGATTAATACCTCATAATTACTATTAAATATATCTAGGGTCTGTTGACAATTCATTTCACGGCTGTAAATTCGACTGATTGAGCACCATATTGCGTTTGAATTCGTTAAATAAGGCTGGCTATTCGCCTCATTCAAACACAACATGGTGCTCAATCATTCAAATTTTCGCTTCGCAAAATGAATTGTCAACAGACCCTAGTTAATAGTAATTACTCGT
>Ga0209024_1001562_pt1 | contig 17877 bp, 16 predicted proteins | sample AutmiccommunBRH5_FD_187380 | JGI IMG/M metagenome (GOLD analysis project Ga0209024, IMG submission 187380) | Deep subsurface microbial communities from Mt. Terri, Switzerland - Autotrophic microbial communities BRH/5 (SPAdes) (version 2) | ecosystem: Environmental > Aquatic > Deep subsurface >...
CCGATCTTAGAAGAAGAGCTCGGCTGGCCCTGCCGCGTCCCCGAGCATCTGGAGACAGCTGCGCTGGAATGAACCGCGACCGCTACCGGAGCGTGCGCAGCAGCGGCTCGCGGGTTTCCTCGAACAACTCGCGGCGGCCGGTGGCGATCGCGAGGATCATCGCCCCCTGCAGGCCGGCGACAGCTTGCGCGGCGGACGGCGCACCCGCCGGCGCGCCCTCGAGGGCCCGCGCCACCCAGCCGAGCAGGCGCTCGAAATAGCGCCCGATCGCCGCCGACACCGGCGGGGGCAATTCGAGCGACTGGGCGCCGAGAACGCAGCAAAGGCAGATCAGCCCGGGCTGGATCGCCGCCGTCCGGTAGACCTCGCTCAGCCGGTCGAGCCGCATTGCCGGCGTCTCCGCCGCATTGTCCGGAGGGCCGAGTGCCGTCATGACCCGCTCGACGTAACGCTCGACCACCGCCCGGCCGAGATCGCTCTTCTGCGGAAAGTGGTAGTGGACGCTCGCGCTCTTGATGCCGACGTCCTGGGCAAGATCGCGAAAGCTGACGGCGTCGTAGCCGCCGCGGCGCATGCGCAACTCGGCGGCATCGAGGATCTCGGCGGCCTTGCCGGCGAAGGAACTGGGCATCATCGAATCCTGTCTATCAGAAGATAGGGATTGACACGAGCCGAACGCTGCGAGCATCGTCTACCTATCGTTAGATAGACATCCGCGATCCGCGGATCCAGGAGGCGAAGATGAAGGTCTATGACTGCAAGGGCTTCCCCAATCCCGCACGGGTCCGCATCGCGCTCGCCGAGAAGCGGATGCTGGACCAAGTCGAGTTCGTCCAGGTCGATGTGCCGGGCGGCGAGCACCGGCGGCCGGAGTTCCTGGCGAAGAATCCGTCCGGCGCGGTGCCGGTGCTGGAGCTCGATGACGGCACGCTGATCTCGGAGAGTGCCGCCATCACCGACTACCTCGACCACGCCGACGGCGATCCAATACTGACCGGTCGCGACGCCCGGGAGCGCGCGATCATCCACATGGCGCAGCGCAAGGTCGAGTCCGGCCTGCTCGACGCCGTCGGGGCGTATTTCCACCACGCCACCTCCGGCCTCGGCCCGGCCATCGAGATCTACCAGAATCGCGACTGGGGGCTGCGGCAGCGTGACGTGGCGCTCGCCACGATGCGCCGGCTCGACGGCGTCCTCGCCGGGCAGGACTACATGGCCGGCGACCGCTTCACGGTGGCGGACATCACGGCGATGGCCGGGTTGATCTTCGCCGGCTTCGCGAAGATCGACACGCCGGCCGAATGCGCCCATCTGGAGGCTTGGCGCGCCCGTGTCTGGTCGCGTCCGAGCGCGGCAGCGGCCGCCTGATCCGAGCATTGGAGGGGAGCGACATGCAGCTCAATGCCGACTTCAGCAAGCGCGTTGCCTTGCACGCCGACAAGATCGAATGGCGCTCCTCGCCGACGCCGGGCGTCCACCGGCGCATGCTCGACCGCATCGGCGACGAGGTGGCGCGTGCCACCTCGATCGTCCGCTACGACCCGGACAGCCTGTTCCCCGCACACGTCCACGGCGGCGGCGAGGAGTTCGTGGTGCTCGACGGCGTGTTCCAGGACGAGCACGGCGACTACCCCGCCGGCACCTACGTCCGCAACCCGCCGACCTCGCACCACACCCCTGGTTCGAAGCCGGGCTGCACCATCCTGGTGAAGCTCTGGCAGTTCACGCCGGACGACCGCTGCCACGTCATCATCGACACCGGCCGCATCGGCGCGGTGCCGCATCGCGACCGTCCCGGCGTCGCGGTCACGCCGCTGTTCCGCGACGACCGCGAAGATGTGCGCCTGGAGCGCTGGCAGGCCAGCACGGCGGCCCGGATCGCCTGGCGCGGCGGCGCCGAGCTGTTCGTGCTCGACGGCGGATTCAGCGAGGCCGGCGACCGGTTCCGGCTGCATTCGTGGCTGCGGCTGCCGGACGACGGGGAAACCGTCGCGACGGCCGGCCCGAACGGCGCCGCGGTCTGGATCAAGACCGGTCATTTGCGCTTCGCCGAACCGCCACGGCCCTGACGCCGACCGCCCCGCCCGGCTACTGCACTCCGCTACTGCGCCAGCCCCAGGCCGGCCAAGAACGCCGCAGACCTGCGAATCTTCGTCCGGTCCTTGATCTCGATGATCAGCCGCGGGTTGCTGGTCAGCCCCGACAGCGCCGCAAATACCGCGGGCCAGCGGATCGTGCCCTCGCCCAGGCACCAGTGCCGGTCGGCATAACCATCGGCATCCTGCAGGTGGACATGCTGCAGCCGGTCGCCGGCGGCCTTGACGTAGTAGTCGACCGGCGGCGCGCCGGTGTAGCCGTGGGCGTAGTGGGCATGGCCGGTGTCCAGCGACACGGCGACCGCCGGCGAGCCGAAGCTGTCGGCGAGACCGACGCGGGACAGCGGGTCCTTGTCCTCGATGTTCTCGATGACCAGGACGCAGCCGATGTCCTCGGCGCGCTTCACCGCGTCGCGCAGGGTGTCGTGGCAGTGGCCGAGCAGCTTGTCGCGGGCGTCGCCCTGGTTGTCGAGGTTGTTGTAGCCCCAGGTGGTATAGGGGCTGTGGATCACCATCTGGGTCGCGCCAAGGGCGGCGCAGACGTCGAGGCCCTGGGCGATCCGCTTCTTCACGACGCCCCGGATGTCGGGATCCGGCGAGGCGATGGTGAAGCCCCAGAACGGGCCGTGGATGCCGAGCCGTCCGGCATGGCCGTCGAGCAGCGCCCGCGCGCGCTCGACCAGCGGCTGCCAGTCGCCGTTCAGGACGGCGGCGTCGAAGAAGTCCTGCAATTCGAGGTCGCGCGGCTTCTCCAGCAGCCAGTCGCGGTGCGCCTCGACGGCGGCGAGCGGCATGGCGGCTCCGACGATCGGCAGGTCGGTCACGGGTATCCCTTTCTGTTGGATTGGACGTGGACGACGGCATTCTAGCAGCCGGGCGTGTCACCGCGATTGCAACCCGCCCAGCTGGCGACAAATATCCCGAAACCCGCCCGTCGCCAGCCCGGAGAACCGCCATGCCGCAGCACATCGGAATCGTCGGGTGCTCCGCCGAGGGTGCCGCACTCTGCTACCGCACGATCTGCGCCGAGGGTGCGGCCCTGCTCGGCCCGCACGCGCATCCCGAGATCTCGATGCACACCCCGTCGCTCGCCGACTACGTGACCTGCCTGGAGCGCGGCGACCTCGCGGGCGTCGGCGCGCTCATGCTGGCCTCCGCGGAGAAGCTGGCGCGCGCCGGGGCAGATTTCCTGATCTGCCCCGACAACACGATCCACCAGGCGTTCGGCCACGTCGCGCCGCGCTCGCCGCTGCCCTGGCTGCACATCGCCGACGTTGCCGCCGGCGAGGCCGAGGTCCGCGGATTCCGGCGAGTCGCCCTCACGGGAACGCGCTGGCTGGTCGACAGCGAGGTGTATCCGGAGAAGCTGGCGACCCGCGGCATCGAATGCGTCCGCCCAACCGTCGAGGAACGCTCGGAGATCGACCGGATCATCATGGAGGAGCTGGTCCGCGGCGTGTTCCGGCCGGAGGCGGTCGCCGCCTTCCAGAGGATCATCGGCCGGATGCAGCAGCAGGGCTGCGACGCCGTGGTGCTGGGCTGCACCGAGATCCCGCTGATCATGAGCGACGCGAACTCGCCGCTGCCGACCCTGGACTCCACCCGCCTGCTGGCGCGGGCGGCACTCGGCCGGGCTGTCGCAGGAACGACATCGGCCTGACCGGCACGGCGGAAGAAAAGCATTGACTCGGGTGCGGCAACCAATCTGAAAATGTCGTTCAAAGCTGCGTTTGGCGAAGAGGGCAGCCTGAACATCTGGACACTGGGGGCCTCATGGGAGGGGGCTCAACCGGACGGCAAGTCCGGACCCTGGTGGGGACCCCGGCCGCCAAATCAACAACAATGGGAGACGAGGATGCTCAATCGCATGAAGCGGTCGGCGTTGGGGCTGGCTGTCGCGTTGTCGACGGCCGCGGCCGTGTTCGGGGGCCATCCGGCCCTGGCGCAGGAGAAGGTCCTGCGGGTGGCGATGCACGCCGACGTGCGGACCCTCGACCCGTTCTGGACCACCCAGACCATCGCCGGCATCCACGGCATGATGGTCTACGACACGCTGTTCTCCAGCGACGGCGACCTGAATCCGCAGCCGCAGATGGTCGATAGCTGGGAGGTCAGCGGCGACCGGCTGACCTACACCTTCAAGCTGCGCGACGGCCTGAAATTCCACGACGGCTCGCCGGTGACGTCCAAGGACGTCGTCGCCTCGATGAACCGCTGGGGCAAGCGCGACGGTGCCGGCAAGCAGCTGATGGGCTACACCGCCTCGCTGACCGCCAAGGACGACAAGACCTTCGTGTGGGTCCTGAACGAGCCCTATGGCCTGCTGATCGACATCCTGGCGAAGACCGGCACCAGCATCCCGTTCGTCATGCGCGAGCAGGAGGCCATGGTCGACCCGTTCAAGCAGATCGAGGAGGTGATCGGCTCCGGTCCCTTCATGTTCAAGCGTGACGAGTGGGTGCCCGGCAGCAAGACCGTCTACACCAAGTTCAAGGACTACGCGCCGCGCAAGGAGCCGGCGTCCGGCCATGCCGGCGGCAAGGTGGTCAAGGTCGACCGCGTCGAGTTCGTCTGGCTGTCGGATCCGCAGACCGCGCAGTCGGCGCTGGTCGCCGGCGAGATCGACTACCTGGAGAACCCGGCCCCCGACTTCCTGCCGATCCTGGAAGGCACGCCCGGCATCAAGCTCGACGTGCACCCGGCCGCCGGCACCATGGGCATCGTCCAGCTCAACCACCTGCACCCGCCCTTCAACAACGTGAAGGCGCGGCAGGCGATGTACTACCTGCTGAACAACGCCGACTACCTGAACACCATCGCCGCCGATCCGAAGCTGCAGACCCTGTGCTTCTCCTACTTCGGCTGCGGCGTGGCGATGGAGACCGACGCCGGCAGCGAGCCGTACAAGGGGGCCAAGGACGTCGCCAAGGCCCAGGCGCTGTTCAAGGAGGCCGGCTACAACGGCGAGCCGATCACCATCCTGCACGCCACCGACCACGCCTACATCAACCCGGCCAACCTGGTGATGATCCAGCAGCTGCGGAAGGCCGGCTTCCTGAACCTCGACGTGCAGGCGATGGACTGGGGCTCGGTGGTGTCGCGCCGCGCCAAGAAGGAGAAGCCGGCCGAGGGCGGCTGGAACATCTTCATCACCGGCACCACGGTGCTGAGTTCGTCGACGCCGATCACCCACGTCTCGCTCGGCATGGGCTGCGAGAAGGCCTGGTTCGGCTGGCCGTGCGACGCCCAGTTCGAGGACCTGCGCAAGCAGTGGGCCTTCGCCCCGGACCTCGACACCCGCAAGAAGCTGGCGGTGGAGATCTCCAAGCGCGCCTATGACCAGGTGCCCTACATCTCCTTCGCGCAGTGGCGCAACCCGGTGGCCTACCGCTCGGACGTGATCTCCGGCGTGATCTCGGTGCCGTCGGTTCCGCCGATGTGGAATATCGAGAAGAAGTGATCGCTTCGGACCGACCGGGCCGGCCCAGCGCCGGCCCGGAACGGCTCGCGGCGGACGGCCGGGATGCCGGCCCCAGGGGTCGGATATCCCCGGCTTTCGCCGCATTCTGGAGACGGCCGGCACTGCACAGCGTGCCCGGCCCGGAGATCAGGGTATGACGGCCTACATCATCCGCCGGCTGCTCGCGACGATTCCGGTGATGATCGTCGTCGCGCTGTTCGTCTTCCTGCTGCTGCACCTCACCCCGGGCGACCCGGCGGCGGTGATCGCCGGCGACGACGCCTCGCCGGCCGAGATCGACGGGATCCGCCGCAAGCTCGGCCTCGACCGCCCGATCTGGGAGCAGTTCGTCATCTATGTCGGCAACCTGCTGAACGGCGACCTCGGCACCTCGATCTTCTCCAACCTGCCGGTGCTGACGCTGGTCAAGCAACGGCTGGAGCCGACGCTGGTGCTGGCGGTCTCGACCCTGGTGGTCGCCGTCGCCTTCGCGGTGCCGCTCGGCGTCCTGGCGGCCTGGAAGGCTCGCACGCTGATCGACCGGGTGGTCATGGGCTTCTCGGTGCTCGGCTTCGCGCTGCCGGTGTTCCTGATCGGCTACCTGCTGATCTACGTCTTCGCAATCGAGCTGCGCTGGCTGCCGGTGCAGGGCTACAAGCCGCTGTCCCAGGGCCTCGTCGGCACCGCCCGCTCGGTGGCGCTGCCCGCCTTCGCGCTCGGCATGATCTATATGGCGCTGATCGCGCGCATCACCCGGGCGAGCATGCTGGAGGTCCTCAGCGAGGACTACATCCGCACCGCCCGTGCCAAGGGCGTGGCCACCCCCAGCCTGCTGCTGCGCCATGCCCTGAAGAACGCCGCGGTGCCGATCGTCACGGTGATCGGCATCGGCATGACGCTGCTGATCTCCGGCGTGGTGCTGACCGAGACGGTGTTCAACATTCCCGGCCTCGGGCGCTTGACCGTCGACGCGATCCTGAAGCGCGACTACCCGATCATCCAGGGCCTGATCATCATCTTCGCGGGCGTCAAGGTGCTGGTGAACCTGATGATCGACATCAGCTACACCTTCTTCGACCCGCGCATCCGCTACTGAGGCGACGGCGATGACAGCGATTTCCGAACCCGCCCCCGTCGCCCGCAACCGCCGGCTTGAGTGGATCCGCTACAATCCGACCATCGTCATCGGCTCGGCGATCCTCGCCGCCCTGGCGGTGCTGGCGGTGATCGCCCCCTGGATCGCCGACGATCCCCTGGGCTTTGACCCGCTGAACCGGCTGAAGAAGCCGTCGGCGGAGTTCACCTTCGGCACCGACCAGTTCGGCCGCGACGTCTACAGCCGGGTGATCTACGGCGCCCGGATCTCGCTGGCGGTCGGGGTCTCCGTCGCGGTGGTCGCGACCGCCGCCGGGCTGCTGATCGGCGTGCTCTGCGGCTACTACCGGCGGGTCGACGCCGTGGTCATGCGGGTCATGGACGGGGTCATGGCGATCCCGCCGATCCTGCTGGCGGTGGCGCTGATCACCCTGATGCAGGCGGGCCTGGCGATCGTCATCGTCGCCATCTCGATCCCGGAGATCCCGCGGGTGGTGCGGCTGGTGCGCAGCGTCGTGCTGCAGGTGCGCGGTCTGCCCTATATCGAGGCGGCGATCGCCAGCGGCACCCGCAGCCGGATCATCATGACCCGTCACATCCTGCCGAACACGCTGGCGCCGCTGATCGTGCAGGCGACCTATGTCTGCGCCTCGGCGATCCTGACCGAGGCCGGGCTGTCCTTCCTCGGCATCGGCACGCCGCCGGAAATCCCGAGCTGGGGCAACATCATGTCGACAGGCCGCAGCTTCTTCCAGATCTCGCCCTGGATCATCTTCTTCCCCGGCGTGATGCTGGCGGTGACGGTGCTGGCCATCAACCTGGTGGGCGACGGGCTGCGCGACAGCCTCGACCCGCGCATCGCCCGGCGGCTGTGATGGAAGGGAGCGCCATGGCCCCGACGGCCCCCGCCGCCGCACCGGATGCCGACGTCATCCTGTCGGTGCGCGACCTGAAGACCCGGTTCTTCAGCCGCGACGGCGTGGTGCGCGCCGTCGACGGCGTGTCCTTCGACGTCCGCCGCGGCGAGACGCTGTGCATCGTCGGCGAGTCCGGCTGCGGCAAGAGCGTCACCGCGCTGTCGGCGATGCGGCTGCTGCCGGAGGGGGTCGGCCGCATCGTCGGCGGCTCGATCCACTTCGAGGGCCGCGACCTCGCCACCCTGCCGGAGCGCGAGATGCGGCGGATCCGCGGCAACCGCATGTCGATGATCTTCCAGGAGCCGATGACCTCGCTGAACCCGGTGCTGACGGTCGGCGACCAGATCGCCGAATCCCTGCGCATCCACCAGGGGCTGGGGCGCAAGGCCGGCTGGGACCGGGCGGTGGAGATGCTGTCGCTGGTGCGCATCGCCGACCCAAGGCAGCGCGCCGGCGAGTATCCGCACCAGCTCTCCGGCGGCATGCGGCAGCGGGTGATGATCGCCATCGCGCTGGCCTGCAACCCGAAGCTGCTGATCGCCGACGAGCCGACCACCGCGCTCGACGTCACCATCCAGGCGCAGATCCTGAACCTGATGCTGGAGCTGAAGGAGCGGCTGGGCACGGCGATCGTGCTGATCACCCACGACCTCGGCGTGGTCGCCGAGACCGCGCAGCGCGCGATCGTCATGTATGCCGGCCGCAAGGTCGAGGAGGCCTCGGTGCAGGAGCTGTTCGACAACCCGGTCCACCCCTACACCCGGGGCCTGATGAGCTCGATTCCGCGCCGCTCCGCACTTGGCCGGCGCGCCGCCGTGCGCACCCGCCTCAAGGAGATCGCGGGCATCGTGCCGTCGCTGCGCGAGGACATCCCCGGCTGCGCCTTCGCGCCGCGCTGCGACTTCGCGGTGGAGCGCTGCACGGTCGCCGCCCCGGCGCTGGAGCCGCAGGGCCCCGGCCATATTGCCGCTTGCTGGGAGGCCGCGCGCGTCGCGGCGACGCCGCGATGAGCGTCGACATGAACGCGGATGATGCAGCCGGACGGACGGTCCTCCGGGTCGACGGGCTGAAGAAGCACTTCCCGGTGCATCGCGGCGTGCTGTCGCGGGTGGTCGGGCAGGTCTACGCGGTCGACGGCGTGTCCTTCGAGATCGGGCGCGGCGAGACGCTCTGCCTGGTCGGCGAGTCCGGCTGCGGCAAGTCGACGGTCGCCAAGACGGTGATGCGGCTGCTGGAGCCGACCGCCGGGCGGGTCGAGCTGAACGGCGTCGACATCTCGGCGCTGTCGGAGGGCCAGGTCCGGCCGTACCGCCGCGACATGCAGATCGTGTTCCAGGACCCCTACTCGTCGCTGAATCCGCGGATGACCGCCGGTGCCATCGTCGCCGAGCCGCTGACCAACTTCGACCTGGCGTCGGGAGCCGAGCTGGCCGACCGCATCGCCGAGCTGTTCAAGCGGGTCGGCCTGCGCCCGGAGGCCGCCGCCAAGTATCCGCACGAATTCTCCGGCGGCCAGCGCCAGCGCCTCGGCATCGCCCGCGCGCTGGCGGTCAACCCGAGCCTGATCGTCGCCGACGAGCCGGTGTCGGCCCTCGACGTCTCGGTGCAGGCGCAGGTGCTGAACCTGCTGATCGACCTGCAGGAGGAGTTCGGCCTCGCCTACCTGTTCGTGTCGCACGACCTGGCGGTGGTCGAGCATATCGGCCATCGCATCGCCGTGATGTATCTCGGCCGCATCGTCGAGACCGCCGGCAACGCCGACCTGTTCGGCGAGCCGCTGCATCCCTACACCGAGGCGCTGCTGGCGGCGGCGCCGCTGCCCGATCCCGGGATCAAGCGCGAGCGGCTGATCCTGCAGGGCGACGTGCCGAGCCCGATGCGCCCGCCGCCGGGCTGCCACTTCCACACCCGCTGCCCCTACGCCGTCGACCGCTGCCGCAAGGACACGCCGGCGCTGGCCGAGGTGAAGCCCGACCATTGGGTGGCCTGCCACCTGCGACCGCCGGGCGGACCGTTCGGCCCGCTGACCCCGACCATCTGAGAGCCCGCCTCCCCGCAACCCGCCGATCTGCAACCCTCCGGTGTCCCCATGCGCCTGTTCTCCGCCACCATCGCGACCGAGACCAACACCTTCTCGCCGCTGCCGACCAGCATCGACGCCTTCAAGGAGAGCGTGTACCTGCGCCCGGGCGAGCATCCCGAGGACGCGCCGCGGATGTGCACCGCACCGCTCTTCGTCGCCCGCAAACGCGCGGCGGCCGAGGGCTTCACGCTGATCGAGGGCAGCTGCTTCGCCGCCAGCCCGGCCGGCACGGTGAACCGCGCCGACTACGAGTTCATGCGCGACGAGGTGCTGGAGCAGCTGAAGGCGGCACTGCCGCTGGACGGCGTGCTGTTCGGCCTGCACGGTGCGATGGTCGCCCATGGCTACGACGACGTGGAGGGCGACCTGCTGGAGCGGGCGCGCGCCATCGTCGGCCCCAAGGTGGTGATCGGCGTCGAGTACGACCCGCACTGCCACATGACGCTGAAGCGCATCCGCAACTGCGACATCGCGATCTGCTACAAGGAATTCCCGCACACCGACGTGGTCGACCGCGCCGAGGACCTGCTGACCCTGGTGCTGCGCACCCTGCGCGGCGAGATCAAGCCGGTGATGTCGCTGTATGACTGCCGGCAGATCAACAGCTACCCGACGACGCTGCCGCTGATGCGCGGCTTCGTCGACCGGATGTTCGCGCTCGAGGGCAAGGACGGCATCCTGTCAGTGTCGGCGGTGCACTGCTTCCCCTATGCCGACGTCGAGGAGCTGACCGGCCGCATCCTGGTGGTGGCCGACGGCGACAAGGCCAAGGCCGACGCCCTGGCCACCCGGCTCGGCGAGGAATTCGTGTCGATGCGCGGCAAGACCATGCCGGAATTCCTCACCCCCAGCGGCGGCATCGCCAGCGGCCTCGCCTTCAACGACGCCCCGGTGGTGATCGCCGACCCGGCCGACAACGCCGGCGGCGGTGCGCCGTCCGACAACACCACGCTGCTGCGCGAGCTGATCGCCGCCGACGCGCAGGACGCCGCCCTCGGCCCGATCTGGGACCCGATCGCGGTCAAGCTTTGCTTCGACGCCGGCCAGGGGGCGAAATTCCCGCTGCGCTTCGGCGGCAAGATCGGCCCGACCTCCGGGCAGCCGGTCGACGCGCTGGTCGAGGTGACGGCGGTGAAGCGCGACTGCTGGCAGAGCTTCGGGCCGACCAAGGTGCCGCTCGGCGACTGTGCGGCCATCCGCATCGGCGGCATCGACGTGGTGCTGATCAGCAGCCGCACCCAGGCGCTGGGGCTGGAGCTGTTCAGCAACCTCGGCATCGACCCGCTGACCCGCAAGCTGCTGGTGGTGAAGTCGACCAACCACTTCATGGCGGCCTTCGGCCCGATCGCCAAGAAGGTGATCTACGTGGAGTCGGACGCGCCGCTGTCGCGCGACTACACCAAGCTGAACTACACCAAGATCCGCCGCCCGATCTGGCCGCTCGACCTCGACGCGAAGCCGGAGGGGCTGATTTACTGACGCCGCGGCGGCGGGTGGGTCCCGGGTCGCCGCTTCGCTCGCCCGGGATGACGACAAAGAAAATGGACGTCATCCCGGGCGACGCGCAGCGGCGACCCGGGACCCACCCGCCGCGCACGACTCATACGGAGAACACGAATGTCCCTCACCGCCCTCTCCGCCGTCGAGTTGCGCCGCCGGATCGGCACCAAGGAAATCTCGCCTGTCGAGCTGCTGGAGGCCTGCATCGCGCGCATCGAGGCGCTCGACCCGGCGGTCAACGCCATCGCCGGCCGCGCCTATGCGCGCGCCCGCGCCGAGGCGAAGGCGGCCGAGGCGGCGGCGCTGAAGGGCGAGGCGCTGGGCCGGCTGCACGGCCTGCCGCTGGGCATCAAGGACCTGCAGGACACCGAGGGCGTGCTGACCACGCATGGCTCGCCGCTGCACCGCAACCACGTGCCGAAGCGGGATTCGGCACAGGTGGCGCTGGTGCGGGCGGCCGGCGCCGTCGTCACCGCCAAGACCAACGTGCCGGAGTTCGGCGCCGGTGCGAACTCGCGCAATCCGGTGTGGGGGGCGACCGGCAACCCGTTCGACCCCAGCCTGAACGCCGGCGGCTCGTCCGGCGGCTCGGCGGCGGCGCTGGCCTGCGACATGCTGCCGATCTGCACCGGCTCCGACACCGGCGGGTCGCTGCGCATCCCGGCGGCGATCTGCGGCGTCGTCGGCTTCCGCCCGTCGCCCGGCCTGGTGCCGATGGACGGCCGCCAGCTGGGATGGACGCCGATCTCGGTGCTGGGGCCGATGGGGCGTAGCGTCGCCGACACCCGGCTGCTGTTCGCCGCCCAGCTCGGCGTCGACGCCCGCGACCCGCTGTCCCGCCCGCTCGACCCGGAGGCGGCGGCGGCCGGCCGGCCGCTCGACCTCGGCGGCCTGCGCGTGGCCTGGACCGCCGATTTCGGGCAATGCCCGGTGTCGGCCGAGATCCGCGGCGTCATGCGCCGGCGCATGGACGCGATGCGGCACCTGTTCCGCAGCGTCGACGAGGTGGCGATGGATTTCGGCGAGGCCGACCGCTGCTTCGACGTGGTGCGGGCGCTGAGCTTCGTCGCCCGCTACCAGGACAGCTACGACCGCGACCGCGAGCAGCTCGGCCCCAACATCCGCGCCAACTACCAGATCGGCGCCGCCATGAGCCTGGCCGACGCCGCCTGGGGCCATGCCGAGCAGACCCGGATCTTCCGCCGCTTCCAGGCGCTGTACCGCGACTACGACCTGGTGATGGCGCCGACCACGCCGGTGACGCCGTTCCCGTGGAGCGAGCTCTACCTCGCCGAGCTGGAGGGCGGGACGCTGCGCAACTACTACCACTGGCTGGCGCTGACCTACTTCATCACGCTCGCCACCAACCCGTCGATCGCCCTGCCCTGCGGTGTCGACGACCACGGCATGCCGTTCGGCCTGCAGGTGGTCGGCCGGTTCGGCGGCGACCTCGAGCTGCTGGACGCCTCGGAGGCCATGGAGCGGGCGTTCGCCGGCATCCCCGGCCTCGGCCGGCCGCAGCCGGACGTCGCGAGACTGGCGACGCCGCGGCCGGACCTGAAGTCGATCGTGACGGCGGCGCCGGATCCCAACCTGCTGGGCGGCTAGCCGCCCCGACCTAGGCGCTGCGGCGCTTGCCGGTCACCTCGATCTCGACCTTCATGCGCGGGTCGGCGAGGCGGCAGGACAGCATCGTCGCGGCCGGCTTGACCAGCCCGAAGCTGGCCCGCAGCACCGGCCAGCACGGCTCGAAATCGTCGGGGTCCGGGTAGATGTAGTGGACCCTGACGGTGTCGGCGAGCGAGAAGCCGGCCTCCTCCATCGCCGCCCGGATGTTCTCGACGCATTGCCGGGTCTGCTCGACCACGTCGTCGGAGATGGTGCGGGCCTTGTAGTCGAAGCCGGTGGTGCCGGAGACGAAGATCCAGTCGCCGTCGACGACGGCGCGGGCGTAGCCGATGCTGTCCTCGAACACCGAGCCGGAGAAGATGTGCGAGCGGGTCATGGGGGCAGCCTTCCTGCGCAGCCGTGGGTGGGACCGGCTGATCTAACCGGTCTGCCGCGCGGCCACCACCTCGGCGACGGCGGCGCGCAGCTCGGACGGCCGGAACGGCTTCTCCAGGATCCGGTCGGCGCCGAACTGCAGGGCGATCTGCAGCAGGTCGAGGGACTCCATGCCGCCGCCGCCCGACATGGCGACGATGGCGAGGCCGGGCCACGCCGCCCTGGCCTCGCGGATGGTCTCCAGCCCTTCCTTGTTCGGCATCAGGATGTCGGTGACCATCACGTCAAAGGCGTGCCGGCCGAGCATCGCCAGGCCGTCGCGGCCGTCGGCGGCGTCGACCACCTGGTGGCCGTCGGTCTCCAGAGCCAGGCGGACCACCGCCCGCAGGCCGTCGTTGTCGTCGATGACGAGGACCGTGGCCATGGTCTACCCTCTCAGCCTGTGCCGGACCCCGCGTCGGCCAGCCATGGGCGAGAGTGCCAAGAATTCCCCGGTTGCGAAACTGCGCATCGGGACGGCGTGATTTCGCAGCGGCAACGGCTCGCCGGCAGAAGGCAGGTGACGACGTGATCCCAGAGGACCCGGAACAGCCCCCAGCCGACGCCCGCGCGCGGCGCGACGCCGACGCCGACGCCGAGGCGACCATCAACCGGCGGATTTTCGAGACCTCGCTGGACCTGATCCTGGTGGTCGGCCGCGAGGGCGACTTCATCCGGGTCAGCCCGAGTGCCAGGCAGATCCTGGGCTACGCGCCGGAGGAGATGACCGGCCGCAACGGCATCGACTTCGTCTACCCGCCGGACCTGGAGGCGACGCGGGCGGAGATGCGGGTCGGCCGCCGCGGCCGCACCATCCGCCGGTTCGACTGCCGCTACGTGCACCGCGACGGCACGGTGGTGCCGATCGCCTGGGCCGGCGTGTGGTCGCAGGCGGAGCAGCAGCATTTCTTCATCGGCCGCGACATGACCGAGCGCGAGGCGACCGAGGCCCGGCTGCGGCGCGCACAGCGCCTGGAGGCGGTCGGCCAGCTGACCGGCGGCATCGCCCACGACTTCAACAACCTGCTGGGCGTGATCATCGGCAGCCTGGACCTGCTGGCCGAGACGCCCGGCATCGGGCGCGGCGGCCGCGAGCTGGTCGGGGTGGCGCTGACAGCGGCACTGCGCGGCTCGGAGCTGACGAAGCAGCTGCTCGCCTTCGCGCGGCGGCAGTCGCTGGAGCCCGAGATCTTCGACATGAACGACCGGGTGACCCAGACCCTGGTGCTGCTGCGCCGCACGCTGGGCGAGCGGGTGGTGGTGTCGACGGCGCTGGCGGCCGACCTGCGCCCGGCCTATGCCGACCCGGCGCAGTTCGAATCGGCGCTGGTGAACCTGGCGATCAACGCCCGCGACGCCATGCCCGGGGGCGGCCGGCTGGTCATCGAGACCGCCGGCAAGCGGCTCGACGCGGACTATGCCCGGGCCAATGCCGACGCCGTGCCCGGCGACTACGCGATGCTGGCGGTGACCGACACCGGCGAGGGCATGGCGCCGGAGGTGCTGGCCCGCGCCTTCGAGCCGTTCTTCACCACCAAGGAGACCGGCCAGGGCTCGGGCATGGGGCTCAGCATGATCTACGGCTTCGCCCGGCAGTCGCGCGGCCATGTGAAGATCTACAGCGAGCCCGGCCGCGGCACCACGGTGCGGCTGTACCTGCCGGTGGCCGCCGGCGAGGGTGCTGCCGCGGCCGCCGCCGAGACGGCCGCCGAGCCGGCGCCGCAGCGCGGCGGCGAGCGCATCCTGATCGTCGAGGACGACCGCGGGGTGCGCACGGTGGCGGCGCGGCAGCTGCGCGACCTCGGCTACCACGTGCTGGAGGCGGAGAACGCCGACGCCGCGCTGCGCATCATCGACGCCGGCGAGGCGATCGACCTGATGTTCAGCGACGTGGTGATGCCGGGCGCGATGACCGGCGACGAGCTGGCGCGGGTGGCGCAGGGGCTGCGGCCGGGGCTGAAGGTGCTGCTGACCTCCGGCTTCGCCAGCGCCGCCGCCGAGGGCGGCCCGCGCCGCGACGGCCTGCGCAACCTGCTGAGCAAGCCGTACCGCCTGGCCGACCTGGCGAAGCGGGTGCGGGACTTGCTCGACGACTGAGGGGCGCACCCATCTCGGAGCAGCGGGTGGGTCCCGGAGCCGTCCCGGCTCAAGGCCGGGACTCTCCGGGATGACGATGTTTGGGGGAGGCCCTCTCTCTCTTCGTCATCCCGGAGGGGGCGCGCGAGCGCCCGGCTCCGGGACCCACCAAGCGACGGGCGGCCACCGCGCCCCGCCCCCCTACCGCCACATGCCGCGCACCCGCGCGCCGACGTCCACCCGCACCCCGCCGCTGCCGGCGGCGCGCGGGGCGGCCGGCGTCACCCGCGGCCAGGCCGTCGCCGCGAACAGGCCGAGCATGCCGCGGGCGATGAAGCGGCTGCGCGCGGCGTAGACGTGGCGGTCGCCGCGCGGGTTCTGGTTGTGGGTGAAGAAGCGCTGCGGCACCACCAGGTGCAGGTCGTCGCGCGCCCGGGTCATCGCCACGTAGAGCAGCCGGCGCTCCTCCTCGATGTCGGCGCTGCTGCCGGTGCCGAGGTCGGACGGGATGCAGCCGTCGACCACGTTCAGCACGAACACCGACTTCCACTCCTGCCCCTTGGCGGAGTGGATGGTCGACAGCACCAGGTAGTCCTCGTCGAGATGCGGCACGCCCGAGCGGTCGCTGGTGGCGTCGGGCGGATCCAAAGTCAGCTCGGTCAGGAAGCGCTCGCGCGACGGGTAGCCGCAGGCGATCTGCTCCAGCTGCAGCAGGTCGGCGTGGCGCACCGCGGCATCGTCGTGGATGCGCTCCAGATGCGGCTCGTACCAGGCCCGCGCCCGCTCCAGTTCGGCCGGCCAGCCGGCCCCGCCGCCGCGGATCTCGGCCACCGCCGCCAGGAAGCCGCCCCAGTCCTCCCCCGCCCGTGCCGGCGCCGGGGCGCTCGCCAGGGCCGCCGCGGGGTCGGCGGCGTCGAGCAGGTGGTCGAGCACGCGCTGTGCGGAGGCCGGGCCGACGCCGGGCAGCAGCTGCAGCACCCGGAACCCGGCGATGCGGTCGCGCGGGTTCTCGATGAAGCGCAGCAGCGCCAGCACGTCCTTGACGTGGGCGGCGTCGAGGAACTTCAGGCCGCCGAATTTCACGAACGGGATGTTGCGCCGGGTCAGCTCGACCTCCAGTGGGCCGCTGTGGTGCGAGGTGCGGAACAGCACCGCCTGCTGCTTCAGCAGCTGCCCGCCCTCGCGGTTCTCCAGCACCGCCGCCACGATGTAGCGCGCCTGGTCGGCCTCGTCGCGCACCGCCACCAGCTGTGGCCGGTCGGCCGAATCGCGGTCGGTCCACAGATTCTTGGTGAAGCGCTCCGGCGACGCCGCGATGACGGCGTTGGCGGCATCCAGGATCGGCCGGGTCGAGCGGTAGTTGCGGTCCAGCGTCACCACCGCGGCCGGCGGGGTGAACAGGGCGGGGAAGTCGAGGATGTTGCGCACCGTGGCGGCGCGGAAGCCGTAGATCGACTGGGCGTCGTCGCCGACCACGCACAGCCCGCGTCCGTCGGGCTTGAGGCCGAGCAGGATGGCGGCCTGCAGCGGGTTGGTGTCCTGGTACTCGTCGACCAGCACATGGTCGAAGCGGCCGCCGATCTCCGCCGCCAGCTCCGGCACCGCCACCATCTGCGCCCAGTACAGCAGCAGGTCGTCGTAATCGAGCACGCCCTGCGCCTGCTTGGCCTCGACATAGAAGGCGAACAGCCGGCGCAGCTCGGCCGCCCAGTCCAGGCACCACGGGAAGGCCGACCGCAGCACCTCCTCGACCGCCGTCTCGGCGTTGACGCAGCGCGAATAGATGGCGAGGCAGGTCGCCTTGGCCGGGAACCGCTTCTCGGTGCGCGAGAACCCGAGCTCGTGGCGCACCAGGTTCAGCAGGTCGGCGGCATCCTCGCGGTCGTGGATGCTGAAGCCGGGGTCGAGGCCGATGGCCTGGGCGTGCTCGCGCAGGATGCGGGCGCCGATGCCGTGGAAGGTGCCGGCCCAGGCGAGGCCGCCGGCCAGCGGCGCCGCACCCTCGCCGGCTTCCGCGCGCAGTACCCGCTCGACCCGGCGGATCATCTCGGCGGCGGCGCGGCGCGAGAAGGTCATCAGCAGGATCCGCCCGGGATCGGCCCCGGCCGCCAGCAGCCGGGCGACCCGGTGCGCCAGCGTCTTGGTCTTGCCGGATCCCGCCCCTGCGATCACCAGCAGCGGCGGCCCCGGGGCGGCGCCGGACGCGGCGACGCCATGCTCGACGGCGAGACGCTGCTGCGGGTTGAGCGGTTCGGCGGCGGGCGGCATCGGCGGCGGCGGTCCTCGGGCGGCGGGAGGGGGCGGATCAGGAAAGCTGATTCGCGTTTTGTTCACAAGATACAGGGACAATACAGGGAAATCGCGCGGCCGGCACTGCGCCCGCCGCGGCCCAGGCGGGTGCCGGCGAGAGGAGAATCTTAAGACTTTCCAGTGACTTGCCCCGTCCGGCCAGTGGCCGGCACCGCCGCCGGGGTACGGAATCGGCCGCAAATAACAGGGAAACGAACAGGGCGGTAACAGGGCCGTAACAGGCGCGTATCAGGGCCGTAACAGGCTCGCATCAGGGCCGTAACAGGCAGGCCGCGCCCGGCCGGACCCACCGGGCCG
>Ga0209024_1001563_pt1 | contig 17869 bp, 14 predicted proteins | sample AutmiccommunBRH5_FD_187380 | JGI IMG/M metagenome (GOLD analysis project Ga0209024, IMG submission 187380) | Deep subsurface microbial communities from Mt. Terri, Switzerland - Autotrophic microbial communities BRH/5 (SPAdes) (version 2) | ecosystem: Environmental > Aquatic > Deep subsurface >...
GGCTCCATCAAAGCCCACATCCTGTCGGTGATCACAAAGCGATCTTGAACCATTCAAACCTCCTGCAAAAGAAAGCTTGAATCACAATTTAACTGATTTGGGAATCCTGATACTCAACAGACCCTAGTGTAACCCGATCGAAAAAATATTTGTGCAACGCTATAATTTCGTCATGAGTGTTGACATGCTCATGCCGCATCAGAGTTCCGTAGGAAAAACCAGTACGCAACTTGTAGGCCAATCCAGTTGAAAGCCGCCAGCTCATTCCCCAAAGGAAGCCGCCCTCCGAAGGTATCGCATTAACACACACGCCGCCTTCGCTGAGTAATAATCCCATTTTAGCTAACACTGCGGGCAGGGATTGGACATGTTCCAATACCGCTATTGAAAAAATGGCGTCGTAGATATCTGTGCATTCTTCAATGTCGTCGAAGAAATGACGGATACGTTCCTTGTACTGAGACTCCTGGTATAAGAACTTTCCCGGTTCAACAACGTCATAAAACGCCATCTTCTGATGTTGAAGATAAGGAACCTGGTTAAGCGTACCGGCGCCTAACTCCAGCAACCGCCCTCCGGTCACATGGTCCCCCACTTTCTTGTGCATCCAGGATTCAAGCTTTTGGGCAAGCGAGGAAACCAAATTCGCACCCTCCCTGTTAGAGAGGTATTCTTTCTCATAAATGGATTGTTGCGCTGGCGGCAGCGCCGGGCGGTGTTTTGGAAAGCGATTTAAAATCTCATCAATGGCTGTCATTTTTGAAGTTTTCCTCGCTTCGAAAAAAGTGATCTAGGAACGCTATGTCGGAGCAAATCTGCAAAAATTACGAATTAAACAGATACACGCCAAACACAATCGCTCCGCTGCCCGCAAGCATCTTGAGGGTGAAAGGTTCACGAAAGATGATCAAGGACAGTAATGGAACGAGCAAGAATGTCAGGGCAAAGAGCGGGTAGGCGAGATTGAGCGGAACCTGCCGCAGCACATACACCCAGGCCAGCGTCGCGCCACCATAAAGCGCCAGGGCAACAAACAGATACGGGTTAAACCAGGCCCAAAGCCCATTGACGGCCACATTCAGCATTGCGGCGGTGTGTTTGAACAGCATTTGCCCAACCGAAATTGTTACGACGACGGCCAGAATTAGGAAAAACTGTTTAAGCGTCATATGGGTTTCAAACCTTGATTCACAGTTATCTCAGTACAATGAGGTTCGACGCCACGTCCGTCTAGTTTCCGCCGTTTAACGCCTGCAGCGGCACGGACGGTTCATTCGAAATGTCATAATTCAGAAAACTTAACAAAAGCTGGAAGCCAAGTATGATGGTCACCATGGCGATCATCACTGTGCCGGTTGGAGTTGGCGTGTCTGTTTGAATGGAACTCCACCAGTTAACCCCGCCAAAAACGGCGCCAAAGAGAAACAGCAGCAGCCCAAACAACAGACACAATGAAGCAAAACTAAAATCCCGCAGAAAGTAATTATAGATGATTCTTTTCATCATGGCGATTATATGCTTTGCGGCAAATTCAGGGATAACCTTGGATATTCTCAAATGACTGGTTTCTTCGCCATATAACGCCTCCATGGGAATATCCATGACCGTTGCGCGCACATTTCCCAGGCTGACCAGCATGTCCGATTCGAAGAAATAGCGTTTACTGATCTTGTCGAAATTCAGCTGCTCGAGGGCTGCGCGGTGAATCGCCGTATAGCCGTTGGTCGGGTCAAAAATGCTCCAATACCCGCTTGATAATTTGGTGAAAAACGACAGCATCGCGTTGCCGAACAGCCGCACCCCCGGCATTTGCCGTACCGCATGGCGCGAGTAAAACCGGTTGCCTTTGGCATAGTCGGCGATGCCGGCCGCCAGCGGCCTGACAAAACGGGGCAGCAGCGCGGGGTCCATCTGCCCGTCGCCATCCACCTTGACGGCAATGTCAGCCCCCTGGGCAAGTGCTGCTTTGTAACCGGTCATCACCGCGCCGCCAACACCGGCGTTTTCGTCATGAAAGATCACCTGAACGCGCGGATCGCTCACCTGCTCCTGCACCATCTTGCCAGAACCATCGGGGCATTTATCGTCGACAACGAAAATCATTGACACCTCATCGCCGATCTTCGACAAAACGCCGATTATGGCTTCGGTGACCTTGAAACAGGGGATCACCACCGCAACCACTGGCGGGTTGGCCCTTTGCGCAAGCACGGGGTTCAGCGTTGCAAGGAGGCGATTTCGGGTCATTCAGTGTCCGGTCTCAGTTGGTTTTGGCCGCGAACGGCGTATTTGATCCTTCAGTTACAGCACGTCTGAAGGCGCATCTCAACAAGCCGGTGCCCATAAGCGATGCTTAAATTATAAACGTCCAATAAAATTAGGACGATATCTGTTAATAAATCCTGTATATTAGCCCCATGGATATGCAGTTAAACGAAACTCCCGCAACAAAGCCCATGATCGACCCGTTCGGGCGCCATGTCAGCTATCTGCGCGTGTCGGTAACTGACCGCTGCGATTTTCGCTGTGTCTATTGCATGTCCGAAGACATGACCTTCCTGCCCAAGCGCGATTTGCTGAGCCTGGAGGAACTTGACCGCATGTGCAGCGCCTTTGTGGCGCGCGGCGTGGACAAGCTGCGGCTTACCGGAGGGGAGCCCCTGGTTCGGCGTGACATCATGTGGCTGTTCCAGCGCCTGTCGCGGCATCTGGACAGCGGCGCGTTATCCGAACTGACCCTGACCAGCAACGGCACCCAGATGCCGAAATATGCGCGCGAACTGTATGCCTGCGGCGTACGGCGGGTGAATATTTCACTGGATAGTCTCGATGCGGATAAATTTAAGGCGATCACCCGCTGGGGCAAACTGGATCAGGTGCTCAAAGGCATCGATGCGGCACAGGTCGCCGGACTGAAAGTAAAGCTCAACGTGGTGGCGCTGAAAGGCGTGAATTGCGACGAGGTACCGGACATGATCCGCTGGGCGCATGGGCGCGGTATGGATCTGACGCTGATCGAAACCATGCCGCTGGGGGACATTGACGGCGACCGCACCGATCAGTATCTGCCGCTGTCACAGGTGCGCGCCGATCTGCAACAGCAGTTCACGCTGGAGCCGCTCGATCATCGCACCGGCGGCCCGGCGCGTTATATGCGGGTTACGGAAACCGGCGGCACATTGGGCATGATCACGCCCCTGACCCATAATTTCTGTGAATCCTGCAACCGGGTGCGCCTGACCTGCACCGGCACGCTTTTCATGTGCCTCGGTCAGGATGACGCCGCAGATCTGCGCGGCCCCCTGCGCCGCGATGCGCAGGATGGCACTGGCGATGCTCAGCTGATGGCGGCGCTGGACGAAGCCATTGGCCGCAAGCCCAAGGGCCATGATTTCATTATCGACCGCCCCGGCCAAAAACCCGCAGTTGCGCGGCATATGTCGATGACCGGCGGTTAAGGCACAACTGCCATCATACTCTTCATATTACGGCCCGGATTAGCCAGGCCGCGCGGCAAGACCTCACACCCATTTTTATGACAATTTTATTTGTCATACCTAGTATTAGGTATGACATGCCCCGCTGTTTCTGACAGACTTGTTCATGGAATGTTTTTGGGGGCACGTCCATGGACGAAGATCAACTTGGCGCGCTGATCACCACGATATACACCTCGGCCTTTGAAGAGGACGGGTGGGATAGGGTTTTGGCCTCACTGCTCGCGCCATTTCACGCATCACAGGTGATCGCGCAGGTGTGGGGCTGGGCGCAGAGGGCACCGGTGTTTACGTCCTCCACTGTTGAAGACGCCTCCGCTAACGGCAAGTACGATGCTTATTATCACAGCCTTGATCCGACTTATCCTGCCTATCTTAACAACCCGCCGAAGCATCTGGTTTTTCCGTTAGCAGAGTTGTTTAAGCCCGACTGGTTATTTACGAGTGCGTTCTACTGTGACTTCATCAAGAACTATGATATGGGCCAGGGTGGCCACGCTCTGCTCGACTCTAATGCGCATCAGCTTTCCCATCTCCACGTCCATCGCCCCAGACATGCAAGGGAGTTCAGTGCCGGAGAATTAAAACTGCTGGCTACGTTGAGGCCCCACCTCAACCGCAGCCTGCATATATATCGCGAGATGACCGGATTGCGAGCGAAAGCGAGCCTGTTTGATACCGCGTTAGAAATGGTGGCCGCCACATTCCTGCTGGACCCTACGGGGTGGGTGCTGGCGCTGAATAAAAATGCTGAAGCCTTATTGTCTGGGAATTCGCCGCTGACTGTGCAGGCCGGCCGGCTGACAGCGCGGCATCCGCCAGATAATGCAAGACTGGCTGCCGCCCTTGCTCCGTCCGCACCCGGCGCGCCCCCGCCCGAGCTGGTTTTACGAGGATCCGCTTATTGCCCTGGCATGCGGCTGACCATAACACCAGTGAATGGCCGCATGGCCCCTTTGATGAGCGATGTCAACAGGATCGAAGAGGTGGCGTTTTTGGTGGCGGCAAGGACAATTGGTCCAACCATGCAAAACCTGATTGCAAGCTATGGCCTGACCCGGGCCGAGGCGGAGGTCGCGCTTTTACTTGCCCAGGGGCTGCGCGCCACGCACATCGCCGCGCATCGCGAAACCAGCACCGCCACCGTGAACACGCAACTCAAACAGATTTACGCCAAGACCGGCGTTGATGGCCATGCGGGACTGCTGGTCAAACTGCTGGGGCGCTGATCCGAACGACCTCTAAAGGACAGGCTTGCGGTATCCGCCACTGGGCGGTTAACCTGTAAGAAAACAGGGGAGATATCGATGAAGCTCGGACTTTCGATTGGATACTCAGGTGAACGGATGGCGTTGCCGGTGGAGCGCATTCTGCATGCCGAACGGCTGGGCTATGATTCCATCTGGACCGCCGAGGCCTATGGTTCGGATGCAATCAGCCCACTGGCCTATCTGGCGGCGCTGACCAAAAATATCCGCCTGGGCACCGGCATCATTCAGCTTGCGGCGCGCACACCTGCGGCCACCATGATGTCGGCGGCGACCGTGGATGATCTGGCGGGCGGCAACCGGTTTATTCTCGGACTTGGAGTTTCCGGGCCGCAGATTGTCGAGGGCTGGTATGGCCAGCCCTGGGGCAAGCCCTATTGGCGCATCCGCGACTATGTGCAGATCATGCAAAAAATCCGTGATCGCGCCGAACCTGTGACACATCAGGGTAAGGAAATCTCCCTGCCCTATACCGGCCCCGGCGCAATGGGCGTGGGCAAGCCGCTGAAATCCATCCTGCACATGAACCCGAAAATTCCGATCTGGCTGGGCACCGGCACCGAGGCGAATACAAAACTGACGGCGGAAATTGCCGATGGCTGGCTGCCGCTGAACTTCGTTCCCGGTTCCATGAAAACCTACAAGCCATGGCTGGAAGAAGGCTTCGCCCGCGCGGGTGGCGGCAAGGGCTTCAAGAATTTTGAAATTCAGCCCAGCGCGACAGTCGTCATCACCGATGATGTGAAGGCCGGCCTGAAGCGCATGAAGCCCAACGTCGCGCTGTATGTTGGCGGCATGGGCCACCCGGATCTGAACTTTCACAAGGAAATGATGATCCGGCGCGGTTATGGGGAGGCGGCCAACCGCATCCAGGAACTGTATCTGGCCAAGCGCAAGAACGAGGCCGCCGACGCCGTGCCTGACGATTATCTGGACGAGGGTGCGCTGGTGGGGCCGCGTGAGCGCATCGAAAAGCGCTTCGCCGACTGGGCCGATAGCGGCGCCACAGGTCTAACCATTGCGACCAGCCAGTTGGAAGCCATTGAACTGATGGCCGATATTGCGGGGACACGGGGCCGGATTACGCAAGCGGTGTGAGTATATTTTTGTGGCCGAACCAATCCGTCTACGTTGCTTTGCAACTACGGCGCAACAGCCCCCGCTAAGACTGCGACCTTCGGCTCGCCGGTCCCTGCAGAGTTGCTCCCAGGGCCTGGGCTGGTGGGCGGTGACAGGCTCGAACTGCCGACCCTCTCGGTGTAAACGAGATGCTCTACCAACTGAGCTAACCGCCCGTAGAAAAACTATTTAATACGATTCAAAAGATGGCGCAGCGCCAACCAGATAGTTCGATCACAAACCGACGCTGGCTAGCTGGACGCTACTCCAAAAATGCATCGAAAAAACTAACCGCCCCGCCTTTGCGAGGCCGGGCGGTTTACCAGTCGAACCCGCCTCCATCTACACGGACCCTTACCCGTGACAACGGCATGGCGGGCGTGTCCGCCAGATTAATTCACGGCATCCTTCAAAGCCTTACCCGCCTTGAACTTGGGTTGCTTGCTAGCCGGTATTTTAATCGCCTCGCCGGTGCGGGGATTACGTCCTTCAGACGCTTTACGTTTTACGACGGAGAAGGTGCCAAATCCGACGAGCCGAACTTCACCACCCTTTTTCAGGCTCTTGGTGATGATCTCCAAAATGGAATCCACAGCCCGTGCGGCATCCGCTTTGGTGATGTCGATGTCATCGGATACGCTAGCGATCAGGTCATTCTTGTTCACGAGGGCCCCCTCATTATATGTTGCAAATCACGTCAGATTTTTGCGTCAGTCGGAATCGGATAACGCAAATTAAAAAACACTAGAGCGATTTCATCTTCCCCGGACTGAACCAGAAGATCCAATCCCGGGAGATATTACTCTAGACCTCAAACCGTCAAAGCAACGTCATCCGATTAATTCGAACCAAAAGCGATTCAAATTAACTGGCTGCTGCTTTTGTGAAGTTTGCCTTTGTTCGCTATGCCCGTCAAAGAAAAAAGGCAGTTTTTCACAGATTTTTGTACCTATCGAGACTGATTAGCGATTAAGGGGTGCTGGGAAAGCACAGATTGCCCGAAGAAAAACCGGCCATATCACTATGGCCGGTTAGAACTGCTCCGGAACAACTAAACCGGGGCATCCGGAAAGTAAAATTATCCGGTGTTAATGTGCGCGCAGCCCGTCAGACAAGTCCATTTTGGCCTCTCTCGCCGCCGCGATTTCCTTTTCCTCGTCCCATTCTATCGGCGTCAGAGGATTGACCAGCGCATGACGCAACACATCATCCAGCACCGTCATCGGGATAATCTCCAGATCTTTTTTCACATTATCTGGAATATCCGCCAGGTCTTTCACATTTTCCGACGGTATCAAGACAATCTTGATTCCACCGCGCAAGGCCGCCAAAAGTTTTTCCTTCAACCCGCCGATCGGCAGCACACGCCCGCGCAGGCTGATCTCGCCCGTCATCGCGACGTCGCGGCGCACCGGGTTGGAGGTCAGCACCGAAACGATGGAGGTCACCATCGCCACACCGGCAGACGGCCCGTCTTTAGGCGTCGCGCCTTCCGGCACATGCACGTGGATGTCTTTTTTCTCAAAGATCGAAGGCTTGATGCCAAAATCAACGGCCCGCGAACGCACATAAGACGACGCCGCTTCGATTGATTCCTTCATCACATCGCCGAGCTTACCCGTTGTCGTCATACGCCCCTTACCAGGCAGCACCACCGACTCGATATTCAGCAGTTCGCCGCCGACCTCGGTCCACGCCAGGCCGGTAACAACACCGATATGATCCTCCGCCTCGGCCTCGCCATAACGGAAACGGCGCACACCAGCATATTTTTCAATCAGCTCTTCGGTCATCTCGATATGCTTGACCGCCTTGTTGGTGACCAGCTCACGTACCGCTTTGCGGGCCAGATTGGCCAGCTCGCGTTCAAGATTTCGCACACCGGCTTCGCGCGTGTAATAGCGAATCAGATGTTTAACGCCGGAATCCGGTATTGTGAACTCCTCCGCTTTCAGACCATGGGCTTCGCGCTGTTTAGCGACCAGATGGCGCTTGGCGATCTCGATCTTTTCGTCCTCGGTATAACCGGGAATACGGATGATCTCCATCCGGTCCAGCAGCGGTTCGGGCATGCGCAAGCTGTTCGCCGTAGTGACGAACATCACGTCTGACAGATCATAGTCCACTTCAAGATAATGGTCCGCAAACGTACTGTTCTGCTCGGGGTCCAGTACTTCCAGCAGTGCCGATGACGGATCGCCGCGGAAATCGGCGCCCATTTTATCAACCTCGTCGAGCAGGAAAAACGGATTGGAGTGTTTCGCCTTGCGCAGGCTCTGAATGACCTTGCCTGGCATGGAGCCGATATATGTCCGGCGGTGGCCGCGAATTTCAGCCTCGTCGCGCACACCACCCAAAGACATACGGATGAACTCACGCCCCGTCGCCCTGGCGATCGATTTGCCCAGCGACGTCTTGCCAACGCCCGGCGGGCCCACAAGGCACAGGATCGGACCTTTCAGCTTGCCAGTACGCTTTTGCACGGCAAGATATTCAAGGATGCGCTCCTTTACTTTTTCAAGTCCGTAATGATCGGCGTCAAGAATGGCCTCTGCGCGCGCCAGATCAATATTGACCCGCTTGCGCTTGTTCCACGGAATAGACAGCAGCCAGTCGAGATAGTTGCGCACAACAGTGGCCTCTGCCGACATCGGGCTCATATTGCGCAGCTTCTTTAATTCACCCTCGGCCTTTTCACTGGCTTCTTTGCTCAGTTTGGTGTCCTTGATTTTTTGTTCAAGCTCACCAATCTCATCTTTGCCGTTTTCGCCTTCACCAAGCTCTTTCTGAATCGCCTTCATCTGCTCGTTCAGATAAAACTCGCGCTGGGTCTTTTCCATCTGCCGCTTGACGCGTCCACGAATTTTCTTTTCAACCTGCAGAACGCTTATCTCGCCTTCCATCATGGAAAGCAGTTTTTCCAGCCGCGCTGCAGTATCGGTCAATTCCAGCAGTTCCTGCTTTTCCGGAATTTTGACAGCGACATGCGATGCGATTGAATCCGCGAGCTTGGCAGCGCCCTCGATCTGCTCGACCGACACCAAAACATCCTGCGGCAGCTTTTTACCAAGCTTTACATATTGATCGAACAGGGAAGTGACCGAACGGGCCAGCGCCTCAACCTCCGGCGTGTCATCCTGCTCTGCTGCAATGATTTCGACTTCCGCCTGAATGAACTCGGCGTTATCCGTGAACCGCTTGATACGGGCGCGCGACACGCCTTCAACCAGCACCTTGACGGTTTTGTCGGGCAATTTCAGCAATTGCATCACTGTCGCGATGGTGCCAACCTGATAAATATCATCCTTGGTCGGGTCATCGTTCGCCGCGTCACGCTGTGCGACAAGCATGATCTGCTTATCCGTCTGCATCATATCTTCAAGTGCGCGGACAGATTTTTCCCGCCCCACAAACAAGGGCACCACCATATGCGGGAAAACGACAATATCCCTAAGCGGTAAAACGGGAAGAATGTTGGGCTGGTCAGACTTTTTCGATACTTCTTCCATAACAATCCCCTTACATATGCGCTGTGTCATAAACCCGCGTCAGCCAAGATCATGAACATGCACAACCCCGCCCGGCCATCCGGCGCGGGGCACTGTTTTAACGTGGGTTTAACCGGAACAATATTCAAGACCCGTTCGCAAGTATCGCTGCTTTTTCGGGAAAGCAAGAAAGCGATATCACGCCGAGGCGCCAGCGTCCTCGCGGCGATCCCGGTCCGAATAGATATATAACGGGCTGGCCTTGCCGTCGACGACCTCACCGCTGATAACAACCTCTTCGACCGATTCGAAACTCGGCAACTCATACATTGTGTCGAGCAGAATTGATTCCAGGATAGATCGCAAACCGCGCGCGCCGGTTTTGCGCAAAATGGCTTTCTTGGCGATGGCGCGCAACGCATCTTCCGAGAAAGTCAATTTGACATTCTCCATATCGAACAGACGCTGGAACTGTTTTGCCAGCGCATTTTTCGGTTTGCTTAGTATGTCAACCAGCGCCGGTTCATCAAGATCGGTGAGCGTCGCCAGTACCGGCAAGCGGCCGACAAATTCCGGGATCAGACCAAAAGCAAGCAGATCTTCCGGCTCCAGCATTTTGAGAATTTCACCGGTGCGCCTGTCGTCGGGTGATTTAACATTGGCGCCAAAACCAATTGACGACCCCTGCCCGCGCGCGGAAATAATGCGTTCCAGCCCCGAAAAGGCGCCGCCGCAAATAAACAGAATATTGGTCGTATCCACCTGCAGAAATTCCTGCTGAGGATGTTTGCGCCCGCCTTGCGGGGGAACGCTGGCGACAGTTCCCTCCATCAGCTTCAGCAACGCCTGCTGAACGCCTTCGCCGGAAACGTCGCGTGTAATGGACGGGTTGTCGGATTTGCGGCTGATCTTGTCGACTTCGTCGATATAGACAATCCCGCGTTGCGCCTTCTCGACATTATAGTCCGCCGACTGCAGCAGTTTGAGAATGATGTTCTCAACGTCTTCCCCGACATACCCGGCTTCGGTAAGTGTCGTCGCATCCGCCATCGTGAACGGCACATCGAGAATCCGCGCCAGTGTCTGGGCAAGCAGCGTCTTGCCGCAACCCGTCGGGCCAATGAGCAGAATGTTTGACTTGGCGATTTCGACGTCGCCGGCTTTTTGCTGCTGATTGAGCCGCTTGTAGTGATTGTGCACCGCCACCGACAAGACACGTTTCGCGTAATCCTGTCCGATCACATAATCATCGAGAGTCTTGCGAATTTCTTTTGGCGTCGGAACGCCCGCGCGCGACTTGACGAGCGAGGTTTTGGTTTCTTCACGGATGATATCCATGCACAACTCGACGCACTCATCGCATATGAATACTGTCGGACCTGCAATCAGCTTGCGCACTTCATGCTGGCTCTTGCCACAGAACGAGCAATAGAGCGTATTCTTTGAATCGCTACCGCCGCCGCTGACCTTGCTCATCTGGAGACTCCGTCTGCTATTGTGTTTCACACCCACCGGACTAAACAGCAGGAGGAATACTCATTTCCTATTTTGCCTCAAAACCCTGGCTGAGAGCAAGAGGCTCGGGCATTACCCCGGTCCGCCGCGAATCTCATGCCCGATTCTGACGTCTCAAGAAGTTATTCGAGCATGTTAGCCCATATAATTTCAAGATTTCATTAATATAGGGACTTTATGTCCACTATGCACCCTCTTCAGCGGCAGGGCGCTTCTCGACGACCTTGTCGATTATTCCAAATTCCTTGGCCTTTTCCGCAGTCATGAAATTATCACGCTCCAGGGCCGCTTCAACCCGCTCAACCGGCAGCCCGGTATGCTTGGCGTAAATCAGATTAAGTCTATGTTTCAAGGCCCGGATTTCCTCCGCATGCAGGAGAATATCCGACGCCTGCCCCTGAAACCCTCCTGAGGGCTGATGTAACATGATGCGGGCATTTGGCAGCGCAAACCGCGAATCCTTTTCCCCCGCAGTCAATAATAGCGAACCCATGGACGCGGCCTGGCCAACGCATAAGGTGGAAACGGCTGGGCGGATATATTGCATCGTATCATAGATGCCCAGGCCGGAAGTCACCACTCCGCCTGGAGAATTGATGTACATGAAGATTTCTTTTTTTGGATTCTCCGCTTCCAGAAACAGCAGCTGCGCGGTTACCAGCGTCGCCATGTGATCCTCGATCGGGCCGGTAATAAAAATGATCCGCTCCTTGAGCAGGCGCGAAAAAATATCATAGGCGCGTTCGCCGCGGCTGGTTTGTTCCACCACCATCGGAACAAGGTTCATATAGGTATCGACTGGATCTCGCATGGTTTGTTGTCCTGAGCTTGTGCTGACAAAGAGTAAGGCGTGCTGCCAACGTTAAGGTCTAGTCTTCGTCGTCTGGTTCCTTGAACAGTTCTTCCCTGCTGACCGGCGCATCCGTCACCTGAGCCAGCTCCAGAATAAAGTCAACGACCTTGTCCTCGTAAAGCGGTGCGCGCAGGGACGCCAGCGCCTGAGGGTTTTTCTGATAATATTCGAACAGCAATTTTTCCTGGCCCGGAAACTGCGACGCCTGACGGAAAAGCGCGTCGCGCATCGCGTCTTCCGACACGGTGATATTGTTGCGCTGGCCAATTTCCGCCAGCAATAAACCCAACCGCACCCGGCGGTCGGCAATCACGCGGTACTCTGTGCGGAGTTCCTCTTCGGATTTATCCTGATCCGCCATGGTTTGTCCGCGCCGTTGAAGTTCCTGTTGAAACTGTTGCCAGATTTGGTCTTCTTCCCCAGCCAGCATTCCGGGCGGCACTTCAAAGGCATGCGCTTTGTCCAGTGTGTCCAGCAACGCGCGCTTCAACCGTGACCGGCTGACATTTTTGTAATCGGTTGTAATGCGTTCCAGCATCGCCTCACGCAGTTTTTCGAGATTTTCCATGCCAAGCTTTTCGGCAAAGGCGTCATCAATGGTGATCGCCTCCGGTGCGCGAATCTGATGCACCTTCACATCGAAGACCGCGTTCTTGCCCGCCAGATGTGTCGCGCCATACTCCTCCGGGAACGTAACATTGATCTGCTTTTCGTCGCCCTTTTTGGCGCCAACCAGTTGCTCCTCAAAGCCCGGAATGAACATTTTCTGTCCAATCTGAACACTGACATTCTCCGACTTGCCGCCTTCGAAAGGCACGTCATCAATCTTGCCATCGTAATCGATAACCACAACATCACCATCTTCCGCACCGGCGTCATCGGCCTTGTCGGTAAAGGCGCGTTGTTGCTCCGCCAGCCTTTGGACAGCCTCATCCGCCTCGTCAGGCGTGACTTCGCACACTGGGCGCTCCAGCTTCAGCGTGGTGAAATCCATTGGCTCGATGGCCGGCAACACCTCCACTTCCAGCGTGAATTCAAGATCGGAATCATTCTCGAACTTGACCACGTCAATTTTAGGCTGCATCGCCGGCTTTAAATCGTGCTGCTTCAGCGCGCTTTCGGTGGAATCCTGAACGGCGGCCTGCATCACTTCCCCACGCACCCCGTCGCCATACAGCTTTTTCAACAATGACACCGGCACCTTGCCGCGGCGAAAGCCTTTTATCTGTACGGTTTGCTTGAGTTGTTCCAGACGTTCATCCGTGCGCGCGGCAAGCGTCCCTGCATCAACCACAATGGTAAATGCGTGCTTCAGGCCCTCTGCGCTCGTTTCAGTAATTTGCATAACAGTTCCAGTTGCGAAAAATGGTTCAATAGAAGGGCGGCAGGCAGCTAAGCTACGCCAATTAACGCGCCGTGACGAGAGGCATACCCCGGTTATTTCCCCACTGCAAGCAAAGGCTTTGGGCAGGAAGGGCATTGTGGGTGGGACATCGGCTGCAGGATCGTGCGCCAACACGCCATACCCCGGAACCGGACAGTAAGATTATCGGAGTTCTATAGGGAAAAGTAGTAATTCGCCAACAATAACAACATAACTTTCTAGGCGGTCATTTTTTTGAAGCTCTTTTGCATGTATTCCACGAGGCATTATCCGAACCGGTACGCATAATGAAAAGCTACCCCTCTCGATTCCAGATTTCGAGGTTTTTCACGTGGCCCCGTAAGTATGCGTGAACCTAAAACACTTGACGTTTTTGCACCGCAACATTAATAATGTCCGCCATTCAAAGATATGCCTTGTTTTCGCGAAGCGATGTGATTCCGGCGCTTTGTGAACAATAAAACGAGGGTGTACATGTCTTTGTCTCGACTTCGGGCCGAGTGGTTCGGCAATGTCCGTGGTGATCTTCTGGCTGGCATGGTGGTAGCGCTTGCGCTGATCCCCGAATCCATCGCTTTTTCCATTATTGCAGGCGTTGACCCCAAGGTTGGTCTGTATGCGTCGTTCTGTATCGCGGTGGTGATCGCGATTGTCGGCGGCAGGCCCGGCATGATTTCCGCCGCCACTGGCGCAATGGCTCTGGTGATCGTCACACTCGTCAAGGAGCATGGACTGGAATATCTGCTGGCGGCGACATTGCTGACGGGTGTGATACAGATATTTGCAGGCATCTTAAAGCTGGGTTCGCTCTTGCGGTTTGTTTCAAGGTCCGTGGTTACAGGCTTTGTTAACGCACTGGCAATATTGATTTTTATGGCCCAACTGCCGGAATTCAGTGGCGCGAATTGGCAAATGTACGCCATGGTGGCGGCGGGGCTTGGTATCATCTACCTTTTGCCGTACATCACTAAAATTGTTCCATCGCCGCTAGTGGCGATTGTGGTGCTGACAGTCTTTAGCATTTTCATGGGGCTGGACATCCGTACTGTAGGCGACATGGGGCAGCTCCCAGATACGTTACCGATGTTCCTGATGCCAAACGTACCGCTGAATTGGGAAACGCTTGTTATTATTTTGCCCTACTCCGTTACGCTAGCGGCGGTTGGCTTGCTGGAATCGCTTATGACGGCGGTAATTGTTGACGATATGACGGATACCCCAAGCCAGAAAAACCGTGAATGCGCGGGTCAGGGTATCGCCAATATCATTACCGGCTTCTTTGGCGGCATGGCGGGGTGCGCGATGATCGGCCAATCCGTCATTAATGTGAAGTCCGGCGGGCGTGGCAGGCTTTCTACGTTCTTCGCCGGGGCGTTCCTGCTGTTCCTAATTTTAGTGCTGGCCGAATGGGTGAAACAGATACCGATGGCGGCATTGGTAGCTGTAATGATTATGGTGGCTATCGGGACGTTCCGGTGGGACTCGGTTGCGAACCTGAAAAACCATCCAAAAACTTCGAGCCTGGTTATGATCACAACCGTGGTTATTGTTGTATTTACGCATAATCTGGCGCTTGGCGTATTTATTGGCGTGCTGATGAGCGCCCTGTTCTTTGCAAAAAAAGTGGCCCGCTACTTTGCATTGGAAACAAGTTTGTCAGAGAACGGTAAACACAGATTCTATAAGGTTTATGGGCAAATATTTTTCGCCTCCGCCGATATATTCTGTTCAAAATTTGATTTTAAGGAGCCGCTTGAGAAAGTGACGATTGATTTAACCCGGGCGCATTTCTGGGATTTAACCGGTGTTGGCGCGCTTGATAAAGTTGTGCTGAGATTCCGGCGCGAAGGCGCTGAAGTTGAGCTTATTGGTATGAATGAGGCAAGCGCGACGATTGTTGATAAACTTGGGGTTTTTGACAAACCAGAAGCGGTAGAATTATTGCATCAGCACTAGCTGTAAGACGCGGCGTCAGAACGTGCAAAGCGCCTTAATACCAATCGATTGCGTGACGTATGCTTTGTAAGCGCAAAGATTTATTTATTCAAACACAAGAATGGCGCGCCCGAAGAGATTCGAACTCCTGACCCCCAGATTCGTAGTCTGGTGCTCTATCCAGCTGAGCTACGGGCGCCCGTATGGGCTTGCGCTTTTCCTGTTAAGCGCGCGAACCTAATCAAATGCGGATGAATTGACAAGCATTGTTAATCCGATACCGAAAAATCATGCTTGCGTAGTGGGTTCATTGAACGATAACCGCTTGTGGCGTCATGATGCGATGCACTAAGATCATTTGCGAATTGTATACGGGAATCATGCTTGAGCCTTGTCGCTTGTGCGGGATAGTAGAATTCCGGTAAAATGGGGAGCTGCCGCCGTGAATACGGGGACAGACGTAAACGGGCCGTTAGAGGGGATTGCATTGCGTACATCGCGAGCTGTGGTCATTGCGGCATCCTTGCTGCTTTTTGGGGTGCTTTCGGGCTGTTCTGGGTCGGCGGACTCGCTTTGGCCGTCTTTTTCCAATGCTGGGCCAGCGGGGGGCGGAGGGCAGATAGCTGTTCCGCCGTCGTCTGGTGAACTGGGAGGACAACCGGTCATTGATTCGGCAACGGCCGGTGCGCCGCCTTTGCTGGGCAATACGAACTTCTCACCTTTGCAGCCGTCTCAGGTCGCTCCGACCGGCACGATGGTTGGGCAGCGGGTGATGCAGTTACGCGCGGAACTACAGGCGCTGGACGGGCGAATCGGGCAGCATAATGGGCGTTTGCAGGAGTTGCGCGCGATAACAGCCGGAAACGCCCAGCGTTACCATGGTACAGTCGCCGCGGTGACGACACGCTTGCAACTGGGCACGACCCCGAGCAATCCCATCGTTATCAATCAGTGGAATGCGGCGCAGGCGGATCTGGACCGGCTCAGCTCTGACATCTCCGCGTTGAATGGACTTAGTAATTCAGTGGCCGAGGACGCCGGGATGGCTGAGTTTCTGCTCGAATCCGCGCGCGCGACCTACGGTCTGGCGGGCGCCATCGACGAGGACCATCGTCAGCTCGGAATTCTGGAAGATGAGACCAACCGCAGTCTGGTGCTGATCCAGCGTCTGCTGGGCGAGCTGTCGCAAGACATAAGCCGGCAAACCGCCTATGTCGGCAATGAACGCGCGCGCCTGACCACACTCGCGAATGGCATTAAAAAGGGCGTGATGTTCGGCGAAACCCTTGCCGCTGGCGCAACGTTCGCTCCGGTGGGCAGTCAGGGATATACGGGCGCCCCCGCCGGTGGGATCGCCGCCGTTGGCCGTCCATTGGTTGTGATTCGCTTTGACCGCCAGGATGTCGAATATGAACAGCCGCTTTACTCCGCGTTGACGCGCGCCCTGGAAAGCCGTCCCGATGCCCGTTTCGACGTGGTTTCCGTGGCGCCGGCCGGGGGCAACGCCTCCGACATGCGGCGCAGCCAGACCCAGTCGCGGCACAATGCCGAGGCGGTTATGGCGTCCATCGCCGACATGGGTCTGCCTGCCAGCCGCCTGAGCATTTCGTCCACCACCAGCGGGGATGTTTCCAGCAACGAAGTACGGGTCTATATGCGCTGACAATCAGCAACGGGAACTACCATGCGAATAGGATTATTCACGCCGTTCACAAATCCCGTTGCGACTTTGCCGCTTATCCGCACGGTGGGAGAACAGGCCGATAAGCGCGGCTTTCATTCCATGTGGCTGGCCGAGCATGTGGTGCTGTTCGACAAACCCCATTCGTCCTATCCTTATTCACCGGATGGCAAGCTGAACCTGGGGGCCGATGCCGGGATCCTGGAACCGTTTACCACGATGGGATTTCTGGCTGGTTGTACGTCGCGCATACGGCTTGGAACAGGGATTTGCCTGCTGCCGCAGCGCAATCCCCTTTACACCGCCAAGGAAGTATCCAATCTCGATTATCTGTCGAATGGACGCGTCGATCTTGGCATCGGCATTGGCTGGCTGCGCGAAGAATTTGAAGCCCTGGGGGTGGACTGGGCGCGGCGCGGCGCGCGCACCGATGAATATGTGCAAATTCTGAAAACCCTGTGGTGCGACAACGTGTCGCAATTTGATGGCGAATTTCATACATTGCCGGCCTGCACCATGTTTCCAAAACCCGTGCATCAGCCGCATCCGCCGATCTATGTGGGGGGCGAAAGCGACGCCGCATTGGGGCGGGTGGCGCGGCTGGGCCAGGGCTGGCATGGTTTCAATCACACACCCCAGTCGGCGGCGGAACGCATCGGAAAGCTTCGCAGCCTTTTATCCGAACACGGACGAAGCCCAGACGATGTGGACATCACGGTGGCGGTTCCGGCGGGCACGCCAGTGAGCCTCGAAGATGTAAAGCGTTACCGCGAAGCAGGTGTGGATCAACTGACCATTCCGATTTTTCCAGGCGACGCAGATGCCGCGCGCGCCGTCATCGACGATCTGGCAAAGCGAATACTGGAGCCTGCAGCCGCACTCTAAACGCCGTGTATGTCGCGATAGCTGCGCATATGGGCCAGGCTTTTGGCCTCGTAGACACCGCGCGCCAGGGCGCGGGCAACGCAGTCGGCGGCAATACCACCAATCAGTGACAGGCTTAAATGTTCGTTTACCGGCAGCGCCGTTGTACAGCTGGCCAGGCAAAACACCACGTCACCATCCAGCGGCGTATGTACCGGGCGCACGGCGCGCGCAAAGCCATCATGGGCCATAATCGCCACGCGTT
>Ga0209024_1001565_pt1 | contig 17818 bp, 17 predicted proteins | sample AutmiccommunBRH5_FD_187380 | JGI IMG/M metagenome (GOLD analysis project Ga0209024, IMG submission 187380) | Deep subsurface microbial communities from Mt. Terri, Switzerland - Autotrophic microbial communities BRH/5 (SPAdes) (version 2) | ecosystem: Environmental > Aquatic > Deep subsurface >...
TGTCGGAGCAGCTCGCGGGCGCGGTCGAGGTGGCCCTCGACGCGGGCGGATTCGGCCTCGAGGCAGAGGATCACGATGGGGTTCTCGGCGTCGAGCATCGGCGCTGGCCTTTCGTGACGACGTTCATCGGAAGCATCGCGGGCTGTTTGTACGAGTATCGCTGATATCCTGAGCGTCCCATGCTCGAACGACTCGAAGACCTTGAGGCTCGGTATACCGAGCTGGAACAGCAGTTGGCGGACCCCGAGGTCATCGCCGACCACCGGCGTGTCCAGGAACTCGCGCAGGAGCGGTCTGACCTCGAGACCGTCGTCAGCCTCTACCGCGAGTATCGCGCCGCCGCGAAGCAACTCGAAGAGGCGCGCGTCCTCATGCGCGAGGGCGACGACGACATGCGCGACCTGGCCCACGAAGAGGTCGAGGAGCTCAGCGAGCAAGTCGCCCGCCTCGACCAGGAGATGAAGCTCGCCCTGCTGCCGAAGGATCCGAAGGACGACCGCAACGTCCTCGTCGAGATCCGCGCTGGCGCAGGCGGCGACGAGGCGGGGATCTTCGCCTCGGACCTCTTCGGGATGTACCAGCGGTACGCGGAGCGCGTCGGCTGGAAGACCGAGGTCACGAACACCAGCGCGAACGAGGCCGGCGGCTATCGCGAGATCGTGTTCGAGATCCGCGGGCGCGGCGCTTACTCGCGACTCAAGTTCGAATCAGGCGTACACCGCGTCCAGCGCGTGCCGCAGACCGAGGCCCAGGGCCGCATCCACACCTCGACCGCCACAGTTGCCGTCATGCCCGAGGTGGACGAGGTGGACGTGGACATCAACTGGAACGATGTCCGCATCGACATCTTCCACTCCGGTGGCGCCGGCGGTCAGAACGTGAACAAGGTGGCCACCGCCGTCCGCATGACGCACAACCCGACCGGCATCGTCGTCACCTGCCAAGACGAGCGATCTCAGGCCAAGAACCGCGCGAAGGCCGAAGCGCAGCTCCGCGCCAAGCTCTACACCCTGGAGCGCGAGGCGCAGGACGCCGAGGTCTCGGCGCTCCGCAAGTCGCAGGTCGGCAGCGGCGACCGCGCGGAGAAGATCCGCACCTACAACTACCCGCAGGACCGCATCACGGACCACCGCATCGGCCTCACCATCCACGGCATCCCGAAGGTGATGGACGGCGACCTCGACGCCCTCATCGATGCCGTGGCGTCCGAGGACCAGGCGCGCCTCCTCGCCACGACGGCGTAGCAGACTCTCAGGCCGGGACACCGGCACCACAGGACACATATGCCCTCAATCATCACCTCCACCGGCAACGAGCGGATCAAACGCATCCGCTCGTTGCGCATGCGTAAGGAACGGGACAAGACCGGCCTCACCTTCGTCGAGGGCATCCGCTCTGTGGTTGAGGCCGTCCAGGTCGAGGCGCCGATCGACGTCCTCGTCGTCTGCCCGAAGCTCCTCAAGGGGAAGCCCGGCTGGGACGCCGTCGCCATGGCCCGCTCGCGCGAGGTCGAGGTGATCGAGGTCGACGAGACGGTGTTCCGCACGATGTCGAAGCGCGACGGCCCGCAGGGCATCGCGGCAGTCCTCAAGCAGCGCTGGGAGCGCCTCCAGGACATCGAGCCCGAGGTCGGCGCGACCTGGGTCGCACTCGAGTCCGCGGCGGACGCCGGGAACATCGGGACGATCGTCCGCACCTGCGATGCGACGGGCGCCGAGGGCGTCATCCTCCTCGACAACACCGCCGACCCCTTCGACCCGGTCGCGATGCGTGCCAGTACGGGCGCCGTCTTCACCACCCGCCTCGTGCGCGCCTCCTTCGCCGAGATCCGCGAGTGGGCGCAGGAGTACGGCCTGACGATGGTCGGCACCGCCGGCGACGCCACCGAGGACTACCGAACCGCCGACTACGGCCCGAGCACGCTCATCGTCATGGGCAGCGAGCGGGCCGGGCTGCCGCCGCAGTACCAGGCGCAATGCGACCTCATGGTCTCCATCCCGATGCGAGGTCGCGCCGATTCGCTCAACCTCGCCGTCGCCACAGGCCTCGTGCTGTACGAGGTGCTCCACCGGCGCGAGCAGGACACGGCGGGCGAGACGACCGAGAGCGGCGCGTGAGCCTGCGCGAGACACTGCGACAGGCGGCGGAACGCCTCGTCGTCGGACACGCCGCCGAGGACCTCGACGATGGCGTCCTGCAGGCCGACCTGCTCTACGCGGAGGCCAGCGGCCTCGATCGGGCGCAAGTGATGGCCGCGACCGAGGGTGCGCCGGACGCCCTCGCAAAGTTCACCGAGCTACTGGGCCGTCGCCTCAACCACGAGCCGCTCGCCTACATCCTCGGACGGCGCGAGTTCTACGGCCGCACCTTCGAGGTCGGCCCGGGCTGCCTCGTGCCGCGCCCGGAGACCGAGGAACTCGTGGAGGCTGCCCTCACTGCCGTGCGTGAGCACCCGAGGGCGAAGCGCCTCGTGCGTGTCGCGGACATCGGGACGGGCTCGGGGATCATCGGACTCTCGGTCGCGGCGCACGCGCCGAACACGAAGGTCTGGTGCGTGGACGTCTCCACCGAGGCGCTGCAGTGGGCCGGGAAGAACATGCGCCGCCATGGGCTGCAGGACCGCGTCGTGCTACTGGCCGGCGACCTCCTCGAACCGCTCACGGAGCCGATCGACGTGCTCTGCGCGAACCTCCCCTACGTCCCGACCGAGGACTACGAGGGCCTGCCGCCGCAGATCCGCGAGCGCGAGCCGCGCATCGCCGTCGAGGGTGGCGTCACCGGCATCGAATTGATCCGCCGCCTCACCGAGCAGATGGTGTCGCACCTTGCCCTTGAGGCCGCCGTCCTCCTTGAGGTCGGCGCGGGCCAGATGTCGTGGGTGGAGGACCTCGCCGTCACCGCCCTCACCGAGGCCGGCCGCGAGGTGACGAAGGTCGAGGCGCACCGCGACCTGTACGGGATCCGGCGCTGCCTCGAGGTGCGGACCGGCTACTAGAGCGGGATCCGCCCGTCGACGAGCATCGTCCGCGGATCCTTGAAGTCCTCATCCGGCGTGAGCGTCACCGGCCAGGCTTTGCCGTAGCGCGCCATGACGATGTCGTAGCGTCCGGGCATCAGGTGGCGGAACGGGAGCAGGCGCGTGATGCGTCCTGCTCGACCGGTGCCATCCTCATACTCCGAGAGCCATCCCACCGCGAGCACCTTTGGGCTGCGGTTCCGGTAGACCCAGACCATGCGGCTCGTTCCGTGCTCCAGTGTTGTACGTGCGCTCACCATAGTCGTGCTCCCGTTCCTGCCCCACGATGGTAGACGCCACCGAAAGCCCCTCGAGAGAACATCGAGAGAACGCCGACGCGATTCAGAGCCAACGAAACAGGGCGCCCGTGGGGGCGCCCTGTTCGATTTAGTCCTACGGAGCGCTAGATACCGGCGGGCCGGGTCTGCGCCATCTGGTAGATCTTGCCTTCCGTCTTGATGGACGGAGCGATGATCATCCGCGTGCTGTGGAACTCCTTGATGCTCGTGGCGCCACACGTCGACATCGAGGTGCGGAGCGCACCCACGAGGTTCTCGGTGCCGTCCGTGCGGGAGGTCGGCCCGAAAAGCAGCGTCTCCAGCGAGTGCTTCTGGCCGACGTTGACTCGCACGCCACGCGGGAGCTCGGCGTGCGGGGTGGCCATGCCCCAGTGGTAGCCACGGCCCGGAGCGCCCTCGGTGGCTGCGAACGGGGAGCCGATCATGACAGCGTCGGCGCCGGCACAGATTGACTTCGAGACATCGCCACCGGTGCGGAGGCCACCGTCGGTAATGATCGGGACGTAGCGGCCGGTGCGCTCGAAGTAGACGTCACGGGCGTACGCCGTCTCGATCGTCGCAGACACCTGAGGCATCCCGATGCCGAGGACCTCGCGTGAGGTGCAGGCAGCGCCCGGACCGACGCCCACGAGGACGCCGTGGATACCGGTCTCCATCAGCTCGATCGTCGCGTCGAAGTCGACCGTATTCCCCACGAGGATCGGCACGCCCGCCATCTGCTCGACCAGCTCGTCGAGCTGGAGGCCCTTCAGGGAGCGCGAGACGTGGCGGGCGGTGGTGACGGTGGAGGCCACGACGAGGAAGTCGACGCCTGCTTCCTTCGTGACGGGGGCGAAGCGCTTCGTGTTCTGCGGGTTCACGGAGACAATGGCGGTGCCACCGTTCGCCTTGATCCACTCGATGCGCTCGGCGATCAGGTTCTCCTTGGAGGGCTCCTGGTAGACGCGCTGGATGATGCGCGTCGACTCCTCGAGGTCCGCGGAAGCGATCTCCTCAAGGATGGCATCGGCGTCGTCGTACTTCGCCCAGAGGCCGTCCAGGTTCAGGACGGCGAGGCCGCCGGCCTTCGACATGCGGACGGCGAAGGCGGGATCAACGACGCCGTCCATCGCGGAGGCGATGATCGGGATCTGGAAGGTGTGCTCGCCGAGCGTGAAGGTGGGCTCCACCATCTCCGGGTTCGTGGTCACCGCCCCGGGGACGATGGCCACGTCATCGAAGCCGTAGGCGTGCTCTAGCGTCTTCGGCTTCACATTCGAAGACGAGAGGTCAATGTTGGTTCGTTCGCTGGTAACCACGTTCACCCCACCCGTTTCGTCATAAACGCGCGACCCCCTCAGGCGAGGGGGTCGTTCTTGGACACACACTGCCCCGCTGAGCGGGGAAAGGAATGCAGTACTGGGACTCGACGCATAGTCAATGCCTGTGGTGCTTGGCGACGAGATTTCCAATCAGCATAGAACCATCTCGGAATCATGGTCAACGAGAACCGTTAAGCCTGCTATACGAGATCTGGGCGTTCGTGAGATTTCGCTCCTGCCTCCCATCGAGGTACCCACGAGTGTCACGATGCGTCACGAGGCGTCCGTACCGGAACCCCATGCTACGATTCCGCTCCCGATGCCCCAGCAGCACGAACTTCGGCCCGACGGAACGTCTCCCACTGCGATCCTCGTCGCGGTCGCGTGGCCGTACGCGAACAACAACCTCCACGTCGGCCACCTCGCCGGGGCGTACGTCCCCGCCGATGTCTTCGCGCGCTACCACCGCATGCGTGGCAATCGCGTGCTCATGGTCTCGGGTTCTGACTCCCACGGCACGCCTGTCACCGTGCGAGCCGAAGAAGAAGGAACGACTCCCGAGGCCGTGTTCCAGCGCTACCACGAGTCCTTCCTCCGCACGTTCGAGGGCTACGGCATCTCCTTCGACCTGTTCACCTCGACGGACACGGACAATCACCGCGAGGTCGCACAGGACATCTTCCTGCGCCTCCTCGAACGCGAGTACCTGTACGAGGCCGAGGAGGAGCTCCTCTACGACGCGAAGGTCAACCGCTTCCTCCCGGACCGCTACGTCGAGGGCACCTGCCCCAAGTGCGGCTACGAGGGCGCTCGCGGCGACCAGTGCGACAACTGCGGTTCCACCCTCGACGCTGTCGACCTCATCAACCCACGCTCCAAGCTCTCGGACACCACCCCCGAGCGACGCCGGACCTCCCACTTCTTTCTCAAGCTCTCGGCCTTCAACGATGAGCTGCTGAAGTGGATCGAGACGAAGGAGGACTGGCGCCCCCACGTGAAGAACTTCACCGTGGGCATGCTCAAGGAAGGCCTCCACGACCGCGCGATCACGCGCGACCTCACGTGGGGCGTCCCGATTCCCCTCGAGGGGTACGACTCGAAGCGCATCTATGTCTGGTTTGAGGCGGTCATCGGCTACCTCTCCGCCGCGAAGGAGTGGGCCGCGAGCGACCTCAACCCCACCGGCGACGCCGAGGCCTGGCGCGACTGGTGGGAGTCGCCGGACGCGGGCACGTACTACTTCATCGGCAAGGACAACGTCCCGTTCCACACGGTGATTTGGCCCGCCATCCTCATGGGCTACGGCGACCTCAACCTCCCCACCGATGTCCCGGCGAACCAGTACCTCACGATGTCCGGCACGAAGGCCTCGAAGAGCCGCGGCGGCGCGGTGTGGGCCCCGGACGCCCTCGAGCGGTACGACCCGGATCCGATGCGCTACTACCTCACGGCCGCTGCGCCCGAGACGAGCGACTCCGACTTCACGTGGGATGAGTTCGTCCGTCGCAACAACGATGAGCTCGTCGCGCGCTGGGGCAACCTCGTGAACCGCGTGCTCACGATCACGCGACGCAACTTCGAGGAGCGCGTCCCCGAGCCGCCCTCGACGCTCTCCGATGAGTCGACCGCCCTCCTCGCCCGCGTCGACGAGGCGTTCGCCTCCGTCGGCCAGTCGTTCGAGGCGGTGCAACTGCGTCGCGCGCTGAACGGCGCGATGGAGGTGGCGACGGCCGCGAACCAGTACCTGGACGCGCGCCAGCCGTGGGTGCGCGTGAAGGAAGACCGCGACCACGCTGCGGAAACGCTCTTCGTGGCGCTCAACGTCATCAGTGGGCTCGCTTCGCTGCTGAATCCGATCCTGCCGTTCACCTCGCAGAAGGTGTGGGCGATGCTCGCGCACGACGGCGAGGTACAGGCTGCCGGCTGGCAGCGCACCCCGGTCGAGGCCGGCACAACGCTCCCCGCGCCCGAGCCGATCTTCAAGAAGCTCGATGACTCGGTCGTCGAGGAAGAGCTCGCACGCCTCGCACCTCCCACTCCGTAGGCGCCTCGGTCGATCGTGAGCAAAAAGAAGAAGCCGCTGGCTCCGCCGCCTGAGCCGATCCACGGCCTCGTGGACGCGCACTCGCACACCTGGGACGACCAGCTCCAGCCCGACCACGCCGAGGTTCTCGCACGCGCGTGGAGCACCGGACTCGTGGCCATCGTGCAGGTGGGGTGTGATCTCCGCACCACCCTCGCCTCCCGCGAGATCGCGTCCACCGACGCGCGCATGTACGCCTCGGCGGGACTCCACCCGCACTCGGCGTCCGATCTCGCCGAGGAACGCGACGCGATCGAGGCAGCAGTGGCTGAGGGCGGTTATGTCGCCATCGGCGAGACGGGCCTCGACTTCTACCGCAACCTGTCGCCGCCCGAAGACCAGTACGCCGCCCTCCTCTGGCAACTCGACCTGGCGAGGCGGCACGACCTGCCGGTCGTCATCCACTCGCGCGACGCGGACGAGGACTGCTTCGAGGTGCTACGCGAGTGGACCTCCAACGTCGGTCGCTACCTCGGGCCGGACCGCGAGATCGGGATGATGCACTGCTTCGCGGGCGACCTCGAACTCGCCGAGCGGTACATGGCGATCGGGTTCCAGATCTCGATCCCGGGTCCGGTCACCTTCCCCGGCAACGACCGAGGTCACACGGTGGCGCGCTCGATCCCCCTCGACCGTATGCTGGTAGAAACCGACTGCCCGTATCTCACGCCCGTCCCCTGGCGAGGACGGCGCAACGAGCCGGCCTACGTGGCAGAGACAGCGCGCTTCATCGCGGGACTACGAGGCATCGACGCCACGGAGGTCGCACGTCACACTGCGATGAACGCGGCACGCCTGTTCGGGTTCGAATTGCCGAGTGCTGAGTCGGACCCCGGGGAGACGTCATGACCACCAGCACGACCAGCGACACCACCCGTGACCTCGAGCGCCTCTACGGCCCCGTCGCGTCTGACCTGCCGCTCGTCGCCGACAAGATCCGCTCGATTACCGACGCCACCGAGTTCGCGTTCCTCCAGCAGATGCTGGAGACCGCCCTCGCCGGCACCGGGAAGATGATGCGCCCCGCGATCGCCCTCATGGGCGGCCGCCTCGGCGACTACGACCTCGGGAAGCTCGTCCCGCTCGCCGCGAGCGTCGAACTCCTGCACACCGCGACCCTCGTCCACGACGACGTGATCGACGAGGCCGAGACGCGCCGTGGTCAGCAGACGCCGAACGCGCTCTTCGGGAACGCTGCTTCGGTCATGCTTGGCGACTACATGTTCGCCCACGCCGCGGATTTCATCGCGCAGACCGACAACCCGAAGGTCGTGCGCCTGTTCGCGCGCACCCTCATGACCCTCGCGAGCGGTGAACTCACGCAGGACATCACCGTCTTCGAGTACTCCGAGGACGTCACGCGCTACCTCGACCGGATCCACGGCAAGACCGCGTCGCTCTTCGGCACCGCCGCCGAGGGTGGCGCGATGGCGGCCGGCGCCGACCCGGCGATCAGCGAGGCGATGCGCCTCTACGGAGTGCGACTCGGCATCGCGTTCCAGATCGTGGACGACATCCTCGACTTCACGGGCGACCCTGAGGTGATGGGGAAGCCGGTGGGCTCCGACCTGCACGGCGGCACCCTCACGCTGCCCGCCATCCTCTACATGCAGCAGCGCTCCGAGGACAACCCGATCCGCAAGGCCTTCGAGGGCATCCGCCGCAAGGCCAACCTCGACCGAGCGATCCGCGAGATCCTCGACTCGGACGTCATCGACGAATCCCGCGCGACCGCCCGCCAGTTCGGCGATCAGGCGATCGAGGCCCTCGACGCGCTCCCCCAGGGCGAGGTGCGTGACACGCTCACCGGTCTCGTCGAATACGTGCTGAGCCGCAAGAACTAGCGGCGAGCGGCCCTCGAGACCGACTCAGTAGCCGCGCTCGGCGCGCCATTCGCGGATCCAGCCCGCGTGCTCGGCCTCGTGCTGGCTGACCAACCCCGCCTCGCCGTACCTCGACGCGTCGAGGCCCTCGTTCGTGGCTCGCGAGAGCGCGTCGAGGAAGAGCTGCTTCGACTCGGTGAACTCGCGCTGCACCTGTTCGAGCGAGTGGTCCCAGCGGGCGCGCGTCACCATCGCGTTCAGCATCTCGTCCTCCTCGGACGTGAGTCGCCAGGCGGAGTCGAGGCCGGCGGAGATTCGGGCGACCTCGCTCGCGCGGACCTCGTCCCAGAACGTGATGTGCGCCATGTGGTCCTTCACGGACCAGCCGTTGTGCGTGCGCTCCGTCATCTGCGCGCCGGAGAGGCCCTCGATGGCCGCGAAGAACTCAGCGCGCATCTCCCGGTACGCGGCCACCAATCGATCTCGGTCCTCAGTCACGGTCACACCTCCTGAGCTTCGACTGGGTCTCGTAAAGAATCCGGGACTGTAGCACCGGGTGCCGCAGATGCGGGGTTAAGGGGAACGAATGGAATCGAGACACGCGCTACCCACTCCGCAAGAGCCATGCGACGAGGCGAGTAGTCCTCGCCCTCTAGCGTTGAAGTTCCACCCGTCGAGGCGCGATGCGGTCTCGGCGACCCAACCGTGGTGTTCCGCCGATGGTGGAACGCGAAAGGAAGAGGACCTTTGAGTTCCCCAATACCCCGACTGACGAGATACCTGGCAGGAAGTGCATTCGCAGTGGTCGCACTCGTCGCCGCCGCTGCACTCGTAGCGTCGCCTTCGGCGAGCGCGCAAACGGCGGATGACGAGTTCTTCACCGGAGACATCCCGGAACAGGGCGGCGCGGCCCTCCTCTCGGTCGCCGGCGGCACCGTTGATGAGATGGGACAGGCGGCCGAGGCGCAGGGCTTCGAGACCGTGTGGTTCACGGTGGACGGCCAGTGGATCGGCTACTCCCCCACAGCCCCCGACTTCGTGAACGACCGCGTGCGGGAAGCGTTCCCGGACGGCATTCCGGCGGGCACCTCGGTCCTCGTGAGCGTCGCCGCGGGCGGGACGACCGGGACACCGACGCCGACACCGGGTGCAGGCGACATGCCCTCCTCGTTCACCGCTGAGATCGGCGCGCTGAACGACTCCGGCGCCCAGGTCGAGACCGCCAGCGGTACCGCGACCTTCTCGATCGACGGCGACACGCTCACCGTGACCGTGGACGCCAGTGGCCTAGCTCCTAGCGTTGCCCACGCGCAGCACATTCACCTGTTGGGCGCGTGCCCGACGATGGCCGCGGATGGCAACAGTGACGGGTTCGTCGACCTCGCTGAGGGGATCCCGTCCTACGGTGGCGTCATGCTTCCGCTGGACGATGACCTCTCGAACGCGGACGCGGACACCTACCCGACCGCGGATGCCCAGGGCAACCTGACGTATGAGCAGACCGCCTCGATCTCCGCGCTTGAGTCACTGCTGGGCGAGAGCGTTGACATCGGTTCGCGCACCTACGTCATCCACGGCGTCGGGACTGAAGCGACGCTCCCGAGCGGCCTTGACAACGCGACGCTCCCCGTCGGCTGTGCGCCGATCGAGGAGGACGCAGCGACGGGCGGCTAACGCCGCAGCCATGAAGGGTGCTCGATAGTCACCTGACGTATCAAGCACCCAGTCAGAGGCCCGGATGGATTGCCATCCGGGCCTCTGTTCGTCCCGACATCGGACTCCAAACTCGCTAGGCTTCCGGCTCCCCTGAGATGACATCCGACGTCACCTCGCTCGCACTCCGGACCGCCTCCGCATTCACCCTCGCGCGGCGCGTCGTGCTGATGAAGCGCGCGCTGCCGATCTCGCGCTCGACGATGGCGTGCATGAGCGCATGCATCGTTGACTCGAGGCGCGCGGCGAGGTCGTCCGTGAGGCGGATGCGACCAGCATCCTCGTACGTCTGGGACTGGTAGGCGCGGAGCACCTTGAGGACGGTCGCGTCCATCGGTGTGATGCCGGGACGACGGCCCGCGCAGTCGCCGCAGTAGAGCCCGCCCTCGATCGCCGACCACCACGCGTGGGAGGCCTCCACGGGCTCCGAGCACCCGAGGCAGACCGTGAGCTCGGGGCGGAATCCCGTCGCTTCGAGGACTGCCAGCTCGTACGTGCGGGCGACCAGTTGGAGGCCGTCGCCCCGTGCGAGGCGAACCAGCGCGTTGTGGAGGTGGCCGTAGAGCTCGTGGGCATCGGCGTGCTCGACCGTCAGGCGGTCCGCGAGTTCAAGGACGTACATCGCCGTGCTGAGGCGGTCGAGGTCGTTGCGGAGCGCACCGAAGGAGTCGAGCCCCTGGGCCTGCGTCACGATATCCATCGAGCGGCCTGCGGCGAGCGCGACCTCGAGGCGTGTCCCTGGCTCGAGGTGGCCCGCCATCTTCGAGCGCGAGCGCAGCACGCCGCGGGCGACGACGTCGATCTTGCCTCGGTGAGGTGTGAGCAGCGAGATGATGCGGTCCGCCTCGCCGAGGCGGCGATAGCGGAGGACGATGGCTTCGGTCTTGGTGACGCGGGGAGGCCTACCTGGCACGGCTAGACCTCCTGGCGGAACTCCATCGCACGGCCGAGCGTGACATCGTCAGCGTACTCCAGGTCCGCGCCGGCAGGCAGGCCGCGAGCGAGGCGCGTGACCCGCAGCCCCAGCGGCCGCAACAGCCGTGCGAGGTACATCGATGTCGCTTCGCCCTCGAGGTTCGGGTTCGTCGCCACGATGATCTCCTCCACGTCCGTGTCACGGTCGCGGAGGCGGCGGAGGAGTTCTTCGACCTTGAGGTCCTCAGGGCCGATCCCGTCCGAGGGCGAGATCACGCCGTGGAGGACGTGGAAGAGGCCCTTGAACCCACCTGCCCGGTCGATCGCGAGGACGTCGAGGGGTTCCTCGACGACACAGATCACCGTGCGATCTCGGCTCATCTCAGCGCAGATGTTGCACGGGCTCTTGTCCGTGAGGTTCTGGCAGTGCTCGCAGAGGACGATCGACTCTTTGACCTCGATCAGCGCGGCGGCGAGTTCGCGCGCCTCCTCTTCGGGGGCACGCAGGACGTGATACGCAAGGCGCTGCGCCGTCTTCGGGCCGATGCCCGGGAGGCGGTGGAAGGCGTCGATCAGCCGATGGATCGGCGAGGTGTTGGAGCCGGGGAAGTCGGGGATCACTCGGTGATGTTACCCGTCGACCCGACGTGCGCCCTGCTTGAGGGCCTCCTCGACGAGGTGCCCGCCCGCGCTCTTCGAGGGTGCGGCCGTACCGGCGCTCGCAAGCTCGGGCCACGCTTCCAACTCGACGGTGACCTCATGCGCGAGGACCTCGCCGATGGAGTCACGGAGCGCAGCGCGGATCTCGGGTGTCTGCTCGGCCTTCTGGAGGTGCGCCGGAAACTGGAATCCCACCGTAACGCGCTGGCCCTCCATGCTCTTCGGGAAGGCGTTGCTGGCGCTGCCGAGCAGTGCTCCGGCGCGCATGTCCTTCTTCCGGGCGAGCGCCTGCACGTCCGGCCACTTCTGGCGCAGGGTGGAAAGCTCGTCCGACACCTGTCCGTCGTCGGGTGGCGCGAAGGTGCGCGCGGGCTCCTCGGACGGTGGAGGTGCACTCCCACCTCCCGAGGGAGCCTGGCGGGCTGCCGGAGCGTCCTGGCGTTGCTGTGGCGGTGCGGTTCGCTGTGCGGGCGCCTGTCGGGCGGGCGCAACTCGAGGGGCGGACTGCATCGGCGGCGGAGCCGCTGGTGCTGCGACTGCGGTGCCGAGGCCCGTCGCGAGGCTCGCGAACGCGATCTCGGCGGGGAGGGCGTCGTAGGCATCGCCCGCGAAGTCGATGTCGCCGAAGGCACGAAGCGCGGCGACGATGTCGGCGACCTGCGCCGTGGAAGCCACGTTGTTGAGCTCTTCAATCTGCGCGTCCGAGAGGCCGAGTTGGTCCTCGGCGCCGGCCTTCAGCAGGAGCACGGTGCGCAGGACGCGGACCACCTCGCGCACGAACGCGCGGATCTCGACGCCGTCGTCGCGCGCGGCCGCGAGGATGGTGAGGCCGGTCTTCAGGTCGCACTCGATCGCCGCTTTCGCGAGGTCGGCGGCGCGGTCATCCACGATGAGCCCGAGGCCGCTCCGGACCTGGTCGAGGTCGAGCGTCGTGCCGTGGTACGCCACGAGCTGATCGAGGAGGTTGACGGCGTCACGGAGCGCGCCCGTTGCCTGCTTCGCGATCAGTTCGAGGCCGGCGTTCGGCACGGTGAAGCCCTCGCCGTCGCAGATCACCTGCAGGCGGCCGATGACCGCGTCCAGCGGAATGCGACGCAGGTCGAACCGCTGGCAGCGCGAGAGGATCGTCGGCGGGATCTTGTGTGGCTCGGTGGTCGCGAGGATGAAGATGACGTGCGGCGGCGGTTCCTCGAGCGTCTTCAGCAGCGCGTTGAACGCCGCGTCGGTGAGCATGTGGACCTCGTCGATGAGGTAGATCTTGTAGCGACCTGCAGCTGGCGAGTAGCCCGCGCTCTCGCGCAGGTCGCGGATCTCGTCGATGCCCCGGTTCGAGGCGGCATCGAGCTCGATGAGGTCGATCGCGCGCCCCTCGTCGTAGGAGATGCACGAGGGGCACTTGTCGCAGGGCTCGCCGCCCTCGGGCGTCGGGCAGTTCACGGCCTTCGCCAGGATGCGTCCGGTGCTGGTCTTGCCGGTGCCTCGCGGGCCCGAGAACAGGTAGGCGTGCGCAGGCGTCCCGTGCCCCACGGCGTTTCGCAACGTCGTGACTACAGGATCCTGGCCGGCCACGTCACCGAAGCGTCGTGGGCGCCACTTTCGATAGAGGACTTCCTGGGCCAAAACACCCCCGGCGCGCTCAGGGGGAGACCGGCGCGCCCGAGGAGGAAGTGTACCAACCACCACCCCTGCGGTCAGACGCCGGTGACTCCGCACCGCCAGCGAACGCTACGATGCCCGGGTGACCCTCGACGAGCCGAAGCCCGCCCTGATCCCCGAGTTCACCGTGACCGACGTCGAGCGCAGCATCCGCTTCTACATCGACATCCTCGGATTCGCGGTGCTCTACGACCGGCCCGAGGATCGCTTCGCCTATCTCGTGCGCGGTCGGGCACACCTCATGCTCGAGGAACCCGTGGGGCGCAGCTTCCACCACGCAACGCTCGATCACCCATACGGACGCGGCATGCACCTGCAGATCGAGGTAGACGACGTTGCCCCGATCTGGGAGTCCGCTCAGTCCTCGGGCGCACCGGTCGTGCTGCCGTTGGAGGACCGCTGGTATCGACGCGGTGACGCCGAGGTGGGCAACCGTCAGTTCGTGACGCAGGATCCAGACGGATACGTGCTGCGGTTCTTCGAGAGCCTCGGGGAGCGGCCAGGCGCCCCGCGCGGCTAGTCCTCGTGAGCCTCGCGGCCAGCGTGGATTGCGGGCCCGAGGACGGACTCCTCGCGCGCCTTCATCACAGCTTCCTCGTCGGACTCCTCGTGGTCGTAGCCGAGGACGTGCAGCAGGCCGTGCAGGACGACGTGCGCGAGCTCCTCCCCGAGCGCGAGCCCAGCCTCCTGGGCCTGACGTCCGACGGACTCCACGGACACCACGATGTCGCCGAGGTGCGATGGTTCGCCCTCGTGCGTGGGGAAGTCCTCACCCTCGCTCGCTGGAAACGAGAGCACGTCCGTGGGGGCGTCTACCTCGCGGTGGCGTAAGTTAAGCTCGCGGAGCAGGGTGTCGTCGGCCAGCACGAGGGCGAGCGACGCGCCGTCCTCGATGCCGTCTTCCGTGAGGACGCGCTCGATCATCGTCACCAGCGAGGGCTGGTCAACGTCGTCCGCGACCTCGTCATCGACCTCGACGTTGAGTTGGTATGCCACGGGCCACCTCCGAGGGGGAGGCTAGAGCAGCGTCTCTGCGGCGCTGCGGGCCGCGTTAATGAGCGGCGCGGGCCAGATGCCGAAGAACAGCACACCGACCGCCGAAGCGACTAGCACCGCGCGGGCGCCGGGGGCTGCCTCGAAGCGCGTCTCGTCCTCGGGCTCATCGAGCCACATCGTGCGCATCCAGCGGAGATAGTAGAAGGCGGAGATGGCCGTGTTGAGGACGGCGACCGCGACGAGGACCACGAGCCAGTCGTGCCCGGTCTGGATCGCGCCGTTGAAGATGTAGACCTTCGCGATAAAGCCGGCCGTGGGCGGGATGCCAGTCAGCGAGAGCAGACAGAGCGACAGCACCGCCGCGAGGAGCGGCGAGCGCTTCGGAAGGCCCGCGAAGTCGGAGATGTTCTCGGACCCCGTGCGCTCCGCGAACACCTGCACCGCAATGAACGCGCCGAGGTTCGTCGCTGCGTAGGTGCCGAGGAAGAACATGACGCCGCTCGCGCCGATCGTGCTGCCGGCAGCGACGGCGGCGAAGCCGACGGCAATGTTGCCGGCCTGCGCGATCGAGGAGTACCCGAGCAGACGCTTGGCGTTCGTCTGGAGGATGGCGCCCGTGTTGCCGAACACCATCGACACGCCCGCCAGCACCGCGACGAAGATGCCCCAGTCCTCTGCGAGGAAGGAGTCACCGCCGCCGAGGCCGGTGTAGAAGAGCCGAAGCGCCACGGCGAACCCGGCTGCCTTGGAGGCGACCGAGAGGAACGAACCAACGACCGTCGGAGCCCCCTGGTAGACGTCCGGCACCCAGGCATGGAACGGCGCGAGCGCCATCTTGAACCCGAACCCGGCCACGATGAACACGAGCGCGAGGAGGAGCGGAAGCCGCTGGTCTTCGGGCACTGTCGCGATGTATTCCGCGATGACGGGCAGGTCCGTGGAACCGGCCATGCCGAAGAGGAACGCGAAGCCGTACAGCAGCACGGCGGCGGAGAGCGCACTCGTCAGCAGGTACTTCAGGCCTGCTTCGGCGGAGCGGTCCGTCCTGGCGAGCCCCGCCATGACGAACTGCGAGATCGAGGTGGTCTCGAGGGCGACGAAGATCGTGATGAGGTCGTTCGCCTGCGCGAGGATGACCATCGACGCGGCGGAGATCAGCATCAGCGCGTAGAACTCCGCGCCCTGCTCGAGCGAGTCGGTCCACCGCTTCGACGCCATCGTGACCGCGAATGTCGCCGCGATGATCAGGACGGCGAAGAACAGCGAGAACTCGTCCAGGCGGACCGCGCCGGAGAGCGCCTCGCCGCGCGTGTCGCCCATGGCAAGCAGGATCGCCCAGGCCAGGCCCACGGCCAGCGTCAGCAGCGTGAGCATCCACCGCGGCGCGCTGCGACCGGAGAACAGGTCAGCGGTGAGCACGACGCCGGCGCCGATGTAGAGCGCGAGGGCCGGGCCGATGTGGTTCAGGTTCTCGGCAAGGCTCACGCGGCGGCTCCGACGATGGCCGCGATCGGAGCGATGCCGCTCTCAATCGCGTCGGTGAGGAGTGGCGGGTAGATGCCGACGGCCATGATCGTCACGACGAGCACGACCATCGCGACCACCTCGGGCCAGGTCTTCGCATCCTCGAGGTGCGCCCAGGCCGGGTCGTCCGGGCCGTGGAAGACGCGCTGGACGGTCCAGAGGATGTACCCGGCGGAGAGCACGACACCGAAGATCGCGGCGATCGTCGCGGCCGGATGCACCTGAAGCGAGCCGACGAACGTCGTGAGCTCCGCGACGAAGCCGGACATCGTCGGCAGCCCGAGCGAGGCGAGGCCCGCGATCATGAAGACGATGCCGGCGATCGGCATGTGGTGCATGAGGCCGCTCATCTTCGCGATCTCGCGCGTGTGGGTGCGCTCGTAGACGATGCCCACCATCACGAAGAGCAGTCCGGTGATCGTGCCGTGCGTGAACATCTGCAGCGCCGCGCCGGACAGGCTCACATCGGTCATCGCGGCCGCGCCGAGGAGCACGTAGCCCATGTGTGAGACGGAGGAATACGCCACGAGGCGCTTGAGGTCGGTCTGGCGCAGCGTGATCACCGCGCCCCAGATGACGGAGAAGCCGGCGAGCGCCGCGAGGATCACCGAGAAGTCCTGCGCCTGCTCCGGCAGCAGCGACAGCGAGATCCTCAGCAGACCGTAGCCGCCCATCTTCAGCAGCACGCCCGCGAGCATCACGGAGACCGCCGTCGGAGCGTCGGTGTGCGCATCGGGCAGCCAGGTGTGCACCGGGAAGACCGGGAGCTTCACGAGGAAGGCGAGCGTGATCGCCCAGAACACGAGGCCGAGCGGGATGATCGCGTCGGTGACGGGGCTCTCGGCCAGTTCGGCCATGTTGAACGTGCCCGCCTCGAACCCGATGACGAGGAAACCGACCAGCATGAACGCCGACCCGGCGAGCGTGTAGATGAGGAACTTGGTCGCGCTGTAGAGGCGGCGGCCCGAACCCCACTGACTGATGAGCATGAACATCGGGAGCAGCTCGAGCTCCCAGAAGAGGAAGAACTGGATCAGGTCGAGGGAGATGAAGACACCCGCGACCGCGGTCTCGAGGAACAGCAGCCACGCGAAGTACTGCTTCGGCTTCACGTCGATGTTCCACGACACGAGGACGGACACCACCGTCAGGATGCCGAGCAGGATCACCATCGGCGCCGAGATGCCATCGACGCCGACCGCGAAGTCGATGGAGAAGCCGGCGGTGTCCGCATCGATCCAGGTGAACTCCTGGACGAACTGGTAGCCCGGCTGGTCCGGGTCGAAGCCCACGAACACGATCACCGACACGAGACAGGCGAGGCCTGAGAAGGCCAGCGCGACGAGGCGTGCGTCCTTCGCGCGCTCGGCGGGCAGGAGCAGCGAGACGAGGGCGCCGACGAGCGGGATGAGGAGGAATGCGAACAGCATTACGGCATCACCCGATCAAGCAGCCCACCGGCGAACAGGAACAGCGCACCCGCCGAGACGACCACGCCGACCATGAAGACCGAGGTGTACGCCTGCAACTGGCCCGTCTCGGAGCGCCGGAAGACATCCCCGGCCATCCTCGTCGCCGTCGCCGTGCCGTTCACGGCGGCGTCCACGACGTACTTGTCGAAGGCGGCAGCAGCACGGCCGACGCCGTTGTAGAGGAACCCGCGGACCACGCCATCCTCGGCGGCCTCGTTGACGTAGTAGAGGCGCGAGACGAGACGGTGGACGGGGTTGAGCGAGTACTGGATCGAGGTCGGGTCGGGCCGGCGGTAGTAGTAGAGCGCCGCCGCCGCGCCGATGCCGCCGAGCGCCGCGAGCGTCGAGGCGGTGACCACC
>Ga0209024_1001567_pt1 | contig 17780 bp, 16 predicted proteins | sample AutmiccommunBRH5_FD_187380 | JGI IMG/M metagenome (GOLD analysis project Ga0209024, IMG submission 187380) | Deep subsurface microbial communities from Mt. Terri, Switzerland - Autotrophic microbial communities BRH/5 (SPAdes) (version 2) | ecosystem: Environmental > Aquatic > Deep subsurface >...
CGAGTCATTGCAGACTGGATTCTGTTTTACAACACCCAGAGGCCTCACCAAGCTCTGGGCATGAGAACACCCGCTGAGCAGTACCAATTAGCGGCCTAAACTGTGCAGATTCCGCTGGGTCATTACAAGAAATTAAAAATGGTGCCGCCGGTGGCGATGTCACAGATTCTTCATCGGTTCGTCACGCGCATGTAACACAGCCCCCCTACCATGGCCTGGCAATTCGATTTTGTAATCGTCATCGCAGTTTGATTGAGAAACCAACAAAGGGCTCGCCATGATTCATCTGCACAAAGTATCGGTGCAATTCGGCAATCTTGTTGCCCTGCATCCAACCACCCTGGACTTCTGCCAGGGCCAGTTTACCGTTTTGCTGGGCGCCTCCGGTGCCGGCAAATCAACCCTCCTGCGCTGCCTGAACCTGATGCACACCCCGCATGCCGGCGAGGTCCGCGTCGACGGACACGGCCCCCTCCAGGACCGCAAGACGCTGCAGATGCACCGCCGTCAGACAGGCATGATTTTCCAGCAGCATCAACTGATCGGCCGCCTCCCGGCCCTGCAAAACGTGCTCATGGGACGTCTCGGTTACCACTCGACCCTGCGCAGCCTGTTTCCGTTGCCGCGCGCCGAACAGGAATTTGCGTTGCAATGCCTGGAGCGTGTCGGCTTGCTGGACAAGGCGCTGACGCGGGTGGACCAGTTAAGCGGCGGCCAGCAGCAACGCGTCGGCATCGCCCGCGCCCTGGCGCAGCGACCACGCCTGATTCTTGCCGACGAACCGGTGGCCAGCCTCGATCCCGTCAGCGCCGACAAAGTCCTGTCGCTGCTGCACCGTATCTGCAAGGAAGACGGCATCTCGGCGGTCATCAGCCTGCACCAGGTCGAACTTGCCTGCAAGTATGCTGACCGCATCGTTGGCCTGGCACACGGACGTCTCGTGTTCGACGCCACACCGGATGCCCTGACACCGGCGCAAGCCGCCGCCCTGTACGAGCACAAGGCGGCGGGCACGCCGCCGGCAGACGTCGCTGCCACCGTCCGTTTTCCCTTTCCCATCGCAACCGCAAAGAAGGAAGCATTATGAAGAAACTGTTTGCCGCCATTAGCCTGGCCTCGCTTGCCCTTCTGGGCGCCGTCGCGCATGCTGCGCCCAATCCGGATCCGGACACCCTGAAAGTGGCCCTGCTGCCGGATGAAAATGCCTCGACCGTCATCAAGAACAACAAGCCGCTGGAAGAGTATCTGGAAAAAACGCTGGGCAAGAAGATTGAACTGATCGTCACCACCGATTACTCCTCGATGATCGAGGCGATGCGCCATGGCCGCCTGGATCTGGCTTACTTCGGCCCGCTGTCCTATGTGCTGGCCCGGCAGAAGAGCGAAATCGAAGCCTTCGCCGCGATCAAGCAAAAAGGCAGCACCACTTACCAGTCGGTCCTGGTCATCAATACCGGCGCCGGCATCAACGGCATTGCCGACATCGCAAAAAAGAACGTTGCTTATGGCGACAAGGCCTCGACCTCCAGCCACCTGATCCCGAAATCGATGCTGGCGGAAAATGGCTTGAAAGCCGGCGAGAATTACCAGGAACACTTCGTCGGCGCCCATGACGCCGTCGCCATCGCCGTGCAGAATGGCCACGCGCAGGCGGGCGGCCTGTCCAAGCCGATTTTCGAATCGCTGGTCCAGCGCGGCATCATCGACGCCAACAAGGTCAAGGTGCTGGTCGAATCCAAGCCCTTTCCGCAGTACCCGTGGACCATGCGCTCCAACCTGAATGCCGCGCTGAAGGAAAAGATCCGCGCCGCTTTCCTGGGCCTGAATGACCCGGCCGTGCTGAAGCCATTCAAAGCCGACGGCTTCGGCCCGATCAGCGACAAGGAATACGATGTCGTGCGCAATCTCGGCACGCTGCTCAAGCTGGATCTGTCCAAGTTCTAGGCACACATCGCACAAGCAATCAGGAGTCTTTATGCACGCTCAATTCGCACCGCTGCTGGACCGCCGGCAGCGCGCCTGGAACCGCTCGATGGTCTCCCTGGCCACCGTGCTGGCAATCGTCATCGCTTGCTGGTATTACGTTGGCCTGTTCGACGCCGAACGCCTGGGCGAAGGGATCCCCAGCCTGGCGTCACTGGTCGGCGAGATGTTTCCGCCGAACTTCAGCCAGGCCGGCTCCTGGGTCAAGCCACTGCTCGACACCCTGGCCATGAGCGTGGCCGGCACGGCGGTTGCGGTGCTGCTGTCGCTGCCACTGGCGGTGCTGGCAGCGCGCAATACCACGCCGCATCCGCTGGTCTACCAATGCGCCCGGGGCCTGCTGAACGGCTTGCGCTCGATCCCTGAACTCATCATGGGCATCGTGTTCGTCGCTGCAGTCGGCTTCGGCGCGCTGCCGGGCGTGCTGGCGCTTGGCCTGCATTCGGTGGGCATGGTCGGCAAGTTCTTTGCCGAAGCCATCGAACATGCCGACCGCGCGCCGGTGGAAGCCGCGCGCGCCGCCGGTTGCAGCCCGCTGCAGGTGATCTTCCACGGCATCCTGCCGCAAGTCTTGCCGCAGATGGCCGATACAGCGATCTACCGCTGGGAATACAACTTCCGCGCCTCGACGGTCATGGGCATGGTCGGCGCCGGCGGCATCGGCTTCGAACTGATGGGATCGCTGCGCATCATGCAATACACGGATGTCTCGGCAATCCTGATCGTCATCCTCGTCATGGTGAGCCTGGTCGACGCCCTGAGCGCCTTCCTGCGCCGCACCTTCAAGTAAATCATTTACGGAAATCGTTACATGAAACCCAAAGTCGTGCTCACCCACTGGGTGCATCCGGAAATCATCGAACTGCTGCAAGGCGTTGCCGAAGTCATTCCCAATACTTCGCGCGACACCCTGCCGCGCGAAGAAGTGCTGGCGCGCGCGCGCGATGCGCAAGCCATCATGGTCTTCATGCCCGACAGTATCGACGACGCCTTCCTGCAAGCCTGCCCGCAACTGAAAATCGTCGGCGCGGCGCTCAAGGGTTATGACAACTTCGACGTCGCCGCCTGCACCCGCCGCGGCATCTGGTTTTCCATCGTGCCCGACCTGCTGACCATCCCGACCGCGGAACTGACCATCGGCCTGCTGCTCGGGTTAACACGCCGCATGCTGGAAGGTGACCGCCAGATCCGCAGCAGCGGCTTTCAGGGGTGGCTCCCGCAGCTGTACGGCACGGGGCTCACCGGGCGTACGATCGGCATCATCGGCATGGGTGCGGTCGGCCGCGCCATCGCACAGCGGCTGGCTGGCTTCGACATGCAGATTCTGTATTGCGACCACGTTGCCCTGCCGACCGAACAGTCTGCGCAATGGAATGCGCGCCAAGTCGAACTCGATGAATTGCTGGCCGCCAGCGATTTCATCGTGCCGATGCTGCCGATGACGCCGGAGACCCTGCACCTGATCAATGCTGACACGCTCGCCAGGATGCGTCCGGGAAGCTACCTGGTGAATGCCTGCCGCGGCTCGGTGGTCGATGAAGCCGCAGTCGTTGCAGCGCTTGCCAGCGGCCGCCTTGCCGGCTATGCCGCCGACGTGTTCGAGCTGGAAGAATGGGCACGGCCAGACCGGCCGCGCGCCATTCCGCAAGCCTTGCTGGACAATCCTGCACAAACTTTTTTCACGCCGCACCTCGGTTCGGCCGTTGCCGAAGTGCGCCTGGAGATCGAACGTCAGGCCGCCTGCAACATTATCCAGGCGCTCAATGGCGAGGCGCCTGCCGGCGCCATCAACCGTCCCGGCAGGAAGACGGCGACATGATCAACCTGGAGTGCGTCGCCACATTCCTTGCGGTCGCAAATCAGGGGGGATTCCGCGAGGCGGCCAGGCAGACTGGCCAGTCGCAACCGGCCGTCACGCAACATATCAAGCGGCTCGAGCAATCGCTCAAGGTGGCGCTGATCCAGCGCAGCAATGCCGGCTGCACACTGACGCCGGAAGGCACTTCATTCCTGCCCTACGCTAAACATCTGGTACGCGCCGGCGCCCGCGCGCAAGCCTTGTTCGACAAGACAGTCCTCAGCATCGGCGCCAGTTCCAATACCGGCATCTACTTGCTGCAGCCGCGTCTGCGCGCCTACCGCGACCGCGTTGCGCACAAGCTCCAGATAGCTATTGGCAGCAACAACCGCATCGCCGAGCAACTGCAGAATTTCGAGATCGACGTCGCCATCATGGAATGGTGGGATCCACGCCCCGGCTTTACCGCCACCGTCTGGCATCGCGAGGAATTGCAGGTCATCGTGCCGCCCGACCATCCCTGGGCCGGGCGCACCAGCATTCCACGCAACTGGCTGTGCGGGCAGGCGCTACTGGGCGGCGAAGCCGGCAGCGGCACAGGGCGGCTGCTGCAGTCCTATTTCGGCGACGATGCGCGCAACATCGGGATCGCCATGCAACTTGGCAGCACCGAAGCGGTCAAGCATGCGGTGCGGGCCGGACTCGGCATCTCGCTCGTGATGGCGGCCGCCGTGACCGATGAAAACCGCGATGGCAGTCTGCGGGCAATTCCCCTCGAAGGCGGCGCACTGCACAAGGACCTGTACGTGATCAGCCGCGAGGACCTCTTGCCGGACGCGCCGGCGCGTCATTTTTGCGAATTTTTGCTGCAGGGTGAAACCGCGCCGCTGGCGCCCGCACCCTAGCTGATCCGGGCGTCGCGAAACAGCGCCTTGAGCTCGCGCGGCTGACAACGCCAGTACTGCGGCGGCGCATCCACTTGCGCGCCCAGTTCGGCGGCCGCATGCCAAGGCCAGCGCGGGTCGTACAGTATGCCGCGCGCCAGCGCCACCATGTCGGCCTGGCCGCTGGCGACGATGGACTCGGCATGCCGTGCTTCGGTAATCAGGCCGACGGCAATGGTCGGCATGCCGACGTCCCGCTTCAATCTTTCCGCGAACGGCACCTGGTAACCCGGGCTTAGGGAAATTTTTTGCTGTGGCGACAGCCCGCCGGTGGACACGTCCAGAAAATCGCAGCCGCGCACTTTCAGAGCGGCGGCAAATGCCAAAGTTTGCTCGATATCCCAGCCATCTTCGACCCAGTCGGTTGCCGAGACGCGGATGCCGGCCGGCCGGAAAGGCTGCACGCACCGCCTCGAATACTTCCAAGGGAAAACGCATGCGATGTTGATTTGCACCCAAATTTGACCCGGGATTTGCATTGAATTTTGACCCACCCCTTGGTGTCAGAATTATGTCTCGATTTTCAGTTTTCGGGTTTGTTTTTCCTCCTTCTTGTTTTGAGTTGAACTGTGTTTGAAGCGGTAACTTTCGTTGCCAGTTTCCAGAATGTGGCAGTGGTGGGTCAGTCGGTCCAACAACGCTGTGGTCATCTTTTCATCGCCAAACACCCGACTCCATTCCGAGAAGCTCAAGTTGGTGGTCAGTATCACGCTGGTTTTCTCGTACAGTTTCGATAGCAGGTGAAACAGCAGTGCTCCGCCGGTTTGACTAAATGGCAAATACCCCAGCTCATCCAGAATCACCAAGTCGGCGTACAACAAGCGGTTTGCGATTTGTCCCTGCCGTCCAGATACTTTCTCCTGTTCCAACGCATTGACCAAATCCACGGTGGAGAAGAAACGCACCCGCCGATTCAAGTGCATCACTGCTTGCGTGCCAATGGCTGTGGCCAGGTGAGTCTTGCCTGTGCCCGGTCCACCAATCAGTACCACGTTCTGGGCTTGTTCCATGAAGTCGCAGCGGTGCAATTGTTTGACTGTGGCCTCATTGACCAGGCTTTGACTGAAGTCAAGGCCCACCAAGTCCCGATATACGGGGAACTTGGCCACCCGCAATTGATAGTTCACCGAACGTACTTCACGCTCTGCTACTTCAGCTTTAATCAAGTTGTCCAGCATGGGCAAGGCTTGATTAAATGCTGGTGAATTTTGATTGCCCAACTCCTCAATGGCGTGTGCCATGCCAAAGAGTTTCAAGGATTTGAGGATTCTCACATGCCCTTCATGCTGCATCATGGGCTCTCCTCAAACTGTCATAGCGGTTCACATTCGCTTGCGGTTCCAGTGTCAGCCTTAATCCCTTGGGGATTGGAATTGGCTTGGGTGCTGGCTCTTCGATCAAGCGTCCCAGCAGGTTTAGTACATGCTCCTTCGATGGTTTGCCACACTCCAATGCCAATTCCACAGCACTGAGTACAGCACCTTCATCGTGGTGCAACACCAGTGCAAGAATTTCCACCATGTCACGGTCACCACCGGGGCGTTGCAGCAATATGGATTGAAGCTTCTTGAACGCGGGTGGCAATTCAGCAAACGGCGCACCATTGCGCAACGCCCCTGGTTTCTTCTGAAGCACAGACAAATAATGGTGCCAGTCGTATTGTGTGTGGCCACGCCGAGCGTGGCCACTGCCAAACAATCTTGGATGCTCGGCAATATGCTGGCCTTCGGCAGCCATCACCAGTTTGTCTGCATAAATCCGAAGGCTGATGGCCCTGTTGGCGTAACTGGCTGGCACGCTGTAGCGATTGCCCTCGTGGTGAACAAGGCAGGTTGAAGTGACCCGTTTGGTTTGCTCCACGAATGCATCAAAGGCATTGGGTAGCGCCATCAGCTCCGCTTGTTCATCGGCAAAGGCCTCTTGCACGGTTTGGTCCAATTCGGGGTGGCGCAGCTCAGACCACAGCGCTTTACAACGGTGCTCAAGCCACACATTCAAATCAGCAAGGCTTTGGAAGTCTGGTGCGCCTTGCCACAGGCGTTGGCGGGAATCCTGCACATTCTTCTCAATCTGGCCTTTCTCCCAACCCGATGCTGGGTTGCAGAACTGCGCATCAAACAGGTAGTGGCTGACCATGGCAGTGAACCGCTGATTGACCCTGCGCTCTTTGCCTCGCCCAACCGAATCCACAGCGGTCTTCATGTTGTCGTAGATGCCGCGCTTGGGAATGCCACCGAAGATTCGAAAGGCATGCCAGTGGGCGTCAAACAGCATTTCGTGCTTTTGCTGGTAATAGGCCCGAAGCACAAAGGCCCGGCTGTGGGCCAACTTAAACTGGGCAATCTGAAGTTTGACCTGTTTGCCCGCTATGCGGGCGAAATCCTCGCTCCAATCAAATTGGAAGGCCTCGCCACAGGCAAAGCGCAAGGGGATGAAACAACCCTTGCCCGAGGTTTGCGCCTTGAACTGTTCGGAATCTTTCCACTGTCGGGCAAAAGCACACACGCGGTCATAAGACCCGGTAAAGCCCAAGGCGACCAAATCCCGGTACATGCTGCGCAGGTTTCTGCGCAGCTTCTTTGTCTTTTTGTGCTCGGTGGAGAGCCACTGCCTTAACTTGGGCTCAAAAGGACTTAACTTGCCAACGCTGTCTCGCGCTGGGTACTGCGGTTCAACCACCTTGCTTTGCAAATACTTGCGAACGGTGTTCCTGGACAGGCCACTTCGTCGGGCTATTTCCCGAATCGACGCACCATCGCGAAAATGCCAGCGTCGAATTGCGCTTAATATCGCCACGTTTATCACTCCTTGATTTCTCCCGCCATATCCAGACGGGAAACAGTGTCATACGTGGGTCAAATTTCGACGCAAATCTTTACCCTTAGTGGGTCAATTTTGGATGCAACTCAACATTCTGTCTACAAAACCACTCTAGTGGAGCGGGTTGCTGTGCATGCAGCTCTAAGTTGTGCTTCAGCCACTCTTAGCGGTGGAGATTGCGGCAGTGGAGCACTTGCTGGGGGATTCACAAAGATCACTTCCCCTTACATTGCAGAGTTTGCGGGAAGCGATACCAACGAAAGCTTCAAAGGTAAACTCAGGGATGAATGCCTGCCTATGGAGTTATTTCGAACCTGACTAGAAGCTCGAGTAATCATTGAAGACTAGAGACAGCATTATCATGCGGCAAGATCGCACCCCAGTTCGAACTATCTCACCCCGAACAAATTCGGGCGGAATTGTAAAATAATTTACCAACTGAAACCAGAAAGTTAAGTTTTCAGTGGTGGGAAATTCCCCAGCAGGTCATTCTCATTGTAAGCAATAGGTTGCGATACAAAATACTCATATTAAATGCATGCGTTGTCGCACGCGGGGGGTTATTCAGTGCGTATTGAATCTATAACGTTGTCGGGTTTCCGTTGTTTTGGCCCAGAATCAATAACAATTCCGATTGCATCAGAAATTACGGCCGTCGTTGGTCCAAACGCAGCTGGCAAAACAGCACTACTGCACGCATTATCAAAAATGTTCGGCGTGTCGCGTTCGCAACGTACAGTCCTTCGTTCAGATTTCCACTCGGGAGTAGAGGACGACCCCGGTGATCGCAAAGCCAGAGATTTGTTTATCGATGTGCTGATAGGGTTGCACGAGCTAGCCGATGCCACTGCGACACCTGAGGTCATTGCTCCCTCTTTCCGGCATATGTTAATTGTGCGAGAAGGGGACTCGCCGGTTTGCCGCCTGCGCCTCGAAGCTAGGTGGGAAGATGACGGAACGATTGAAGGTGAGATTTCACAGGAGCTTTTCTGGGTTGATACGCTTGACGATGAGCCGGATACCCAGAACTATACTTCGCCCGCTTCGTTCTACTCGTGGAGGGCGATTCGGAGCGTATCGTACTCCCATTTCTGGCGAAGTCGCTTGATCTCCTGATTGATCCAGCCTTTGTCGCGATCGTCCCCTTGGGCGGACGGCATACTCAGCATTTTTGGCGCTTGTTGAAACAGCTAGGTATTCCACACGCAACCCTACTGGATCTTGATCTGGGACGTGAGGGTGGTGGCTTTGGAAGAGTGAAGACGGCAATCGAAAAACTCATCGAATTTGGCGTGCCAAAAGCTGATCTCTTGAAGATTGAAGATGGTGTATTGTCCGATGAGAATTTCGAAGCGATGCACACTTGGCAAGATCCAGAAGATCGCAAGATCTTGAAGGGCTGGATAGACTGTCTCAAACCACACGGCGTCTATTTCTCAGCACCGCTCGACCTTGATCTAGCCATGCTGGAGGCGTTCACCGATGCATACCAAGCTATCATCCCAAAGGGGGGCGGTCCAAAAATGGCGGTAGACAAGGCTGCAGAGGTGGTTCTCGGGACTGCCGGTCCAGGTCTCACGCTCTATACCGGACCGTTCAAGGACTATCCCGAACTGCTGCCAGCCTATCGCTATCACTTTCTGACCAACAGCAAACCGGCAACTCACCTTGCCGCCTTGACACATATCAAAAAAAGGGACTTACAGGAGAACATGCCGACTATACTGGCGGAGCTTCTTAGCCATATCTCAAAGTCTTTGCGGAGGGACTAAGCATGGCTATGTCGTCGCGACGGGTCCACCCGGAGGATTGGAAGCCAGTGGGCGTGAATGCGCTTGAAACGAATGCGTTAGAGGTTGTCCGTTCGACAGAGAATCGATCCGTCATTGCCGGCCCCGGCGCGGGTAAGACGGAACTCCTTGCGCAACGCGCAGCTTATCTTCTTCAAACAGGTGCTTCACCTGCGCCAAGGCGCATCCTCGCGATCAGTTTCAAGCGCGATGCTGCAACAAACCTTGCTACGCGGGTACGCCAACGCTGCCATCGTGACCATGCTGAACGCTTCGACTCGATGACGTTCGACGCCTTTGCGAAAGGGTTGATTGACCGCTTCGGTCAGGCATTACCTGAGCGTTGGCGGCCTCGGCCCGACTATGAAATCATTTTTCCCGGTGATCGAGATTACCGTGAGTTCCTGTCTCGACAGGTCGGGGTACCTCCAGCTTCGGTCGGCACTCACGCTGATATCCAAGCTATATCTGTGAAGGCTTTCGAGCGTCGGCACCTGGTGGGATCACCACTCCCGGTAGATGATTGGCAACATCCAACACCTGCCCAGTGGGCTGCGAGTCGTTTCTGGCAAATTTCGCTCCATGATGGCAAGAAAAGTGTCTTGTCATTTCCCATGATCGGGCGACTTGCCGAAATACTGTTGCGGGTCAATCCGATGGCGACTCATGCGCTACGACTCACGTACTCGCACCTCTTCATGGACGAGTTTCAGGATACGACACACATCCAGTACGACTTGGTCCGCACCGTTTTCCTCGGCACAGACACTGTGATTACTGCTGTTGGAGATAATAAGCAGCAGATCATGCGCTGGGCAATGGCGATGGACGATCCGTTCACTGCCTTTGAGGGAGACTTCCGCGCAACACGAACGCCGCTCTACAACAACTATCGCTCGTCAAAGGAGCTTGTGCGTATCCAGCACGTCCTGGCGCAGGCTTTGGACGCCCGAGCCGTGGCGCCGGTGTCAATGACGGCAGGCAGCATCGCCGGAGATAGTTGCCTTATCTTGAATTTTTCGACACCGGAGATTGAAGCTAGGCGCTTGGCCGATTTTGTCGTAGGCGAGATGAAGACTCACGCACTTGGTCCCCGCGATTTTGTCTTGCTAGTCCGACAGAAGGCGAGCAACTATGCCGGTGTTCTAGAGCCAGCGTTTTTGGCAGCAGGAATTTCTCTGCGCAACGAAGCTGGAATGATTGGATCGATCATTCTCCAAGACTTACTTGTGGAAGACCTCTCCCAACTGATTGTGGCAGTCCTACGTCTTACAATAACCGCTCGGGCGGGGCGGCATTGGACAAGGTGCATGGAGGCACTCATCGCCCTACGTGGTGTCGCTCCAGATGATGAGGTCGCTCAGGCCAGGCTATCCCAGGAATTGGATGCGTACGTACGTAAACTTAGCGTCTCCCATCCGAATCCTCCAAGATCTAAGGCTGTATCACGCTCGATTGTGGACGATATCTTGAAGTTTATTGGTCGTGAGAAGCTGATCGTTGTTCATCCAGCTTACGGACAAGGAGATTGGCTAGAGAAAGTGCTCGATTCGGCAGCGGAGCATTTGCTAGCGTCGTCGGTCGATGATGTTCAGTGGCCATCAGCTCTTGATGGCTATGAAGGCATTCATGCCATTCCTCTAATGACTATTCATAAAAGCAAGGGTCTCGAATACCACAGTGTGGTATTCATTGGGTTGGATGATGGTGCATGGTGGAGTTTCTCAAATGACCAAATAGAGGCCACCGCTGGGTTCTTTGTGGCATTCACACGCGCAAAACAACGCGTTGTTTTTACGTACTGCGCGCAGCGCGGTACGCGAACAAAGATTGCAACCCTTTATCAACTGCTAAAGACTGCCGGAGTCAATAGTGTCAATGTTGCCTGACCGTCACAGCGATATCAATCAATGGAATTCCTTCGGTAGAAGACACCCGGGTATGGAACTGTGCCTAAAGGGAAAGCCCTGAGGAGCCGGCGCTGGGCGCAGAAACCCAAGCGACAAGTACGATGCCAACGGCAATATTCGTACTGGTGGCGGAGGTACGGTGAGCTGTATGAGTTTTGACATGATCACTACGAGTCGCAGGGTAGTGGGTCGCATATTTAGATGTGTAGTCGCATCTTCAAATAGAAATAACAGCCGCCGCCTATCAAGGCGGCCATCGAGCTGCTGGGGTGGGGGTTTCGAAACGGACGCGCCTGGCTGAACTGGTCGCTTTCCCCCTTCAGGCTGCGGATGGCGGAAATATCAAGCGAGTCTTCAAAGGGCAGGGCGGGCAGCAAGCCTCCCACGCGCTGGGCCAACATGGATTTTCCGCTGCCGGGCGGCCCCACAAGGCGAATGTGGTGTTGCCCTGCTGCGGCTGCCAGCAAAGCATGCTTGGCTGTTTGGTGACCAATTACCTCGGCCATGTCGAACAACTGTGGCGTGTGAGTATTTTGAATGTGGACAGCGGTTTGCTGTTCCAGCGGCTTGCCATGCCCAACCAGGTGGGCTGCGGCCTCAAACAGACTATTGGCACCAAACACGGCAATGTCGGGCACGGTGGCTGCCAGTGCGGCCTGGGTTTTTGGCATCATCAACTTCAATGGGCGTTTGCCTTGGCGTGCTTCTTTACGGGCAGCCACGGCAAGGGCAAACGGGCTTCTAACGCCGGTCAGGGCGCCAGAGAGTGAAAGCTCCCCGGCGAACACCCAGTTCTCCAGCTCGGCTTTGGGCAGTTGACCCGATGCTGCGGCAATGCCCAGGGCAACCGCCAGGTCAAATGCTGCACTGCCTTTGGGCAGGTCGGCGGGCGCCAGGTTAACGGTAATTCGTTGCGTTGGAAATTCAAAGCCGCTGTTGAGCAGGGCTGAACGCACGCGTTCTTTGGATTCCCGAATTTCAGTGTCGGGCAAGCCCACCAGTGCAAACGAGGGCAGGCCCGCTGACAAGTGCACTTCAATTTGAACAGGAACAGGGCGAACGCCCACGAATGTGAGGCTGTGCAGGGTTGCTAAAGGCATGGGGAGTGCTTGGCGCTTAAACCCAACCGATTATCCCCAATCCTGCGGTTTCGGCAAACGGGTGCTTCGGTCTGCGTCACCCGAAGGGTGATGCATAGCCTGTTGATTGATCAGGTGCGTTTTTCAAGTTCCGCCACGCGCAATTCCAGTGCATGCACCTTTTCGCGCAATCGGTTCAGCACTTCGCGCTGAATCTCGAAATCTTCCAGGCTGACAAACTCCATGTCCTGCAAACCTTGCCGAATCAGCTGTGTGATTGGGTTTTCAAGATTCTGCAGTCCTTTTGCATTCAGCATTTCGCTGACTTTTGCCTGAATGGACTCAAATGGATTGTCTGCCAAAGTTTCCCCCGGTGTAGTGGTTCAGTGCGCACCAAAGTAGTGCGCCAAAATGGTGCGGCCGTCGAAAATTCAAAAAACCGAGTGGCTATTGTGCCCGAAAAAGGGGGATTTATCGCGAAATTACCGACGGGTACGCCGCTGGCACACTTCTCGCTAATAGACCTTTGCCAAAAAAACTTTACGGCATTCATCTATTTTCAGGAGAGTGAGATGAAAAAACTAGTACTGGTAACTGCAATTGCTGCATGTACCTTCGGGGCTGTTTCAACTGCACAGGCAGACGTAACAACTACAGCCAACGCAAACATCACTACCGATTACAAATTCCGTGGCATTTCCCAAACCAACGCTGGTCCGGCATTCCAGGGCGGCTTTGACGCAGCGTTCAGCAACGGTTTTTATGTGGGCAACTGGAACTCCAACATCAACAACCTGGGTGCGGGCAGCTCAGGTCTGGAAATGGACTTTTACGGCGGCTACGCTGGTGAGTTCAGCGGCATTGGTTACGATGTAGGCGCGTTGTACTACTTCTACGAAGGCTACAACCAAGGCACCGGCCCTGACGCTGATACGTTGGAAGTTTACGGCAAGTTGTCCTACGCTGGCGCTTACGCCAAGTTGTCAGTTGCCGCCTCCGATGACTACTTTGCATTTACAGCAGCCAACGGTTCGACTGATCAGGGTGGTTCTACTTACCTTGACCTGGGTTACTCCTTTGCTTTGTCCGAGCAGTTGTCTTTGGCCGCCCATTACGGCTTGACCACGTTTGACAAAGACATGGCCAACCTGCGTGCAGGCACAGGCACCATTGATTCATACGCTGACTACAGCATTGGTGCGACTTATGCCATCAGCCCCAAGTATTCAGTCACTGCTGCATACATTGAAACTGATGACGACGCGCAAGCCTTGATCAACAACGATGACCTGACAGACGGTTCACTGGTTGTTACTTTCAGCGCCAAGTTCTAAATTGAATCCAGACAGCGCTCTGAAGAGGGGCGCTGTTTTTACCCTCTTCAAACTTAATTCAGGAGTGCGTAATGAAGCTAATTTCAGCAGTCATTAAGCCTTTCAAACTCGATGAAGTCCGTGAAGCGCTGTCTGCCATCGGCGTGCAAGGCATTACGGTTACCGAAGTGAAAGGTTTTGGTCGCCAAAAGGGACACACCGAGCTGTACCGTGGCGCGGAATACGTGGTCGACTTTTTGCCCAAGGTGAAAATTGAAGCTGCAGTGGACGACAGCTTGGTTGATCAAGCGTGCGAAGCCATTGAGACCGCTGCGAAAACCGGCAAGATCGGTGACGGCAAAATTTTCGTGTTCGATTTGTTGAGTGTTACCCGTATTCGCACAGGCGAGACCGGTAAAGACGCCCTTTAACCAGAGAGAAGTGAGGAAATCATGAGAAAACTTCTGACGATCTGGCTGGCGGCCGCTGCACTGGGTTTCAGTGTTGCAAGCCCTGGTGTGTATGCGCAAGAAACCCCGGCAGCGCCTGCCACTGAAGCCACCGAGACAATCGCAGCCCCAGCTTCTGACGCAACCCCTGCGGCCGAAGCCCCTGTGGCTGCTGAAGCAGCGCCTGCAGAGGTAGCTGCACCCGCTGTTGTACAAACAGTGGACAAAGGCGACACCACCTGGATGATGGTTGCCACTATATTGGTCATTTTCATGACCATTCCCGGCCTGGCCCTGTTCTACGGCGGCCTGGTTCGTGCCAAGAACATGCTGTCCGTGTTGATGCAGGTCATGTCCGTGTTCTGCCTGATCGTGGTGTTGTGGGCTATTTACGGCTACAGCCTGACTTTCGGCGGTGGTGACAACGCATTCGTGGGTAACTTCAGCAAGCTATTCTTAAGCGGTGTAACGCCAGACTCCCTGTCGGCCACCTTCACTGAAGGCGTGATGATCCCTGAATTCATCTTTATCGCATTCCAGTCTACGTTTGCGGCCATTACTTGTGCCCTGATCGTGGGCGCATTCGCCGAGCGCATCAAGTTCTCCGCGGTGCTGCTGTTCTGCGCAATCTGGTTTACATTCAGCTACATCCCGATTGCACACATGGTGTGGGACGCGGCTGGCTTCATCTTCGCAGATGGCGCAATCGACTTCGCGGGCGGTACCGTGGTTCACATCAACGCTGCGGTTGCAGGTTTGGTGGGTGCTTACATGATCGGCAAGCGGATTGGCTACGGCAAGGAAGCCATGACACCACACAGCCTCACACTGACCATGGTTGGTGCGTCCATGCTGTGGGTGGGCTGGTTCGGCTTTAACGCAGGTTCAAACCTGGAAGCCAACGGCGGCACAACACTGGCCTTCATCAACACCTTGCTGGCCACTGCAGCTGCCACACTGAGTTGGGCCGGCGCGGAAGCCCTGGTCAAAGGCAAGGCCTCCATGTTGGGTGCTGCGTCTGGCGCAGTGGGTGGTTTGGTTGCCATTACACCTGCTTGCGGTACGATCGGCCCGATGGGTGCACTGATCCTTGGCTTGATGGCTGGCCCATTGTGCCTGTGGGGTGTAACCGGCCTGAAGAAAATGCTGGGTGCAGACGATGCGCTTGACGTATTCGGTGTGCACGGTGTGGGCGGTATTCTGGGTGCTTTGATGGTGGGTGTGTTGTCTGCACCATCCCTGGGCGGCACCATGGGCGACGACTTCGTAATCGCTTCACAGTTGGCCGTACAGGCCAAGGGTGTGGTTATCACCATCGTGTGGTCCGGTATTGTTGCTGCAATTGCTTTCAAGCTGGTTGACCTGATCGTTGGTTTGCGCGTTCCAGAAGATGCGGAACGTGAAGGCCTGGACATCACTTCACACGGTGAAACAGCCTACAGCAAGTAATGTGAACACTCTCCACTTCGGTGGATTCCTTCAGCCCGGGGTAAAGGGCTGATTCAAAGGCACCTTCGGGTGCCTTTTTTGATGCCTTCAATCCGTTTCTTTGGGCTGATGTTTGCTGTGTTCAAGTCACCGCCGCCCGCGAATCTCCACTCTCCGCAAGAACGGCGTGAAGGCAGCAGTGGCTGAGAGAATTCACGCACGGTGATTGGCCACAGGCTGGAAATACAGATTTCCAAGCAGGCCTTGGTCTCTGAGCTTTTCCCCCAAACCCACCAATACCTCCGCAAATACCCCACCCCACCTTCACACCCGATTTCCCCTCCCCAATGTGGCGGTGCAGCGTTTTGGATTACACTTGGCGGAATGTCTTACCCAGAGAATGTTGATGGTTCCACATCTTGTTACAGCCTTAACCGGTCCGCTGCTGGACCTCGAAAAACGAATGCTCGACAAAACCACCGAGATTGAGCGGTGGTTTCGCATGGCCTGGAACGAGAATACTCCACCGTTCTACAGTTCTGTCGATGTGCGCAACGCCGGTTTCAAACTGGCACCCGTTGATACCAATCTGTTTCCGGGTGGGTTCAACAACCTTGCGCCCGACATGATGCCGCTGGCCATTCAGGCCGCCATGAGTGCAATTGAAAAAATTTGCCCCGAAGCGCGCAGCATGGTGCTGGTGCCCGAGAACCACACCCGCAACACTTTTTACTTAAGCAACGTGGCCCGCCTGGCGGCAATTCTGAAACAGACAGGTCTGGACATTCGTTTGGGTTCCGTGTCGCCAGAAATATCCGAACCCACCCGCTTTGACTTGCCCGATGGTCAATTCATCGTACTGGAGCCCTTGAAACGCTACGGCAACCGTGTGGGTGTTGATGGCCTGGAGCCCTGCGCGGTGTTGTTGAACAACGATCTGTCCGCTGGCGTGCCGCCCATCCTTCAAGGCATCAAAGATCAAATTCTGTTGCCACCGCTGCATGCTGGCTGGGCTACCCGCCGCAAAAGCACGCATTTCAAAGCCTACGATTCTGTAGTGGAGTCTTTTTCTGACATGTTGGAAATTGATCCCTGGTTGATCAACCCTTATTTCACGCACCGCAACCAGCTTAATTTTCAGGAACGCGTGGGTGAAGAGGCTTTGGCCCAGGCTGTGGACGAGGTGTTGGCCAAAACCCGTGTCAAATATGCCGAATATGGCATTGACGAGCAGCCCTACGTGGTGGTGAAAGCAGACGCAGGCACCTACGGCATGGGCATCATGACCGTGAAAGACGCTTCCGAAGTGGTGGGCTTGAACCGCAAGCAGCGCAACAAAATGTCGGTGGTCAAAGAAGGTTTGCAGGTGTCTGATGTGATTATTCAAGAGGGTGTACACACCTTCGAGAGCATCGAAGACGCGGTGGCTGAGCCTGTGGTTTACATGATTGACCGCTACGTGGTTGGCGGTTTTTATCGCGTGCACACCGGCCGTGGCCGCGATGAAAACCTGAACGCACCCGGCATGCACTTTGTGCCCTTGGCCTTCGAGACGCCGTGCAACACCCCCGATTGTAGCGACCGCCCCGATGCAGCCATGAACCGTTTCTACGCCTACGGCGTGATTGGCCGCCTGGCTGCCTTGGCAGCGTCGCAGGAACTGGAGGCCACAGCGAGTGTGGAGTTGGCCGCATGAGCAGTCAAAGTTTCGTGTGCGTGATTGATCCACTCACCAGCTTGAACCCCAAAAAAGACTCGACCATTGCGATGATGGAGTCTGCGCAATCCCGCGGCTGGAAAGTTGGCGTGATTGAAGACGGCGGCATGCACTGGGCCACGGGATCGGGCGTACGGGCCCAAGTGGTGTGGATCCTGATTGACCGCGCGAACAAGCCTTGGTACTCAGAGGTGGGTCGCGAGGAAGTGGCGTTGAAAGACATGAACGCGATTGTGATGCGCAAAGACCCGCCTTTTGATGCCGAATTTGTAACTGCAACCTGGTTGCTGGAGCAGGCAGAACGCGAGGGCGCACGCGTATTCAATAGCCCGCGTGCCATTCGTGACCACAATGAGAAATTCGCGATTGCGCAATTTGAGCAATTTGTGGTGCCCACGTTGGTGTCGCGCAACGCCGCGCAGCTGCGTGGTTTTCTGGAAGAATACCCGGACGCCATCGCCAAGCCGCTGGACGGCATGGGAGGCACCTCCATTTTTCGCCTGAAAAAAGGTGATCAGAACACCGGCGTAATTCTGGAAACACTGACCG
>Ga0209024_1001569_pt1 | contig 17743 bp, 14 predicted proteins | sample AutmiccommunBRH5_FD_187380 | JGI IMG/M metagenome (GOLD analysis project Ga0209024, IMG submission 187380) | Deep subsurface microbial communities from Mt. Terri, Switzerland - Autotrophic microbial communities BRH/5 (SPAdes) (version 2) | ecosystem: Environmental > Aquatic > Deep subsurface >...
TGATGCTGGCCACCGGTAAAAATATCAGGGTGACCAGGCTTTGTGTTTTCAGGTAGGCCTTGTTCAATTCAAGGGGGTTGTGGGTGTGCTCGCGAAGGCTGGGCGACACCACGCGAAGCGCTGCACCCAGCGTGTCGGTAAACAACACGGTGGACAGGCGCGTGGCCAGAGAATACACACCTGTGACGCTGGGGTTGAACATTTTACCGACCACAAATTGATCCAGCTTGATGTTCAGTGTTTTTACAAAATTGGCCAGCGAAAGCCACATGGAAAATCCCCAGAGTTCACGCACTTTGCTCAATGTGAGCGCAGGTTTGAACGGGTAGCACCAATACGAAACCACCAGCCCGCAGACTTGCGTGGCCAAGGTGCCCAACACCAAAGCCCAGTAGTTCCGCAACTGGTAAGCAACGATTACGGTCACCACAAAGCCTGCAACTTTCTGGCTAAGCCCGAGTAAAAACTCTTTCTTGAAATCAAGGTCGCGGACCAGCAAGGCCATTTTCGGGTTGAGCATTGCACCGAGAAACAGTGAAAGACTGGATACGTATGCGATGTCCACCAGGCGGGGGTCATCGTAGAACTCGGCGATACCCGGCGCGATCAGGACAACCAGTGAACACAGGACAAATGCGCGGATCAGGTTCAGGGTCCACGTGGTGCTGAAGTGTTCGTCGTCCACCTTGGGAAGGTGGATGAGTACAGACACCATCTGAAGTTCAGTGACCGCTGCCAGCAAGGTGAGCGCGGCCTCGACCAGTACCACCAGGCCATAATCCTCGGGCTCCAGTAATCGGGCCAGGATTAGCATGCTGGCCAAGCCGATCAGCGCAGACAATCCTTTGCCTGCCACCATCAGGTAGGCACCGCGAAGTGATTTTGCGTTCATGAGCGAAGACGGCTTGATGTGGCCTGGCAGGCCGCTGCATAGAAAGCCCCCGCCACAGCCCAGTAGTACCAATTGTAGGCCAGGTAGTCGACCACGTTGTCAGACGCATTCAAGGTGAGATAGGACAGAATCATTCCAAGAAAAACCAGCGCGGTGAAATGGTCGTGCCGGATCAAAACGAATGCCTTTCGTATTTGGGCCAGAAAGAAGATCGCAAATACGCCGACTGCCAATACCCCGCCGTCGAAAAAGCGTTCAACAAACACATTGTGGGCGCCGTAGTGGGTGCCGCCGGAAAGCGGGAAAAACTCGGGGGAGTAATGATAAAAACCGCCGATCCCGTATCCCAGCAAATAACGCGAACTATTCATCCAGTTAAGGCCGCTTTCCCAGATGTATTGCCGCCATGCAAACGAGTTGAGCTTGCCGTAGTTCGCCACCTCGTTGCCACTGAACAAATCAACAATGCGTTCCTGAACTTCTGGGGTCAGCGCTGCGAGCAACAGACCAAGGAGCAGCCACAGCAAGGTTTTTCTGGAAAACACCACGCAGTAGGTTAGTGCAATCAAAGTCAGCGCCACCCAGGCACTGCGTGTTTGGGTCAGCACGATCGATACCAGCAGCAATACAAACAATACGGAGTGTGTTGCGGATTCCAGGCGTCCGGGTTCGCTCTCGCCCGGGCCTGCGGATGTTCTTCGCAGGTAGACCAGCGCAATCAGGACCAGCAAACAATAAAAGGCAAAAATGTTGGGGTGGGTAAACGTGGCGGCCAGTCGCCCTTCAGCGGCCAGTGAGCCCGTGGAGAGTTGGTACAGGCCAACAGCAATTGGCAACGCAGAGGACATCACGACAACCCGAAGCAGGGTGCGCAGCTTTTTTTCTTCGAACAGAATCATGCCAACAGTGAAGACCGAAAAATAGCTGATGAAGGCAATCAGGCGTTTCAGTGCTGCAAGGGGATCGGGTGCATAGGTGACGCCGAAAATCATCACCAGAATCGGAAGCGCCCACAACAACACGCTTTGCTTCAGCCTGGCTTTGTCGCCTTGAATGGATATCATCACAGCACAGGCGACCAGCAGCATGTTGAGTAATGCGCCCAGGCCGAAGCTGGATGAAAATCGCGCCGATTCCAGAATCGGGTCAAGTGCACAGCGTGTGCCGATCAACACATAAAACAACAAACGCGGATTCACAAACAGCAACAGGCCAAGCGGAATCAGCAAGGGCGTCCCGAGCATCAATACCAGGTGTTCGCCAAATTTGTTCGCGTACAAGCCCACTGCCGCACCAAACAGCAACAGGGCCGCGACCCCGGTGATCAGGCCCAGTCCATATAAAATTTGGTTTGAATGTGTTGCTGAATTCATCTGTCGTATTTAAAAGTCCAGCAAAACCGATCCCAGAACTTTTCCGCCGTGCCGGTGCATGTTGTCACTCAGGTGTGTAAGTTCCCCAGCTTTGGTGTGGTCTTGCCGTGCCACCACGATGGAAGCATGGGATCGCTTGGCGACAGTGGCTGCGTCGGAATAAATCAGTGCCGCAGGGGTGTCTAGAATAAGGATGTCGAAGTAATTGGTGAATTCGGCCAGCAAATCCGCAAAGGCACCCTGTGAAAGCAGTTCCTGCGGGTTGGGCGGCAAGGGCCCTGAAGGCAGAATAAAAAGATTGCGTATGCCATTCACGGGCAGAAAAAAGTTGAATGTACTTTTGTTTTGAAGCAGGGAGGACAGCCCGCGACGGTTGGGCACGCCAAAGTATGCGTGTAGCCTGGCATTGCGAAAATCGGTGTCGACCAAAAGAGTTTTGAGTCCAAGTTGGGAAAATGACACTGCCAGATTCGCCGCAACGTAACTGCGGCCTTCGCCGCGTCGCGCACTGATGACGGACAGAATTTTTGCATTCTCATCGGCTTCATACCAGCCCAGCAATAACTCGGTACGCAATTCCCGAAATGCCTCCGCTGCGGAGCCGAAGGGGTCATAGGCTGTCGCAAGATCTTCGGAAATCTTGCTGCTGCCTCTCTTGAGAACCGAGTAGTCAAATTGCGTGGCGATTGCAAACTCGACGTCTTCCCGGCTGAGCAGGCCCATCGCAATACCCGTTTCACCGAACAAAAGACCATTGTCTTTTTGCCTGCGATGTATTTCCTCGGCGGCCTCTGGGCTAAGCCGTCCAGATCTCACCAGAATGTGTCCAATCGACTGATCGGTATCGTCTTCCAGATGGGTAATCTGCGGGGTTTCTAGATTGTTTCTGACTTTCATGGTGCGGTTCACCTTTGGGTGTAATTCAGTTGACGCATTCCACGGTTTGTACGGTTTGTGGAAATCTTGGCAAGTGCAGGAATACCCATCGAGCGTAGATCGGATGTGGAACGCACGCGGTGATCGAGAAATTCCATGGCGCAGGAAAGGGCCAGGCCAAGCAACAGACCAAACAGGGAGGCAATGCCCCCGATTATCAGCATTCCCGGGGTGCGTGGTCGGGTTGGGACACTTGCCTCACTTACCAGAAAGGTATTGGCGGTGGTTTGTTTGCTGGAAATTTCCGACATGCTGGTTCGTGAAGACAGCAGTTCGAACTGCTTTTTCGCTGCCTCCAGGTCGCGTTGCAATGTGGCTGCCGAATCGCGGTTTTCTGCAAGCTTCAGAATTGTCGCCCGCTGTGCTTCCAGTGCATTTCGAATGGATGCTTCCTGGGAGGCGGATGCTCGTGCATTGGCCTGCAGAGTTGCATTGCTTCGACGGATCTCGGTGTCAACACTGTTTTGCAGTGCGTCCACTTCGGCTTTCAGGCGGATGTACTCCGGGTGATTACTGCCAATTCTTGAGGACGCTTCAGCCAGTGCGGATTGTTTTTGTTGAAGTTGTGTTCTCATTGTATTGAGAACCGTATTGCTGCCAAGGTCTTGCAGCAATCCCTGTTCACCCGAGCTGCTTGCCCGCCCAGCCTGTTCTGCACGCTTGCTTTGGGCCTGCGTCAGGGCACTTGATAGTTCAGCCAGCCTTGCATTTTCCACATCAATCTGATCGTCGGTCGCAATGACGATTGCACGCTCTTTTTGAAATTCAGACAATTTTTTCTGTGCCTCGATCAGTTCTTCACGCGCTTCCTGAAGCTGCTCTTCATACATTTTCGTGTAGGCTTTGGCCGGTGCGGTGTTCATGTCGCTGGAGGTGTTGATGTAAGCCTGGGCGATGCCATTGGCCAAATCGGCAGCAAGCTGTGGGGTATTGCTCAGCGCCGTAATGTTAAGGGAGTTGCTTTCTTTGCCCGGAGAAACCTTCACGCTTTTTTTGACGTGCGCAGCCAGCCATAGCCCGAAGTCGGGTCTGTTCTCGCCGATATTTTCCCATTCAGCTTGCAAATCCTCGTTGTTTCGAAGGTCAAGTAGCGAAATTGTCTGTTCAATCACCCGCCCGGAGGCAGCCAATTCCGCCTGGGTGTTCATGTAGGCCGGTGATGTGAAAGGAAGCCCTGCGTTGGCCAGTCCTGCATCCGGTGATCGCACATCCACCACCAGTGTGGCGTCTGCTTTGTACTCATCGGGCAACAAAAAGCTGGTCACCAGTGCACCCGTTACCACAATGCACAAGGTAAGCAGCGTGACTCGAATGCGGGCCTTGAAAATCAAAAGTAGTTGCTCAAGGGTCATGGGTCTTGTCCTGCTTGTCGAGATTAGAAAAAGCTTTGCTTAAAAAACAAAGTGTCGTTGTCCAGCAGGGGCTGATCAAGATCGGGTGCGATCACGACTTCCTTGCCAGTGTTGTCTTTCCTGTAAATCTGAATGCCCTGTTGGGAGCCGCGGGGCGTTAGCCCGCCCGCCTGCGCCAGTGCCTGCCTGACAGTCATGTTTGCTTCGATCTTGTACACACCCGGCCGCTGCACTTCTCCGTATACGTAGTACTGGGGAGCCTTGTCTACGTAGATCGTGTCACCACCGCGCACATACACATCCAGCGAATCATTGCCCTGCAGGAATATTTCCCGCAGATCAACTGATTTCTGAAACGGTTTGCCTTCGCGCTTACCCTTGATTACAACGATGTCGCCACCGTTGAGGCTGACAGCAGGGGCAGACTGGATGATTCCACCTGCCAGGCTAAGTGCGTCTGTCAGCCTTGTGTTTCGCGAGTCCAGTGCGTAACGGCCGGGCTTTGTAACAAAACCAAGAACTGCAATTTGGGAACTTCGCATTTCAAGCGGCAAAATGGAGACTTGGGGGCTTACAACAAATTTGCCATCGCTCAGGCGTTTTGCAATGGCCATCTCGGCTTGCCGAACAGTGAGGTCACCCACTGACACGGCACCAACCAAGGGGAAGGTAATTTCCCCGTTCTCGGACACGCGCCGGTCCCCGTCGAAATCAGAATTTTGAAAAACGCTGACCCTGATCAGGTCGCCACCACCGAGGCGGTAGTCCTCGCCCTGCTCGTTTGCATGGACGGGGGTCAGTGTGACAAGAAGTACGATTAAAAATAAGATCCGGTTCATCGTTGGGTTCCTCCTTTCAGCCTGTAAAACAGGTGTGGTGTTTGTGTGGGTGCAAGGCCATGGTGTGTCAATGTTCATACTTCACGAATACGTTCATCGAGTGTGCCGAGTAATCCAAGTTGGGCAGGGAACTGTCCCTGTCTCGCTGGCGCAGGTTTGCCCCCAGCTTCAACCTCGGGTCCATCTGGAATTCAAGCCCGATGCGACTCTCTTTCAGGCGTTCCGTGCGGGGCACGGTGCTGAATCCGTCGGTGCCGTTGAACTGCAAATTCTGTGGCATGTAGCCCAGTTGAAGAAATAGCTTGCTGGTCAATTCCATTTGCATGCCCAAGCCCAGTTGTTTGGCCAGTGCATCCGAGTTGGTGGCATCTGACACCCCCACGATCTGCTTGGCCACCATCAGGTCAAAACTTGTTTTCACCGTTGGTTCATAACGCACTGCGACCCGGTAGTTGGTGCCCGAAAAGTCTCTTTGTGGAAGTTCATCATGCTGTCTGTCCACCGAAGAAAGTGACAGGGTCAGCATCGTGATTTTTGAGTAATTCCAACGGGTCAGCCATTCAACTTCTGATTGATCAAAGTTGTTGGATACGGTTTGTCCTGGTCCAATGATTTGCCGCGATGGAAAGAAGCCGCTGGATTGTTTGAGCAGAATTGCCGATGAACTGCCAGAGGCCGGTCGATAAGCCAGGCCGATGTAGCTGGACTGATCGTCTCGATTCAACCCGTTCAGCAGGGCGGTGCTGTTGTCATCGGCGCCTTCGAACCGGGTTTCTGTGCGTTTGTACTCGCTCAGAACCGCGTAGTTGGCGTGAAAATTCCAGGTAAGCGACGCCAGTTCGGTGTCTTGTTTTCGAAGTGTCGCGGACACAAGCCCCGTTTGAATGGGGGCTTGATCGGACACAGCCCCTTTTTCGGCGGCGGCAAGAATTGTTTTTCCAATCTCGGAATCCCAGCGCAGCCGATAGGCGTATCCATCGGTGTTACGTTCTGTAAATCGCTCGTGTCGAGTGTCACTCAAGGACATTAGCCCAGAGAATTTTTGGCGGCTTAGTCGGGCGTCAAAAAGTGTTCCAAGTTCGAGGCGTTTGACCTGGTCAGATTGCGGTTCGGGCCCATCACCTTCATCGCTTCTGTTCAACAGATTTGAATCGTAGGTGTAGTCCACTCTGGCAAACGGTGCAATGCCCGGATCGTCTTCAGACGAAGCGCCATAAACCGGGTTAGCGGCCAGGGTGGCCGATGTATAACACAGCAGCGTCAAAAGCGGCTTGCTGCCATATCGCCAGGCGGTATGCAGCGCTAATAGGGGGTGCGCCATGATTTTTATGGAATACCTGATTCTTGAAAACAGGATAGTTAACGCTTGAGTGCCCAAATTGGCTAACAAGAAAATTGAAATTGCACTCGGTTCAGGGCAATCCGACAGTGTCCACAACCCCGTTGGTCATATCCCGCCATGTCCGCAAAATTGGCATGAAGGTGGTGTAGAGTTGGGAATTATTTTTCTCAATGTGCTGTGCAAATATGGATCAGGATTGGTTGGCCGATTTGAAGCGGGTTGGCGGAAGTCGACGCGAATTGTTGCGGGAACAGTCTCTTTGGGCCATTTGGGTTTACCGTCTGGGGCGTCGGATTGATCAGCGCCCTAATGGTTTGCGCAAAAAATGGATGCTGCGTTGGTACTGGTTCTTGCAACGGTTGGTGGAAACAATGACCGGAATTGGTTTGCCAAAGGCCGCATGCATCGGCCCCGGGTTTCGGATCTGGCATTTTGGCGGAATTTTTATTCACCCCGAGGTGGTGATAGGTTGCAATTGCACCCTTCGACAGGGCGTTGTATTGGGTGACAAAGGCAACGGAAGCGGTGCGCCAGTGGTGGGCGACCATGTTGACTTTGGTTCAGGTGCCCATGTGCTTGGCCCGGTGCGCATAGGCGATCACGTTAAAATCGGTGCATTGGCGGTGGTTCTCTCCGACGTACCCAGTGGTTGCACCGTGGTCGGCAATCCGGCCCGAATTGTAAAACGGGCAGCGCGAAACGATTTATGAAATGCGCGGCCTCACCTTTTTCTGTCGTTGGTATTCAGACCACAACAAACCAGGCAAGGCCAGGCCGTCCTCCACATATCGTTTCGCGAGTCGCTTGGGTTCGGTCAAGGTTCTGAATAACCATTCCAAACCGTAGCGCCTCATCCAGACAGGTGCCCGCAATTTTTCGCCAGCCAGAAAATCAATGGTGGCACCTGCGCAAATGGCTACATTGACCCCGGTTTTTCCAAGGTGTGCGGCCGCCCAGAATTCTTGTTTCGGTGCGCCAAGGCCAATCACCAGAATGCTGGCCTGAGCGGAGCAGATTCGCTCACAAATCTTCTCGCATTCTGCTGCATCCCTTTCAAAACCAAATGGCGGGCTGTACACGCCACACACCTGCACTGATGGATATTGGGCAATGATTTTTTTTGCAGCATGTTCCGCCACACCGTCTGCGGCGCCCAACAGAAAAACTCTCAAAGGTTTACCGTTCGCCCGCACTTGATGCGCAGCAAACACGGCGGGCACCAAGTCGCTGCCTGTCACCACTTCGGGCAGATGGACCTTGAACAGCCGGGAGGCCCACAGGATGGGTTTTCCGTCCACCAGGCAAAGGTCCGATTCGTTCAGCACCCGACGAAATTCAGGATTGCGCGATTGCAACACCGTCAAATTGACATTGGGTGTTACAACCCTTCTCGGGGAACTTTGAAGGTTGTCTGCCCATTGCAGAATGGTTTGAACAGCCTCTTTTTGCGTCACAGCAGAGAACTCTATTTCAAACAGGTTTTTTCGAATTGTCGTCATGGCATGTTGGCTCCGTGCTGATTCTGTTCCCAGTTCCACGCGTGCTTCACCATCACATCCAGGTCTGAGAACCGCGGCGACCAGCCCAGGTTCAAACGGGCTGATTTGGAGTCTGCCACCAGCCTCGCTGGGTCGCCTTCACGCCGGGGCGCATCCACAACTTCAATGTGCCTGCCAGTAACGCGTCGAGCGGAATCAATGACTTCCTGTACTGAAAAACCATGACCATTGCCCAGGTTGTACTGTTGGCTGTTGGCACCTTTGAGCAAGCTTTGCAGGGAAAGCCAGTGAGCCTCGCACAGGTCGCTGATGTGAATGTAATCCCGGATGCAGGTGCCATCGGGTGTGTCATAGTCGCGTCCAAAAACTGAAATAAATGGTTTGCGACCCGATGCAGCCTGAAGCACCAGTGGAATCAGGTGTGTTTCCGGGTTGTGTCTTTCACCGAGTTGTCCGTCGGGGTCGGCACCTGCTGCGTTGAAGTAACGCAGGCACACTGATTTTAGTCCGTAGGCATTGTCATAGTCGTTGAGAATTTGCTCAATCATCAACTTGCTTCGCCCGTAGGGATTGATCGGTGACTGAGGGTGTTGTTCATCGATCGGGGTGTATTGCGGTTCGCCAAAAGTGGCTGCCGTTGAGGAAAAAATGAAACGCCTGACGCCAGCGTTGTTCATGGCGTTTAGTAAGTTGAGTGTGTTGGTGACATTGTTTTCGTAGTACAAGGCTGGTTTTTGAACCGACTCGCCAACCTGAATGAAGGAGGCGAAATGCAGCACGGCATCAAATTGCTGGTGTTTGAAAAGCTGGGTCAGCGCATCTTTGTCCGCCAGGTCTGCATGCACAAAATCACCGTGCAGCACGGCATCCCGGTGGCCATTTACCAGGCTGTCAAGTGTTGTTACGTTGCAGCCCGCCAAGGCAAGCTGCTTGACCATGTGTGAGCCAATATAGCCCGCACCACCTACTACCAGTAACCGTAAATTTGACATCGTCGTTATTTGAATCAAGGGTTTGAAAAAAGTGTTGCTTGGCAATTGTCGATACATTGTGGCATGCGCCAACTCAACGCCCGAATTTACTCACAATCAACTTAAAGGTCAGCATCATGCACAATGTTTTATACCCACTCACTTACTTGGGTCTGTGCCCGTTCCTGATTGTACTGGCACGCGCCCTTCAGGCCCAGCAGGCATACAGGCCTACCTATCTTGCCGTTACCCCTGCTGAAGCAGCCTTTGCGATCAATAACGTATCGGAAGGCTCATTGGTTACACTTTCGCCCGAAGAATCAAGTCCGTGTGCGGACGTGTTTGATTCGGATGCGCAGTATTACTTTGTTTACGGCTTTATGAAAGCCAAGTACGGCGGTACAGATGCGGTGTGGCGTCAAAGGGTGAACCTGATTTATCGACGGGTTGAGTCGCTGGTACTTGAACGCAAAATTACATGCATTGTCATGTGGAATGGCAGTGATTGTGTGGGAAAGATATGTCAACTGGTGGCGGCCAATTACAAATTGAAAACCGTGTACATTGAGAATGGCTATTTCCCGAATACCTTGCAAATTGATCCCAAGGGCGTCAACGCAGAGTCCAGTCTTTGCGACGTGACCTCCCTCGAATGGAATGTTGATTCAGCACGTGTGTTGACTGAAAAAACAGTTGCCATAACCAGACCAACAACGATTGATCACCTTCACTTTCTTCAGCGCCTGAAGTTGAAAATCAAGGTTTTGGCAAATTCAAAGTTTTATGACCAATACCCGGAGTTGCGTGACCAGAAAATTCGCAAGGCCGTGAAAATGACCTTGCCTCTCTCAACAAGCGCTGAAATTGTGGCGCGGAAAAAACCGTTCGCGCTGGTGGTGCTGCAAGTTCACGACGACACACAAATTCTGCTGAATTCAAAGTTGTTCAATAATCCCAAGGATTTTTTACTTCATTGCTATCAGCGCATTCGCGCCGTATTTGGCCCCGATTACGACATCGTGGTGAAACTTCACCCCGTGGACCTGTCCCGAATTAGTTATGCCGATGTGGCTGCAGAAATGCAGGGGGTGCACTGGGTTGGTGCCGAGCCCGTTCAGCCGCTGCTTGAGCGTTGCGACTTTGTCATGGTTGTCAATTCTTCAGTAGGACTTCAGTCGATTGCCTCGCACAAGCCCACCCTGGTATTTGGTGAAAGTTTTTACTCCCGTGATGAAATTTGTGGGGTGGTTCGTACAACGGGCCAAACAAGCAGTTTTCTTCAGCAGCTGAAACTTGGCAACTGGCCAGTCGATGCTCCTGCGGTTGACCGGTTTGTGACCTACCTGCATTCGAATTATTTTGTAAAGGGTTCCTGGAGTCTTGGACCCGAAACAGATCTGAGTCCTGCAATACAAAAAATCTTGCGTATCAATTCGGGTTCACATTTTCCTGCGAACCACGACAACTAAAACCGGATGCATTTCACACACAATTCATTCTGAATTTTTGACCAAATATTCAGAGTGTTTTGAAGAAATTTACATTGATTTCGAACGTCTTGTTTTCCAAATCTCAAAGTCACTCGTTAGCAACAAGGAAATAAAAACCAAAACAAAATTACTTGTATTGATGTAGCTCCATCAAGCAGGCGCGAGGAAACAATCATCACCGCACTTTTTAGCTTTTTAATTTTTTAAAAGGTGCGATTTTTGTTGTTCACTTTTTGAGGCTTGTGAAATGAAACTAAACAACCTGAACTATGCGCACGTTTCGGCGTTCGCAGTTGTACCCTACCTTCGGTCTTCGCTCAAACGGATATTCGACGTGGTTTTTTCATTGCTGGTGTTGCTGTTTCTATCGCCGGTGTTGTTGATTGCCATGTTGCTTGTGTCGCTCGATGGTGGCCCGGTGTTCTACAGCCAAAGACGAGTTGGCTTGAAAGGCAAGTCATTTGACTGCTGGAAATTCAGGACCATGGTTGTCAATGCGGAAGAGGTTCTTGAGCATTTGATTGCGACCGATCCAAAAATTGCACATGAATGGAAGACAACACAGAAACTGCAATCAGACCCGAGAGTCACCTGGGTTGGAAAGTGGTTGCGGCGCAGTAGTGTGGACGAGCTGCCTCAGTTCATCAATGTGTTGAATGGCACGATGAGCGTTGTAGGCCCACGGCCCTTTGCACGGGAGCAGATTCGCCTGTACACCAACGCGGCGCTGGCAAAATACCTGTCTGTCAAACCTGGCTTGACGGGGCTATGGCAGGTCTATGCACGACACGACACCACCTTCGCCTGCCGTGCCAGGTACGACGCAATGTATGTAGAGCAGGCTTCCTTTGCAAGGGACCTTGCCTTGGTGGTGAAAACACCCATGGCCATGTTGCGAGGGCAGTAAACTGTGCAAAACCATCTGACCAGATCGACACCAAAAAAACCAAGCCTTGTCTTGTGTTTGGTTTTTTCTGCGGTCTTGTCCGTGGCCTGCAAAACCCAGGCAGAACAGCCAGAAACTGGCGGTTCTGCGCACATTGGTTTTGGTACATTCGAGCATCCGTTTTCCGCACAGTCTTATTGGAACGCCCGCCCCGTTGGGGTTCAGCTTGGTGATTTCCAAATCCCCGATTCCACCTATCGCCCTTTGGTTGGCGAAGGCCCTTACTCAACCACTGCATTTCTGGCCGATGAAAGTGATTCGCCCCAGCAGGTGTTTGGCATTGCTGGCAAGCCTGGTTTGTGGGAGCTGGATGGCGAGCAGTTCATTCCAGGTGTCACCATTCCGCGCTGGCCAAGCGAAACCATTCCTGCCAGCGGCAGCGACGGGCATGCCGATATTGTGGATCCCATTGACGGTGTGATTCATTCCTTTCTAAATCTTAAAAAAGGTCAAGACGGCCGCTGGACAGCCTCCATGTATGCGTGGACTCGGCTTGATGGTCGTGGCTGGGGCGATCCCTCCCATTATTATCAAGGTGCGCGCGCGGCTGCTGTGCCGCCCATGGCGGGCCTCGTCCGCAAACACGAGGTCAATGACGGGCAGCCCATGTATCGCCATGCCTTGGCCATGTCGCTGGCGCACAATGGTTTGTCAAGCAAGAGGGGTTATGTATTTCCTGCTACATCGGCTGACAGAACCTGGAAAGAAAACACCGGGGGTATTCCTGAAGGCGCATTGCTTATGCTGCCCGAGGCGTTTGACACGAACTTGATCGACGATCCAGGCTTGCGAAAAATAGCCGAAACACTGAAGGTTTACGGTGCTTATGTGGTTGATCGCAACCACGGCACGCCTTTTTATATTTATGTAGAAAATGGTTCGAAGTTTGCGTTCCAAAAGCCAAAATGGGACGCCGCAGTAACAAAAGACCTGAAGCGAATTCAGAAAGCCTTGCGTCAGGTTGTGTCAGTTCAAGGCTGGATTGACGGGCATGGCAAGGAGTTCGATGCCGTTGAACATTTCAACATGCTCTCCATGCGCGGGCCGTGGGTAAAAGCCGAAGGCTCCGGCGAGGCTCGTTACGACACCTGGACGCAATCCATGGTGATCACTGGCGCATCTGCAGGTTCGGAATTCCAGCACCGCAACAACCGAAGTTTCAGTGCCGTGGACTGGGCCAGAATGAAAGCGGGAAAAAGTTATACATTGCAGTTCAAGGCAAGTGAAGGAATTCAGATGGAGCTGAAGATTTTTGGCACCAAGGGCAAACGGATGCTGTTCAATTCACACTGGCTTAACAATGGCGATTCCGTGAAGTTTACTTGGCCTGGGGAGCAGACTCGAACCGTGATCACGGTTCGAAAAACCGCGAGTGACGGTAAAGAAAGCAGGGCGAGGGCCCTTGTGTATCCGGACAACGATCTTTTGCGCAACCCACTGATCAACGCTGTTTCAACATTGCACTGAAATACCCCCCGTACACAGAGCCCACTGGCTTTTAGTTGGTGACTGCGGGCGGTGAGGGCAGGGTTGTTTTGGTATTTCTTCTTTGCCTGATCCACTGTTTGCCCAGCCGAATGAAAAATTGTTCGTAGTAGCGGGTTGACAGATACGCCAAGACAAACAGAGCAATAAAAAGAAGTGGACGTTTGAGATACATGGTTATTTTGTCGCCTGAACCTAGCCAGGTCAGAAGCAGGAACGGGTGGATGATGTACAGGGCATATGCATGGCGTGAAATCCACTTCAATGTCGGGCTGGTCATGATCTGGCTGGTTGTTGCTTGGGTGTTGAAGATCAGTGAGCCGATGAACAGCGCAGCAATGTAGGGTCGCAAAATAAAAAGCACGGGGTTCGGTGGTGCCAGGCTGGCAACAGCCAAACAGACCATTGCGTAAAACGGATTGATCGTAGTGAGGAGTTTCTTGCAGTGCCTGGAAGCGGGTGAATCAGAGTGCCAGATCAAACCAAGGCTTAGACCGATGAGCAATTCATCCAGCCGGAACAGTGTGGAGGTGTTGAACAAGGCTTGCTCATTAAAGCGATACATGCTCAATATGCAACCCGTGATCACCAGCAATGGCAGCCCCGCCCGTTTGAATATCAAAACGCACAGCGCAGCCAGCGCATAGAAATGAACTTCTGTGCACAAACTCCAGAGGTGTTCTGTTTCCCTGAAATAGTGATCCGAGAAATTGTTGACGACCAATAAAAAATGTACGGCCATTGTGTCAATGTTGATCTCGGGTAACCGTACCGCAAAGTCGATCAACAGGAGTAGCCACAACAGTGGGAAAATTCGCAAGATACGGCTTACCGCGAACTCAAACAATGATCGTTCTGTGATCAGCTTGTGGGCAATCAAAAAGCCAGACAGTGAGAAAAAGATGGCCATGCCGAACTGACCCGCGGCAATGTTTAAATCAAAAACCGTTTTCGGGCCAAGCGGCAGCAGGTGGCATGCCAACACGCATCCAATGCTAAGGGCGCGTGCGCCATCGAGTGAGTTCCATGTTGGGTGGGTCGAGGGCTGATTCATGGCGTGGGTCTTTCCAATGCAGTTCTGATAACCGGGGTTTATTGTTCACGCCTGCTGAAGCAGCGTCTGCACTCAATAACGTGTCGTGTAACGCATTGGTTATACTTCCGGCCGCAGAATCAAATGTTCAAATCAGGTAAAGTCGGCCTTGTGATAATTAAAGGGGTTAATCATGACTGTGTTTAACAAGCTTTTGGCAATTGGATTTGCTGTGTTTTTGGTGGCCTGCAGCGACACAGAAAACACTGCGGATGTTCAGCTTGTCGAGGTGTGGAAAACGCCCACCTGTGGTTGTTGTGCCGCGTGGGTTGAGCACCTGGAGGAAAATGGTTTTACCGTGAAGGTGAATGATGTGCAAAACACCGATTCTTTCCGGGCGGCTTTGGGCATGCCACAGCAGTACGGCAGTTGCCACAGTGCGCGTGTGGGTGGCTATGCAGTAGAGGGCCATGTGCCTGCAGCAGACATCAAAAAACTGCTGGCTGAAAAGCCCGGTGATGTGGTGGGTCTCTCGGTGCCTGCGATGCCCATGGGTTCACCCGGCATGGAACACCCCGATTACCCCAGCAAACGCGCCGAATACGACGTGTTGCTGGTGAGCAAGCAGGGTGAAGTGAGCTCATTTACCCATTACGACCCGCGTCCTTGATAATTCGCTTGCGTTTGAATGCCACCAGGGTGAGTGTCAAGGCCGCCAGCCCTGGCAGCGAGGTTGATCCGCCACCTCCCAAATTGCTTGCGGAGCTTGTGTTGTTTACAGTGCCCTCGTTTGGCTCTACCCCGATGGGTGTTTCGGTGTCAGCATCCGCAAGTGTTAGTTCGCCAGCGAGTGCCTGAAATTGAAAGTCTGTCAGTTGCAATTGGGTGGGGCCCACATGAATCAATTCCAGTGTCGCCAGGTGCTCAAAATCAACGCCTTGAAAGCCGGCCAATGGCAAACGAACCATATTCAACAGGGTTTTTGCACCTTCGGTGTTCAGCGGGTCGCCCGGTGGCAAATACAAAGCATTTGAATAGCTGGCTACATCGACCACGGTACTTTGTCCAAATGTATCGGTGAGCATGGCACGCATGTTGGGTGCCATTACCAACGGGTTGTTGTCTGCAGCCTTGACTGGTATGCCAACCCGGAACGTCAGGCTGTCGTAAGCGGTCACATCCAGATCATTGAATTGGGTTTTGAATCGCGATTCGCTGTTGTCTGATTCTACGTAAAGCTGGCCACTGGTGGCCCAGGTGCGCAGGCTCGGGCAACCAGTTGAGTTCACAGTGCCCGATTCATTGCGGGTTGAACAAAATTCAAAACGGTCAGTGTCGCTGGTGCTGTTTGCCCCGCCCAGTTGGTTTGTTGTCAACGATGTTGTGGTGCTTGTGTTGTCTATCTCCAGGCGTTGTTCCTTTGGGGTTTGAATGCTCAAGTGCACACGTTCATCGCAGCGTTGGCCCGCATCGCTGGATTCGACCGGGCAAGCGTCGGCAGGCAGGCTGGCCATGCCTGACCAGTAAGGTGCAAACTCCGTTTCATTGCCCAGAAAAAGGCGAAAGAAAGAAGACATCAAGAACTCGCCGTGACGGCGTTGATCAATCGGGTTGTCTCGACCACTACTTTCAGCGGCACTGTCACACCACGGATCGTCATTGGAATAATCGTCCCCAGACCAAGTGGTGTTGTAAAAGTTGTGGTTTGCACCCATGGTCACAAGCTGAAACTTCCGGCTTGGCGTTGTTTCTTCCAGATTGCGGCTTTCGTCATACATGAATGCGCCTTGCAGGTTGGAAACATCCCCATCACAGTAAGGCAGCAACACAGCAAAAGTGGTGTTGGGTGCTGTGATGATGTCGAAGTTGGTCGGTGCCAAGGCAAACACGGCATTGATATTGTGTGGCTGGTTGAATGCGCTACCTGCCGGAGTCACTTCACCCACTTCCAGTGTGGGTCCGCGCGCCTGGTTCACGCTGAGCGAATGCGTCACGCCTTGCCCACCCCGGGAGTGCCCCATCAACCCCACCTTGCCCATGTTTATTTTGCCTCGAAGGCTGGCCAGCAGGTAGGGTTCGTCCAGCTTGCTGTAAAAACCTGTCCGGTTGATTTCGCGCAGAATGTCGAGGTGGTGCAAGATAAGTTCGGAGCGTGCCTGAACCCCGGCATCGCCTGCCAGGTCTTTGTCGTTCACATCGTTTGCATTGATCGACACCACCACATAACCGTGTGCAGCCAAATTTCTGGCCATGTAGTCGTACCCTTTGTAGCTGTCCACTGATTTCACCACGTTCAGCGGCTGGCCCAACACACCGGGCAGTTCAAGGTCGCATTCGCCTGTGCTAAGAAACTCGGTTCCCAAATAACTGCAGGTCACATGGCGACCATGCAAGTACAGTACGACGGGAAATGGACCGTCGCCGTCTAGTGGATAGCGAACCAATGCATTCACATCCGCGTTGTAGGCTATGCCTTCAGGGTCTGTGACGATTATCTGCGAGGATCGATAATCCAGTGGTTCGGAAACTCTTGAGGTCCCGGTTTGGTCGCGCACACTCGGTGCGATGTCCTGATTCTGCAGATCACTCGTCGCTGCACCAAATGCAATCAGCCCACCCAGTGCAAGGGGCAAAACAAGTGCGCAGGAGAGAAAGAATCGTGTAGGTTTATTACTTAGCATTGCACCAACTCCAATCAAAAGTAATCAAGTTGCCGTCAGAAACATTCGGCAGAAAGCAGATTTGCTTTTGTTGCAGTGCAAAACCCATGCCCTGCGTGTAGGTGCAACACTCTATAAATGTGAACTAAATGTCGCGAACCTCGCTGGGGCTTTTTCCAAACCAGCGTTTGCAGGCCCGGCTGAAAGCTGACGCGTCTGAAAAGCCCAGATCAAGTGCAATGGCGGTCAGGGAATCCTGGGTGTGTTTCAGGCGGCGTTGCGCTTCGCCTTGTCGAATGTCATCCACAATCGCGGCCAGGCTGCGGCCTTCGTCGGCCAGTTTGCGCTGAAGGTTGCGCACGCTCATGTTCATGTACGCAGCCGCCTGTTCAATGCTGGGCGCACCCTTGTCCAGTTGATCAACCACCCACGTGCGCAACAATCGGCTTGCGCTGTTGGCGGGCTTCAGCCTTTCAATGGCGGCAAGGCTGGCTTGGTCCAGGTGTTCGGCAATCAAGGGGTTTGCACCCTTTAGCCGGGTTTGCACAGTGGCAAGGGCAAACACAAGGCGCATGGCCTTGCAGCCAAACAGCAAGGGGGCGTCGAAACTGCGCTCAAAATAATCCCTGTGCCGGGGGTGGGGTTCAGGCCGGCTTAGCTCAACCCGCAGTGGCACCAGCCCCGGTTCGCCCAGGCCCTTCCCCGCATTGGCAAGCAGGCACAAAAACCCATCTGTAGACTGGTGGGCGGGTTGTGCCCCTTCCTTTAGCTTCAGTTCAACCACGAATTCTGACGCGCTGCTCAGCAAATCGATTTCACTGGCATCGGTCACAAGGTCGGCAAAGCGGCGCATGCGGCCAAAGGCTTGCTCAAGTGTTTCGCTGGCCATCACGCTCAAGCCTACGGCATGAAATGTAGCGGGGGT
>Ga0209024_1001574_pt1 | contig 17659 bp, 16 predicted proteins | sample AutmiccommunBRH5_FD_187380 | JGI IMG/M metagenome (GOLD analysis project Ga0209024, IMG submission 187380) | Deep subsurface microbial communities from Mt. Terri, Switzerland - Autotrophic microbial communities BRH/5 (SPAdes) (version 2) | ecosystem: Environmental > Aquatic > Deep subsurface >...
CAAAGACACACAAACCATTAATGGAAAAAGCATTATGGGTGTGATGATGCTTGCCGCCAATAAAGGCAGCGAGCTTACGTTACAGATCGACGGGCCGGACGAAGAAGCCATGGAAAAAGCCTTGGTTGACTTGATCAATAATCGCTTTGATGAAGCTGAATAAAAAAGCAAGAACGTGAGTGCATAAAAATCAATTTTTTTGCCGTCTTTGCAAACCAAGTGAAGCAATTTTTCGTAAAAAACTATCTTTTCAATTTTTTAACCCTGTACATTAATGCATCTGAATCCGCCAGAAGAGTGTCGATCATGCGGTCCTTCTCGGGATTGAATCCAATAATACCATGAGAAAACAAGATATTGTATCCGCATTTGGCTTCCTGATTGTATTTTTCGACCGATTTAGAAAGTCTTGAGATAAAACTTTCAGCATCCTCCTTGGTCGCATTGTTCAGTAATGCGACGAATTCATCTCCACCTATTCGCGCGACGATGTCGGAATCCCTGCTCACTGTCTTCAATTGCTCAGCAAAGACCGTCAGCGCCCGATCACCTTCTGCATGACCAAAAGTATCGTTGATTAACTTGAAATTATCCAAGTCCATCGAAACCAGATGCACGGGTAATTTTTGTCGTGCACAGAGTCCCAAGCTGTGTTGAGCAAACATCCTAAAACCACGTCGGTTTGGTATATTGGTAAGCTCATCCAACGTGGCCAAGTGCATTAGGGCAATTTCGCGCTCCACCATTGCCGCGAGGTCAATCAGTGCTTCGAACTGATCCTTTTTGAAACTTCTTGGTTGGCGATCAATAACACACAGCGTTCCTAGCTTGCGTCCATTTGGAGCCTTAAGGGGACATCCAGCATAAAAACGAATACAGGGCTCATTCACCACCAGCGGGTTGTCCGCAAAACGTTCATCCAGGGCAGTATCTGGAATGATGAGCAAATCATTTGTCAGAATTGCATGCCCACAAAATGATACATCGCGGGGCGTTTCACTTACACTAAGTCCTAAGCAAGACTTAAACCACTGGCGGTTCTCATCAATAAGGCTAACTAACGCAATGGGTACGCCAAAAAATCTTTTTGCCATACGTGTCAGGCGATCAAATCGTTCCTCAGATTCCGTATCCAGAATATTAAGTGACCGCAGTGTCTCAAGCCGCGACTGTTCATCATTTGGGGTCTCTGGCGCTTTCAAACCGTATACTCCTCGCAAACTCATCAATCTATCATAGTAGTATAGTATAGCGGTGACATTGACAGTAAAACCTGGAGAAACGATCCTAAAAGAAGTTAGCCTTCTTTATTGTTACGCCTGGCCTGCCGACGTTGCTTTCTCATGCGCTGAAGTGCAATTAATGTTTGTAATGGCCCGAATAATGCATAGAGCATAAAACCGATAAATAATACGGCTGATGGGTTCGCAGCGATTGCAACGAATAACAGAACGATTAACAACACATATAGAAAAGGCACCTTGCCTTTAGAATCTATCTCTTTAAAACTGTAATACCTTACATTGCTCACCATCAAGACAGCGACAGTCGCTGTAAGAATTGCAGCACAAATAGAAATCAAGAAATTTTCCCATTGATTTTGATGACATAACCAAACAAAAGACGACACTAATGCAGCAGCCGCGGGGCAAGAAAGCCCCTGAAAATAACGCTTATCAGCCGTTTCAACCTGGGTATTAAAACGTGCCAATCGTAGGGCTACGGCTGCCGTATAAATAAAAGCGACCAACCAACCAAGCTTGCCTAATGTTTGCAAGCTCCAACTATATAAAAGAAGTGCGGGTGCAACGCCAGAGGTCACCATGTCAGATAAACTATCGTATTCAGCCCCAAACGCTGTCTGCGTATTAGTCAAGCGCGCAATCCTGCCATCCAACCCATCAGCAATCATGCCGATAAAAATTGCGATTACCGCTGTTTCATAACGGGCGTTTAAAGAGGCAACAATAGAGTAAAACGCTGCAAACAAACTGGCCGTGGTGAGCAAATTAGGTAAAAGGTATATCCCTGAGCGACTTTCTTTTTTCTTTAACATGGAAGCTCCATTAATAACTAAATTAGCGAATGCTAACATAATAGCCAGTATATCGCCTATTTTTGTAATTGCTCGCCCCGTCATCCAGAAGAGCTTGCGACGAAGTATCTCCTGGTAGTAGCACAGTGCCAAAGGGAAGAGATCCTTCGCTGACGCTCAGGATGACGCTAAGTCGAGTGAGCAGTTACCTATTTTTAATAATTTGTTACCCAGTAATTATCAGAAACAACTCAAGATGAAACTAATTCAATTAGTAACAATGACCTGACCATTCCCGGTCGTACTACTCAATTGAACTCCATTTCCCACCAAATATACCATACTGGAATTTAAATAAATGGTCCCTGAATCCATGGCCGAAGCCCCTATGGTCTTCAGTGTCTCAGGTTGGGTTGGCGTGGCCAGGTTAAACGCCCTTAATACACTATTGGCTACTGTTATATCGCTGTTCTGGATTGCGGTAATAACCGATAAATTCGTGTTCATCACCCCCAGTGTTTTCACCCAGATAAGAGACTCTTGCACATCCAGATGGCTAGTGCCTGCGCCAATCACAACCGTTGAAGCCACCTCGGTGGTGTTCCCTTGCTCATAATACGAATTCAATCGGCTATGGTTGATACTAACTTGACTCTGATCTTGTGCCTGGATAACAACAGCCCCTGTTGAGGAATTACCCGAGCGTGCTATAAGATGCGCATCAGTCACATAAGTGCTTGAATCGTTCAAAGCCCAAATCGTGACAGCACCAGATGGCTCTACGCCAGGAGCTGCCGTACCACCTACCATGTAGGTTTCCAGGGTGCCACCTGTCACTGATGCACGAGCATGGTCCAGCAAAGTAATATTAGTGCTGCCAGTCACACCGGCCGATTGCCCTTCGGCATATAGATTCGTATTGATTAGCTCAATCCTGCTATTGTCATAAAGAAAAAAATTCGTGGATGCAGCAGTACCCGCTGAGCTAGAAGCGGTGTTACTAACCGTGCTGTTGCGCATAGTCAAAAAAGTATTATCAACCAGTTGAAACCCCTCTGTGTCGTTATTTGTTCCTGCGCTGCTGGTGTTGGCAGTAAATGTAGACCGATTAATATCTATCACGCTGTTTGCAGAAAACACAAAATGTGCAGCACCACTTTGATCCCCTGCTGCATCAGCCGTAAATACACTGTTATCCACGATTAAATTTGTGCTGACCCCATCAAAACCAAGTATATTGATCACCTTGGAATCAGCGCCTGTTCCTGTTTGATTAAATCGACTATTTTGGATGGTAATAGTACTGTTTGCTCTTATACCAACACCCATTGTGAATTGGGTTAAATTGTTACTCAAGCTATCAATGCTGCTATTTTTAATTACCAGGTTATTTACCCGATCGGCATCTATACCAAAAACACTGGTGTTATCACCAGTTAAGTAATTATTAACTTCAATTTTACTGTTTGATAAATAAACATTTTGACTATCCAGGATAAAAATTCCTGTCGAGTAATTTACATGCGTATTCACCGCATCAAATTCCCCTATTTGCAGCTGATCAAGATACACTGATTGGGCATTGCTAATGCTGATCGCTGAAAAATTAGCCCCATTATTGCGCAGTGCAATAGTTGCCACGGTATTGGACTGGTTATCATTGGCACCACTTATAAAAAGCTCGCTAGTCACAATCTGCGGCAGGTTGTCGCGCGCTGCTGGAAAAATATAATCATTAGATCGACCCAAAAGTGATTGGTTTCCAAAAAGAACGAGAAATTCTGAAGTATAAGTTCCCGGGCGCAAATACAAAGAGGGTTGATTCTGAAAATTCTGCGTCTGTGCAGTCAATGCAATATCCTGTGTAACCAACGGGTATAAAGTCGAGCACGGGTGCTCATAGGTGCAATTGGCCAAACCACGCTGAATATCATACGCTAAACCACGAGGGTCAAAAAACCAAATATTGTCTTTTTGTAGCAAAATGTCCCCCTGGCTGCGATACCCACTACTAATTGGAATCGTGTTCGCCTGGGTAACCTGAGGCAGATTATGTTGTACGGGTTGGCTCATCCAATCTTCATTCCTGGATGCCTGCATCCCATCTAAATGCAGCTTTACACCTAAGGTAACGCTATTATTGGTCAGCGGATCATGAGAAAATCCCAGATTAAACGAAATGCGCTTGTAGGTTGGACTTTCAATCAAGGCGACAAACCCGACAGGATGTTTGGGCATATTAAAATAATAGATGCCTGCGGAAATTTTAGTATTATCCAACGATGGCACACGATAGCCGACAATTAAATCTGTTCCAACCCCAGTGCTGGAGGTCATTCTAACTTTCTGGTTGTATTGACTATGATTTGTAAAGGTAATGTACTGATAAATACCTACTTCATCCGCCCAAACGGTATTACCCCTCCCGCGTCTTGTAGCACCCAGGGGTAAATAGGCATTCCAACTGAGATGCCAATGCTCATCCAAATACTCCATTCCTGGATTTGCGGTAAAAAAATCCCCACCCAAAAGCGAGCGGTTGTAACTCAGGTAGGCATATCCACCCAACCCCCACCAATCGCTCAACCTACGGCGAAAAATACCCCCGCCCTCAACACTCCGTGTGTATTTACGAGGGGAGTAGGCGCCATTAAAATTCGCAAAAACATAGTTTCTATCCACATCATGCAGCGGCAGCCACAGATCAGCAATCCAGGGGTTTTGTGAGCTGGTTTGGGTGGACAAATTAAAATGCGGCAATGAATCTGCAAATGTGGTCGTCATACAGCAAAGCAGAAACAGGATAAACGCTTTTTTCACAATCTTCCTGATTGACTATTTAAACGCTAATTCCTCATAATACCGACACCATTTTATACCGCAACCAGATGATGCTATACTAAACACACTGTTTTTATTATGTAGCAAGAATGACCAAACCTGAAGATAAAAAAATTATCATCGAAGGCGTCACGGCGCAAGGGAAAACTTTTCGCCCTAGCGATTGGGCTGAGCGCATGAGCGGTACAATGGCTACCTTTAAAAACAGCCGCATTCATTACTCCCCTCTTCTGCAGCCCAGTGTAAACCATGAGGGCTACAAATGTGTTTTACTGGATCCCAAATTAAAAGACTCCAGCCCGCAGGTCTACCAAGCCATTTTAGAATTTGCCAAAACAAACAATCTTAAAATTTGCGGGGAAGAAGATTAATCTTTATTAATCAGCGCGCTCCTGTTAACCATTACTTTTTTAAAGATAAATACACGTCGTATTGTCCACGCCTGCCACGCAACTCAAATTTTTGCACATCCTCGTTTTGATTTACAGTGGTTACAGGACCCTCTACGCGGTTTGGGATACTCCAACTGACGTGCAATTCCCCATCCATGTTCTTAAGTTCTACCTGCATGGAACCGATTAAATCATCCGGATTCAAAACCTGCCGATCACTATCAATTAATGAAACAATAAGCGTAACCGCTTGCCCTGATTTTAACGTTTCAGTCCACACAGAAACATCTTTAACACGCTCGATAATGCCTGACGGCCAATGGATAGGTTGTTTAGGAACCCGTAAATATTGGGTCGATTGGCCGGGCCTGTAAACACTAATATCAAAATATAACTCATCACCAGCTCGCTCTGTGGTCTTCAACACCTTGATTTGATTCAATATAAGACGAGCGTTTAGCTCATGCTCTGAAGCCTGGACAAACCCTGCAGACAATAGCAATAAGCAGCCGAGAAAAACTGAATGGATCCGTTTCATATAACAACTCCTGATTTTTTAGTAACTACCGAGCTAGCTCACAGCACTCGCGAGCGAGTGGACAGCTACCATTTTAAAAAACAACTGCACGCAATCATAAACGTATTAAATTATCCAGTGTGTAATTTACCATACCAATGGTGCGATCAAAATTTATCGCTAAAATGCCGGCAAATAAAAATATTAATCCTTTAGGCCCCTCTTGCACACCAGGCTCACTGGCATGAACTAACAATACACAACCACGTACAAACCAAATCAAACCCGCAGTTTGTACCACAATTCTCATCGCACTATAAATATTATATGGATTATATTGCGTGTATTGCAAAATATTGCCCAATCCAAATGCAGTATTGGATAAAACATTCACGGTGCTGGGCAAGTAAACCAGCGCTGCAGCGCCTAATATATACGCGATTGGTACAAACATTTTCTCCTGAGAGCCCCCTCGCGCCCTGGCATCACCAATTTTTTTCAATTTAGTGATTGCCGTTATCATGAACAAAAGACCAATAAGATAACCCAAGCCTGAAATGAGAGCCTGTACGGGTAGAAGCGATTGGCTTATATTACCAATCATTTTGACGAAATCAGTATCCATAAGTTAATTATACTGCATACGGTCACTTGTGAAGTTTTTATACTGCATGCCATCATTAGCTGAAGAATATTTTTAATAGCTCAGCCCGTTATACTGCACGCAATACGGAAAAAAGAACACGATATACCCATTGAACATAAATCAAGTAGCTTCATTTCCGATCGGTATATACTACCAATTTATCACTGAGTGAGGCATAAGTCTTGCAATGTATAAATTTTCCCCTATATTAGGGTTTTCTTATTCAATATAGTTATTATGCAAGTAAAAACATTTCCTATTATTCTTGAAGATGCGTTTATGCTCTCACCACAAGTGAAGCATTTTACTTTTCAAAGCCACGAAGATCCGGTGTTTGATTTTTTACCGGGTCAATTTATTACTATCCATTTTGAGCGTGATGAAAAAATAGTACGCCGTAGTTACAGTCTTGCGAATGTGCCCACAAAAAACAATCGTATTGAATTTGCCGCAGGATATGTTGAAGGAGGGCCTGGTACTGATTTGCTTTTCAACTTAAAACCTGGCGACACCATCAATATCAATGGTCCTTTTGGACGCCTTATCCTTAAAGATGAGATGCCAACACGCTATATTTTAGTTGCCACCAGCACAGGCATTACCCCTTATCGCTCCATGATCCCTGAACTCACGAACAGAATGCAGATCAATCCAGCACTTCAGGTCGTCATTTTACAAGGGGTGCAAAAACGGGAAGATGTCCTTTATAGTGATGAATTTTTAGCATTTGCCGCGCGTTTTCCACGTGTCACGTTTCGTGCTCAGTTAAGTCGTGAAGAGCAGGGTAATTTAAGTGCCCACGAACACATAGGGTATGTCCAAAGCGCTTTTTCAGAACTGGCTCTCAATCCACAACAAGATGTTGTTTATTTATGCGGAAATCCCGGTATGATCGACGATGCTTTTGCCCATTTAAAAGAGACAGGTTTTGCAATGCAACAAATTATTCGTGAAAAATATATTTCACGCTAAGCAATCAGGAGACTATCAACCATGTATTACGATGAATTATCAACAACAATGGATCATTTGCTGCAGGATGGCAAAGGCATTTTAGCTGCCGATGAAAGCAACGGCACCATTGGTAAACGATTTGACGTCATTGGCCTTGAAAATAACGCAGAAAACCGCCGCGACTATCGTCTATTGCTCGCCACGACTGAAAATTTAGAAAAATACATCAACGGCGTTATTTTATTTGAAGAAACCTTTCAGAATAAAGACAAAAATGGCACGACAATTCCTGAACTGCTTGCCAAAAAAGGCATTTTACCTGGCATTAAAGTCGATAAAGGATTGGTGGATTTAGCCAATACTGAAAATGAGAAAATCACCCAGGGATTGGATGGCTTAACCGAACGTCTTCTGCAATTTAAAAAACAAGGTGCAAAATTTGCCAAATGGCGTAATGTCTACTCTATTTCAGACTACACGCCCAGTTTAACCGCCATGAAAGCAGGGGCTGAAATACTCGCTCGTTATGCTGCTTGCTGCCAAGCTGTCGGCATAGTTCCTATCGTTGAACCAGAAATTTTAATTGACGGCGACCACACTATTGAATACTGTGCTGAAGCTTCTGAAATGGTATTGCATGAGTTATTCCAAGCCCTGTTTATCCATCAAGTTGAGCTGGAACTCATGGTATTGAAACCCAGCATGGTCACCTGCGGCAAAGACTTTACCCCGTTTAGCTCTGCCGATGATATCACCGACTACACGCTCAGTGTGTTTCGCAATCATGTTCCTGCAGCTGTGCCTTCCATTAATTTTCTGTCCGGTGGTCAAACGCCCCAACAAGCGACAGAAAATTTAAACGCACTCAATAGTGCGGGTTATCAGCCATGGACGTTAAGTTTTTCTTACGGGCGCGCGTTACAGGAAGATTGCTTACAAGCCTGGGGTGGTAAGCAGGAGAATGTTAAACAAGCTCAAGCGGTATTGCTCAATCGGGCGCGTTTGAATAGCCTTGCGTGTTTGGGTGAATATCAACAAGACATGGAATAATTAATATCCCCTGGTAAATTATTCTTACGAGGGGGTTTTTAATGAAAATCGCGCAAAAAGTGGCACATGATCAGACAACATGCGCCACGGCTTGCCTTGTAAACATTGCACTTCATACACGTCCATCCCACGAAAATAAACCCTATCTACGCAAAGTGATGGTCTTATTGCCGGAAATGAGCGGGCATGCTGCCCTTCTAAAGAAAAAAACGCCTCTTCAATACCTAGCTCTTCTGCCAGTGGTTTTGATAAATGCATACGCCAATCATTAAAATCACCCGCCATTAACAACGGTTCATTTTCTGGCACTGCCTCACTAATGCGCAACATCAATGTTTTACATTGCTCAGCCCGTTCGGCTTTAAATAATCCTAAATGCACACATAACAAATGAATTTTTGTGTGCTTATCATCATCTAGCACCAACTGGCTATGTATAATTCCTCTTGATGCCCGATTAATGGTTGATAAATTGATATTCTCAAAACGCTCAAAAGGGTACTTGCTTAAAATTGCATTACCATGGTGCCCAGAATGATATACGGCATTTTTAGCATAAATATAATGCGGCCAAATTTTTTCTGCGATGTATTCAAATTGTGGTGTATCAGGCCAGGCATCGATGCGTTTTGCTCGTCGACGATGCACGCCTTGTACTTCCTGGAGAAAAACAAAATCCGGGTTTAATTCAGCAATGGCAGCCCTCATCTGAGGAAGTAAAAAGCGCACTTTGCCTACACCAAAGCCCTTGTGTATATTATACGTCATCAATGATAGGGTTCGTGTGGATGGCTGCATTTACACCTGCCTATAAAATACCCTGCATAGCGCCATGCGCCACACAGGGTAGCCCAATCGTTATCCCATGGTTTGCTCTAGGGATTCATCACATTGTTGGTAACTAATTGCTACATCATCTAATGATTTTTTAACCACATCAACCGAAAAGCCAAGATCAGAGGCTGCACTAATCACACCACAGCCACCTTGTTCAAACGTCGAATAAGGTGTCCAATAATCCATGTTGGCTTTCAGCATGACATGAAAGGCTTTACGTGTATTCCAATCGGGTTGATGTGCCAGCAAATAAAACAAGCGATTATATACGCCACTGGAGTAATGCACATCCAATCCATTATAGTACTGATCAGCCCTGTCAATTGAAGCCCCATCTATGCTAGGTTTTTTCATGTAGCGCAATGCTTTATAACCACTGTCTCTTTTCATGATTTCAGCACCAATTTTCCAGCTACTGCTACGTTTAGAGTAATGTTCTGCCGCTTGAGCCGCCATGTCAGAAAAAGCCTCATTCATCCCACCGGATTGACCATAATAGACAAGATCTGAATGCTGCTCTGTAAATCCATGGCTGATTTCATGTGCCCCAATACCTAAAGAAACCAGTGGATGCATCATCGAGCCACCATCACCGAATGTCATTTGCTTCCCATCCCAGAACGCATTTTCATAATGTTGACCATAATGAACTCGCATCACCAACTGCATTGGTTTATCACCATTGGTTAAGGGTGAAAGGCCATACCATTTGTTATACATTTTGTTAATCACATACCCCACATACAACGCATCATTACTTGGGGAGTAAGCACCATTATTCAAATCATAGCCATCGGCCTGATAGCCTGTCCAATAAACATGCCGATGCGTGTTATTATCCTGCTTGCAATTAAATTTCATCGTTTGATTGATTGCTCTTCGCCCTTGCTGCATGTCAACTACCTTAGCACCCCCATTTTCCATATAGCAAATGCCCGTATTATTATCACGCTCTATTTCAAGATAAGGTACATTGCCACCAAAATGGAGTTTTTTAGTACGGCTGTTACCGCCAAACCCTTCACCCTTAACCTTGGTGTGTATTGTTTTAAGGTCATTCCATTGCATGATAGGCGCGCGGGTTGTCGCATCAATAATTGCGGTTGGCCGCTCAGGAATTCTATCCTCATATTCCACGAAAACACTGACTTTATAAGCCCAAACGGCTCGATGATCATCTCCTATATACACCATGGGTGTAATTTGTTCCTCAGTTACATCGTAAGGCTGGTATTGTGCTTTAAATTGCTGCAAAGCATCTGCTGCATTCTTAACAAATGATGAACTGGGTTTACCTAACTCACTATCTAGTCCTTTATAAACCATGCCATTCATTTTCACGCCATCCTTAGCGGCTGATAGTGATTTGGCAGGCTGAGTACTATGCATGATCGCATAACCCCGAAACACTGGAAATCCCGCATATTGCTGCTGCAGGCGCACATGAGTTATTCGATTTTCATCAGTACGTTGCCGGATAAATTGCAACGCATTGCTTGAAGCATTGGCGGTCTTCTTACTATCAGGTAACATCAATTGAAAATCTCGCTGAAGTGCTTGAAAAGAGGCTCCTTGTAATGCCACAGGTTCTGCAGCTTGCCCAGGTACGGACAAGCTCAGGAGACAAAGGGCAAGTGGTGATAAATACGAATGACGGTTCATGTATGTTGCTCCTTAATATTATTTACGCCTGTAGATATCCATCTCTTTCGAACATGAATGCATCTTGAAGCGCCATGTTGTTAAAGACGTTGTCAAATAAAAGCATAGCACCGGGCGTTAATATTGCGAGGTTTAAAAACAATAATTTTAATATTTACTCATTCACTGATAAATGAATCAACACCTGATCAGGCGTGACCTTGTCACCTTTTTGACAAAATACATCGGTAACAGTACCTGCTATTGGTGATTGAATTTCCGTCTCCATTTTCATCGCTTCAATCACGAGTAACACCTGTCCAACAGTCACTTTATCCGCCATAGCCACGTTCACGCTCACCACCGTACCAGGCATTGCTACACGAATATCGCCTGGTCCCGCTTTGTTTTTTTTACTTGGTTGATGAACTGATTCGCTCTGTGCAGCTTGATGAACAATTACCTCCTCTGGCACACCATCCACCCATAAATAGTAGGCTTGCCGTCCATGTTCGCTCACACCAAAACCTGCAACTTTCACGTGATATTGCTCACCATGCAATGCAATATCAAACTCAGCCAAATCACGGTTATCAGCAACTTCCGCCGGATTTACTAATGGTTCTGGGCTTAACGTGTTATTTTTTCGTTGCTCTAAAAACTCCCTGGCAACGTCAGGAAACATCGCAAAAGAGAGTACATCCTCATCCGATGTGGCCAAATCATGGATATCCTTGCGCAAACTATTAAGCTCTTGTGGCAACAAATCGGCAGGCCTTACATCAATAATTTCTGTATTGCCGATGGCTTTTTTGCGCAAGCTTGCGCTGATTTTACCTGGTGATGCGCCATATTTTCCCTGACAATACAATTTAACTTCATTAGTAATGGTTTTATAGCGCCCACCCGTTAAGACATTTAATACCGCCTGCGTGCCGACAATTTGTGAGGTTGGTGTTACCAAAGGAGGATAACCTAGGTCATGACGCACACGGGGAATTTCAGCATGCACGGCGTTCATTTTGTCCAATGCTTGCTGCTCTTTCAGTTGATTATACAAATTTGAAATCATGCCACCAGGCACTTGATAAAGCTGTACTCGAGGATCAATCTCGCGTGCCTCACTCTCAAACTGCTGGTATTTTTTACGGATCTGTTGAAAATAATCAGCAATTTCCAACAATAAATTTAAATCAAGTCCGGTATCATGTGGCGTTCCTGCAAGCGCTGCAACCATTGATTCCGTTGCGGGATGAGAGGCCCCGCCTGAGAGCGAAGAAATAGCTGTGTCAATATGCTCACAACCAGCAAATACTGCCTGATATAAACAAATGCTGGCAAGGCCTGATGTGGCATGACTGTGTATATGAACAGGCAGGCCTGTTGCTTTGGATAACGCCTGATAGAGTTCAACAGTAACCGTTGGTGTCAATAAGCCTGCCATGTCCTTAATAGCAATACTATCACACCCCATATCAGCCAGCGCTTTACCCAAATCAACAAAATTTGTCAGATTATGGACAGGGCTTGTGGTATAACATATTGCGCCTTGCGCATGGCGTTTATTTTTTTTAACACTATCAATGGCCATACGTAAATTGCGTACATCATTCAACGCATCAAAAATACGAAATACATCAATGCCGTTTTTTGCAGATAAATTAATGAATTCCTCCACCACATCATCTGCGTAATGACGATAACCTAATAGATTTTGTCCACGTAACAACATCGATAGCTGAGTATTGGGCAGAGCCTTGCGCAATTGGCCTAAACGCTGCCAGGGATCTTCTTTCAAAAAACGCAAGCAGGCATCAAAGGTGGCCCCTCCCCACACTTCCATTGCCCAAAAGCCAACCTGGTCCATTTTTTTACAAACAGGCAACATGTCTTCGGTGCGTAAACGGGTTGCAATTAAGCATTGATGTGCATCACGTAAGGTTACGTCTGTTATCTGAGTCTTCACTAGCAATCCTTTTAAATAGCGTCAACATTATTCCCCACCCTCTCGCCTTACGCAGGCCGAAGGGCTCCCACCCAGTTATTCTACGGTACATACCACACTGTGGCTAAATGCTTCCTGAAGTTATATTAATCTGGATGTTGCGTGTAATTACTAAATATATGTCAATCCTTGTAACGATGCGAGACAAAACTCTCATTAAAGAAACTTGAAGCTAACATGCTGACATCATGCCGATATCATCGTCCATATAGACATATTAATGAAATTCAGGCAAAATTCACGCTTAAATGTACTATACTACGGTATAATGAAAAAAATACTTGTTCTACATGGACCGAATCTAAATTTGCTAGGCTTGCGTGAACCCTCTGTTTATGGTGATGTTTCATTAGTACAACTCAATGAACAACTCCAAAAACAAGCAGCCGAGTCAGGTTTTATACTGACAGCGATACAACGTAATAGCGAATCAGCGTTGATTGAGGCTATCCACCAGGCTTATGAAGAAAAAACCAATTACATTATCATTAACCCAGCCGCCTATACCCATACTAGCATTGCAATCCGTGATGCCTTGCTTGCGGTGCAAATTCCATTTATTGAATTACATATCAGTAATATTTATGCGCGAGAATCATATCGTCACCAGTCTTATTTTTCCGATATCGCACAAGGGGTTATCAGTGGATTCGGTATAAATGGATACCGCTTGGCATTACAAGCCCTTAGGGCGCTGGAAGAGAATAATATTCCAACGCCCTTGTAACCAATTTTAGCAGAGAGAGTCAAAATCAATGGATATTCGCAAAATTAGAAAACTGATTGAATTACTGGAAGAAACTGGTATTTCAGAAATTGAAATCAAAGAAGGTGAGGAGTCGTTACGCCTCAGCCGCCACAGTCATTCAATGGAAGTACCTCAAGCAAGGTATGTCAGCGCACCCCAGGCACCAATGATGCATGCCCCCAGCCCTGCCACAAGCAATGTGCCAGAAAGCAAACCGGCAGACGTTGCAAGCGCTGCGCATAAAGTCCGCTCACCCATGGTTGGAACCATGTATACCTCCCCATCACCCGAGACTCCCCCTTTTGTCAGCGTGGGCCAGGCCGTCAAGGCAGGAGATACACTTTGCATTATTGAAGCGATGAAAATGTTTAATGAAATTGAAGCAGATCGGGCCGGTACCATCACGGCTGTTCTTGTTACCAATGGCGAGCCAGTTGAATATGACCAGCCTCTGTTTACGATCGAATAAGGGGCAAATTTATGTTGAGTAAAATAGTAATTGCCAACCGGGGCGAAATCGCACTGCGTATTTTACGTGCCTGCAAAGAGCTAGGCATACAAACCGTGGCGGTACATTCTGACGTTGATAAAGATTTATTGCACGTGCGCCTTGCTGATGAAACCGTTTGTATTGGTCCTGCTAATTCACAAAAAAGTTATTTAAATATTCCAGCCATTATATCAGCTGCTGAAATTACTGATGCAGTGGCCATCCACCCAGGTTATGGCTTTCTTGCCGAAAATGCTGATTTTGCTGACATCGTTGAGCAAAGCGGTTTCCGTTTCATTGGCCCTCGCGGCGACACCATTCGTTTAATGGGCGATAAAGTCTCGGCTATTGCCGCGATGAAAAAGGCGGGTGTCCCTTGTGTTCCTGGATCAGATGGCCCGTTATCTGATGATGATTTTCTTAATTTATCGCTAGGTCGAAAAATTGGCTACCCTGTGATTATCAAAGCGGCCGGAGGCGGTGGAGGGCGCGGCATGCGCGTGGTGCACAGTGAAGCAAACCTGCTTAATGCAATCGCCCTAACCCGCAGCGAAGCAAAAGCGGCATTTAACAATCCCGTTGTTTACATGGAAAAATTTCTGGAAAATCCCCGCCATATTGAGTTCCAGGTCTTAGGTGATGGTAAAGGCAATGCCGTGCATTTAGGTGAACGTGATTGCTCCATGCAACGTCGTCATCAAAAAGTTATTGAGGAAGCACCAGCACCGGGTATTAGTCCTAAATTGCGTCAAAAAATAGGTGAGCGGGTAGTTAATGCCTGTCGTGAACTGCATTATCGTGGTGCAGGTACTTTTGAGTTTCTCTATCAGGATGGTGATTTTTATTTCATTGAAATGAACACACGTATCCAGGTAGAACACCCCGTGACCGAAATGATCACCGGCATTGATTTAATTAAAGAACAAATCAAAATAGCCAGTGATATGCCTTTTACGCTGACACAAAGTGACATTAAATTACATGGTCATGCAGTAGAGTGCCGTATCAACGCAGAAGATCCAAAAACGTTCATGCCCTCACCAGGCACGATTCGACTCTTGCACCAACCAGGTGGGCCTGGTATTCGGTTTGATTCGCATATCTACAGTAGCTACACAGTCCCACCTAATTATGACTCGATGATAGGTAAACTAATAAGCTACGGAACTACTCGCGAGGAAGCGTTCGCCAGAATGCGTAACGCCCTGGATGAAATCATTATTGAAGGAATTAAAACCAATATTGAATTGCATCGGCGTATCTTGCATGACAAGGCCTTCATTGAAGGCGGTACCAATATCCATTATCTAGAAAAAATGCTGAAGGAGTGACTTGGTGCTGCAGTTAAAAATCGAACAATGTCACCGTGACGAAGCCGAGCCGCTCTGCGACATACTGGAAGAATCCGGCGCTTTATCCATCACCATGACAGACCAACATGATGACCCAATATTGGAGCCAGAACTAGGTACATCACCTTTATGGCCACAGGTTATTATTCATGCCCTCTACGAGGGGGAAGAGGAAGCAGCGCGAGCCATGCAAGCCCTGTTCAATCTACACAGCCATTTAAGTTATGCGCTTGAGCCGTTACCAGAAAAAGACTGGCAACGTGTCTGCATGGATGATTTCAAACCGTTACGCTTTGGCAAGCGCTTGTGGATTTGCCCTTCCTGGCTAACCCCGCCGGATCCTGATGCGGTCAATTTGATTCTCGATCCGGGGCTCGCTTTTGGTACTGGCACACACCCAACCACCTCGCTGTGCCTTACCTGGCTTGAACAAGCCAAATTAGAACAACAACAGGTCATCGACTACGGCTGTGGTTCAGGAATTTTAGCCCTCGCGGCCTTAAAACTTGGCGCCAAACATGTTCATGGAGTGGATATTGATACACAGGCACTGTTGGCAACACAAAACAATGCGACAGAAAATCATATTACTGCCACACAACTCACAGTAGGCCTTCCTGATACGGCGCAAAATCCTGTCGATCTGGTAATTGCCAATATCCTACTATCCCCCTTGTTAACCCTGAAAAGTCGTTTTCGTCAATTGCTTAATGACAGCGGAACCCTGGTTGTTTCAGGTCTATTGGCAGAACAAGCCGAGTCATTGATTGATAGGTACCAAGGTGTTTTTATGCACGAGACAACCATGATAGAAGATGGATGGGCTTTATTGGTGTTCAAATGCAGTTGAATGTTGGGCTTCGCCGTAGCTCCGCCCAACTGAGAGATATAATTAATCAAGTAGCCCTAATGATTTCACAGCGTCACGTTCACTACGCAACTCATTCAGGGTTTCATTGAATTTTGCTTGGCTGTAGTCATTAAATGGCAAATCTTCCACCACATGAACAACACCGTGTTCAAGCCCAACCCGACGTGCCAGGCCATGTTTTCGATGACAAGGAAAAGAAAAAATCAGCCCCTCATCAACGCCATATTCACCTTGTGAACTGCGACACATTGAAAAAGACTCACCGTCCGGGGTGTCATTGGTCAAATTGTTAACCCCCTTGATAATGGCGTTGGCAGCCGATGCTGCGGAAGACGCACCCCGCGCATTAATAATTGCAGCACCTCGTTGTTGTACCGTGGGTACAAATATATCCTTAAACCATTGCTCATCTTCAATAACCGTTGTGGCTGGTATGCCGTTAATCTTGGCGTTATAAAAATCAGGAAATTGTGTTGCAGAATGGTTACCCCAGATTGTCATCTGACTAACAGCTGTGATATCCACACCGGCTTTCTTAGCCAACTGGGTTCGCGCACGCAATTCATCCAACGTGGTCATGGCATAAAAACGGCTATCTGGTACATCAATGGCATGATGCTTGGCAATCAGGCAATTGGTATTGCAAGGATTACCCACTACAAACACATGTACATCATCACTGGCATAGTTATTAATCGCTTTACCTTGTGCTATAAAAATCCCGCCGTTCTTCTGTAACAAATCAGAACGTTCCATGCCTTGCTTGCGGGGAACTGAACCAACCAACAAAGCCCAATTGACACCATCCATGCCTACTTTCATGTCAGCAGTACAAACGATGCGTTTCAATAATGGAAAAGCACAATCCTCTAATTCCATGGCCACGCCTTCCAAAGCCGGCAATGCTGCTTCCAATTCAATTAAATTCAACTCTACATCAGTGTGTTCACCAAACATCTGCCCTGACGCTATGCGAAATAACAAGGCATAACCAATCTGACCTGCGGCACCAGTAACGGCAACTCTTACTTTATTATTCATGTTGTATCCTCATTTTTTTTGCAAGTTATGATACTATTGCCTACCCCAACAAGCCAGCCTGTTTTATAAATTCATGTTGCCATTATCCTTATATATCCATATTCCCTGGTGCATCCGTAAATGTCCTTATTGTGATTTTAATTCGCATAAGAGCCCTGAACGCTTGCCGGAAGCTGATTATGTAGCGACCTTAATCACTGATCTGGAACATGATTTAAACCAATTCCCAGGTAGAAAAC
>Ga0209024_1001577_pt1 | contig 17603 bp, 14 predicted proteins | sample AutmiccommunBRH5_FD_187380 | JGI IMG/M metagenome (GOLD analysis project Ga0209024, IMG submission 187380) | Deep subsurface microbial communities from Mt. Terri, Switzerland - Autotrophic microbial communities BRH/5 (SPAdes) (version 2) | ecosystem: Environmental > Aquatic > Deep subsurface >...
GAGCCCCGCCTTGTCGAAGGCCTCCTTGAACTCCTGCTGGTAGACCTCCTCGAAGATGTCCTTGAAGCGGCCGTCGTAGGCCTTCAGGATCGTGTTCTTCGTGGAGAGGTAGAGCGGGTACTGGCGGCCGACGGCGTAGTTGAAGCAGGCGCGGGCGAAGCCGTAGATCGACTCGTCCGTGTTGTACATGCCCATGGCGATGCCGGGACCGTCGAAGTTCTGGACCTCGAAGTCCATGGTCTCGCCGCCGCCCTCGGGCGTGAACTTCATCGTGAGCTTGCCGGGGCCGGGGACCAGGAAGTCCGTCGCGCGGTACTGGTCGCCGTGGGCGTGACGTCCGATGACGATCGGCTCGGTCCAGTTCGGGATGATCCGCGGGATGTTGGTGCAGATGATGGGCTCACGGAAGACGGTGCCGCCCAGGATGTTGCGGATCGTGCCGTTTGGCGACCGCCACATCTTCTTGAGGCCGAACTCCTCGACGCGTGCTTCGTCCGGGGTGATGGTGGCGCACTTCACGCCCACGCCGTGGCGCTTGATGGCCTCGGCGGCGTCGACGGTCACCTGGTCGTCAGTGGCGTCGCGGTGCTCCATGCCGAGGTCGTAGTACTCGAGCTTCACGTCCAGGTACGGCAGGATCAGGCGTTCCTTGATGAACCCCCAGATGATGCGCGTCATCTCGTCGCCGTCGAGCTCGACTACGGGGTTCTTCACCGGGATCTTCGCCATGAATGCTCCTCACACCGATCCGAGGCTCGCGCTCGTTCTGATCGAGGCGGCACTCAGCACTGGCCCTTTAGTTGACGCCCGGGGGCGCTGTGGTCGGGTCCCTCATCCCGCGACGCCGGCAGGCCTTCAGGCTCGCGCGGCTCGTTGGGCCCGGGCGTAGGGGGTGCTCCCGACAAGCGAGGCGGAGTATAGCCCGTCCTCACGCCTGTCGCTGACGCCTACGGACACCCCGTGTCGAGGGCGGGCCCGGCCAGCCGCCCGAGGGCCTCGAGCGACGCGATCTGCTGCGGCGAGAGCGCGCGGGGTTCGGGCGACGCGACGACGAACGAGGCCACGCGTTGTGCGCCTTCCCAGATCGGTACGAGGGCGAACGAGCGGATGGGGTCGTCGTACTCGACGACGACGCGGTCGCCGACGATGTCCGTGGGCTGCAGGTCGGGGACGTAGCAGGTGGCGTTGCGATCCCATCGGGCGACCGCGTCGTCGCTCATTCCGACCGTCTCGACCACGGGGTGGTTTCCGTATCGGGTGATGGGCTGGGGATAGAGCGTGCGATCGCGTCGCAGCATCAGGGAGACTGAGGCCGGCGCGGGCACCAGTGCGCGAATCGGCTCCTTCAGGCGATGTGCGAGGTCACGTGGGTCCAGCCTGCGCCCGGAGACAGCGAGGGCGAACGAGAGCAGGTCGTCAGCGCCGGTGAGGAGGTCGTCGGCGGCCTCGGTCGGCGGTCGGAAGACGGAGCGTCTGAGGATGGAGCTCACGGCGAGGACTTCCCAACCGGAGGGCGTCGGCCTGACGGGCATGAACGACGCTAGCAGCCAGACCTCCTCGCCGTTCGTCGCTCGCACGCCGAGTACACGCTGACGCTGGGGGATTCCCGTACGGCGCGCGACCTGGGCCGGGTGCTCGGTGCGCGTCAGCTCATGGCCGTGCTCATCGAAGAAGCGCTGCCCGTCGACAAAGGCTCGCCCGAGGGCCACCCGCTCGCCACCGACGTGGCCGAGGGCGCTGGCGAATGTGGATGACGGTGATGCGAAGTCGCCGGCGCCGTCACGCAACGTGACCACGAGGCCCGCGTCGAGGATGGCCTCGACGTAGGGGCGAAGGGGGTTGTCAGATCCGGCCTGGTCGAGCAACTCGGATAGAGACGACATGGACGCTCCCTGAATCAATCTTCAGGGAGACGGCCACGGCCACCTATCAGGAAGAACCCGCCCCCGACGGCCAGATTCGCGACAGGTTCGCGGCTAGAGCGGGATGTTTCCGTGCTTCTTCGGCGGCACTGAAACCGACTTGGTGCGGAGCATCTCGAGGGCGTGAGCGATCTTCACGCGCGTGTCGCGCGGGTCGATCACGTCGTCGATGTAGCCCTTCGCCGCCGCGATGTACGGGTGCTCCAGGCGGGCACGGTAGTCATCGATCAGGCGCTTGCGCTCGGCCTCGGGGTCGTCGGCGGCCTGAATCTCGCGGCGGCTGATGATGTTCACGGCCTGAGATCCGGCCATGACCGCGATAGCCGCGCTCGGCCAAGCGTAGTTCACGTCGGCGCCCAGGTGCTTGGCCCCCATCGCGTCGTACGCGCCGCCGAAAGCCTTGCGAAGGATCACGGTGACCTTCGGGACGGTGGCGGCGGCGTACGCGTACACCAGCTTCGCCCCATGGGCGATGATGCCGCCGTACTCCTGCGACACGCCCGGCAGGAAGCCCGGCACGTCCACCAGCGTCACGATCGGGATGTTGAACGCGTCGCAGAAGCGCACGAAGCGCGCCGCCTTCCTCGACGAGTCGATGTCGAGGACGCCTGCGAGGTAGAGCGGCTGATTGGCGACGACGCCGACGGGATGCCCGCCGATGCGGCCGTAGCCGCAGACGATGTTCGGCGCGAAGTACTCGTGGACCTCCATGAACTCGCCGTTGTCGACGACACGCTCGATGACGTCGCGGACGTCGTACTGCATGTCGGACTCGCCCGGGACGATGTTCACGATGTCGTCCAGGCGACGGTCAACGGGATCCCCGGTCTCTTCGAATGGCGGGTCGTCCATGTTGTTGGACGGGAGGTAGGAGATGAGGCGCTTCACCTCTTCGAGGCAGTCCAGCTCGTTCGGTGAGGAGAAGTGCGCCACGCCCGACTTCGAGACGTGCGAGGCCGCGCCGCCGAGCTCCTCGACGGTGGTGACCTCGCCCGTGACGGACGCGATCACGTCGGGGCCGGTGAGGAACATCTGGGAGGTCTGCTCGACCATGAAGATGAAGTCGGTGAGGGCCGGGGAGTAGACGGCACCGCCGGCGCACGGCCCCATGATCACGCTGATCTGGGGAATGACGCCGGAGGCCTGGACGTTCTTGAAGAAGATCTCGCCGTAGCCCGCCAGGGCCTCGACGCCTTCCTGGATGCGCGCGCCACCGGAGTCGTTCAGCCCGACGACCGGCACGCCGGTCTTCATGGCGACGTCCATCAACTTCGCGATCTTGATGCCGACGACCTCGCCCAGGGAGCCGCCGAAGACGGTGAAGTCCTGCGCGTAGACGCAGACGGTGCGCCCCGCGAGCTTGCCCCAGCCGGTCACCACGGCGTCGCCGTAGTACTGGATGCCGTCGTCCTCGTAGTCATGGGCGAGGGCATCGATCTCCTCGAAGGAGCCGGGATCGAGGAGCGCGTCGATGCGCTCACGTGCAGTGAGCTTTCCACGCTCGTGTTGAGCCTCGATGCGCTCTTCGCCACCGCCCAGCCGGGCTCGTGCCTTCAGCGCCTGCAGCTTCTCGAGGCTCTCCTCGATCGTCATGGACAACTCCTCCGTGCAGTCAGCGCGTCCCGCGACGTGAGCGCCGGTGGCGCACCGTCGCGAACGAGGCCCACACTCAGGCCGGGCTGAGACGCGTCTTAAGGCCGTGCGACAGTATCAAGGCTAGCGAGGATCGAGGCTAGCCGCCCGGCATCCCAGATGTGCGCTCGATGTCGCTTCCGCCGGGACGCGCCCTTACTCGGGGCTCGGGAGGTTGATGACCTGGCCGATTTGCAGGTCGGTAATCTCGTCCTCGGTCATGCCGTTCGCAGCCGCGAGGGCCTCGACGGTCGTGTCGAACTCGAGCGCGATTCCGAAGGCCGTGTCGCCCTCGACCACCGTGTACGTGGTGCCGTCGCCCGCCGGCGTCGTGGGTGACGCTGGCGAGGTGGGAGAGGCCGTGTCGTCGTCCTCGTCGTCTGGTCCGTCCGCCGGGGGGGCATCACCGCGTGGGATGAGCAGCGTCTGGCCGATGTTGATGTTGTCGTCCGTGAGATCGTTCGCCTCGCGGATCAGCTCCGCGTCCACGCCGAACCGCTCCGAGATGCCACTGATCGTGTCTCCGGCCTCCACGACGTACTCGACGGCCTCCTCAGAGCCCGAGCCTCCACCGCCCGGGACGCCGGTGCTCGTTACCAGGATGGGGTCGGGAACAGTGGCCATAGGGGTGGCCGTGGGGGCTGGCGTGCTCTGAACCACTGCGGTCGGGGCGGGAGTGGCGTCGCCATCGTCCCCGCCGTTGCAGGCCCCGAGGAGCCCGATGCTCGTGAGAGCGGTCAGTGCGAGGAATGTGCGCAGGCGCATATGCGTTTCCACGTTTACATCGTACGCGAGTCGCTCGTCCCGAAACAAGCGATCCTCGGCCCGCTCTCCGCGAGATCTCAGCGCGCGAGCGCGTCCGAGTGCTCGGCTACGAGCGCGTCGAGGGCGGCATCTACCGCCGAGACGAACATCGCGACTGCGTCCGGCTGGATCCGGTCGATTGTGTCCTCGGCCGTGTGAATCGCCTCGTCGTCCCCGGAGTTGAATGTGACCGCCGGGACGCCCACGGATTCGAAGGAGACGTGGTCCGAGGAGGCGCCGGGCGGGAAGCGGCCGGCGCGCAATGCCGACTCGACCCCGGCTGCCTGAATGCCCTCGAGCGCGGCGTCGGCCAGGTCGCGGTCACCGACGATCACGGGCCCATCGGAGCGGCCGGCCATGTCGACGTTCAGCATGAACCGGCCGGTGCCGGCGAGGTGCTCAGCGACATAACTCTGCGAACCGAACAGTCCGAGTTCCTCGGCGCCGAAGAGCACCACGCACAGGCCGGGGACGGGGTTCACACGCGCCACCTCGAGCACCACGGCGGTGCCGCTCGCGTTGTCGTTCGCGCCAGGGCTCACTGTCACGGTGTCGTAGTGGCCGCCGAGGTACGCGCGGCAGGCGCCGTCGTCGATGCTGGCGACGACGTTCTGTGAGGTGATCGACTCCAGTCCGGCGTCTGCGGTCACCATCAGGCGCTCACCAATCGCCGCCTCGAGCGCCTCGGCGTTCTCGCCGGACACACCGACGACCGGGATTGAACTGGTGACACCGTCGCCGAGCGAGCCAAGGAAGAGGCCCGGTTCGTCGTTCACGACGACGACGGCGATCGCGCCGGCAGCCTCAGCGGCGAGCGCCTTGTCCCCGAACGTGACGATGCCGCGGTCGAAGATGACGACGTTGCCGGCGAGGACGGCGCCCGCTAGATCCTCCGGCCGGCCCAGGCCTCCATGCACGGCGGTACCTGAAGCCTCGGTCATCGCGGAGCCCTGCATGGCCAGCGCGCGGAGCGCGTCGCCGTCCGGCAGCGTGACCAACGAGTCATCTCGTTCCGCCTCGAAGGTGAACTCCTCGATAGTCGCGTCGTAGCCCGCCTCAGTCAGTTGGGATGCGATGTAGTCGGCCGCCTCGCGTTCGGCCTCGGACCCCGCCGGGCGCGGGCCGACCGTCCCCGTGAGGTGCTCGATGTGCTGCATGGCTCGTGCGGCGTCAGGTGCGGCGATGGAGGAGGGCGCACTGCCGGATCCGCCACCCGTCGCTGCGCCGCCGGTCGAGGAGCTGGACTCGGTCGCTTCTGACGTCGCGACGGTCGTCCCGTCGCCATCCGCGCCGTCCTCGACGGTCGTGTCGTCCGAGCACGAAACGACCGTCGCGAGGATCGCGACGGTGACGATGAGGCCGAGTGTGTGCGGCACGCGCTTCGGCGTGGGGGGCAACGGCGACTCCAACTCCGTGGTGGGAGTGTGAGCGATCTGGGTGATCAGGGGACTAGCGACGACGCGCGCGCGAGGACCACCACTGGCGGAGACGACTCGAGAGCGATGCACCCGACTGGTACTGGATCGTCCGCCCGCGCCAGCGCTGCTCGCCTCCGCGGGCTCCACCGCGGGAGCGTGGGCCGAACATCATCACCGCGAAGGTGCTGACGAACAGGATGACACCAGCGAGGAGCAGCCAGGAGGAGACGGGAGGGGGCAGGCCGCGGCCGCGGAAGAAGAAGGCGAACAGGATGATGAGGAAGGAGGCCAGCATGAGCTGGGAGACGGACACGACGCTGAGGCGGCGTGCGATCCCACGCTGCATGTCCGCGAGGCGTGCCGTGAACCGATTCGGCGTGCGTCGGCGCGATCGCTTCGCACGTGCTTCGGCGTCCGGAAACTTCTCGATCTTGCCGAGGATCTCTTCGATCTCGCGCTCGAGCCGGTCGTTGTTCGCCATGGTGTACGTCCGCAAGTGGTGGTCGGGGTTGTGCCCGATGGGTCGAGTATAGCCACTCGGAGGCCCCGCGCCTTGCAGGACTATGGCGATCCTTCGGGAGATTTGCCCCAGCCGCCGCCCCCCGGCGTCTCTACGCGCACGCGATCTCCGGGGCCCACGCTCACCTGAGCGCGCGCTCCGAGGTCCTCGACGCTTCCGTCCTGTCGGATCACCGTGTTTCGACCGCTGGCCCCGGGGTTCCCTCCTGCGAGCCCCCACGGACGCACTTCGCGCCGCTCTGTGACCACTGTGACCGTCGCGTGGTCATCGAAGCGGTACTCCCGCACCAGGCCGTCTCCGCCGGCGTGCAGGCCCGCTCCGCCCGTCCCCGGCAGCAGTTCGTACCGCTCGACCGTGAACGGGTACGCGAGCGGGAGCGCCTCCACGGGCGTGTTCATCGTGTTTGTCATGTGAGTGTGCACGCCAGACCGTCCGGCGCGGGTGGGGCCGCCTCCCGCACCGCCGGCGATCGTCTCGTAGTAGGCGTACGGGCGGCCTCGACGCGTGTCGTAGCCCCCGATCGTGATGTTGTTCATCGTGCCCTGCGAGGCGGCCGGGATGCGTTCCGGCAGCGCGAGCGCGAGCGCACCGAGGGCGACATCAACGATCCGCTGGCTCGTCTCGACGTTGCCGGCGGAGACCGCCCTTGGCGGGCCGGCGGCGACGAGTGATCGATCCGGGAGTGTGAACCCGATCGGTCGATAGCAGCCCTCGTTGGCGGGTGCGTCGCGGCCGGCGAGGCACCGGATCGCGTAGTAGCAGGCCGAGTGCGTCACGGCCGCGACGGCGTTGAGCGAGGCGAGCTCCGTCTCCGGAGCCGTATCGGTGAAGTCGAAGTGCGCGCTCTCGCCCTCAACGGTGAGGGCGAGGTGGATCGGCAGGCCGCCGGCGATCTCGAGCGTGTCCTCGAACTCGTACGTACCGTCCGGGATCTCGGCGATGACGGAGCGGATCACGCGCTCGCCGTGATCGAGGAGGGCGCGGAACCGCTCCTGCAGGCCCTCCACGCCGAAGCGGTCCACGAGGGCCTCGACGCGACGAGCGCCGAGGGCGGTTGCGGCGAGTTGCGCGCGGAGGTCGCCGCGGCGTTCTTCGGGCGCGCGCGAGTTGCGGACGATGAGGGCGATCGCGCTGTCGTTCGGTCGGCCCCCCTCGACCAGGCGAATCGGCGGCACGATCAAGCCCTCCTGCAGCAGCTCGGTCGCGACGGGCATCGAGCCAGGCGCCATGCCGCCCACGTCGGCGTGGTGCGCCCTCGTCGCGACGAACGCGATCGGCGTCCCTCCCCCCGCGAACACGGGTGCGATCGTCGTGAGGTCGGGGAGGTGGGTGCCGCCGAGGAACGGGTCGTTCAGCGCGAGCACGTCGCCGGGCGCGAACGGCGCGAGGTCGAACACCTGCCGCACCGCCGCCGGCATCGCGCCGAGGTGCACCGGGATATGGGCGGCCTGCGCGACCATGACGCCCTCGGCGTCGAACACGCCGCAGGAGTGGTCCCGTCGCTCCTTGATGTTGGGCGAGTACGCGGTCCGCCCGAGGGCTTCGCCCATCTCCTCGGCCACCGACGTGAGCGCGGCGTCCGCAATCGAGATGTCGGAGGCCGAGAGCGTCACGAGGCACGCTCCAGCACGAGGTTGCCGTGCGCGTCGGATCGGGCCGTCCAGCCAGGCTCCACGAGCGTCGTCGAGTCCACCTGCACGACGATCGCCGGCCCCTCGATGGTGTCGCCCGGGGCGAAGTCGTCGCGTTCGTAGATCGGCGTGTCGTACGCGCGCCCCTCGACCACGACCGAGGCGCGCGCGACGACGGTCGCGCCTCGTCCGGGAACGGGTGCTGGAATCGGTGTCTCCGAGGGCACTCGAGCGATCGCGCGGACGTTCACAGCCTCGATGGCGGCGGTCGGGTCGGCGTGGGCGAAGCGCTGCTCGTGCGCCGAGTGGAAGGCTGCTGCGGCGTCGAGGGGAGTGGACGGGTCGGGTACCTCGATCGTCAGTTCGTAGGACTGACCCGCGTACCGGAGGTCGAGGGCGTACCGAACTTCCGCTTCCGGATGGTCGAGGACCGCAAGCGCTTCCTCGCCTACCTCGCACAGCGCCGTGGTGAGCGCGCCGCGATGCGTCTCGTCGAGCCGCACCAGGACCGAGCGTGTGCGGGTCGCAGTGAGGTCGCTCTGCACCGCGCCGAGCGCAGACAGCACGCCCGGGAGGGATGGGACGAGGATGCGCGGGATCTCGAGCGCATCGGCCAGCGCACAGGCGTGGAGTGGCCCAGCGCCCCCGAACGGGATGAGCGTGAACTCGCGGGGGTCGTGGCCCCGCTGGACCGAGACGACTCGGAGGGCACGCTCCATGTTCGCCGTCGCTACGCGCAGCACCGCCGCAGCGGCTTCGCGCTCGTCGCCGAGGAGGTTTCGGAGCCTCCTCGCCGCCCTCGTCGCGCGGTCGAGGTCGAGCGTCATCGAGCCTGCGAGTTGCCCATGCGCACCCAGGCGCCCGAGGACGGCCTGGGCGTCAGTGACGGTGAAGTCCTCGCCGCGGCCGTAGCAGGCCGGCCCTGGGTCGGCGCCCGCGGACTCGGGGCCGACGCGGAGCGCGCCGCCGGTATCGATCCGGGCGATCGAGCCGCCTCCCGCACCGACGGTGTGCACGTCGACGACGGGCGTCCTCGCCGGGAAGTCGCCCACGACCACGTCTGGCCGCGTCGGGATCTCGCGGTCACAGAGCGCGACATCGGTGGAAGTGCCGCCCATGTCGAAGGTGATGATGCGGTCGAAGCCGGCGGCGCGCGCCACCTCGAATGCTCCGTGGACACCGGCGGCGGGACCGGACAGCAGCGTCGAGACCGGGAAGCGCGAGGCGCGCTCCACGCTGGCCGCGCCGCCATCGCTCTGGACGACGTGCAGTGTCTTCACGCCTCGCTCCGCGACGCCTTCGCCGAGACGGTCGAGGTACCTCGACATCACCGGGCCGACGTAGGAGTTGAGCGCCGTCGTCGCGGTGCGCTCCACCTCGCGGTACTCGGGCGAGACCTCCGAGGAGAGGGACAGGAACAGTGGCGTTCCGGCCTCGCGGAAGGTGCGTTCGAACGACGGGTCGAGGTAGGCGTAGAGCAGGGAGACGGCGACGGCCTCCGCCCCTGCGGCTTCCGCGCGCACGAGGAGGTCGCGGGCCTGCTCGACGGTCCAGCCTGCCTCGATCCTCCCGTCCGGCCTCAGGCGCCCCGCGCACTCGAGGAGCAGGTCCGGGTCGACGAGTGGATCCGGGGTCTCGGGCTCGAGGTCGTAGATGTGCGGTCGCGTCTGGCGTCCGATGGTGAGCAGGTCGCGGAAGCCCCCGGTTGTGACGAGTGCGGTCCGTGCACCGCGACGCTGGAGGACCGCATTCGTGGCAACGGTGGTGCCGTGGACGATGAGGTCCGGCATCACGCCGAGGTGGTCGAGGCCCTCAAGGACCGCTCGACCGGAATCGTCCGGAGTGGAGGGACGCTTGTGGACGCGGATCGCGCCGCCCTCCCATAGGAGGAAGTCGGTGAATGTCCCGCCAACATCGACCCCGAGAAGCGTGCTCACCGTCGAATCCTAGCAAGGGCTCGTGACGCCCTCGTCACAGGCGTGGTCGCTCATACGTGCGGCCGGGGCGGTTCGTGCTCCTCGCGCGGGGCACACTGCTTCGACACAGGGTTGATACGGGAGGCTGGGGGGTATTGCGCGGCATTCACCACGAGGGCGGCAGTATCAATGGCAACGAATGACCCGCGCGAAAGGAGCCGGATCATCATGGCCCGAGCAGCGAGCGAAATCGTCGTCGAGGCGCCTCTGCGCCAGGTGTACAACCAGTGGACGCAGTTCGAGGAGTTCCCCCAGTTCATGGGGAACGTCGAGGAAGTGCAGCAGAAGGACGACCGTCACCTGCACTGGAAGGCAAAGATCGGCGGCCAGGATGTCGAATGGGACGCCGAGATCGAAGAGCAGGTCCCGGACGACAAGATCGTCTGGAGGTCCGTCGGTGGGGCCATGAACTACGGCCTCGTGCGATTCAACCAGGTGGACGCGAACCAGACCCAGGTGCACCTGGAGATGTCCTACGAGCCGGAAGGGGCGCTCCAGAAGATCGGTGACGCCCTCGGCATGCTCGACCGCGAGGTGGACGAGGATCTGAAGAACTTCAAGACGTTCATCGAGGAGCGCGGCGCCGCCACCGGCGGCTGGCGCGGTGAGATCGAGAACCCGAATGCTCCCGGTGGTCACACCGAGGGGCGGGGTTCACCGGACGTCTAGTCCGGCTTCGGGACTGCTAGCTCCCCTCACGCGGCCCCAGACGCGTTGATCGTGATGGATGCCGTGGGTAACGTGAAACACTCGTTCCCGCGGCATCCATCGTTATGGGTGTCGACTCCTACACCCAAGGACGCATCCAATGCCTGACGCTTACCAGGTTCAGCCCCGCACCGTCGTGGGCAAGGCCGTTGCCAAGCTCCGCCGCGAGGGCACCCTCCCCGCCTCGATCTACGGTCGAGGCTTGGAGTCCGTCGCCGTGCAGTTGCCGTACGTGCAGGCACGCGACCTCATGAACTCCCACGGCTACAACTCGCTCATCAACGTGCAGGTCGAGGGCGAATCCGCCCCTCGCCCGGTCGTGGTGAAGCAGGTCGATCAGAACCCGGTCACCCGCGAACTGTGGCACGTTGACTTCTACCAGGTGGACCTGACCCGGAAGATCTCCGGACCGGTGACCGTGCATTTCATCGGCGAGTCGCCGGCCGTGCGCGACCTGAACGGCATCTTCGTGATGCACGCCGACACCGTCGAGGTGGAAGCGCTACCGGCGGACATGCCAGAGTCGCTGGAGATCTCGCTCGACTCGCTGACGGACTACGACACCTACCTCTACGCCAAGGACATCCAGACCGGCCCCGGCGTTGAGGTCATGTCCGACCCGGAGTACCTCCTCGCCTCGGTGACGCGCCCGCGCATCACCGCCGAGGCCGCCGAGGAAGCCCTCGCCGAGGGCGAGCAGGCCGAGGAAGGTGCTGAGGCTGCCGAGGGCGCCGAGGAAGGCGAAGCCGGCGAAACCTCCGAAGAGGCTGCTGCCGAGTAGCGACCAAGCAGCTACTCGGTCGGTTCCTGTGAACCCACGGACGCCGTCCCACTCAACTCGAGCGGGGCGGCGTTCTGCTTCATGACGTCCGTCCGAAGCTGACCGCACGCTGCCGCGATCTCCTGGCCACGCTCGATGCGCACGGTGGCGTTGACGCCGGCGACCTGCAGTTCGCGCTGGAAGGCGCGCACCCGTTCGCGGCTCGGGGGGCGGAGGCCTGCGCCAGCGGTGGGGTTGTAGGGGATCAGGTTGACGTGCGCCTGGATGCCGCGGATGCGGGCCGCGAGGGCGCGCGCCTGCTCGGGCGAGTCGTTCACGTGGTCCAGGAGTGCGTACGCGAAGGTCACGCGCCGCCCGCGCTTCCGGATGTAGTCGCGTCCGGCCTCGACAAGTTCGTCGATGGTGACGCCGCCCGCCGTGCGGATGAGCTCGCGGCGGAGCGCGTCATCCGGGGCGTGGAGGGAGATCGTGAGGCCGATCTGCAGCCCCTCATCGCCGAGGCGGTCGATTGCCCGCACGAGTCCGACTGTGGAGACCGTGATACCTCGCTGGCGCATGTCGAGGCCCTCGGGCCGCACCATCCACCGGATCGCGGCGACGGTGGCGTCGTAGTTCGCGAGCGGCTCGCCCATGCCCATGAACACGACGTTGGTGACACGGCGCTCACGGGTGAACGGCAACAACTGCGCGAGGATCTCGGCGGGCGTCAGGTTGCGCGTGAAGCCCTGCTGGCCGGTGGCGCAAAAGCTGCAGCCCATGGCGCAGCCGACCTGCGTGGAGATGCAGACGGTCGTACGGTCGGGGAGGGCGCCTGCCTCGGGGTCTTCGTCGCCGGACTCGTAGTCCATGCGCACAGCCTCGACGGCGTCGCCGTTGCCGAGGTCGAGCAGCACCTTCGTCGTCGCGCCGTCATCGGCAGTGCGCGCGGCGATGACCGGCAGCGTGGCGAGGTCGAACTCGGCCGCGAGGCGTTCGCGGAGCGGCGCGGGGAGGTTCGTCATCTCCTCGAAGGAGGTCACGCCGTGCTTCAGCGCCCACTGCGCGATCTGCTTCGCACGGAAGGCCGGCTCACCCCAGGAGACGAGTTCCGCCTCCAGGTCTTCGAGCGACAGGTCGAGCAGGTGTCGGGTCATTGGATCCAGCGTACGACGCCAGAGCGCCGAGGGCGCTAGCCGAGCTGGCTGCCGAGTAGTTCACGGTCGCCGTTCAGGTACGCCTCGATCGGCGTGGGGCGCTTGCCGGGGCGCTGTACCTCGAGGAGCGCGAGCCCACCCTCGCCACAGGCGACGACGACGCGCGCGGTGCGCTCCGGGAGCAGTGGCGTGAGTTCGCTGCCGTCGCCGGCGAGGACGGTGCCCGGAGCCGCGTCCGAGGCGAGTGACGCCCGTGAGACGGGCCATGCGGTGTGGATCAGAAACGGTTCGCCTCGGTACGTCGTCGTGGCGAGGGGCCACGGGTAGAAGGCGCGCACCCGACGCCAGATCGCCTCGGCGGGCTCGTTCCAGTCAATCGTCCCGTCTGCCCTCGAGAGTTTGGGGGCAAACGTGGCCTCCGAGGCGTCCTGCGGCCGCTCCTCGATCTCGCCGGCCACCCACCGAGGGAGCACGTTCGCGAGCAGTTCCGCCCCGAGGGTGGCGATGCGGTCCGTGAGGGTTCCAGTCGTGTCGAGCGGGTCGATGTGGGTCGCGACGCTCGCGACGATGGGGCCGGCGTCGACCTCGCGGACGACGCGCATGATCGTCGCGCCCGTCTCCACATCGCCAGCGAGGATCGCGCTCGCGACGGGGGAGGCGCCACGGTGCCGCGGGAGGAGCGAGGCGTGGACGTTCAGTACCTGGTGGGGGAACGCGTCCAGCAAGTGGTTGGGCAGGATATGGCCCGAAGCCGCGACCACGCCGACGTCCGGCGAGAGCGCCTGGATCGCCTCGGTAGTGTCGCGTCTGATCTTGTCGGGCTGGAAGAACGTGGTGATGCCCGCTTCGACAGCCGCTTCCTTCACCGCGGTCATCTGGGGCGCCTTGCTGCGGCCACGCGGTCGGTCGGGCTGCGTCACCACCGCGACCACCTCAGCGTCGGCGAGGGCGAGGCACACGCGCAGGCTGGGGACGGCGTAGTCCGGGGAGCCGAAGAAGACGATGCGGGTGGTCATCAGTCGGCAGTCCTCCAGCGTTCGACATCGCGGAAGCGCTGCGACGGGTCGATGAGCAGCATCGGCTCGAACCCCACGAGCGCGGCAGGGCGAACGTAGGTCATCGTCGGGTAGGAGATCACGACGCTCGCGCCGAGTTCCTCGAAGCGGGCCTGGAACAGCGCGTAGAGTTCGCGCCGCTCCGCGATGTCGAGGGTGGTACGGGCCGCCTCGAGGAGTGCGTCCGCCTCCGGATCGCTGAAGCCTGCGACGTTGCCGATGCCGAGTTGCGAGGTGTGCCAGCCGGGGTAGGGGTCCGGGTCGGTGGGCGTCTCCCAGCCGAACAGCGCGAGGTCGTAGTTCCCCGTGCGGAGGTAGTCGCTGACGACGCGCTGCGCCGGAGCCGCCACGAGTTGCGCCGTGACGCCGACCTCCGCGAGCTGCGCCGCGAGCGCCTCGCCGAGGGCGAGACGAGCGGGCTCGCCGTTCGTGACGAGTTCCAACGTGAGCGCCTCGCCATCGCGCATCAGGCGTCCGTCAGCGCCCCGCTCCCAGAGGGCGGCTGCCCAGAGATCGTCGACCGCGGTCTCCGAGTCATCGCGCGGCTCGTGGAGCCACGAGACAGGCGGGATGACGCCGTCGCCGGGCTGCTGCGTCGTCCCGCTGGCCTCGACGAGGGCGCTCGTATCGATCGAGGCGGCGAGGGCAGCCCTCGTGCGGGAGTCGGCGAGGTGTCCGCGCTGGTTGTTGAAGTAGAGGACCGTGAGGTCGTCCGTCGGCAGCGTGTCCGCGACGAGGGACGTGCGATCTTCGGTCAGCGCGGCGACCACCCCTACCTCGATGGTCTCGGGCAGGAGTGCGGCGTCTACGGCGCCCGACTCCAGCCACTCGAGCTGTTCCGCCTCTGACTCCGCGAAGCGCAGTTCTATGCGGGCGATCGGCGGGGTGCCTCGGAAGTACGAGGTGTTGTGCCGGAGGAGCGCACGGTCGCCGTTGAGGGAGTCGAGCCGGTACGGGCCCGTGCCGATGGGGTTGCGGTCGAACGGGCGGGACTCGAACGCGTCGCCAGCCTCGATCTGTTCGGACAGGTGCTCGGGCAGCATGCCGAGCGTGGCCCGGACGAGGAAGTCGGCCGCCGGCTCCGGGAGGCGGATGAGCACCGTCGAGGCGTTATCGACAAACACCTGTACGCCCGCCCACTGCGCCTGCAGTGACGGCGCGCCGGTGAAGTCCTCGGCCTGCACGCGCGCGATCGTGTAGGCCACGTCCTCGGCGTCGAAGGCAGCACCGTCGTGCCAGGTCACGTTGGGCCTCAGGTGGAACGTGTAGGTGAGCTGGTCGTCCGTCACCTCCCAGCGCTCGGCGAGGTGTGGCTCGGGGGAGCCGTTCGCCCTCAGGCGCATCAGCCCACCGAAGATGAGCGCGGCGAGGTCTGCCTCGGCCTGGTTCGCGGGAGCGCCGAGGGGATCGATGCGCAGCGCGCGCCCGACGACCGCCTCGCGGTAGGTGGTGGCGTCAGAGCCCGCGGTCTGACCGGCGGCGAGCCAGCCGACGGCGATCGTCGCGAGCCCAAGCGCGAGCAGTGCGGTGAGGGCGCCACGAGGGTTGGGGCGGCGGAAGGCTGGCGGCATCGCGGGCCCGCGCAGCGGCTAGGAGGCCGCGACGCTCCAGGCGGAGATGCCGATGAAGATCACGACGACCAGGATGGTCAGCCGGTGCATCGACCGCTGCATGCCTCGGCGCGTGCGGAACGAGGCGTCCTGCCCGCCCAGCGCGGCACCGAAGCCGGTGCCCCGTACCTGCAGTAGCACGAGGGCGATCAGCAGGGTGGAAATCAGGATGGTGGCGATGGACAGGAAGTCGCGTAGTTCCATGGTCTGAGCAGGCTACGGCTCGCCCGAATCAGCGGCAACTGGCCGCACCCGCTGACGGGGTAAAGACGCGTTAATCCTTGAAAGCGACGCCGACCTGGATGCGGAGATCGCGCTCGTAGTAGGCGCGCATGAGGGCGGACGAGAGCTTGTCCGCGTCGTGCCGGTAGCGCTTCTCCTGGTCCACGAGGTCGGCGAGGACGAGGCGCGCCGTGCCGTAGTTGCCGTCGCCGGGGGCGACCACCGGCTGCGACTGCCATTCCTCGGGCAGTGGCGCCGAAGGCAGGTTGCTGTTCGACAGGACGGCGTGACAGACATCGTCACGGCCGAGGTGGCGTCGCAGGACGGCGAGGTGGTCCGCGGCGTCGTAGCCATCCGTCTCGCCGTGCTGGGTGGCGACGTTGGAGATGAAGACGGTGTAGCCGTTGGACTCCTGCATGGCGCGGTTGATCCCCTTCACCAGCAGGTTCGGGAGGATTGAGGTGTAGAGGCTCCCAGGTCCGATGATGATCAGGTCGGCGCTGCGGATCGCCGCGAGGACCAGCGGATTCGCCTCGACATCGCGGGGTTCGAGGTGGACCTCCTGCGGCGGGACGCCGCGCGAGGGGAGTGCGGATTCACCGCGGACTTCCGTACCGTCCGCGAAGCGTGCGACGAGCGCGACGTCCTCGAGGGTGGACGGCAGGATGCGGCCACGGACCGCGAGGACGCGCGAGGTCTCCTCGATCGCCGCCTCGACGCTGCCGGTCACCTCGGCCATCGCGGCGATGAACAGGTTGCCGAAAGAGTGCCCGGCGAGGCCGTCGCCCGCACGCTCGTCAAAGCGGTACTGGAACAGCTCCGTGACCAGGGGTTCAGCCTCGGCGAGGGAGGCGATGCAGTTGCGGATGTCGCCGGGGGGCAGGACGTGGAGGTTCTGCCGCAGCCGCCCGGACGAGCCGCCGTCGTCGGCCACGGTCACGATGGCGGTGAGGTTGTTCGTGTATTCCTTGAGGCCGCGGAGGAGGTTCGAGAGGCCGGTGCCGCCGCCGATGGCGACGATCTTTGGGCCGCGCGCCCTCGTGCGGTTGCGGTAGACCGCGTCGAAGACGTCAGTCGGCCCGCTGGAGGGCGGCATGACGGCGAGGGCGACCGACTGGTTGAGCTTCCACGCAGAGATGATCGTGAGCGTGGAGGCACCCGTGATGAAGATCAGTCCACGCGCCCAGCGCGGGATGAACTGGAGGGTGATGTAGTAGGCCTCATCGGGGAAGGTGAAGGTCGAGTACGCCTCGCGCAGCAGGTACGCAAAGCCGAGGGCCATGACGGCGATCGCGACAAGCAGCAGCAGTAGCCACCGCTTGATGTGGAGCCCGAAGTAGAGCCACTTAGTCAGATGGTCGCGACTCAAGCCAACCCTCGATGTCGCCCGCCCCGAGAAGAAGTAAAGGCGGTGCCGATCACGGGGTCAACACCGAGAGGTTAACGGGGAGTCCCGTCGCGCCTTCGCAACCGCTCACGCTCCGAGGTGTGACGGTCAGGCGTCGAGGTGCTTCCGGAGCAGTTCCGCGACCTGGTTGGCGTCCGCACGGCCCTTCGCTTCGCGCATGACCTGGCCCACGAGGAACCCGATCGCGCTCTGCTTCCCGGCCTGGTAGTCGTCCACAGCCTTCGGGTTCGCCTCGATCGCCGCGGTCACGAGGGCTTCGATCGCACCCTCGTCGCTGACTGCCCCGAGGCCCTGCGCCTCGACGATCGCCTTCGGCATCTGGCCGGTCTCGAAGACGGCTGCCATGACGTCCTTCGCCGTCGTGCCGGTGATGACCCTGGACTCGGCGAGGGTGACGAGCTCGGCGATGTGCGCGGGCGTGACCTGCGTGTCGCTGAGTTCGGCCTCCTGGCCGCGCTCGTTCAGGTGGCGAGCGACCTCACCGATGAACATGAGGGCAACCGGGCGCGCGAGGTCAGCGCCAGCGATACGGACGGCCTCCTCGAAGGCGTCGGAACGCTCCCGGGAGTCGGTAAGCGTGCGAGCTTCGTCGGGAGAGAGGCCGTACTCGGACTCGAAGCGGGCGCGTCGGGCATCCGGAAGCTCGGGCATGCGCCCCCGGATCTCGTCGAGCACGGACTCATCGATGACCATCGGGGGGAGGTCCGGCTCCGGGAAGTACCGGTAGTCGTTGGCCTCCTCCTTGGAGCGCTGCGAGACGGTCTCGCCCGTGGCGTCCACGTA
>Ga0209024_1001578_pt1 | contig 17582 bp, 20 predicted proteins | sample AutmiccommunBRH5_FD_187380 | JGI IMG/M metagenome (GOLD analysis project Ga0209024, IMG submission 187380) | Deep subsurface microbial communities from Mt. Terri, Switzerland - Autotrophic microbial communities BRH/5 (SPAdes) (version 2) | ecosystem: Environmental > Aquatic > Deep subsurface >...
AGCCGCTGCCGAGGTGGCCTCCGGCATCGAGATGGCGCGGGCCGTCGCGGCTCAGCGAGCCGACGTACGCGTCCTCTTCTGGGAGTCTCGCCCGCGAACGGAAACGGGCCCCGGACTTGTCGTCCACAACACCGGTCAAGCAGCCGCGCACGACATCATCGGAGCACGCCTGATGCCCACCGGCTCCTATGAGGAGAGTTCCGCTCTCAGGACACTCGGGCCAGGAGAACGACGAGGCATCAATCCTGGCTGGACAGCCGCTCAGCCGCCGCCCGATGCCCCTCGGCCGGGGCCGGGACACTACACGGGACGCGTCACTTGGACCGATGCTGCCGGCGTCCACCAGACGGACTGGCTAGAGGTCGAAAAGCGCTAATGCGTGCTCCGGGCACGCCACACGACGGCACTGGCTCCGAGCTCCATGCCGGCGACCTCGACGAGGTGGGACCGGAGGTTCTCGGCTCCGCCCGCGCCTTCTCGCCGGCGGATGAGCGGGCAGGTCCCGCCGGGCCCGCTCTAGGCAGCTGATTGGCCCGGTAGGGGTGGTGAGCTGCAAATGCAGCGCGCTCGGTGTATGTTTTCTCCGGGAGATTCATGACATGACGACTGCCACACCAGCCCTGACGCCCGGTCGGGTCTACCGGACGCGCGACCTCGCGCGCTGGACCTCGAACCCGCCACGTCTCGCACGGCGGCTTGAGCGGGAGGGACGGCTGCAGCCGCTCGCGCACGGGCTCTTCGTCTCCCCGAAGCGGGGACGGTTCGGTGCGGTGCCGCCCACCGACGAGGCGGTGATGCGCGCATTCCTCGACGGCGCGCCGTTCGTCCTGACCGGGCCGGAACGCTGGAATGCGCTCGGCCTCGGGACCTCTGCCTCGTTTGCCGCACAGCTCGTCTACAACACCAAGCGCTCGGGCGAGTTCCAGCTGGGCGGGCGCCGATACCTGCTGCGGCGGGTCGCGTTCCCGAAGCAGCCGTCGCCCGAGTGGTATGTGGTCGACCTCTTTCAGCACGCTGAGCAAGCGGCTGCCGATCGCGACGACCTCACCCGGGCGCTCGGCGCGGCGCTCCGGCGCGGTCAGTTCGATGCGGACCGGCTGCGGAGGTGCGCGCAGGAGTATGGCTCGAGCGACACGCGACAGCGCGTGGAGAAAGCCCTGGACGCCGCCCCGGTAGCGGCCACGTAGTCACGATGTTCGTCCACGAGGACCGCGACTTTGACGACCTGCTGCGGATCGTCGCGGACGAGCACGGGCTCGCCGTCGGCCTCGTCGAGAAGGACTACTGGGTCACGCACGCCCTCTGGGCGCTCCTCCACCAGGGGTTCGACACCTGGTTCAAGGGCGGCACCTCCCTCTCGAAGGGCTTCGGCCTGATCGAACGCTTCTCCGAAGACCTCGACCTCAAGGTATCGCCGGGGCGTGTTGTGGCGCTCCCGGAAGTGTCGGACTGGACGCGAGAGGGCGCCCGGGTCACCGCTGAGCGGCGCCTCTACTTCGAGGCACTCGCCACGATGCTGGAGGTGCCGGGCGGCGAGCCGTCGCTCGACGAGGCACTGGCCGATCGCTCGTGGCGCAGTGCCGGCATCCGCGTCACCTACCCCGGCCAGCACCTCCATGACCTCGGGCTGCTCCGTCCGTTCGTCCTGCTCGAGGTGGGCAGCGCACGGGTGACGCCGTACGTGGAGCGTGACCTGTCGTCGTTCGTCCACGACACCCTCGAGCGTGAAGGACAGCTCGCAGCGTTCGAGGACAACCGGCCGCGCGAGGTGCGATGCGTGCACCCACTCGTGACTCTGATCGAGAAGCTCGACGCGCTCCACCGGCGCGTCCCGAGGGAGGACCTGGATGCTGCCACCTTCGTCCGCCACTTCGAGGACGCGGCCCGCATCATTGCTGCGGTGCCCTCCTTGCCACCGCTCGATTCCTACGCGGACACAGCCGCGCTGACGGACGAGATGCGCTCAGAGGGGCAGATCCGACAAACCCCGTCCGCGGAGGACGCGGCCTTCCTGCCCGGCGACGACGAACGCTGGGCGCAGATCCGTGACGCCTACCGGGCCATCGAGCCGATGTACTGGGGCAAGCGAGTCGCGCTGGAAGACGCCTGCGCGTCGATCCGTGAGTGGGTCTCGACGGAACTCATGAATCCCGAGCGCTGAGCTCGCGGGACACAGGTCTCGACGCGGGGTGGCCTCCTCGCCCTATCAAGGTCCTGGAATGGGGCCCGCTCGGAAGCGTCTGATCGTCAGGGCGCGTCGGCCAGGGCCATTACTAGCCTGCAGTGAGGAGTGCGGTCGATGGAGTACAGCCGGTTTGCCGTCGATACGAAACCGTACTGCGTCTGGGATCCCGAACTCCGTGCCCAGAGCAGGACTTCGTGCAGCGGCTCGATCCCTCCTACTTCGAGTTCCTCGCCGACGCCTACGCCGCCCGGCAAGGGGAGCCCAATCCACCTGGGGGCGATGACGCTGCCGCGGTACCGATGCACGCGGCGCTCGCACTCCGCACCGCCTATGTCCACGCCGCCGAGACGCTCCTCGCCCTCCTGCTGCGGGCGCGGCAGGATACGACCAGCAAATACAACAGCATCAAGCATGGGCTGCGCACCCATGCGGGTGGCTTTCGCCTGGCGATGGGCGTCGAGGATCGACCGGGAGAACGAGCCGCTCCCGCCCGCATGAGGTCGTTCGGCGGAAGCCGGTACGGCTCGTCGTACTGCGAACTCCGCCCGATCGGCTCCCGGGAACCGTCTGCTGGTGTGCAACGGCGGCTGCGCCTGGCCCTCCAGGTCGCCGACGCCATCGCCCGTGTCGACAGGGATGAGGTGGCCCGCGCCTGGTTCCAGGGTCTCAACCCCCAGCTGAGCGATCGCTCGTCGGCACGCCTGCTCCGTGAGGGCGACCTCGACGAGGTCGGACCGGAGGTCGTCGGCGCCGCCCGCGCCTTCCTCGCCGGGGGATGAGCGGACAGCTGGTGCGGCCCTAACCGCGACTTCCGAACGCGGCTACGCGTGATCATCGACGTGGAGCCGGCCGACGAGTTGCGGGCGCTGGTCGCGCCATATACCGCGGACGCTTAACAGCACGGTCCCGTACCGCGCAGCGCAGCGCAGCCCGGCTGAGTTGTACCGAGTCTCCTCACGGCGGCGCGGCTTTAGTCCAAGTCCGCCGCCGCACTACCTCACGTGGATGCCAGTACCAGAGGGGTATCACCCCCGAAGCGCAGTCCTTGACCTTTGAGTCGCTCTAACGTCTACCGTCGATTCATGAACATCGCGGTGCTCGCGCGGCGACTCGGGATGACCACTCACGCCATTCGCTTCTACGAGCGGCGTGGGCTGCTTCCTGCTCCCGCTCGAAAGGACAACGGGTACCGGGATTACTCAGATGCGGACGTAGACCGGCTCCGGCTGCTGATCGGCCTTCGACGACTCGACCTGCCCTTAGAGCAGGCCGCTGCACTGGCGAGCATGTGTGCCGCAGGTCGCTGCGATGAGGTTTCAGGCGAACTGAAGACGGCGGTCATTGAAAAGCGTCGGGAACTCCGCCAGCGCATGCAGGAACTGCGGTTCCTCGATGAACGACTCGCACACCTCGCGGGACGACTGGGAGCGGGTGAGCCGCCACGTGCCCTGATCACACTGACAATTCGGAGAGAGGAGGCTGGTGATGGTTCGTTGTGAATCCTGCTGCTGCGACAAGCACTGCTGCGGCAACTGCTGAGGCGAGGGTCGGCACCAGCGACAGCGACGAGACGAGGAGAGGAGCGCGACCATGGCGTTGCAACAAGGTGAGACGTACCGGTGTCAGAACGAGGACTGTGGGTGCGAAATCACGGTGACGAAGGGCGCCGGGCCCGGTGGCGGTGACCAGGCGCCGCGATGCTGCTGCGGGCCTGAGATGGAGCGCGCGTAGCGCTCTCTGATGCCGTGCTTCTGCTGGCTCGGCAATCAAGGAACGCCGCCTCGGAAGGGCGGCGTTTCTCCGTTTCGACCCGTTCCGCTCCTGCTGCCCAACTACTTGCTGCGAGCCATCGCCATCACCGGATACCCACACCGAAGGCCGTGATTACCCCGTTCGGCCTTCCGGGCTTCCCCGCACCTCTCCGACCGGTTGCCCTATCGCCCGGCAAGTTCCGCCGCCTCGAACGCATCGATCAGCGGCTCGGCGCCGATACCGATGGCTATGGTCGCAACGGTGAAGACGAGCGTGGTAGCCGCCGCCCACTGACCGAGCACAGGCACTGGTCCAGTGATACCACCGAAGTACATCGGCGCGAGCACGCGGACGTAGTAGACGATTGAGATGACGGTGTTGATCGCCGCAACCACGGCGAGCCACGTGTAGCCGACTTCGATCGCCACCATGAACAGGAGCAGTTTCGCAACGAACCCCGCCAGCGGCGGCACGCCGACAAACGAGAGGAAGCTGAGCCCGATCGCGCCCGCGAGCCACGGACGCGCGCGCGCCAGCCCGCGGTAGGCATCGAGGGCCGTGCGCCCGCGCAACTCCGTGACCACTCCGAAGGCGGCGACGTTCGCCACGACGTACGCGAGCAGGAAGAACAGCAGCGCCGGCATCGCCAGTTCGCTGCGCTCGAGGGCCACCACGGCCATCAGCCCGTAGCCCGTCTGTGACACCGCGGACCACCCGAGCAACCGGCGCACGTCGTCCTGCCAGAGCGCCGCGAGGTTCCCGAGCGTCATCGTCGCGGCGGCGAGCACCGCGACCAGTGGGCGCCACTCGAGCACTTCGGGCGGCAGGGCGACAACGAGCCGCGCCAGGAAGATGAACCCACCGACCTTGGGGGCGGACGTCACGAACGCTGCCACCGGCGCCGGCGCACCCTGCGCCACGTCCGGCATCCACGCGTGTACGGGCACCGCGCCGATCTTGAACGCGAGCGCGAGGACGACCAGCCCAACGCCGACGACGAGTGCCGCGCCACCACCGTCGTCGAGCCCTTCGGCCAGCCCGGGCAGCGTGGTCGATCCGCCCAGTCCATACAGGAGCGCCACCCCGAGCAGCAGACTGGTGCTCGTGAACGCGCCGAGGAGGTAGTACTTGATCGCCGCTTCGGACGCGGGAGACGACTGTCGGTGATACGCGACCAGCACGAACCCGGTGGCCGACGACAGCACCAGCGCGAGCACGAATTCTTTCAGGTCGGTCGCACCGGCCAGCAGGATCGCCCCCAGCGCGGAGAAGAGCAGCAGCGTGTAGTACTCGCCGTGGCGAGGGTCGCTGCGGAACCAGGGGATTGAGAGCCCGATCACCCCGGCGGTGACGGCGAGCACGATCAGCTTTGACCAGAGCGCAACCCCGTCGCGCGCGTAGGTGTCGGCGAAGGTCAGCGTGTCCGCCCCGTCGAGCATCGCGCCGCTGACCACCGCCGCGAGGGCGACGACGACGAGGGCGAGCAGCGCCGCGCCGGTCTGCCAGCGGCGCGGCCCCAGCACCGCGAACAGCAGCACCAGGATCCCGCCTACGACCAGCACGATCTCGGGGACGACGTCGGCGACCATCGCCGCCATGTCCATGTCGGTCGTCCCGCCACCGGATGGCATCAGCGTCCGACCAGTGGGCCGGCGTAGGAGTCGATCACCTCGAGCAGCCAGATCGGGTACACGCCGATGATGACGACGAGGATCAGGAGCGTGCTCAGGCCGAACGTCTCGGTCCGTGTCAGGTCAGGGAACGTGCGCCAGCGCTCGGGCAGCGGACCGAGGAAGAGCCGCTGGAGCATGCGCAGGAACAGCGCGGCGGTGATCACGATGCCGACGAGGCCGATTCCGGCCAGCCAGGGATAGACGGCCAGCGCCCCGGCGAACACCTGGAATTCGGCCACGAACCCCGCGAGGCCGGGCAGCCCGAGGCTCGCGAACGCGGCGAGCACCGTCGCCCCGGTGAGTAGCCGGGCGCGCCCGGCTAGCCCGCCGTACTCCGCCACTTCGTAGGTGCCGCCGCGGGCCAGGATGGAGCCGCTCATCAGGAAGAGGGCGCCGGTGATCAGTCCGTGGGCCACCATCTCCGTGGTGGCGCCAGTGAGCGCGATTGCCTGGGCTTCGGCGGCGCCGTCCAGGGACGCGCCGGCGGCCGCCAGCCCGAGCATGACGTAGCCCATGTGGTTCACGCTCGTGTACGCGATGAGGCGCTTGAGGTTCGTCTGCGCGAGCGCGACCAGTGCGCCATAGACGATCGCCACCACGGCGAGCACCGCGAGCGGGAGCGCGAAGTCCGCGAACGTGCCGGGCATCATCGCCATCAAAATGCGCACGAATCCGTACGTCCCCATCTTCAGCAGCACGCCGGCGAGGACGGCGGACGCCGGTGCCGGGGCGTCGACGTGGGCGGGGGGCAGCCAGGTATGGAACGGCACGAGCGGGGTCTTGATCGCGAAGCCGACGAAGAAGCCGAGGAAGACCAGCGCGGCGTAGAGGCCACCCGCGGGCAACGGCTGCTGACGGATGATCTCGGCCATGTCGAACGTGCGCGGATCCGTCGTGAGGTAGAGCCCGAGGATCGCGAGGAGCAGCGGCAACGACCCGGCGAAGGTGTAGACGAAGAACTTGAGCGCGGAGCGCTGGGCGTCGCCGTGCCCCCACGCGCCGATCAGGAAGTACATCGCCACGAGCGAGAGGTCCCAGAAGACGAAGAAGAGGAAGAGGTCGAGGGCGAGGAACAGCCCGATGGAGACGCCCTCCATGAAGAGCATCAGCGCAAAGTACGGCCCTGGGCGCCCGCGCAGATCGACCGGATAGGCGATGGCGACGACGAACACCAGAGCCGTCATCGCCGCGAGCGGCAGCGAGAGCCCGTCAACACCGACGCGGTATCCGATGCCCAGCGTTGGGATCCACTCTGCCGCCTCGACCAGTTCGAAGGCACCGGTACCCTCGAAGCGCAGCCACGTCACCATGAGCAGGACGAGGGGCACCGCGGCGATCGCGGTGGCGATGGCCTGCAACCGCCGCTCGTGGCGACGCTGCTCCGGGGGCACCTCGTCAGGGGTGACTTCGCCAGGCGGGCCTTCCGCCGAGGCGGCCCGCTGCCCCTCGGCGGCCACCACGTGCGCCTCGGCTGCGGCGGGACGCCGCACGAGCGCGAAGGCGACGGCGCCCAGGATCGGGACGAAGATCGTCATGGTCAGCATCGGGTCACTCCACTCGGGGTCATCCGTAACCTCGCCCTCGTCACAGTCCGAACAGCGCCAGCATGGCCACGATCACCGCGAAGCCGGCGCCCGCGACGACGTAGTAGTGATGACTCATGCCCGTCTGGAGCCGGCGGCTGCGCACGCCCGCCGTGCCGATGAGGCGTGCGCCCTGCTCGACGGCCGCGTCCACTGCCCGGTCGTCGGTGATCCGGGAGCCCGTCGCTGTCAGCATCGTTGCCGCCGCGAGCGCTCGCACCGTCCCATCGATCGTCCACTCCCCGCGGAGCGAGGAGAGCCGCGAGAGGGCGCGCGCGAACGCCGCCACGCCACGCACGCCCGCATCGACGACGCGATCGTCGAAGCGGCCGAGGAGGCGCGAGACGGAGCGCACGAGTGCCACTACACCACGGACGCCGGCGTCGACCACGCGGTCGTCGAGGCGAGCCAGCTGTCGCGAGAGCCACCAGACCGGACGTTCGATCAGAAGCCTCGTCGCCGCCGGCACGCCGAGCCAGTCGCCCGCGGCGGCCTGCGCGCCCGGTGATATTCCGAGCCCCTCCAGGCGGTCGCGCCGCCACAGCCACCAGGCCGTCCCAACGGCGAGCGCGATCAGGGCGAGGGCCACCAGCAGTTCCCACCGGGCGCTCGCCTCGAGCGCCCCGACCACGAGGTCCTCGACCACCGCGCCGGCGCCGGGCAGCCACAGCGCGGACAGCAACAACGTGAGCGTCGCCAGCACGGCGAGGCTCGCGAGCTCGACGCCCCCCGTCCTGCCTCCCCTGGCGTCCTCCCCTGACCCGTACACGAGGAACTGATAGCGCGTCGCGTAGAAGGCACTCAGGAGGGCCGCCGTGAACGCGCCGGCCCCCACCCACGGCGATGCGTGCACCGCGGCGGCGATGACGTGCTCCTTGCTCCATGCCGCGCCGATCGGCGGGACGGCGGCGAGCGCCAGTGCACCGACGGCGGACAGCACGGCCGCGCGCGGCAGCACCCGGCCGAGGCGCATCCCGGCGAGTTGGTTCGTCGCCGCCGCATGGATCGCGATCCCGGCGCCGAGAAACAGCAGGGACTTGAACGCCGCATGGGCCACCAGGTGTGATCCCGCCGCGGCCGTCGAGGAGGCGCCGACGGCGACGAACATCAGCCCGTACTGTGCGGCGGTGGAGCCGGCGAGCACGCGCTTCACCTGCGTCTGCACGCTCGCAACAACCCCGCCGACGAGGGCGGTCGCAAGACCGACCGCGGTGACCGCCGGCAGGAACCAGCCGACGGGCTCGAGCATCGGGGCGAGGCGGATGAGAAGGTACGCGCCGGCGGCGACCAGCGTGGCCGAATGCAGGAGTGCTGAAACGGGCGTCGGCCCGGCCATGGCGGAGAACAGCCAGGGCGAGAATGGCAGTTGCGCGGACTTCGCCGCAGCGGCCAGCAGGACACCGGCAGCGACCGCGTCGAGCGCGCGGCCATCGATACCGGCGAGCCCGTCGAAGGTGATACCGCCCGTCGCGGCGAAGGCAACGCCTGCCGCGAGGTAGAGGCCCAGATCGCCGATGCGCGTCGTGACGAACGCGCGTGCTGCCTGCCGGGGGTTCTCGCCATCCCGCCAGTCATGGCCGATCAGGGCCCACGACGCCGCCCCGACGAGCTCCCAGGCGATCAATAGCGTCAGGAAGTCGGCCGCCGTGACGAGCAGCAGCATCGCCCCGACGAAGGCCACCATCAGCGCGAGCAGGCGCGCGCGGCCCTCGTCCTCCGTCGCGGCGGCATACGCGACAATCGGTGCGGCGATGGCCGGCACGAGGACCACCATGACCCGGCTGAAGTCGGCAACGGCGAGGTCCAGGGTGAGCGTTGGGCTCCACGCCCAGGACGCCGTCGACTCGGCCGTCGCCGCCCACAGCGCGACGACGAGCGTCGCGAGTAGCACCAGTACCGCCAGTGGTCCGAGGAGCCGCGGGCGCCCGTGTAACACGAGCAGCGCCACCGCGCCGCTCAACGGGATCAGCGGCAGCGCGAGCAGGCTCACCCGCGCAACCGTCGGAGCTTCTCGGTGATATCGGCCCGCCGCACACGGTAGACGTTGGTGACAAGCGTGAAGCCGATCGCCATTTCGACCGCCATCACCGTCATGAACACGATCGCGAGCATCTGACCCTGGGGGTTCCCGCCGGCGCTGAACGCCCAGAACCCGACAAGCGCCAGGATCGCGCCATTGATCATGAGCTCGAGCCCCATCATCAGCATCACAAACGACTGCTGGCTCAGCGCGCCATAGACGCCCACGCCAAACAGCGCACCGGCGACGATCAGGACGAACTCGACCGTGATCACGATGCCGCTCGGTCCTCGGGGTCGAGCGCTGGCTCCTCCGAACCCTCCTCAGCGGCGCCGAAGCGCCCCCGGCTGCTCGCGATCGCGACGGCGCCGATCATGGTGGCAAGCAGGAGGACGCCCGCAGTCTGGAACACCAGCATGGAGTCGCCAAGCAGCTCGATGCCCAGCTCCACGGTCGCCATCTCGGGCTGCACGTTCGGGTCCTCCCGGAAGTCGACCAGGAACCCCAGGCTCGCGATCGCCAGGAAGGAGCTGACGCCGGCCGCGACCGCCACCCGGTGCTGGTGCACCATCCACATCGGGTTCAGGCCGGCGGGATTCATCATGAACATGACCATGACGATCGCCATGACCAGCATCTCGCCCGCCATCATCAGGATGAGCACCATCCCCAGGAACTCCGCGCCGAGGATCACCAGCATGCCGCCCACGGCCGCGAACGACGCGAGCAGGAAGAAGGCCGCGCGCATCATCGAGTCGGTGTGGAACACCCGCCAGCCGGTGATCACGCTGCCGAGGGCGAAGGCGCCAAAGAGTACGTCCGCGACCAGCGCGTCGGTCACAGCAGCACCGCCCCGGACACGAAGATGTTGAGCAGCGCCAGCGGGATGAGGAGCGCCCACGCCACGACGACGAAGGCCTCGACCCGCACTCGGGCGAAGAGGTGGCCGGCGGCGATCAACACCCCCAGCAACACGAGCGTCTTGAGGATGACCCACACCGCTCCGGGCAGCCACGGCCCCCACCAGCCGCCGAGGAAGCCCGTGGCCCCCATCGCTGCCACAGCCACGAGCATGGCGGAACGGGCCGACTTCCAGAGCAGTCGTGCGACGCCCGAGTCCTCAACCCCCGTGCCGCCGGCGAGGTCGGCGGCATCGGGGAGGTTCATTGGCCCCCAGAAGCTCGCACCAACCCCCACCACGAGATAGAGCGGCAACCCCAACGGCTGCCGGACGACGTTCCAGAGTGACTCCTGGGCCTGGACGATGTCGACGATCGAGAGTGACTCCGCCGGCAGCGTCGTCGCGAGCATCGCCAGCAAGAACGGGATCTGCAGGGAGAGCGCCTGTGCACCGAAGCGGTACGCGCCGTGGAGCGCGAAGAGGGAGTTGGGCGACCAGCCATGCAGATACACCGCGATCATCACAAACGCGATCGCCGCGGAGAACACGACAAACCCGGTCTCGGGATCGGCGGCGACCGTCGTTGGGCCGAGCGGCACCATGGCCAGAGCGAGGGCAGCAAGCGCCGACAGCAGAGCAGGAGCGAGGATCCATCCCGGCGTATCAGGGCGTTCGGTCGTGCGTCGCTGCTGCGTGACGAGGTGGGCGGCCGAGCGCAGTGGATCGAAGGCGACCCGCCGCCAGCGCAGCGTCCCGCCTCCGACCCGCTCGCTAATCGCCTGGTCGAGGACCGCCACGACGTACACGCCGATTACCACCACGATGCCGACGAGCGGCACGGCGAGTTCGAGCGGGGCCGCCGGCCTCACGTCGTGCCGGCCTGCGCTGAAGCCAGCCTCTCGGCCAGCCCGGCTTCCTCGAGGTCGATGTCGAGACTGACGATCGTCGCGACAGCATCGCCCCACTCAAGCCCCTCCAAGAGCCCGGGCAGCAGGGGCAGCAGCCGGCTCGCCGGAGCGCTCCCGGCCGTCAGGAGTCCGCGAGGCGACTCGACCTGCCCGGTGACCTTGCTCCGCTGTGCCCCGGCGCTCCGCGCGAGCGCGAGCGATTGCACGACTTCGGCAAGCCGCTGTCGCCAACGTGCTGCCGCGTCAGCGGCATCCTGCACGATCGGCTCGAACCCGAGCGCGCGGTAGGCGGCATCCTCCATGCGCGCGTCGTCAGGCAGTCCGGCAGCGCGTGCCACGGGTCCGCAGCCGCCAAGGCTCGTTCGCCCTGCGGCGTCGAAGCGACCAACTCCGCGCGTGGACCAACGCAGCACCTGCGACCACTCAATGGCGCGGGAGAGCCGGCGGACGCCTGGGACAGCAGATGTCCCCCCCAAAGCATGTGTCAGCCGCAAGGCGCGTAGGCCGAGCGCGGGCAGGCCGTGCGCGGTGAGGGCATCCGCGAGCCAGACCAGGTGATCGCGGGCACGCGCCAACTCAAGCTCGGCGATGGGGACCGGCTCGAAGAGCGCGCGAAAGAAGACGTCGAGCCCCGGGCGGATCGTGAGATCGCCACGAGCGATATCGACGAACGGGTTCACGAGTGGGAGGCAATGGACGACAACGTCACCGCTGAACGTCGCCTCGAGTCGCAGCCCGGGCGGGAACTGCGGAAAGAACGGCCCCACGGTCAGCGGGACCACGTCCAGCCGGAGGCCGTCACGGTCCGGGGCGACCTCGGCCATCGGACGGCCATAGGGGACGCCTCCCGTCATTCCTGAGCCGCCCTGCCCGTACGGCCCCACCCCTTCCCATGGGGCACGCCCAGTCCCGGCGACCACCGGATCGCTGGAAGGCCCGTGCCCTGAGTACAGATCCCGGAAGACACGGACGACCGCGGAGACCAGTTCGTCTGCGGAGCCATAGACCACCGTCGGATCGGCAAACCGTCGGAGGAGCGGGCCGGCTGAGTCCCCAGGGTTCCACCAGACGACGGCCCGCGGGTGAGGCATGCCGTCGTGCAGGAGCGTAAGCGGGTCGCCGAACTCTTCGGGAATGCTCCCTGCGGCCACGAGCACGCTCGCGGCCGCGGGAACGTCGACTGGACGGAGCTCAGCGCGAATCCGAAGCTCACGGAGGGCATCGCGCGTTCCGAGGCCAGCAACGGGCAGCACAGGCACGGGCGCGCCTGCTGCGAGGCCGGTGAGCAGTCGCCTCAGGACCACTCGAGCGATCGCTCACGCCAGGCGTAGAGCACCCCGAGGAGCAGGATCGCGATGAACATCGCCATCTCGACCATGGCGATCCCACCCTCGCGCAGGAACACGACCGCCCACGGATACATGTAGACCATCTCCATGTCGAAGACGAGGAAGACAAGCGCCATCACGTAGTAGCGCGCGTGGTACCGGTTCCAGGCATGAACCTGCGGCGGCAGGCCGCCAGCGAACGGGACGCGCTCGGTGGGTGAGGGCGCCTCGTGAGCAGCCGGCTCGCCAGCGCGCTCAACGAGCAGCACCGCCACCAGCGCGGCGATGAAGACGGCAAGCGCAACCCCGAGCGGTCCTACCAGCATCGAACCCGCCTCCCGGTCGCGATGCTGGCGCTAGAGGTAGTCCTCGGGCGACTCGCGGAAACTATCCGCACAGTCCTGGCTGCAGAAGTAGTACGTCTGTCCGTCATGCTCGACCGTCGTGACGGCGTCCGTCTTGCTGATCTTCATGCCACACACCGGGTCAGTGACCTGCTCGTCGCTCGTCATGTGAACCGCCCCTTTCGGCATCGTGCTGCCAGCCGATCCGCCGCATAGAGGGTAAACCTACCGGTCGACTGGAAGGTCAAGCGACCGCAGAGGTTGGGGCCAAAACCCTGTAGACGGAACCGGTCGAGGGCTTCCAATGCCGCGCCCGACCGCGAGTAGCAACACCGCAGCTGAACTCCTTGTCGCCCAGGGATTCGCTACCGCGCGGGGAGTTCTTCCCTCGCCTGCGCACGCTCCCGTGCCGCCCGCTCAATCACAGGACAGTCATCCGGGCTCACGGAGGCGGGGAGTTCGTCTCGACGGTGGGCATCGATCGTGTGCTCCAGTGCAGCCTCGAGTTGCTGAAGTTCGATGATCTGGAGTCGTACCTGCTTCAGTTTCTCCGTGAGGAGGCCGACGGCGTGGGCACAATCCACTCCCGGACCAGTACCGGCACTCAGGATGTCGGCGATCTCCGACAGGCTCAGGCCGGCGGTCTTCGCCAGACGGATCAGTTCGAGACGCCGCAACTGGGACGACTCGTACGATCGGTAGCCCGACGCCTCGCGGCTCGGTTCGGGCAGTAGTCCGAGTGCCTCGTAGTAGCGGATGGTCTTCGCCGGGAACCCCGAAGCCCGAGCTAGTTGTCCAATTCTCATCGGTCCCCCGAGTCACTGCGTTGACCTTCCAGCGAGCAGGAAGCTTAGGCTCGTTCCTAGAGGGAAAGGGGATCACTCATCATGGAGCGCCAGACCATCAAGCGAGGATCATGCCGGAACCTCGGACGCACCGTCTGAACTCATGAGCCCTGACAGCGTCTTCAACCTCGTCACCGAGTACGCCAACGACTGGATCAATCTGTTCACGGGGTGGGCACGGTTGCTCCCCGTGTCGTTCGCGTTCAGCGCTGGCATGGTGGCCACCGTGAACCCATGTGGTTTCATCATGCTGCCCTCATTCGCGGCCTTCTACTTCGGCACCGAGGACGGCGCTCGGCGTGGCCTCGGCGATCGGCTCATGCGGGCGGGACAGATGGGCCTCCTCGTCTCGGTCGCCTTCGTTGTCACCTTCGGACTCGTCGGCCTGGCTGTGACCATCGCAGGGCGGCAGCTGATCGGCTGGACCTACTGGGCCGGGCTTGCGATCGGACTGGCTCTCATCGCTTTCGGCGGATATCAACTCGTGACCCGGCGGTCGGTCTTCGCGAACCTGGGTTCCGGAGTGCGCGTGAGTCGATCCCGGACGGCCCGCGGCGTCCTGCTCTTCGGGTTCGCGTACGCCCTGGTCTCGCTGGGTTGCACACTGCCGATCTTCATGCTGGTCATGGGCAGCGTCTTTACCGGGCAGGGCGACTACGCCGCCTCCGCATGGCGCTTCATGGAGTACGGGGCCGGGATGGGCGTCGTGCTGATGCTCGTCGCCGCCAGCGTCGCCGTGGCCCGGCAGCCCGTGGTTCGGTTCGTCGGCGGACTGCTCCCGTACGTGCACGGCTTCGCGAACCTCGCCCTGGTGTTCACGGGCGCCTATGTGACCTGGTACTGGTGGAAGGTACTGACATGAGTGAACGTGCCCCGGGAGCGCCCCAAGCTGAGGATGAGACCGCGGTCGTCCTCTACACCCAGCCCCACTGCACTGCCTGTCGGTCCGTGGAGCGCTACCTGACGGAGCGTGGCATCAGATTCGAGGCGCGCGACGTGTTTGCGGATCCGCTGGCGCTCAGCGAGATCGAGGACCGTGGCTACCTGACGACTCCGGTCACCAGGATCGGCACGCAGTGGCTTGCCGGCTTTCGACGAAGCGACTTTGACGCCGCCCTGGCCCACCTCGCCGGCTCAGCGGAACAGGACTAGGACGTGGCATCGAGACGACAGCATCCGCGAGAGCGACGGCACGGGGTAGGCGATACCAATCGGGCGGTGCTCTTCGGGGCCATCGGCGCCTTGCTCGTCGGGGTCGTGGTCGTGTCCATCGTACTGAGCAGGGCTGGCGGCAATGGCTCCGCCCCGAGCTCGGCCGACCGCTTCATGCACCTGCACGGCCTTGCCGCTCCCAGTTGGGCAGCCAACCGGCTGTATATCAGCACTCACTCCGCACTGATCGAGGTCGACCAGGCCGGGCAGTGGCGCTTCATCAGCGAGGAGCGGCATGACTTCATGGGCTTCGGTCACCACCCCGATCAGCCCAACACGATGTACTCCAGCGGACACCCCGCCCCAGGAAGCGATCTGCCAAATCCCATCGGCTTCATGCGCAGCGAGGACGGTGGGGTCTCGTGGGAACCGGTCTCGCTCCAGGGGCAGGTCGACTTCCACGTGATGAGCATCAGCGCCGCGGACCCCAACGTGATTTATGGGTGGAACGCATCCGGGCAGGCAGGGTTGTACCGGAGCAGCGACGGCGGCCGCACCTGGGATCGACCCGCCGCTGCCGAACTGATGTCGCAGGGCTCCGTCTTTGCGATCGCGACTGACCCGACCGACGCCAACCGCTTGCTCGCGGGTACCGCCGCCGGGCTGTGGGAGTCGACGGACGGTGGCGAGTCATGGAGCCAACTGATCCTGGGGATCCCGATCACGGCGGTGTCGTTCGCTCCCGGCTCGAGCACGACGGTCATTACCTACGTCGCTGACGGCCAGACCGGCCTCGTACAGATCGACGATGTCAAAGCAGCACCGACATCCACGCGCCTGCTTGGACTCGTGCTGCCCCCGGAGGACGCGGTCCTGTACGTCGCCGGTGACCTGGACTCCGGTGTCATGTACGCGGGCACGGCTGCGGCGAGCCTCTTCGGCACCAGCGACGCGGGAGGCACGTGGGAGCAGCTTGCCCGCGAGGGCGAGCGCTTGGAAGCAGGCGAATGAACGTCAGCAGCAATGGATGCCGCGCGTTCCGAGTAGCTCATCGAAGTCTGCTGCTCAGTCTCGTGCTGGCATTCAGCTACGGTGCCATCCCCACGGCCGTCTCCGCACACGAGGGACACGGCGACTCGAACGAGCCCTGGCTCTCCCGAGTCATTTCGGAACCGACAGCCCTCGCATTCATCGGTGGAGGCGTCGCGCTCGGTCTGATCGGGTTCCGGCTGGCTTCGAAGCATCCCAGGACGCGAGGGCGCAGGTGGCCCGTGCTCATCCTGACGGCGCTTGCTGCCCTCCCGGCGCTCGCCATCGCGGCCGTCACTCTCTCCGGCTCACTCACGGGCGATGCTTCGCCCGTGAGCGCAGCGGACTACACCGGACTCGCGCTCGATGGCGAAGCGCCGAACTTTACGCTCACCGATCAACGGGGAACGAGTGTCGTGCTCGACGAGCTGCAGGGCCGCGTGGTCCTGCTGGCGTTCCTCGATCCCAACTGCACTGACATCTGCCCGCTCACGGCACTGCATTTCCGAAACGTGTACGACGCACTCGGCACGAGCGCGTCGCAGGTCGCGTTCCTCGCCGTGAACGTGAACCCGGACCAAACATCGGTCGAGGCCTTGGCCGAAGCGAGCGAGCGCTGGGGCGTGGGTGACCTCACAAGCTGGCACTTCCTCACCGGAGAGGCGCGGGAGCTCGAAGCGGTACGGGCGGCATACGGGGCACTCGGGGGTGTGCCCAAGGATGGGAAAGCCGGGGAGGTAGCGCACACGCCCGGAGTCTGGGTGATCGATCAGACCGGCGTGCAGCGGTGGTACGTCTCGATTCCGGACGGTGCCGGCGCCGAAGAGATGTGGGACGGGCCATCGCTGACGGAGGTTCTGGGGGGGCATGTCCACGAACTACTCGAGCCCTGACGCGAGGCGGAGACAAGCCATGCACCAGGTACAGGCGAGTCACCAGCAGCGTCGGGGGCCCGCGCGGCCGCGGTTGACGCTCGCGCTGGCCAACCGCCTTACGCATTGGTCAGTCTGATGCGTAGTTTGCTGCAACCCCGGTTCGCGTTTGCGGCGCTCGGTACCCTCCTCCTGGGCGTGCTCGCCGTCCTCGGGATTGCGATGGCCCAGGGGGTTGGCGGACTTCAGGAAGGTCGGACTGACGGCGACCTGGGCATACCTCCCGACTTCACCTTGCAGCGCCTCAATGGCGAGCGCTTCACGCTCACGGAGTACGCCGGCCAGCCCGTCTTCCTCTACTTCTGGGCGTCGTGGTGCATCCCCTGTGAGGAGGAAGCGCCCCTGATCGAGGCCCTCTGGCCCGAATACCGCGATCGGGGCTGGATGTTCCTGGGCGTGAACATCTGGGACCGCGATGAGGACGCCCGGCGCTTCGTCGAGCGGCACGAGCTGAGCTTCCCACTCGCGCGCGACGAGGCAGGAGAGGTCTATCTGGAGTACGGCGTGCAGGGCCTGCCGACGGCTTTCTTCATTGCACCAGGCCCTCAGATGTATGCCCGCTATGACGGGTTGCTGTCGGAGGAGAAGCTGCGCGCGCTACTCGATGAGGTCTTCCAGGACGACCTGATGAGCCCAAGTTGAACGAGCCGTCGAGGACTGAAGCCCACGCACTCTGCCCTGCACGAGGTCGCCGTTCTGACCGGTCGGGGGGCGGCCGACGAGTCCTTGGGTATCTCGGTCTGATCGTGGCCTTCCTTGGGGTCCTGGTGTTCGCGTCATGTGACAATGGCGGCCCGGAGGACAGGGACGAGGGGCCGGCCGATCAGGCGACGATCATGCTCGGCGAGCGCGTGTACCAGGCGAACTGCGCCACGTGCCATGGTCCCGAGGGCGAGGGAGAGCCGAACTGGCAATCGCCCCGCGAGGACG
>Ga0209024_1001579_pt1 | contig 17578 bp, 15 predicted proteins | sample AutmiccommunBRH5_FD_187380 | JGI IMG/M metagenome (GOLD analysis project Ga0209024, IMG submission 187380) | Deep subsurface microbial communities from Mt. Terri, Switzerland - Autotrophic microbial communities BRH/5 (SPAdes) (version 2) | ecosystem: Environmental > Aquatic > Deep subsurface >...
ACGCTGGACAACAAGCCCATCGACGAGAAGCAGCCGACGCGGCTGTGGCTCTATTACAAGCCGCTCGGCCTCGTGACGACCGAGAAGGACGAGAAGGGCCGCCAGACCGTCTTTGACACCATGCCCGAGGGGATGCCGCGGGTGATGAGCGTCGGGCGGCTCGACCTCAATTCCGAGGGGCTGCTGCTGCTGACCAACGATGGCGACCTCAAGCGCGCGCTGGAGCTGCCGGAGACCGGCTGGCTGCGGAAATACCGCGTGCGGGTGAATGGCCAGCCGAACAATGCCACCTTCGATCCGCTGCGCCGCGGGCTGACCATCGAGGGCGACGAGTTCCTGCCGATGGAAGTGGAGCTGGACCGCCAGCAGGGCGCCAATGCCTGGCTGACCGTCGGCATCCGCGAGGGCAAGAACCGCGAGATCCGGCGGGCGATGACCACCGTGGGGCTGACGGTGAACCGGCTGATCCGCGTGAGCTATGGCCCCTTCCGGCTGAACGACATGAACCCCGGCGACGTGACCGAGGTGAAGGCCAAGGTGATGCGCGACCAGCTGGGCCCGCTGCTGCCCGGCGCGGAGGAGCGTGAGGAAGCCAGGCAGGCCGCCCGCAGCGAGGCCCGGGGCGGTGCCCGCACCGGCGGCGGCGCCCGCCCGGCCCGCGTCAGCCGCGAGGGCGGCGGCGAGCGCCGCTATGGCGACAAGCCGCGCTTTGCAGGCGCGCGCGACGGGGCCGAGGGCGGCGAGCGCCGGAGCTTTGGCGACAAGCCGGGGTATGGCGCGAAGCCTCGGGCCGAGGGTGCGGGCGGGGAGCGTCGCAGCTTTGGTGACAAGCCTGCCTACGGCGCCAAGCCGCGTTCGGATGGCGACAAGCCGCGGAGCTTCGGGGACAAGCCTGCCTACGGCGCGAAGCCTCGGGCCGAGGGCGCCGGCGGGGAGCGTCGCAGCTTTGGTGACAAGCCTGCCTACGGCGCCAAGCCGCGTTCGGATGGCGACAAGCCGCGGAGCTATGGCGACAAGCCGGCCTATGGCGCGAAGCCTCGGGCCGAGGGTGCTGTTGGCGAACGCCGCAGCTATGGCGACAAGCCTGCCTATGCGGGCAAGCCTCGCACTGACGGCGACAAGCCGCGGACCTATGGCGACAAGCCCGCCTATGGCGGGAAGCCTCGGGCCGAGGGCGCTGGCGGCGAGCGTCGGAGCTATGGCGACAAGCCGGCCTATGCGGGCAAGCCGCGCGCGGACGGTGACAAGCCCCGGACCTATGGGGACAAACCGGCTTATGGCGGGAAGCCGCGCGCCGAAGGCGCTGGCGGCGAGCGCCGGACCTACGGTGACAAACCTGCCTACGCGGGCAAGCCGCGCGCGGATGGCGACAAGCCGCGGACCTATGGTGACAAGCCTGCCTATGCCGGCAAACCGCGGACGGATGGCGACAAGCCGCGGACCTACGGTGACAAGCCGGCTTACGCGGGCAAGCCGCGCGCGGATGGCGACAAGCCGCGGACCTACGGTGACAAGCCTGCCTATGCGGGCAAACCCCGCGCGGATGGCGACAAGCCGCGGACCTACGGCGACAAACCTGCCTACGCGGGCAAGCCTCGTGCCGATGGCGACAAGCCGCGGACCTATGGCGACAAGCCGGCCTATGCGGGCAGACCTCGCACGGACGGCGACAAGCCGCGCAGCTTTGCGGGCAAGCCGGGTGGGTTCGGTGGCAAGCCGGGCGGGAAGCCCGGCGGGTTTGGGGGCAAACCTCGGGCGGGTGGCGGTCAGGGTGGCGCGCCGAAGGGGCCGCGCGGGCCTCGGTGACGCCTCCGATATAAGCACTGCAGCAACGGCCGGGCGGGAACGCTCCGGCCGTTTGCCTTGGTGCTGGCCCCCGCGCCGGGCATCTCATATGATGCCTGCGGAGGCCTTCGCCCCGTGAGCGAAGCGCCCGGAAATGCTGGCCGGATCGGGGTGCCGATGCAGAGACTTGTCCTTGTCGTCGTGCTGGCTGCCGTGCTGGTGGCGGCCGTGCTGTGGGTGGGGCGGTTTGCCGCAGGGCTGGCGCGGTCCAGCGAACCCGCCGCGCCCGGAGAGGTGCAGGGCACCGGCACCGTGCCGAAGCTGGCCTATGTGGCGCTGTTCGTCCTGGTCGCCGGCACCTCGGCGGGCTGGCTGGAGGGGCTCTGATGGCTGAGCGCTTTGGCGGACGCTACTCGCCGGGCGCGGACGCGCGGCCGCGCCCCGAGCCCGACACGCCGGACCTGCGCCGGGCGCGCGGGCCGGACCCGATGCGCGCGCGGCGCAATCTGCTGTTCCTGGCCCCCGTGCCCCTGCTGTTCACCGCATTCTCCGGCGGCGCGCTGGAGCTGGCGACCGACCTTTCGGCGCTGGCGGTGCTGTGGGGGGGCGCCTGGCTGACCTCGGAAGGGGTGCGCGCGCAGGCGGCGTTCGATGCGCGCGCGACGGCCCGGCGGCCCGCGATCCCGCGCAAGCTGTTCGGGGCGGTGCTGACCGGCACCGGCGTCGCGCTGGCCACCCTCTCGCCCGGCGCGCCAGCCGATGCCGGCGCGGTGCTGGCCCCGGCGATCTTCGGCGTCGTGGCGGCGGCGCTGCATGTGCTGGCCTTCGGCGCCGACCCGCTGCGCGACAAGCTGGCGGCGGGCGTCGATGCCTTCCAGTCCGGCCGGGTGGCGCGGGTGCTGGATGAGGGCGAGCGGCATCTGACCGCGATGCGCGAGGCGATCCTTCGCACCGGCGACCGGGCGCTGATTGCCCGCGTTGCCCGCTTCGAGGCGACGGTGCGCGAGATGTTCGCCCGCGTCGAGGAAGACCCGCGCGACCTGACGGCGGCGCGGCGCTGGCTGGGCGTCTATCTGGAGGGGGCGCGCAATGCGACGGTGAAGTTCACCGATCTGTGGCTGCGCAGCCGTGATAGCGACGCACGCGTGCAATATGAGGCGTTCCTGGACGATCTCGAGGCGAATTTCGCCGCCCGCAGCCAGACGCTGTTGCAAGACGACCGCAGCGACCTGACGGTCGAGATCGAGGTGCTGCGCGACAGGCTGGCCCGCGAGGGGCTGCTGCCGGGCGACAAGTAACGAGGCGACAAGTGACAAGGGCGCCGAGAAGCGCCGGGTAAAAGGGGACGATCCGCATGACCGACACCACCCGCCAGCAAGCCGCCGCCGACCTTGCCGAGGTCGAGGCGCTGACCGCCACCATCCTGCCCGAGCCCGGCACCGCCATCGTGGCGCTGGCCGAGGCGCCGCGGTCGAAGGCCCGCGTGATCCGCAGGGCGATGGAGGAGATCAACCTGTCCGACTCTGGCTCCATCGTCGGCTTCGGCTCGGCGGCGCAGGCCGAGCTGCAGCAGATCAGCCAGGCGATGCTGGCCGATGTGAAGAACAAGGACGTGGGCCCGGCCGGGGACTCCTTGCGCGACATCGTCAGCACCATCCGCGGCTTTTCGGTGTCCGAGCTCGACGTGCGCCGCAAGGCCAGCTGGTGGGAAAAGCTACTGGGTCGCAGCGCCCCCTTTGCCAATTTCGTGGCCCGGTTCGAGGATGTGCAGGGCCAGATCGACAAGATCACCGACACGCTGCTGGGGCATGAGCACAAGCTGCTGAAGGACATCAAGTCGCTGGACATGCTCTATGAAAAGACCCTCGCCTTCTATGACCAGCTGGCGATCTACATCGCCGCGGGCGAGGAGAAGCTGCGCGAGATCGACACGGTGACCGTCCCCGCCAAGGAGGCCGAGGTTGCCGCCGCGCCCGAGGCAGAGCAGGTGATGGCCGCGCAGGAGCTGCGCGATATCCGCGCCGCCCGCGACGATCTGGAACGCCGGGTGCATGACCTGAAGCTGACGCGGCAGGTGACGATGCAATCCTTGCCCTCGATCCGGCTGGTGCAGGAGAATGACAAGAGCCTGGTGACCAAGATCAACTCCACGCTCGTCAACACCGTGCCGCTGTGGGAGACGCAGCTGGCGCAGGCGGTGACCATCCAGCGCTCGACCGAGGCTGCGGCCGCGGTGCGCGAGGCGAATGACCTGACCAATGAGCTGCTGACGGCCAATGCCAAGAACCTGCGCACCGCCAATGCCGCCGTGCGCACGGAAATGGAGCGGGGAGTGTTCGACATCGAGGCGGTGAAGGTGGCCAATGCCGAGCTGATCGCCACCATCGAGGACAGCCTGCGCATCGCCGACGAAGGCAAGGCCCGCCGCGCCACTGCGGAAACCGAGCTGCAGAAGATGGAGGCGGAGCTGCGCGACACCCTCGCCTCGGCCAGTGCCCGCAAGACCGGCACCGGCGCCAATATCGGCACCGCTGTCTGACCGATGGCGCCGCGGCTCCGCCCCCTGCTGCGTATCGGCGCGGCCCTGCTGATGGCAGGGCTGCTGACTGCCTGCGAAACTGCGGCGCCGGTGTCCGTGCCGGTGCCGCCGGCGCGGCCCGAACCAGCGGCGCCGGTCGTGGCCGCGCCCTCCCCCGCCAGCGCGGCGATGCGGGCGCGGCTGGCGCGGGTGCAGGCGACGCTGCTGGCGCGCGGGCTGATGCGCAGCGATGGTGGCGGGCCGGACACCCCGTTCAACGAACGGCAGCTGGCCGAGAACTTCATCCAGATCGCGCTTTACGACGAATACGTGCTGCGGGGCGGCGGGTTCGTGGCGCAGACCACCCCCAGCCGCCTGCGCCGATGGGAACAGCCGGTGCGCATGGCGGTGGAGTTCGGCCCGGCCGTGCCCGAGGCGCAGCGCACCACCGACCGCGCGTCCTTGCGGGCCTATGCCGCGCAGCTGTCGCGCGCCAGCGGCCACCCGATCAGCATGACAAGTGGCGCCAGCGCCAATTACCATGTGCTGATCCTCAACGAGGATGAGCGGCGCGGCTATGGTGCCCGCCTGGCGCAGCTGGTGCCCGGGATCGACCCGGTGTCGATCGCGACCATCCTCGACCTGCCGGAGTCCACCTTCTGCGTGGTCTTCGCCTTCTCCAGCGGCCCAAGCCCTGCCTATACCCGCGCCGTGGCGGTGATCCGGGCCGAGCATCCCGACAGGATGCGCCTGTCGTGCATCCATGAGGAGGTGGCGCAGGGGCTGGGGCTGGCCAATGACAGCCCCTCGGCGCGCCCGTCCATCTTCAACGATGACGAGGAATTCGCGCTGCTGACCCGGCATGACGAATTGCTGCTGAAGATGCTCTACGACAAGCGCCTGCGCCCGGGGATGACCCCGGCGGAGGCGCGGCCGATCGTGGAGACGATGGCCTATGAACTGATCGGCGGCGAAAGCTGACCTTGTGGAGGACCCTGTATGAGCATCTTCGATTTCCTGCGCGGCGAGTTCATCGACGTCATCCACTGGACGGATGACACCCGCGACACCATGGTCTGGCGGTTCGAGCGCGAGGGCCATGCGATCAAGTACGGCGCCAAGCTGACGGTGCGCGAGGGGCAGGCGGCGGTGTTCGTGCATGAGGGGCAGCTGGCCGATGTGTTCGGGCCGGGGCTCTACCAGCTCGAGACCAACAACATGCCGGTGATGACCACCCTTCAGCACTGGGACCACGCCTTCCAGTCGCCGTTCAAGTCGGAAATCTACTTCGTCTCGACCGTGCGTTTCAACGGGCTGAAATGGGGCACCAAGAACCCGGTGATGGCGCGCGACCCCGAATTCGGGCCGCTGCGGCTGCGCGCCTTTGGCAGCTATTCGATGCGCGTCACCGATCCGGGGCTGTTCCTGAAAGAGATCGTCGGCACCGATGGCGAGTTCACCGCCGATGAGGTTTCCGAGCATATCCGCAACGTGATCGTGCAGGAATTCTCGCGCGTCGTCACCACCAGCGGCATCCCGGTGCTGGATATGGCGGGCAACACCGCCGACTTCTCGCGCATCGTCACCGCCGCGATTTCGCCGACGATTGCGGGCTATGGCCTGTCGATCCCGGAACTGTATGTCGAGAACATCTCGCTGCCCGACGCGGTGGAGAAGGCGCTGGACAAGCGCACCTCGATGGGGATCGTCGGCGACCTCAGCCGCTATGCCCAGTTCTCGGCGGCCGAGGCGATGGGGGCGGCGGCCACGACGGAAAATTCCGGCATGGGCGCCGGGATCGGCGCCGGGCTTGGCATGGCGATGGGCAGCCAGATGGCGGCGGCGGGCCCGTGGGGGGCTGCGCCGCAAGCAGCGGGCGCGCAGGCGGGACAAGGGGCGGTGCCGCCCCCGGTGCCGGGCGGCGCGCAGTTCCATGTGGTCGAAGGCGGCGCCAGCAAGGGCCCGTTTGGGATCGACGCGCTGCGCGGCATGGCCGCCTCGGGCGCGCTGACCCGCGCCACGCTGGTCTGGTCGGCGGGCATGGCCGGATGGGAGCCTGCGGGCGAGGTCGCGGCCCTGGCGCCGGTGTTCGCGCAGGTGCCGCCGCCCCTGCCGGGGGCCTGACTTGCCAGCCCGCGAACACCATTATCCTTGCGAGCAATGCGGCGCCGACCTGCGCTATGCCCCCGGGCAGACCCGCATGGTCTGCGCCCATTGCGGCCATGCGCAGGAGGTGCCCGAGGCCAGCGACAAGGCGGCCCGCACCGGCCTCGTGGAGCTGGACCTGCAAGACGGGTTGGCCGCCGACCTGCCGCAAGCTGAGGTGGCCGAGCATCGCACCACCCACTGCCCCAATTGCGGCGCGGTGGTGGAGTTCACGGGCGAGCGCCACGCCGCCGAATGCCCGTTCTGCGCCACGCCGGTGGTGGTGGACACCGGCACCAGCCGCAGCATCAAGCCGCAGGGCCTGATCCCCTTCGCTGTGACCGAGGAAGCCGCGCGCGAGGCGCTTGGCCGCTGGCTGAAGGCGCGCTGGTTCGCGCCCTCGGGCCTTGGCGAATATGCGCGCAAGGGGCGGCGCATTCAGGGCATCTACACCCCGTTCTGGACCTTCGACGCCGATACCCGCAGCCGCTATACCGGCCAGCGCGGCGACTATTACTATGAGACGCGCACCCGCACCGTGACCGTCAACGGCAAGTCGCAGCAGCGGACGGAACAGGTCCGCCACACCCGCTGGCGCGCCGCCGCGGGCGCCGTGGCGCGGAAGTTCGATGATCTGCTGGTGCTGGCGGCGAAAAGCCTGCCGCGCAGCCATACTGATGCGCTGCAACCCTGGGACCTCGGCGCGCTGGTGCCCTACCGCGCGGATTACCTCTCGGGCTTTCTGGCCGAGGGCTACACGGTCACCCTGCCCGAAGGCCACGGCGCCGCGCGCGAGATCATGGCGGGGGTGATCGCGGGCGATGTGCGGGCCGATATCGGCGGGGATGAACAGCGGATTTCCGCAATCAACACAACGCATTACAACGAGACCTTCAAGCACATCCTGCTGCCGGTCTGGACCGCCGCCTACAAGTATCGCGGCCGCAGCTTCCGCTTTGTCGTCAACGGCCAGACTGGCAAGGTGCAGGGCGAGCGGCCGTATTCGCCGTGGAAGATCGCCTTTGCCGTGCTGCTGGCGCTGCTGGTGGCGGGGGCGATTGCGCTGATCTCGCGGAGTTGAGAAGCGTCGGCAAAGGCGCTATGACCCGGCGGCGTTACCGCTATCACCAGGGAGGCGACGATGATCCTGAGCTGCGGCGAGGCGCTGATCGACATGCTGCCGCGCGAGAGCGTGACGGGCGAGCCGGCCTTTGCGCCCTATCCGGGCGGCGCGGTGTTCAACACCGCCATCGCCCTTGGCCGCCTTGGCGCGCCGGCAGGGTTCCTCTCGGGCCTGTCCACCGACCTCTTCGGGCAGATGCTGGAGGCGTCGCTTGCGGCCTCGGGCGTGGATACCTCGCTGGCGATCCGCAGCGACCGGCCGACGACTCTGGCCTTCGTGCGGCTGGTGAACGGGCAGGCCAGCTATGCCTTCTATGACGAGAACACCGCCGGGCGGATGCTGATGGCCGCCGACATGCCCGCGTTGCCGGATGCGGTGACGGCCATCTTCTGCGGCGGCATCAGCCTGATGGTGGAGCCGGGCGGCGCCGCCTATGAGGCGCTGTTCCTGCGCGAGGCGCCGGCCCGGGTGGCGATGCTCGACCCCAACATCCGCCCCTCCTTCATCGCGGATGAACCCGCCTACCGCGCCCGCATCACCCGGATGATCGCGGCCGCCGATATCGTGAAACTGTCGGACGAGGATCTGCGCTGGCTCGCCGGGCCGGGGGAGATTCCGGCTTTGGCGGCCGGGCTGCTGGCGGCGGGCCCCAAGGCGGTGTTCGTGACCGAGGGCGCGGCGGGGGCGCATGGGTTCACCGCCCGCGACGCCGTGTTCGCGCCGGGGCTGAAGGTGACGGTCGCCGATACCGTCGGCGCCGGCGACACGTTCAACGCCGGCATCCTCGCCGCCCTGCATCAGGCGGGCGCGCTGACCAAACCCGGCATCGCCGCGCTGGATACGACCACGCTGCAAGCCGCGCTGACGCTTGGCAACCGCGCCGCCGCCGTCACCGTCTCACGCGCCGGGGCCAACCCGCCGTTTGCGCAGGAGCTGGCCTGATGCGCGCCCTGATCCAGCGGGTGCGCGAAGCGCGGGTGAGCGTCGAGGGCCGCGTCACCGGAGAGATCGGGCCGGGGCTGCTGATCCTCGTCTGCGCCATGCAGGGGGACGGCCCGGCCGAGGCTGCCGCACTGGCCGCCCGCATCGCCAAGCTGCGGATCTTCAAGGACGCGGCCGGCAAGATGAACCTTGCACTGGCCGAAGCCGGGGGCGCAGCGCTGGTCGTCAGCCAGTTCACCTTGGCCGCCGACACCTCGCGCGGCAACCGCCCCGGCTTTTCCACCGCCGCCCCACCGGAAGAGGGCCGCCGGCTCTACGAGCAATTCTCCACCGACCTGCGCGCGCTTGGCTTCACCGTCGCCAATGGCGAGTTCGGCGCCGACATGCAGGTGGCGCTGGCCAATGACGGGCCGGTGACGATCTGGATGGATACGGCGGACCGGGCGGTGCGCGCCTGATCCCTACCCCTGCGGCGTCATGGATCGCCGCTGCCGCGCCCGCTCCAGCCCCAGCTGCCGCTCGCGCCAGATGATGATGATGCCCGCCGACACCACCAGCGCGGCACCGAACAGCACCACCAGCGTCGGCGTCTCGCCGAAGGCGAAATAGCCGACCAGCAGCGCCAGGATCATCGAGAAATACTCGAAGGGTGCGATCACCGAGGCATCGGCATAGCGGTACGAGGAGGTCAGCAGCACCTGCCCCACCCCGCCCAGAAGCCCCATCAGCACCAGCAGCGCAAAGGTGCCGGGCGCGGGCAGCACCCAGCCCCAGGGCAGCGAGACCAGCGACAGCAGGGCGGAGTTGACCGAGAACCAGAAGACGATGGCGGTGGTGCGCTCTTCCGCCACCAGCTTGCGCACGAAGACCTGCGCCAGCGCGGTGAAGACGGCGCCGATCAGCACCACCATCGCGCCGAACGCCTCGGTCGCGACCACATCGCCGCTGCGCAGGGCGGTCAGCCGGGGCGAGAGCACGATCATCACCCCGACCAGCCCCAGCCCGACCGCGATGATGCGGAAGGCGCGGATCTGCTCGCCCAGGAACATCGCGGCGAAGATCACCGTCAGCAGCGGCGCGGCATAACCGATGGCGGTGACCTCGGGCAGCGGCAGCAGGCCAAGCCCGGCGAAGCCGCTGGCCATGGCGGCGGTGCCCATCAACCCGCGCCAGAAATGCCCCATCGGATTGGCGGTGATGATCCCGGCGCGGATCTCGCCGGTGACCGCCAGCCAGACCAGGATCACCGGCAACGCGAAGGCGGAGCGGAAGAACACCGTCTCGCCCGGCGGGATCTCGACCGAGACCAGCTTGACCAGCGAGGCCATCGCCATGAACACGATGACGGCACAGATCTTGAGGCCGATGCCCCGAAGTGGCTGCATGATGTGTCTCCTGCTCGCGGTCGGGGCCATAAAGCCGGGGGAGGCGGCGGGTTGCAAGGGCTCGCGGAGCCTGCGCGGCCCGATGCCGGGTGGCGAACGTGAGCGGTATTCATAATGAACATGACCAACTTGAATTTCACTAATGCTGCGGTTTCGCCTAGAAGGCGGGATTGGTCGGCGCCGGGTTTCGGGGCCGACCGCAAGGAGCTTGCCCATGACGACGACCCAGACCCCCACCCGTTCCGACGTGTTCCGCCGGCTGGAGGCCGCCGCGCGGGAGCGGATCCTGATCCTGGATGGGGCGATGGGCACGCAGATCCAGAACCTCGGGCTGGATGAGGCGGCGTTCACCGGCCACGGCTCGGGCTGCGCCTGCCATCATCACAGCGACGAGCCGCAGCAGGGCAACAATGACCTGCTGATCCTGACCCAGCCCGAGGCGATCGAGGAGATCCACTACCGCTATGCGATGGCGGGGGCGGATATCGTCGAGACCAACACCTTTTCGTCGACCCGCATCGCGCAGGCCGATTACGGCATGGAAGCGGCCGTGCATGACCTGAACGTTCAAGGCGCGCGGCTGGTGCGGCGGGCGCTGGACCGGGCGACGGCGCAGGACGGGCGCGAGCGGTTCGTGGCGGGGGCGTTGGGGCCGACGAACCGCACCGCCTCGATCTCGCCCGACGTGAACAACCCCGGCTACCGCGCTGTTTCGTTTGACGATTTGCGCATTGCTTACGGCGAGCAGATCCGCGGGCTGATCGAGGGCGGCGCCGATATCCTGCTGATCGAGACGATCTTCGACACGCTGAACGCCAAGGCCGCGATCTTTGCCTGCGAGGAGGTGTTTGTCGAAACCGGCGTCCGGCTGCCGGTGATGATTTCCGGCACGATCACCGACCAGTCGGGCCGCACCCTGTCGGGCCAGACGCCGACCGCCTTCTGGCACTCGGTCCGCCATGCCGCGCCTTTCACCATTGGCCTCAACTGCGCGCTCGGGGCGGCGGCGATGCGCGGGCATCTGGCCGAGATTTCGTCCGTGGCGGATACCTTCACCTGCGCCTACCCCAATGCCGGGCTGCCCAACGAGTTCGGGCTTTATGACGAAAGCCCCGAGGCGATGGCGGCGCAGATCGAGGAGTTCGCGCGGGATGGACTGCTGAACGTGGTCGGCGGCTGCTGCGGATCGACCCCCGACCATATCCGCGCGATTGCGGCGGCTGTGGCGAAATACCCGCCGCGCGCCATCCCTGCGCAGGAACCGCTGATGCGGCTGTCGGGGCTGGAGCCGTTCACGTTGACCAAGGACATCCCCTTCGTGAATGTGGGGGAGCGCACGAACGTCACCGGATCGGCCCGCTTCCGCAAGCTGATCACCGCAGGCGATTATGCCGCCGCGCTGGATGTGGCGCGCGATCAGGTGGAGAACGGCGCGCAGATCATCGACGTGAACATGGATGAGGGGCTGATCGACAGCAAACAGGCGATGGTCGATTACCTGAACCTGATTGCTGCGGAGCCGGATATCGCCCGGGTGCCGGTGATGATCGACAGCTCCAAATGGGAGGTGATCGAGGCGGGGCTGAAATGCGTGCAGGGCAAGCCCATCGTCAACTCGATCAGCATGAAGGAGGGCGAGGAGGCCTTCCTGAACCAGGCGCGCCTCTGCCGCGCCTACGGTGCCGCGGTGGTGGTGATGGCCTTCGACGAGCAGGGCCAGGCCGATACCGAGGCGCGGAAGGTGGAAATCTGCACCCGCGCATACAAGCTGCTGACCGAGGCGGTCGGTTTCCCGCCCGAGGATATCATCTTCGACCCGAACGTGTTTGCGGTGGCGACGGGCATCGAGGAGCATGACAACTACGGCGTGGACTTCATCAACGCCACACGGCGGATCATCGACACCCTGCCCCATGTCCATATCTCGGGCGGCGTCTCGAACCTCAGCTTCAGCTTCCGCGGCAATGAACCCGTGCGCGAGGCGATGCATGCGGTGTTCCTCTACCACGCCATCCAGGTCGGGATGGATATGGGCATCGTCAATGCCGGGCAGCTGGCGGTGCTGGACAGCATCGACGCGGACCTGCGCGAGGCCTGCGAGGACGTGGTGCTCAACCGCGCGCCCAAGGCCGGCGGATCGGCGACCGAACGGCTGCTGGAGATTGCCGAGCGCTTCAAGGGCACCGGCGCGCGCGAGGCGAAGGAGCGCGATCTGCTCTGGCGCGACTGGCCTGTGGAAAAGCGGCTGGAACATGCGCTGGTCAACGGCATCACCGAGTTCATCGAGGCAGATACCGAGGAGGCGCGGCTTGTCGCCGCCCGCCCGCTGCATGTGATCGAGGGCCCGCTGATGGCGGGGATGAACGTCGTCGGCGACCTCTTCGGTGCCGGCAAGATGTTCCTGCCGCAGGTGGTGAAATCGGCGCGGGTGATGAAGCAGGCGGTGGCGGTGCTGCTGCCCTACATGGACGCCGAGAAACTGGCGAATGGCGGCGAGGGCCGCGAAAGCGCCGGCAAGGTGCTGATGGCGACGGTGAAGGGCGATGTGCATGACATCGGCAAGAACATCGTCGGCGTCGTGCTGGCCTGCAACAATTACGAGATCATCGACCTGGGCGTGATGGTGTCCGCGGCCAAGATCCTTGAAACGGCGCGGGCCGAGAAGGTGGATATCATCGGGCTTTCCGGCCTCATCACGCCGTCCCTCGACGAGATGGCGCATGTGGCGGCCGAGATGGAGCGCGAGGGCTTCGACATTCCGCTGCTGATCGGCGGGGCGACGACCAGCCGGGTGCATACGGCGGTGAAGATCCATCCCCGCTATGGCAAGGGTCAGGCGGTCTATGTGACCGATGCCAGCCGGGCGGTGGGCGTGGTCTCGGCGCTGCTGTCGCCGCAGCAGAAGGCAGGCTATGTGTCGGATGTGCGCGAGGAATACCGTCAGGTCGCCGACCGCCATGCCCGCAACGAGGCCGACAAGAAGCGCCTGCCGCTGGCCGCCGCGCGGGCCAATGCGCTGAAGCTGGATTGGGCCGGCTATAGCGTGCCCGCGCCGTCCTTCCTGGGCACCCGCGTGTTCGAGGACTGGGACCTGGCGGAACTGGCCCGCTATATCGACTGGACGCCGTTCTTCCAAACCTGGGAGCTGAAGGGGGTCTATCCCCGCATCCTGGAGGATGAGGCGCAGGGCGCCGCCGCCCGCGCGCTCTACGAGGATGCGCAGGCGATGCTGACGCGGATCATCGCGGAACGCTGGTTCCAGCCCCGCGCCGTGGTCGGCTTCTGGCCGGCCAATGCGGTGGGCGACGATATCCGCCTGTTCACCGGCGAGGACCGGCAGACCGAACGCGCCACCCTGCACACCCTGCGCCAGCAGGTCGCCAAGCGCGACGGGCGCCCCAATGTGGCGCTGTCGGATTTCGTGGCGCCGGTTGGCACGCCCGACTACGTCGGGGCCTTCGTGGTGACAGCGGGGATCGAGGAGGTCGCCATCGCGCAGCGCTTCGAGCGGGCGAATGACGATTATTCCGCCATTCTGGTCAAGGCGCTGGCCGACCGCTTCGCCGAGGCCTTCGCCGAGCGGATGCATGAGAAGGTGCGGCGTGAGCTCTGGGGCTATGCGCCCGAGGAGGGGTTCGCCCCCGAGGAGCTGATCGGCGAGCCCTATCGCGGCATCCGCCCTGCCCCGGGCTACCCGGCGCAGCCCGACCATACTGAGAAGACGACGGTGTTCGACCTGCTGGATGCCGAGGCGGCGACGGGCGTGCGGCTGACGGAAAGCTTTGCGATGTGGCCGGGGTCGTCGGTGTCGGGCCTCTATCTGGGGCACCCGGACAGCTATTATTTCGGGGTGGCGAAGGTGGAGCACGATCAGGTTGTGGACTATGCCCGACGCAAGGGCATGGACGTGGCCGAGGCTGAGCGCTGGCTGGCGCCGGTGCTGAACTACATCCCGCAGCCGGCGATGGCGGCGGAGTAAGGCGGACTTTCTGTCTTCGCCCGGAATCAAGGCGCTTCAGCGCCGCCGGGCAGCGCCCGTCCGCCCCCTCGGGCGGGCGCTTTTGCAACGTCAGCGCCTAGAAATCCGGTGGGGTATGTTGAACCATAAAGTGCCTAGAACCACCGTTGCCGCCCACCCGGCGGACGGGCACTGCCCTCTGACAGCTACTGAGTGTGGCCCGAAGCCCTTGTCATCCCGCCCCCAAACGCGCTAGCTGCCACGAAATGCCGCGCACCTGTGGAGGACCCGATGGGGATCGACAAACAAAGCGAAGTTGCCGCAAACCTGCAGATCGGCCCGACCACGCTTGGCATGGTGCGGATCTATGTCGAGGGCGAGGGCGTGGACCTGCCGCTGGACTTCGACCCGGACGAGGCCGAGGAGATCGCCGAGGAGCTGCGCGCCGCGGCCGAGGCGGCCCGGCAGATGGGCGGCGGCAGCGCGCCCAAGGGCAAGGGCCGGCGCTGAGCCGCTAGAACGGCATCCGCCCGCCAAGCCGCAGCCCCGGATCGCGCAGCCCCTGCAGGCGCAGAGCCGCGTGGCGGGCGAAGGTCTGCAGCACCACCTTGCGCCGCGCCCCCGCCAGCCGGGTTTCCGGCGCCATGCGCAGGATTTCCGCGTCATAGCCATCGGCGAGGATCAGGCCGGTGCCCTCGGGCAGCATCTCGGTCGGAAAATCGGCATCCACCGCCCAGAAGAAGCGGTCAGCCCAATCGAGATAGCCCTGCCACTTGCGATCCGCCCTGTAATCGGCGCGGCCGGATTTGCACTCGACGATCCAGACCTCGCCCTTGGGCCCAAGCGCCATCACGTCGACGCGCAGGCCCGGCGCCGGCACCAGCTCCTCCACCGTCACGAAGCCATGCGACAGCAGATGCCGGCAGACCCCGCGGGCGAGGACTTGGCCGGGCATCAGGGGGAGAGGCAGGTCGGTCATTCCCCAACCATGAACCAAAGGGGAACACCGCGCAAGCCTTGCACCTGCCCCATCATTTGCGCAAAGCCTTGCACCAGCCCCATCGCGCGCCTATGTCTGGAATGTGGCGGGTTCTGCCCCTCTCGTGCGAGGCACTTTTCCAGTGGCCGATAAGCATCTCCGAGGGAGCTGGCTCTGCCGGGATCCTGGTCCCGGTATCTGGCGCCCACCTGGTAAAACCAGGCTCTCGGGAAATTAAGCCTTCACGGCTGCCGCGGATCCCGCCACACCTTCCCCAAAAGACTGAATGCCCACCCCCGGCACAGCAAAAGGGGGCAGGTTTCCCCGCCCCCCTTCAAGCTCTCAGCCAGCGTGGCTGATCAGAAGCCCATGACGAGCGACACGCCAAGCCGGTTGTCGGTCTTGTCGGTGCCCTCGATGGCCTCGTCGTTATAGTCGGTCTTGTAGCTGATCCGGGTCGACAGCTGGTCGGTCATGGCGAAGTTCAGGCCAAGATCGTTGGTCACCAGCGTGTTGGCATCCGAGGCAAGGATGTCGGTGTCGTTGGTCAGGTACACCGTCTCGTTGAACGCGTGGTAGAGACGCGAGGAGGCGATCATCGCCGCTTCGGTATCATCGTTGCCAAGCTGGTCTTCGACATAGCGGATGCCCGGGCCAGCCTGCACGCGCCAGGCGGTCTGGGGCGTGTTGATGATCCGGTAGCCGGGGCCGAAGCCGAGGAAGGCGTCGGTTTCGAAGGCGGCATATTCGTCGAACTGCGCGCGGGCCAGACCGAAGACATAGAAGCGGTCGGTCAGCGAATAGTTGGCGTCATAGACCGTGAAGAATTCCTTCTTGGTCTCGTCGCCGTCATCCTCGCCATATTCCACGCCGAAGCCGATGGTGTGGGTCCACTGCCCGGCGCCATAGCGCAGGCGGCCGGCCAGCGCGAGGTCCTGGGTCTCGGTGTTGCCCGAGGAACCGGCATAGGTCATGGCAACGCTGCCCGACCAGCCCGGCTGGAACTGCTCGGGGCCAAAGCGGGCGTCGTCGCGCGCTTCTTCCAGGTCTTCCTGGGCATCGTCCGAGATATCGTCGATCCGGTCGTCCAGAGCCTCGGTGCCGACGAGGGTGCCCTGCGCGTAGATCGCAGAGGTCCCGATCAGCAGCGCAAGGGTCGAGGCGGACGCCATGGTCAGAATGTTTTTCATGGGTGCGATCCTTTTCACTGTCACATGTGCGGGCGGGGGGAGCGCCGCAGTCACTGGGCGCCGTCGCCGAGGCGGCCGCGTCCCGTCCGGGACTTATGGGCCCTACGGGCGCAGATGCAGAGACTTGAAATGGCACGGTTTACCGCTAGCATCTGGCCGCAGGCGACATGCCGCCAAGCGGCTGGCCCCGACTGGCGTGCTTTCGCCGGTTCCCGCGCACACGTAGAAATGAGCGGCCCGTGAGCGGCGCGTTACAGCGTCTTCCGAGTCGGCGGGGCCAGTCCGGGCACACCAAGAGCCAGCAGAACGACGGCCAGCGGCAGCGAGAAGAAGAACCCCGCCTGACCGTAGCCGATGGCGCCGGTGATGCCGCCCAGCAGGAAGGCCGCGACCAGTTGCAGCAGGATCCGCAGTTTCGCCGTATCGACGTGGATGCCGGAGCGCGGCTGCGCGAGGCCATAGGCGGCCCGCCCCAGCTCGATGCCGATGTCTGTCACCATCCCGGTGGCATGGGTGGTGCGGATACGCGCGCCCGAGATCTTGGTGATCGTCGCGTTCTGCATCCCCATGATGAAGCACAGGCAGGCCAGCGAGAAGAGCCGCCCTGCCTCGCTGCTGAAGATGCCTCCGAAGGCGAAGCACGCCATGAAGCTGCCCTGGATCACCAGCGGCCAGGCATATTGCTGGCGCCCGGCATGGCTGCGCGCCCAGTGGATCAGGACGGTGCTGAAGCCAGCGCCCGCGGTGAAGGCGGAAATGGCAAGGACGCTGACGAAGATGAGCTTCGCGTTCAGCAGCGCGACGTTGTCGGCCAGCTGCGACAGATAGCCGGTCATGTGCGAGGTGTATTGGCCCAGGGCGAAGAACCCGCCCGCATTCGCCGCCCCGGCGATAGCCGCCAGAACCGTGGCCAGGATCAGGTCATTGCCGGATGAGCGGCGATGCGCGACCAGCAGGCGGGCCGACCGGACCGGCTGCATCAGGCGCCGCCCGGTCTTCCATCTCCGCCGCCGGTCGCGGATCGGCGGGGCGGATGGCGGTGCAGAGGTCATTCAGGCGATCCCGTTGATCCTGCGCAGGGACCATGGCCCGCGGTCGCGGTCAGGGCATCACCTGCACGGCGGCGATACTGGGCCCCCGGTGCTGCAGATGCAAGATCGGCGGTCAGGCGCCGCGGGAGCGGTGCGGGGCGCGGGCGCCTGCGGTGACCGGGATCAGGGTGCCCGTATGCTGCGCCACCGGCTCCGGCCGCTTGCGCCCGCCGGTGCCAGGGCCCTCGGGTTCCGCCATCCGCATCACCGCGATACCGAACTGCACGCCCGAAAACACCACCGCATTGAACATCACCAGCATGACCACGGCAATCGGCCCCTCCCGCGTCGAGGTGACCAGATGCCAGAGGTTGCCGATGTTGAACCACAAAAGCGCGCCGACGAAGACCAGCGACAGCAGCAGGCCGAGGGCGACATTGCGGATATAGAGGCGCACGAGTTTGGGCATGGAGTTCCGCCTGACGAGGGATCATCCGGCCACGATAGCGCGTCTTGCGGCGA
>Ga0209024_1001580_pt1 | contig 17550 bp, 16 predicted proteins | sample AutmiccommunBRH5_FD_187380 | JGI IMG/M metagenome (GOLD analysis project Ga0209024, IMG submission 187380) | Deep subsurface microbial communities from Mt. Terri, Switzerland - Autotrophic microbial communities BRH/5 (SPAdes) (version 2) | ecosystem: Environmental > Aquatic > Deep subsurface >...
GTCCGTGATCCACTCACCTGGCATCAGCTTTGCCCCCTGCGATCGCAGGGGGCAAAGCTGACACAAATGTATCACGATCCGGCCATCTCGTTTGTCGTCAGGCGGCCAACATAACTGTCGTCACACAGGCGCTGGCACGAATATTGTGGCACGACGCCCGAGCAGATGGAAGGCTGGGGCTGGCAGGCGGTCCATCATCCCGAATATCTGCCAGACGTGCTCGAGCAGTGGAAGAAGGCCATCGAGCTGGGCTCGCCCTTCGAGATGACCTTTCCGCTTCGCGGCGCCGATGGCCTGTTTCGCCCGTTTCTTACCCGGGCGCAGCCAGTGCTGGACGAGCGCGGCAGCGTCGTTCGCTGGTTCGGCAAGAATTCGGATCTTTCGGCGCAACTCAAGGTCGAAAAGGCGCTCCGCGAAAGCGAAAGCCGGTTTCGCAACATGGCCGACCACGCACCGGTCATGATGTGGGTAACCGACGAGAGCGGCGCCTGCACCTATCTCAATCGCGCCTGGTATGATTTCACCGGCCAGACTCCCGAGCAGGCGCACGGCCTCGGCTGGCTCGACGCCACCCATCCCGACGACAGGCATGGCGCGGAACGGATCTTCCTGGAAGCGAATGCTAAGCAGGAGCCTTTTCGGCTCGAATACCGCCTCCGCCGCGCTGATGGCACTTATCGCTGGGCGATTGATGCCGCCTCGCCGCGCTTCTCGGAGGACGGAAGCTATTGCGGCTATATCGGCTCGGTGCTCGATATCCAAGAGCGGCGTGAGACCGAAGACCGCCTGCGGGAAGCCGAGGAACGCCTCCGCCTCGCGACCGAGGCGGCGGAGGTGGGGTTCTGGGATGTGGATGTTGTTGCCGACATCCTGATCTGGCCGCCGATCGTCAAAGCGATGTTCGGCATCTCCGCGGACGTACCGATCTCGATGGACGACTTCTACGCCGGCCTTCACGCCGATGATCGTGAGGCGACCACTCGCGCCTTCGCCGCGGCTTGCGACCCCGACCAGCGCATGCTGTACGATGTCGAGTATCGCACGATCGGCAAAGAGGACCGCGTCGAGCGCTGGGTGGCCGCCAAAGGGCGCGGCCTCTTCGACGCACAAGGCCGCTGCGTGCGTGTCGTCGGAGCGGCAATCGACATTACCGCCCGCAAGAAGAACGAGACCGAGCTACAGGAGCTCAACGAGATTCTCGAAAGCCGCGTTACCAAAGCGATCGCCGAGAAGCGTCAGGCCGAGGAAGCGCTACGCCAGTCGCAGAAGCTGGAGGCCATCGGCAAACTGACGGGCGGCGTCGCCCATGACTTCAACAACCTGCTGCAGGTGATCGCCGGCAATCTGGAGCTGCTGTCTCGAGAAGCGCTCGATCCGCGCGCGCAGAAACGCCTCAATCATGCGCAGGAAGCAGTGAAGCGGGGCGCGAACCTCGCGGGACAGCTGCTGGCATTTGGCCGGCGGCAGCCGCTCGACCCCAAGGTCATTAATGCAGGCAAGCTCGTTGGTGGCCTCGACGACATGCTGCGGCGGACACTGGGTGACGGCATCGAGGTGGAGACAATGATCTCCGGCGGGCTCTGGAACACGCTGGCCGACCCCATGCAGCTCGAGAACGCGATCCTCAATCTCGCGATCAACGCACGCGATGCGATGACCGGCGTGGGCAAGCTCACCATCGAAGTCGGCAACGCCTTTCTCGACGACAGCTATGCGCGCCTTCACCCCGAAGTCAGCGCAGGGCAATATGTCATAATCGCGGTGACCGATACCGGCTGCGGCATCCCTGCCGACAAGCTGGAGGAGGTCTTCGAGCCTTTCTTCTCGACCAAGCCGGAAGGTCAGGGCACGGGCCTGGGCCTGTCGATGGTCTATGGCTTCGTCAAGCAGTCGCATGGTCATGTGAAGATCTACAGCGAGGTCGCGCAAGGCACGTCGATCAAGTTGTATCTTCCCCGCTCGACTCGAACCGAAGACGCGCCCGCCAGCTCGGACAGCGCGCCCGTCATCGGTGGGCGGGAGACGATCCTGGTCGTCGAGGACGATGAAAGCGTCCGCGCCACGGTCATCGATATGCTCTCAGACCTTGGCTATCAGGTCCTGAAGGCTGGCGACGCAGCGAGCGCGCTCGCCGTCATCGAAAGCGGCGTGCATGTCGATCTTCTCTTCACCGACGTGGTGATGCCGGGAACGCTGCGAAGCCCGGAGCTGGCGCGCAAGGCGAAGGAACGCCTGCCCGACCTCGCCGTATTGTTCACTTCAGGCTACACCGAAAACGCCATTGTTCATGGCGGCCGTCTCGACGCAGGCGTCAGCCTGATCAGCAAGCCTTACACACGCGAGGCCCTGGCGCGCAAAATGCGCCAGCTTCTGGGTAACGGTCGCAAGCAAAAGTTCCACGGCAGTTCGACTGCGGCCGAGACCCCTGCCCTAGAGGCTGCGCCGTCCGCAGCACTGCGCGTTCTCGTCGTCGATGACGAGGAACTTATCCGTATGCTGGCGGTCGACATGGTCGAAGAGCTTGGATATGCTGTCATGGAAGCCGCCACCGCTGAAGAAGCGCTGGCCATCCTCAAAGCGGGGCCGTGCGACGTGCTGTTCACCGATCTCGGCCTCCCGGGAATGGGCGGCGGCGAACTTGCGGCGCGCGCTCTAGAGCTTCAGCCCGATATTCGGGTCGTAGTGGCATCCGGCCGTGCGCTTCGTGCCGACGAGGCTTCAGAAACCGTGCTCGCAAAGGCGATACAGGTTGGGAAACCCTATTCCGCTGAGGATCTCGTACAGGCGCTTGGCAATCACATCTGACGGCAGTTTATCTTCAAAGCGCCTTACTTCAGGCTCGATCACCCGTCCGCGACGCCAGTGATTCTCCTGCAACCTTTGCCAATCCGGAATCAAACTTCGATCTCCTGTTCGATTTCGACGCCGGCGGCCACAGCAGTCTCTACCCACAAATCCTGTTCGACGTCCCCTGCATCGATCGTGACCACCAGGGCATAGCGCATGGACGCGTTGTTGCGCGTCCGATCGCGGCTCGTCTTCCACCACCCGCCGACCGGAAAGATCGCGATCGCATTGCGATCGGCAAGGTCAGCGGCACTGCACCGCCATTCGTCGACATGGAGCGACCCGGCCGAAATGGACCGCTCACCGAGCAGACGCCCCGCGTCGCCGAATGCGACTGGCAGCTCATCGTCGCCTTCCTCGATCGTGGCGAGCGCGTTTACCCGGGCCTCGAACCGGTCTTGGGGCTCGTTCCTGCGCCGAAGATCAAAGCGCAGGCCGGCCGACCTGTAGCGCGCCGGCGACAAGGGCGCGTCGGCACTGGGGTTCGGCTCGACGAAGTAGGAAAGCGATACGCGCAGCCGAACTTCATGCTCGCCAAGATCGAGCAAGGTTTCCGTGGGCCAGGGCAGCGCGAAGAAATGCGCCTGATTGAGCCGGGTATTGCCCTTTTGGTGGACGAAGGGCTGGATCACCTGCTGGGCGACAAGCGCCAGCGAATTAGACGCCGAACGCAGGGCCCGCTCGACCGCCGGAACGCCATATCCAAACCGCCGGAGCATTGCGAGGCGTTCGGACTTCTGGCCTGTTCCAAGCAGCGCCTGCTCCATGGGAGGTGTCCAGCGCGCGCTATGCGTAAGCAGCGCTCGCACTGTCTCGGGCCACAGTTCAGGATCATCGGCGAGGATCGCTGCTCCCATTCCGCTGAGCTGCGCCGTCGCCGCGCTCGTCGCCCAGGCGAGCGTAAGCGGATGAACCAACGGATCGCGGCTCGTGGTCAACAGCGACAGCGAGTCCATCCCGCTCACCATTAAGGAGTCGGCGCTGTCGATGCCCTTGTTGCCCGCTTCCAGAACGAGCTCCGGCTTGATCGGTGAAACCCCGCGATACCAGCTTGCTGAGACGCGACTGTAAGGGCTCAGCGCTCCAAGTTCGGCTGCGCAGGCCCAGTGCTCGAAACCCTTGTCCGTGATCGGACCCTTTTGGGTATAGCCGCCGACCGAGAGCACATTCCAGGCATGTGCCGGATCCTCGATCTCGAAGCTGTCCCAGTCCTCGAGCTCTTCATGGGCAAGCCCGTCGGGCAGATTGCCAGCTGACACGCAGACGAGGCGCTGCCGCAGATCGTCGAGCTCGCTGCCGCCGAAGGCCATGGCATCGAGCGAAGCGCTCCAGCTCGTCGCCTTGGGGCCATGAACGTCCGCCTGGGTGACGGCCATACAGAACACACGCCCCCGGTCGGGCCGCGCGATCTCAGGGCGCAGCATGGCCTGCTGGGTCACCAGCCCGTAGCTCTGCGGCTCTGTCGCCGGAAAGCCGCCGGGCGGCAACAGCTTGACTGCCTCGCCGATATAACTGAACGGCAAGGGATCGGTCGACGCCAGCCTAGTCGTCAGGTCGCCGAAAAAAACCAGCCCCGACATCTCGCTGCCATGGCCATGATGATCGTCGGTTCCCCATGCCGGGTTCACGCTGTGGAGATCGGCCGCGGCGAAGAGCGGCGCCAGCAGTGGATGGGCGCGGTTGACGCCGGTATCGAGCAGGCACACCGCGACCGCATCGGCGTGATCGACGGGAAGCATGCGCTCGACGGCCGCGTCTATCCAGCCGTCCTGATCGTCGCGTCCTTCGCCGCTGGTGAAGAAACTTGCATCGTCGCGACCGAGGCGAATTTCCGCGACAGCATCGGTGCTGGCGACGATCCGCGCCAATTTCTGGCGATCGGTATGAATGAACACGACTTCCCGCTCGGCGAAGCGCAACCGCTCCTCGCCGATCAGCACTTCCGCCGCCGTCGCCTTCGCATTGAAATTCGCGACTCTATCGGGCCAGCACCAGCATTCCCACCAGGTGACGATGCCATCGTCGGGCATGGGTCGCGTATCGACCCAGAGGGACTCGAGCCGGGCAGCCCGAAAATGCTCGATCGAAGCGAAGCGATTCTCATGCGAAGGCCGCCCTCGGCTTCCCCGCTTGTTCTGGTATTCGTCGAGCTTGCTGTTGAGAAACGCCTGCTGCGCGTCGGGAACGAACAGCGTGCCGGTCGTCGCGCCGTCAGGCGAACGGGCAGCGCTCGCCAGCCTGATGCCTTTGCTTGTCCAGGTCAGGTCAGGCAGTGGCTGGTCAGGCAGGGTCTCGAAATCGATGTAGCGCCCCGGCGCCCCGACACCCTTGGCATCACGCGCGGCGAGCAGTCCTTCGGCATCCGCCCAGGCTTGCGCAAGGTCGCGCTTCAGGCTCTCGGCATGGCGCTCGGTCTCACGGCCCAGATCGCGGGCGGGGACCATTCGGTTCGGTCTTCGATAGGGCTTGAGATCAACGAAGTGATCGATGCGAAGATGTTGTCTCTTAAACCCGCTCGGCATGGTCCCCCATCTTCCGGAACATTCTTATCTGTCGTTGAAGATGTCGGCCACGGCCTCTCGCATCGCGCGCCGAGCATTGAGCGCCGACAGGACTTCATCCGTCGTGACAGACTTCCTCCCCGCCAGAATGGCCTCCTTAGTCGCTTCGTCGGCGACCCGCACCAGCTCGGCCTGGCTCAACCCCTCGCTGAGCGGAACGATCCGGTCCCAGGCGAGCGATCGTCCGGCCATACGGCCGAGCCGATGGCGCATCATCGCCTTCACCCCGGCGCCGTCCGGCAAGCCATATTCGATGATCTCGTCAAAGCGGCGCACGAGAGCCCGATCCAGAAGTTCGGGGTGATTGGTGGCGGCGACGACGACACTATCGGTCGCATTGCCCTCTTCGAGGAACTGCAGAAATGAATTGAGCACGCGGCGCATCTCGCCGACGTCGTTAGCCGCGCCGCGCTTGCCGCCGATCGCGTCGAACTCGTCGAAGAGGTAGACGCCGCGCATCTGAGCGATCTGATTGAAGACCAGCCGCAGCTTGCCCGCGCTTTCGCCGAGGAAGCGAGTGATGACGCTTTCAAGGCGCACCGTGAACAGTGGCAGGTGCAGCTCCCCGGCGAGCGCGCTTGCCGTAAGAGTCTTGCCCGAGCCCGGCGGGCCCACCAGGAGAAGCTTGGAGCTCGGACGCTGCCCGAACTCGCGGAGCCGTTCGCGGTTCTGCTGCTGGACGACGAGCCGACTCAATCGCCCGCGGATCGCCTCGGTCAGGGTCATATCGACCAGGCGCGTCTCGCTATGCGACGCGTGCACCAGTTCTTCGAGCTCACCCCGTGGTTTTGTAAGGGGTGTTGCGCTGGCAAGCTGCGGTCGCGAAAACGTACGCTCGGTCGGACCAGTGCGTGCGCTATCGACCAGCTTGCGCAGCGACTCCGCCGTTTTGGTATGGCCCTGCCGCGCCTCGGCGGCCGCAATCTGGAGCGCAACCGTATAGACCCGCTCATGATCGCCTTCGACATGACCGGCGAGAAGAGCGATCACCTGCTTTGCCCCTGCCATCGCTCCTCCCTTCTCCGATCGACGCATCCGAGTTCATCCCATAGCAGAACAATGGGAGGACAACAGTTCGATATTCATGTCCCGGAATTCGCGTCGCAACTCGCGCCGCGAATTTGCAAGACGCGGGGGCGTCGGTGGCCGACCGATACCATAGCCGATCCCTACGAGGGCTGGATCAACCCGCCCTAGGCCTGGACCACACCGTGGCAGGCTGATCGGCAACGCGGACAATCGCGCTACACCGCATTTTCAATGCCTGATTGCAGCTCGAGCTTAACGTCGCGCGTTCCTCCGCCCCGCTGGACCGTGATCCGCACTGTGTCGCCGACAGAGTCGTGGTGGCCTAGTGCAATGCCTTACGGGCCGGTGCTCACTCCGACCAGCCCCGCCCGAGCTGCGGGAGACCGGGCCTCGACGGCAAGGACGAAGACGCCCGCTTGCCCGGTCAGTCCTTGCAACCGCGAATTGACCTGCGCATGTGTGACTATTCCCAGCAACTGCCTGACGTACCTCCCAGTCTTGAGCAGCTGCGGAACGACCGCGCCACCGTGTCGACCAGGACCACAAAGCCGATTTCCGCCGAGGCATCCGACGGAGTGTAGATCGCCGTGTTGATCCCGATGAGACGGCCGCTCGACTCGAGCAGGGGTCCTCCTGATTTCCGGGGATTGATAGCCGCATCGGTCTGGATCAGATTTTGGACGTCGGGACCGCCATCCTCACTGGGCAAATCCCGGTCAAGCGCACAGACGCTGCCGGTGGTTAACGTCCAGTCGAGCCCGAACGGATTGCCGATCGCGAAGATCTTCTGCCCAACCTTGAGATCGCCGCTCGTTCCAACGGGCACAAGCGCAGGCCGACGAAAGCTTACTCCGATTTCTGAAGCGCCAGATCGTGCTGGGGACTAACGCCAACCAGGCAGGCTCGATACTTGCGACCGTCGGCAAGCAGCACCGTTGCTTCCGATGCACCCTAAGTTGGTCACCACATGACCCCCCGGCATCCCAGACAAAGCCGGAGCTCGCGCTGCGCCGGAATGGAGAAGACGTTGCGTGACCAGGCGTCTTGGATGAGCTGCGACGTAGAAATACAAACTGACGATCGGCACCGGCACAGGTTTGAAAGGAACTCGCGCTGAGACTTTGAACCGTTATCGATGATCTATTCGGTAGACGTCGGCTCTTGGTTCGCTGCCCTCAACTCGCTACCCGCCACTGACCGGTTGGAATTATCGGAACTGCGGTGGAGTCCATTGCGCAGACGATGTTTGCCGCCTCCTGCGGTCTCCCGAACAGCCATCCCTGCAGCCGGCTGCATCCTGCCATTCTGGCGTAACGGGCCTGGCTCTCGGTCTCGATTCCCTCGGCGCAGACCTCGAGACTGCAGGCTCGCGCAAGACCTGTGATTGATACGAGCATGTCACGTGCGCACGGATTTGCGTCGAGTGGTTCGATGAATGCCTTATCGATCTTGAGACGATCGAACTTCAGCTGCTGCAGGTAGCCGATGCTCGCAAAGCCCGTGCCGAAATCGTCGAGGGCGATTCTGATGCCCAGCGCACGAAGACTATTGATAACTTCGGCTGCAGCTTCCGGACGGCGCAGCATCAGGCTCTCGGTGATCTCGAGCTCGAGCCGCTCGGGAGGGAAGCCGGTTTCCTCGAGAACGGCGCGCACCTCCCCCAAAAGACCGCCATCCCAGAATTGCGCGGGCGACAGGTTAACAGCTAGTTCAAGCCGCGTGTCGCGCATGGCACGACACGCGGCGACCAGTACCTGACGGCCGATGGCGTTGATAAGCCCGCTCATCTCTGCAATTGGGATGAAGATATCGGGCGGTACATCACCGTGCACGGGATCGGTCCAGCGGGCTAGCGCCTCGACAGCTATCGTGTCGCCGGTGCTCGCCTCAACGATTGGCTGATAGCGCACGAAGATTTCGTTAGCTTCGACGGCACGACGCAAGTCGTTTTCGAGCCGGATCCGCAGGTGATGCCCCTCGTCAAGCGAGGGCAGATGAGCCCGGGCGCAATTCTTCCCCGCAGCCTTGGCGGCGTACATCGCCACGTCGGCCCGCCGCATGAGCTCTCCCTGCCGGTGGTTTTCGCCTGACCTCGCCTCGGAATAGCCGATGCTGATGCCCAGACGAATGTTGTAGGCGCCGAGCGAAAACGGCTTTGTGAACTGCGCGAGGATGACCTCGCAAAGCAAAGCCGCCTCTCCATCAGTGCAAGGTGACAGAAGCACGGCAAATTCATCACCTCCCACCCGGGCGACGAATGCCTGCCCTGCCGCTGCCCGGATACGCTCGGCCGCTTCGCGCAAGAGAAGGTCGCCCGCACCATGCCCGTAGACATCGTTGGCGTCTTTGAAACCGTCTAGATCCATGAACAGCAGAGCGAGCGGATCGTCTGCCATCAGCCCGTCGCCAATCCGCGCAATTAACGCGCGGCGATTGGGCAGACCTGTCAGGAGATCATGGTCGGACAAGTGCCGGGCCCGCAACTCGCTTTGCTCGAGGTCATCGACAGCTCGCGCGCCGCGCCTGAGTATCAAGCCAGCAGCAAGCACCCCTATTATGAGCAAGGCTGCGACCGGAGGTACGAGTTGCCGACGCAGCACCGTCCCTGGCTGGTGAGATTTCCACTCCAGCCAGGCAAGGGGCTTGCCGGAAAAGCCGGTGACCACAAGCGATTCGCGGCCCGCGAGCGGCGGACGCATGAGTAGGCGCACATCATCAACCTTCAGGTCGCCGGTGAGTTCGGCAAGCAAAGCTGAATCAACGGCCCTGGCAATGACGAGCAGTTTGGTGGCCCCACTCTTCAGCTGGACCTTGTCGGTCAATGGGACAATCTGCGCAGCTGAGAATAGTAGAAGCTTGCCATCAGCGCGCGTGTAGCCGCTCACGATCGGTGATCCGCTCCGCGGCATGCTGCGGACTAGGGCAATTGCACTAAGGAAATCCCTGCCTAAACGGCGAGCCGCAGCGTCTTCGATAGGATTGCGATCCGCAGCGTCGAAGATGGTTCGATCCTGCTCGTCTAGCACGAACACGTGACCATAGGCCTGTGTCCGACCAAGATAGGCCACGACATTGTCGTCAACCCAGTCAGGTTGAAAGCGCAGACCGATGTGGCGGACGGCATCGTCCCATTTGGCGTAGTCCTGGAGATCTCGGCGCGCCATGGCAGCAGCGGTGGTCAGCGCTCGCCCTAGCGCCTGCTCCTCGCGTTGGCGCTGGAGCTCGTCTTGGCCGCGCGTGCTCAAAAACAGCAGCAGGATTATGCAGCCGAAGCTCACACCCTTCAGCAGGAGCAACGGCCACAGATATTGCGACGGTATATGAGCACGAAGTCGACGGAGAGTGGCGGGCATGGCCCAATGTAGCAGGCCGTGGTTAAGACTCCTTTGCGACACCGGCTAAATCCATCCCAATGAACGCGGACACATTAGGCCGTCGATAGTCTCATGAGATGATGCGAGAACTTCGAGTTTGGCGCCCTTGCAAATCGGGCACTTTCGTGAGCGGAGTGCCGGGCATCTCTTCCGCTGGAACGAGCCGGCCCCAGGGATTTATCCGGCCGAGGGCGAAGGAGCTATTTCATTGGATGACACCGCTGGATTGATCGCGCCGTCCGCGACGATGATCGCTGCTATGATGACCGCGGCCAATCTCGGCGCGCGCGTCACGGGCTGGGGTTTCGCCGTCTTCACTATTGGGTCGATTTGCTGGTCTTTCGTCGGCTTTTTGTCTGGCCAGATGAACCTGCTCGCGACCAACGGCTTTCTCACCCTGGTCAGGTATTTTTCTTGTCAAACCGTGCCGCCAACCTGGCACTTGCGCCGCTCTTCGCAGCGAGGCGTGCGCCGTAGCGCATAACGGTTCGAGCGTCGCGCCATCGATAGGCCTGCATGATCGCGGGCAGGCCCTCCCCTGCCGCAAAATTGTCCTGCGCTACGCCGACCCGAATCGAGTGCGACGACACCGCCGCGATCCATCGCTCGAGCTCGGCCTCGGACATCCCGCCAAACAGTTTCCTCTCCCACGCCGCACGAATGAGCCGCCGATAAATGAGCGTGATGCTATTAGGGTGGAGCGCAGCTTGGCCGATCGCCGCTACCGAGCCGTCAAAATGCGTCTCAACGCGGCGGAACAGCGGTCCTTTGCGGAGATCCGTTTTGTCGCGCCATCGTCTGATCGCACACATTGTTGCAGGGGAGAGATAGGCATAAGCCCCCTCCCCTTCCCTGTCGGTCTTGGACGATGGAATGAACAGCACGCCCGCCCCGTCCAAGTCGGGCCCCTCGATGTGGGCGATATCGATCTTCACCAGTTCGGACCGACGCGCGCCGGTATCATAGGCCACCCTGAGCAGGGCCTCGTCGCGCAGGCCGAGCTCGTCGCGGCGGCAGGCTTTGACCAGATGCGCAAGACAGACGCCGGCCGCCGGACTGTCGAGATCGGATATCTCGCCCTTGAAGCGGATCGCCCGCGCCTGGCGCTGGCGCACCCCCAGCGCCTTGCGCGCGGCTTTTTTCTCCAAACGGACGAGTGGCGCTGCCGTGGGATCGCCGAGGCCGGCCATGCGATAGGCCCAGCCGACATTGACAGTGTAGCGCTCGATCGTCGCCATCGCCCGAGGCTTTTCGGGCGAAGCATCGATGCCGGCGAGCGCCCGGATCCAGCCCGCGACCAAGGCCGCATCCGCATCGCATGCAACGACGCCGTTTTGGCGGCACCAGCACGACCAGAGGGCGAGGTCGGAACAGAACGCCCGGCGGGTGTTCGCGGACCATCCGCGGATCGCAGCGGCGACCAGCGCCTCGTCGATCGGCGCGGTCGGACCGACCAGACTGCGAACGTCCCGGACGACTTCTTCCCCGTCCCGGCCGTCGATCCTTGCCCGAGCCGGTAACAACGCCAGATCGCTCATGGCGACGACTGCCCCGTCACGGCACCACCTCTCCGATCCAGACGTAAAGGCGCCGCCCCTCCACTCGCAGCGTAAGCAGATCCTCGACCGTGAGCGGCCGCACATGCGCGACAGGATTGCGGATGACGCTCAGCCGGCTCAACGTCTCGCCGATCGCCGTCTTCACCTTGAAGATTGGTTGAAACACGTCACGCCAGTTCTCACCCTGCTCGATGATGCCGCGATAATCACCGAAATCGGCATAGTCGAACAGTTCGCCGGGCGTACGACTCGCGTCCACGTCCGCCTGCCTGCGCCGCTCCCATTCCTCGCGGATATTTCTGTGAACTCGCTGGCGGATCCAGCGCTCGCCGACGATGGCCTTCATCGACCGGTCGATGAAGGCGCGCAGCTTGCGCTCGAGCTGGCGGAACATCAGCGCGATCACCGCGTCGAGTTCGTCGGGATCCGCCTCGGGCAGCGCACCGGGCACCATGCCGAAGGGGACAAAGATATGGCCGACAAGCGCCATCGGCAGGCTCGCCAGGCGCAGATCGAAGCCGCGCGCTATCCTGAGGCCCGAGGCCAGCATCGCGTCGTCGACCGCCTCGTCTGCCTCGTCCTCGCGGCGATAGTCGCCGAGTTCGGCGCGGACCAGCTGTGCCGCGCGCGGCGCTTGCGGCGCCGTTCGCGCGACCACCTCGGTCATGCCCTTGAACGCCGCATAGCCCTCGATCGACAGCTCTGGACGGTCTGCCCGTACCCATGGGGTCTCGATCGCCGCCATCTGCGCCGCTGTCGCCCGCGTCCACTCACCCGCCGGATCGCCGATGCCGGCGACGCCCGCAAGATCGATGCCTGCGATCTCGGCTGCGCTTGGCAGCCTGTATGCCGGCACCAGATCGGGAAATCCTGCGGACAGCGAGGCCCGTGTCATGCCGGCTGAACCTGTTTCGGCCAGAAGCCGCTCGACCCCGGCCAGCTGATCCGCGATCCTTTGGTCCAAAGCGCTCGCCGCGCCGAAACGCTCGAGCATCGGCGTCAAGGCGCCGTTCCGCGCCAGGACGTCGGCGACAGAGTCGGAAATGAGCGGCCTTGCGCTGAGCAACCGCTCATAGGTGTCCGCATGGGGAAGCAGCTTGCCAAGCCGGTCGGCGCCGGCGAGCGCCTCCTGAAACGCCGTCAGCCGCTGCGTCGTGCGGTCATAAGCCCCGCTCGCAACGAACCTGTCGAATTCGGCCTGGCGCCGCGCCATCTCCTCGACGATGTTCGGTCGGCGCTCGAGCAGCTCGGTGATGCGCTGGTGCCCACGCGCCATATCCTCAAACAGGGTCGGCCGAATTCGCAACATCTCGTCGAAGCGCCGCTGATTTGCGAGCGCCTGCTCGACCATATCCGATGTGCGGCTGACGCCGATGGCTGTCTTCATGAGGTCAGACGCGCCGGTGATCTCTCGCATGGCCCTGCGCAGCGGATCGTCATCAAAATTCACGCAGAGCCTCCCGTCTTGGCGGGCTTTAGCAAAGCAGACGATCCTTGCCTAGTGTTGATAAGGGTTCATTATCAACACTAGGCGTGACTCCACGCTATACTCAAAGGGCGATCTCGGGATATGCTTGGGGATGGCTCGCCGCTCTTCCGCGCTGACATCGCTGCCGTGGAGCGACGGTCTCGCCGCGGCGCTCGAGCAGGCGAGCGCCGCCGTCGGGCGGCTCGATGCGCGGACTTCCGCCACTTCGGGTGCTCGCGCGTGGCAATTGCGCGCCGCCTGGACCGGCTACGCCGCCGCGCTCCAGCTCCAGGGCCACGAGATCGACGAAATCGATGTTTTTTCGTGGGGCTGCGCCCTCCCCGTCCCCGGCCGGCCACGGATCGCGACGCTCGACGATCCCTTCGAAGGCTTCGCCAGATGGCAGGCCCAGTTCGCCGGAAACACCCGGCGCCACTGGCGCGAGGACCTGGGCGCGCGGGTCGAACCCGACCCGAGCTACGCCGGCCCCCGGCTGATCCGCGCGCTCGAGGCTCTGCGGCAGATCAGCATCGCCGAGAAATCGAAGTGCAGCATACGCACGGCGGCTGTGCAGCGCATCGGCATGGGTCCAGAAAGCGCGGCTTAGCTCTATACTGGGTGCGATCTCGGGTGCAGTCATTCTCTTTCGCCGGAAAACCGGTGAAGGGGCCGTTCCTGGTAATGATCGTCGCAGGCGAGTATCCGGAAGCGCACGGCTACGCACCATTGCGCGCATTTGCCCAACCGATTTATTCGGGCCGTCGCTTCATCCCGGTCAATTCCGAGTTCGAGCGAGACGTTCTGCGCGCGCTTCTGGAAGCGAGGCGCGAGCTAGCCGAGGAGGGCCTTGATATCTTTGTCGAGAAGCCCGTCTTTGATCACCTCACTCCCGCCGGCCCCTGCCGCCCCGACTTCCTGATCGAAGCGCGTTCAGGCACGACCGGCGAGATCAGGCAATGGATCTTGGAGGTGCTGGAGTTCGGCGAGCCCGAGGTCCACCAACGCGAAAGGCTTCGGCGAGTAGCGCCACTGTTGACTGTCACCCCGGCCGACCGCAACGCGGCGCACCTGGTAGCCCGACTCTCAGACGCCTTCGCCCTTTAAACGATCAGCTCCACCTCAACGTGAATCCGAACGAACTGACGATCGCGAGCGTCACGGGCGTCGAAAGCAGATAAAGCTTCTGCCACCGCCACCAGGATTTGGGGAGGAACAGCGCCACATCCTTGGCGCTGCGAAGCTGCGCCCAGGCCTTCTCGCGCCAGAGGCGACAGGCGAGAACAAGGATCGCCAAGGCCATTGCGATCGCGCAGCACAGAGCGGTCGCAGTATAAAGCGCCATCCAGTTGATCATTTCAGCATCGCTCAGATGCGCCATGGTCTACCCCATCGCTGCCAAACGAAGTCTCGCCTGTTCAACTGCGTTCCAACCCGCCGCGCGACTTATCACTTTTCTTTATCATCATGCTTCTCCGGTTTCTGCCGGTCCGCTAGCCTGACGCGCTTGACCGACGCCGCTTCGGCCAACGCATGCAAAGAAGCACGGCCCCGCCAAGCCAAAGTCCGAGGCCGCCGAGCGCAAACCCTAGAAGCCATGGCGTGTTGAAGTCCTCGTGATTCTTCCAATCCATGATGTGAAGGCTCCAGAAGAAGTCATAAAGCCGCCACGTGCCTGTCCTCACCGCCGCAATCCGGCCGGTATCGGCCGCCACGAAGATCCGAGTGGAGTCCGGATCGGCGAACGTCACACGCCAGGCGGGAAGCGTGCCGCGATATTCGGGACTGGCGCGATCGATCAGTTCCACGTTCACACTTGGGTGATCGTTGCTCCGCCAGGCGGCCCTCGCTACCGCTTGGGCTTGCGCCGCAGTTGGGGCGGGCAACAGTGCGCCCGTTCTCGCGTCGAACAGCCGCGTCCCTCGGGCCGTTGTCGCCTCAGCGACCGGGCGGCCAAGCCACATGCGATAGCTCACGGTCTCGATCCGCGTCCCGGTCGCCGCGACGATCACTGATGGTGGGACGAGCGCCACGCCGCGAGGCAAGGGCGCCACGGCTTTGCGGTCCACAAGGTGATCGCCATGCACTCGATCGATGGGCAAGAAGCTCATCAACGCGCCGCTCGCGAACCACAAAAGAAGCTGCGCGCCGACAATGATCGCGAGCCACTTGTGAGTGCGGCTCGCGAGAAGGTGCAGCCGAAGTTTGGTGCTTCTCAGGGTCGAATCTCCATCCTTGCGTGTCTCATTTCGTGCCTGCCAGATTCTTCATCATCCCGCGTGGCCGACAGGTGCGCCCGCGACCAGCGCTTGTACGGCTCAGCCGTCATCCCCGAGAGTTAGCGCACGAACGCCACCGTGTCCCAGACAGGGGATCCGGTGCGTCTTGCCCCCCGCCGGCTCGGCCGTCAGCTTACACCATGCTTGATAATCCAGGGCTGCTGAGCGGGCGTGAGGCGTTGCGCCACCCCTCGCCAGTTCGGGGCTTGCCGTTAAGGGCCTTGGCTCACCTCCGATTCCTCCGCGCCGGGGCGATAGATGACAGCCGCTGCACATCTCTCCGTAGAGGCCGACACCGACTGACACCCGTTGCGCCGACGCAAAATCCGGCCGCGCCCTTGGCAATCAGCCCGCTGGCACGGCGGTCGAACAGGTCAGTTGCTTGTCCGGCTTACAGATAGCGCCCGATCGCACTGCCCGGGCTCGGTCACGTCCTGAACTTCGGTGACGTTCAGGACGTGGCTGCGATCTCGATCGGTGGGCGGCCCAGCTTTTCGAGGGCGATCGCGTGACGGGCTAACCAACGACGGGATCTTTGACCCACCCCAAGGCATCGTGCAGCTCTGATATGTCGGCGTCGATGATCGCGTACAGGTCTTTATCTTCCTCGCGAAAGAACATGCGCGCCTTCGCTTCGTCTTCGGCAGGGGGAAGCATCGCTCCCAGGCGCTCCGGCCATTTCGCGTCTATGAATCTCATGAGCCGCTTCCAGGCCGCGGATCGGGTCTGATGGAGGCTCAGGACGGGAACGCCGTTTACTACAATCGCAAGGATCGTCACCTGCATGGTCACATACGCCCCCTCGATTTCGTCATGTTCGTGATGATCTTGCGGAGGAGGACAACGTCTAACCTCCTGGCAGCATGTTGTCGTGTTCTCGAGAACCCTCGCTAACCGGCCCGTCCGTCTGATGGCCTGCCATTCGAGCATTTCCTGTGAAGGCCAGTCCTGCAATCTCCCGCTTCCAACGCAAGCTGGGGAAGAAGGCGGGAACATGGGCCATGTACTGGCGGTAGCTATCGCCGTAGGTCGCGAGCGCGTATCTCTCCTCATGCTTAGCCAAACGAATGTACATCACCACCAGCACCGGAAACATGGCAAGCGTCAGAAGCGTCGGCCATTGTAGCAAGAAACCGAGCATGACGAGGATGAACCCTACGTATTGAGGGTGCCGCACCCGGGCGTAGACCCCCGTCATTGCCAATTCGTTTTTGCGCTGACTCGTGTGAAGCGCCGTCCACGCGATCGAGATTAGCCAAAAGCCTACACCAATCAGCACAAAGCTGGCGATGTGGAACGGGCCGAAATGCGGATTGATGCGCCAGCCGAACATCATTTCCAGGATGTGGCCAGCATCGTGGCTCCACCAGTCGACGCCGGGGAAATGCGACTGGAGCCACCCCGACAGCAGGAAGATGGTGAGCGGGAAGCCATACATTTCGGCGAAGAGCGCGACGATGAACGCACTGAACGCGCCGAAGCTGCGCCAGTCGCGCCGCGTTGCCGGCTTGAAGAAGCTGAACGCAAAGAGGATGAAAACGGCGGCATTGACCAGCGCGAGCCCCCACAGACCATAGCCATAGTCGGCGTGCGTCATCGCGACTCTCCTTCGATGCGGCCGTTGGGATTGGCCGGCAAGCCGGCGGGTGCCTGGCCGGGCTCATGGCCATGCTGATGCCCACCTTGGCCGTGGTGCATGAACAGGTGCATGAGCGGGCAGGCGAGCAGGATGAGATAGGGCAGCACACCCAGGAAGTGCGCGGTATGCTCGGTAATGAGGAAGAAGCTGGCGACGAGCAGGAAGCCGATCAGAACGATCTTGCCGCGCTTGCGCATGCGATGGTCATGTTCGCCCATATGCCGTTCTCTTCTAGTCAACCTCCAGCCTGCATAGGCTCGAGTCCAAGGAGCAAGGTATAAGTAGAGAGCGAAGTCCGAAGGGCATCGCGCAAGCATGGGTAAGGTGATCGATCGGATCGGCCACCGGTGTTCGCGCGACGCAACTGTCGGGAGCAGCAGTCGTGCTGCGGCTTTTGCGTATAGGCGTGCGGCGTCCGCGAATCAAAGCTGCGCTCACGAACATAATCGTGAGAGGCAGGCCCGCGTCCATGCACAAGAGAAAGAAACGGCACCATTCCCGCAACCAGTCCGGCGTGACCGTCCTCGAGCGCGAAGCAAGGATCGATCTGGCTAAGCGCCCGGCCGATGGTCTCGGCGTCGCCTTTCTCGGCGCATCGGGAACGGTCACAGGGTCGCGTTATCTGGTGGACGATGGTGAAACTCAGATCGTTGTCGATTCCGGCCTGTTTGGGGTCACTACACGAAAGTGCGTTTTACGTACGCTAAGGAAGAACGGACCGGTAACATCACGTCTTCGCTGTCGCCACGGTCTGTTCGAGGGCTTTGTAGAGGGCGGTTTTGCCGATCTTAAGGCGA
>Ga0209024_1001583_pt1 | contig 17476 bp, 13 predicted proteins | sample AutmiccommunBRH5_FD_187380 | JGI IMG/M metagenome (GOLD analysis project Ga0209024, IMG submission 187380) | Deep subsurface microbial communities from Mt. Terri, Switzerland - Autotrophic microbial communities BRH/5 (SPAdes) (version 2) | ecosystem: Environmental > Aquatic > Deep subsurface >...
AAAAATCACCAACCCGGAACTTGCCAAAGAAGATGTGGTGTCGCTGACCAATGTCACATCCTGCGGTACATCGACAGCAGTGTCGGTGCCCTGCATGTTTTCTTTGTCCGGGCGTGAGGGGTTTGATGGCGAAACTGTTCATGAATTCGAAAATGTGCTCGATGTTCTAAGGCGCGAAGGCGTTGAAATTTTGTGGCGCGACAACAATTCAGATTCAAAAGGTGTGGCCGTGCGCTTGCCTTATGAGAATTTTCGCGACCCTGCCATTAACCCGGTGTGCGATTCTGAATGTCGGGACACCGGCATGCTGGTGGGGCTCGAAGACCATATACGCAAGCACCCCGGCAAAGACCTGCTGATCGTGCTGCATCAAATGGGCAATCATGGCCCTGCTTATTACAAACGATATCCACCGGAGTTCGAGCGCTTCACGCCAGTGTGCAAAACCAATGAGCTGTCGAAATGCACGGATGAGGAAATCAACAACGCCTACGACAATGCAATTCTGTACACCGATTATTTTCTGGCACAAACCATTGCACTGCTGAAAAAATTTGATTCAAGCCATGAAACGGCCATGTTGTATGTGAGTGATCACGGTGAATCGCTGGGCGAAAAAGGCATGTACCTGCACGGTGCGCCTTACCTGTTTTCGCCCAAGGAACAAACCCATGTTGCATCGCTGTTGTGGTTCGGTAAGAACTTTGACTATCACCCCGACGATTTGAAGCTGCTCAAGGATTACCCCTTCACCCACGACGATTTGTTTTGTTCCCTGATGTTGACCTTTGAGGTGGAAAGTTCGGTGTGTACCCAGCGAACCAGTGCCTTGAAAGGATATTTCGAACGGCAACAGCAAGCAAAGTAATGCCCCAGCACAGCCAGGCGGTGGCAAGTACATGGCTGGGGAAGTGGGCTCCCTTGGCAATTTGCACACCGGCGGCCAACCCGCCCAGCAGCAGCAATGCAATGGCCACAGTGGCGCGGCGCTGCTTTAGCCACGGCATGGGGCTGTAAAGCAGCACTATCCACATGAATGCAGTGCAAGCGTGTCCACTGGGGAAACACTTGCCGGGGCCCGGTGTTGCAAGGGCACGGCTGTCTTGAAACAGCCGAAAATAGTCGGCAGTTCCACCGTACAGCGCAAGATCCCAAGGGCAACTATGCGCTGACATGGACTTCAGTACGCTCACCACCAGCGCTGCCAACAGGCTGACCAGCAGGATGAAAAAAACTTCCCCCCAGCAACGCTGTTCTTTCTTGAGTAGCCACGGCCCCAGCAGAAAACCCAGCCACATTGTTGCAGCCAGCCAGCGCAGGCCCTCATGAAACAACAGGTTTAATAAATGGTTTTGTTTAAGCGGAAACACATTGGTTGCGCGGTCAAAGAACATGCTGGAAATTGCCTGGTCCCATTCCGTGTAGCGATTGAGCAGCACAACCAGAAAGCCCAGCAGCGCCCAGGCTGTCCAGTGTTGGGTGCGAACGCGGTTTTCAGAAAACAAGTTTGTCTCCCAGCCCGGTGAGCGTGATGACACCCAACAAGGCAAACAAAATGGCTGCACCCACGTGCACCCAGCGAATTGGAATTTTCCGTGTCAGCTTGTCGCCCAGCAACACGGCTGGAATATTGGCGATCAGCATGCCAAGCGTTGTGCCAATAACCACCCAGAGAACACTGGAATAGTGTGCGGCCATGGCCACCGTGGCGATTTGGGTTTTGTCACCCATCTCCGCCAGAAAGAAGGCAACAAAGGTGGTGCCGAAAATCCCCAGCTTGCTGGCGAAAGACACGTCGGACTCTTCCAGTTTGTCGGGGATCAACACCCACACGGCCATCGCCAAAAAGGACATGCCCAAAATCCATTTCAAGGTACCTGCCTCAACATTCGCAGTTACCCATCCGCCCACTGCACCAGCCAAACCGTGGTTCAGCAAAGTAGCAAAAAGAATTCCGAAAATGATGGGAACGGGTTTTTTGAAACGTGCGGCGAGCAATAAGGCGAGCAGTTGGGTTTTATCGCCGACTTCAGCCAGCGCCACAACGCCGGTGGACACGAGAAAAGCTTCCATTGAAATATTCCACGGCCTGAGAAACCAATGACTACATGCCACCCAGGCCGAAGCGGTGGCGATGCAGTCAAAGGTCTTGCCAAGTATGGAAACCGCTTGCACCATGGCCTGCTGGCCAAGTGTGTTGATACAAGCCCTTCTCTAAGAAGAAAAGGAGGCTACTCCCCAATGAGTGATGATATGTTAACCGGAATTGTCAGGATTTCACCACAACTGCACGCCAAAAGCTGCCGCTATTTTCACCACCAGCAAGAAGCAGGCAGCCGTCAGTAAGGCACTGCTTGCCAGGGCCAAAACAAATCCCGTTCGGGGCAACAGCCAAGGGAATGCCAAAAACATGGGCAGGGTGGGCAACACATACCAGAACGTAAAATAGGCGTGGTTCGCAATTTTTTCCTCCGGGGCCTTTTCAATGACAAGCCAAATCAGTGTTAGCACAGTGACCATGGGTAGCGCTGCGATCAACGCGCCCAGTTTGTCGCTGCGCTTGGCCACCTCGGAAATAAGAACCACAAGGCCTGCGGTGGTAAGGTATTTGAAGATAATCCAGCCCATGTTGGCAACCTATGTTGTGTAAGCAGATTTTGCTTGTTGATCGGCAATGTCCATTTCTTCTTCTTTGCGATGGGTCAACCGATAAAGAATTGGAAGCACCAGCAAGGTAAGGGCGGTTGATGACAAGATTCCCCCAATCACCACCGTGGCCAGGGGCCGTTGAACTTCAGCACCGGTTCCGGTTGCAATCGCCATTGGAATAAAACCAAGTGAGGCCACCAGGGCGGTCATCAGCACCGGGCGCAGACGTGTCATTGCGCCTTCATGAATGGCGGTGTCCAGGGGCATGCCTTCTTCGCGCAGGCTCCGGATGAATGAAATCATCACCAACCCGTTCAACACCGCAACACCGGACAATGCAATGAAGCCCACCCCAGCTGAGATTGACAGCGGAATGTCGCGCAACCACAAGGCCAGAATACCGCCAGTCAAGGCAAACGGTACACCCGTGAACACAATCAAACCATCCCGAATGTTGTTGAACATGATGAACAACAACAAGAACACTAAAAACAGCGACAGAGGGACCACAATTTGCAGTCGTTTGGACGCAGACTGCAATTGCTCAAACGTGCCACCCCATGTCACCCAATACCCAGCGGGTACTTTCACTTTTTGCTGGATCTGGCTTTGTGCGTCGGCCACAAATGAACCAATGTCGCGGCCACGCACGTTGGCAGTAACTACCACGCGGCGCTTTCCGTTCTCTCGGCTAATCTGGTTGGGCCCGGGCGCAATGTCAAGTTTCGCGACATCACCCAGTTGAACAAAAATCGGCATGTCGCCTTCGGCAGCAGTATTGTTTGGCACCTGAATGGGTAGCCGGGCAATGGCTTGCAAATCGTTTCGCAACTCTTCAGGCAAGCGCACGGTGATGTTAAACCGACGATCACCTTCAAACAGCACGCCCGCATCCTGCCCGCCCACAGCCATGGAAATGGTGTTTTGAACGTCTGCGACGTTGATGCCAAACCGGGCAGTTTTTTCACGATCAATTTGAACAGTCAGCATGGGCAGGCCAGTGGTTTGCTCTAATTTTACGTCTGCGGCACCCTCAACTTTTTCCAGCACTTCGGAAATTTCTCCCCCAACGGTGTTCAGCGTGTCCAGATCATCACCGAATACCTTGACTGCGACATCGCTTCGCACACCCGACAACAATTCATTGAACCGCATTTGAATGGGTTGGGTGAATTCGTAGTTGTTGCCAGGTATTTTCATGACAGCTGTTTGCATGGCCTCAACCAAGTCGGTTTTGCTACGGCTTGGGTCTGGCCATTCAGACGAGGGTTTGAGCATCACGAAATTGTCCGCCACATTCGGTGGCATCGGGTCCGTTGCAATTTCAGCCGTACCGATTTTTGCAAACACACGGTCTACCTCGGGAAACTGCTTGATGGTTTTTTCAAGTTCCGTTTGCATGCTGATGGCCTGGCTTAAACTGGTGCCAGGAATGCGCAGGGCATGCAAAGCAATGTCGCCCTCATTCAAGCTGGGCACGAATTCGCTGCCCATGCGGCTTGCAAGCAAACCCGACAAAACAACCAACACCACTGCAATGGAAAGCACAACAGGTTTGTGGGCCATTGATTTGAGCAGCGCGGGTTCGTATCCGCGCTTTGCCCACACCATGAGGCGGTTTTCTTTTTCACTGACTTTGTTGGTGATAAAAAGCGCAACTGCAGCAGGAATGAAGGTAATGGATAGAATCATTGCTCCCAGCAAAGCCGCCACCACAGTGAAGGCCATGGGGTGGAACATTTTTCCTTCCACACCGGTGAGTGCGAAAATGGGAAGATAAACCACCATGATGATGAGCTGCCCGAACAGCAGCGATCGTCGCGCTTCTTTGGACGCCAGGAACACCTCGTGAAAGCGTTCTTTGCGCGTTAGTGTTCGGCCTGTCTTGGTTTGTGCATGGGCCAAGCGGCGCACACAGTTTTCAACAATCACCACGGCACCATCAATGATAATGCCGAAATCCAGTGCACCCAGACTCATCAGGTTTGCACTGATCCCGTTGTTGACCATGCCGAAAAACGTGAACAACATGGACAGCGGAATAACCATGGCCGTGATGATGGCTGCGCGAATATTGCCCAGAAAAAGAAACAAAATTGCAATGACCAGAACAGCACCTTCGATCAGGTTTGTTTTCACCGTGTTGATGGCTTTGTCCACCAGCACGGTGCGGTCATAAACAGTTTGCGCAACCACGCCCTCAGGCAAATTGCGATTGATCTCCACCAGCTTCTTTGATACCGCCTGGGCCACGATTCGGCTGTTCTCCCCAATCAGCATGAATACTGTGCCCAACACCACTTCCTTGCCGTTCTCTGTGGCGGCACCAGTTCGCAGTTCTTTGCCTATGTAAACTTGCGCTACATCTTTAATGCGAATCGGCACGCCAGCCTGGTTCGACACAATCACGTTTTCAATGTCAGCAATGCTGGTAAGTTGCCCCGGTGCGCGGATCAAATACTGCTCACCCCGTTTCTCGATATAACCTGCACCCACGTTGTTGTTGTTTTGTTCAACAGCTTGTAGCAGGTCTTCAAGGGAAATTCCTTGGGCAACCAGTTTGTCAGGCGAGGGCGCAATCTGAAATTCCTTGGCATAGCCACCTACAGTATTGATCTCGGTCACGCCAGGTACATTTCGCAGTTGGGGCTTGATGATCCAGTCTTGAATTTCCCGAAGATCGGTGGGGGTGTAGGGTGTGCCGTCCTCTTTTACTGCTCCCTCTTTGGTTTCAACGGTCCACATGAAAATTTCGCCCAAGCCCGTGGAAATTGGTCCCATGGCAGGGTCGATCCCTGCGGGCAACTGCCCCTTGGTTTGCTGAATGCGTTCATTGACCAATTGGCGCGCGAAATAAATGTTGGTGCCTTCCTTGAAAATCACGGTGACTTGCGACAGGCCATAGCGTGAAATGGAACGTGTTTCCTGCAAGCCTGGCAAACCCGCCATCACGGTTTCAATCGGGAAGGTAATTCGCTGTTCAGACTCCAGCGGTGAATAGCCCGGGGCCGAGGTGTTGATTTGAACTTGAACGTTGGTGATGTCGGGTACTGCATCAATCGGTAATTTTTGATAGCTGAAAATACCCAGGGCAATCAAGCCCACGGTTCCAAGCATCACAAACCAGCGCTGGTCTATGGCAAAACGGATTATTTTTTCAAACATGATTCGGTATTTCCTCTGTTTGCATGCAGTGGCAAATGGTGTGGCAGGTAACGGCAAGCGTTGAATCAATGGTCATGGCTAGCCCCTGATTTACCAATGTCAGCCTTGATCAGGAAGCTGTTGGTGGCGGCGTATTGCTCACCGGCGTCAAGCCCACCCAATACTTCGACGTATTTGCCATCGCTGCGACCCAGTTCAACCGGGCGCGCTTCAAATTGCTGACCGTACCTGCCAAACACCGCGGGTGCGTCCAGAATGGTTTGAATGGCTTCAGTTGAAATGGCCACCGGCACTTCTTTTTCCTGTGCGACCAATTCAATTTTGACTGGCAAGCCAGGGCGCCACACGGAATCGGGGTTTGGCAACACAATGCGCGCTGTGGCCGTGCGGGTTTGTTCACCCACCAACGAACTCACATACGCCACTTTGCCCACGCTTTCGGATTCAAATGCGGTAGCCTTCACGGTGGCTTGCTGGCCCACTTTCACTGTGTTCAGGTCTTTGGGGTAAATGGTCATTTCCGCCCACACAGTGGACAAATCGGCCACAGTAAAAATATTGGCGTCTTCTTTTAGCGCCTGCCCCAACGCAATGTTTTTCTCAACCACGGTGCCAGAAATTGGTGCCCGGATTTCATAGCGGGTTAACTGGCTTCCAATGGCGGTACCGCCGTCAATCGAGGCCAGTTTTTGCCGGGCATTGAGCACTGCAATTTCTGCCTCCTGCTTGGTATTGCGTGCTTGAAGGTAATCTTGCTCGGCTGAAATTTTGTCTTCCCACAGCTTCTTTTCTCGCTCGAATGTGGTGTTGGCCAGGGCCAACCGTTTTTGGGCGGCCAGCAATTCAGTGCGCTGGTCGGCCAGCGTCTGGCTGGAAATCACGGCCAGTACTTGCCCTTTTTTAACCTGATCCCCCGCATTCACGGGTGCAGATTCCACAATGCCGCTCAAGCGTGGCACTACCCTCACTGTGTTGTCGCGGTTGAGCTGAATTTCGCCGATCAGTTCAATGCTGCTTTTGATCCGGGCGGGCCCGGCAGTGGCCAGTTCAATGCCACTTTGTTTCATTTGCTCATCGCTCATGTCAATGCGGTATTCAATCTGCTCATAAGCAAAACTGTATTGCTTGCCATCGTGTTGCGCATTCACGGTAACGCTGAAGGAATGGGGTTCAAACACAACGGCATCGCCCCGCAGGAAATCGTTTGCAGGAGCAAAGTTGATGGTCTGGGGCTTGCGGCCCAGACGTTCAAGCGCAATGCTGGCCTTTGTGGCCTCGGGGGGCAACAAGGTGTCATCTTTGTAGGTGTAAATTCGGAACTCTGGGTCTACGCCGTCTTCAAAAATGGTCACTTCGACCCCGTAGCCGTCTTGCGCAAAGTACTTGCCACCCTTGGGGCCTTTAACAGGTTCCTTGGCGTTGGCTTGTTCCAGAGATTCACCTTGTTGACCGGGCTGAGAGTTGCTCGTGGTCAGAATGAGTACTGACAACACTGCAGCCACAGCGACAAGCAGGGCGATGGTAATAATCTGTTTTTTGCTGAAATTGCGATTCATGATTGTTTGGTCCTACTGAATATTGGCTGGTGTTTGCCCAAGAATCCCTTGCAGTTCGGCGGCATACCGGTGGGACAGGGCGAGCGATTGCTGGCTTTGCGCCAAGGCGTCAAACAAAGTGCGTTGTGCGTCCAACACCTCCAGAAAACTGAATTTGCCCATTTCAAAACCTTTGCTTGCAGCGTCGTAAGCGCTTTGTGCGCTGGGTAAAATGTTGTCACGCCATGAAAGAAATTCCTGTCGGGACGCATTCAGGTTTTCATAGGCCGCGGCAAGGTCTCGCGACAATTGGAGTTGCGTTGCGGTCAGTTCGTCTTTGGCCTGGTCGGCGCGTCGCAGTGATTCAAGCAAATTGCCCTGGTTGCGGTCAAAAACAGGAATGGGAATGGACACCCCCAAAATGGCCTGGTTCAAGCCAAGTTCCTCGTTTTTTCGCCCTCCAAGGCTCACCGTTACATCGGGCACCCCTTTGCTGCGTTCCACTTCGCTGATGGCCTGGCGGCGGTCTACTTCAATTTGGGCCTTTTTGTAGGCAGGGGATTGCATCAGCCGGCTTTCGAGCGTTTCGATCTCAGGCAGATCAGGCAGGGTTTCAAGATTTCCGTCCACGGTTTCAAAATTAACCTGCGGTTCGCCCATGGCGGTGGCCAAGCGTTTTCGGGATGATTTGAGGGCGCTTTCAGCGCGTGCATGGTCCACGCGAGCCCCAGCCAGCGCAATGCCCGCTTTGGTGGCCTCAACAGGCGATACTTTGCCCGCCTCTACTCTTTTTTGCGCAGCACGCAGGGCACTTTGAGCCAGATCGATGGAAGATTGGGCGAGCCGAACACGTTCCTGTGCAACCAGGGTGTCGTAAAAAGCAGAAGTGACTTCGGTTTGTACGCCAGCCCGTACAATTTCAAGTTCCGCTTGAGCAAGGGCTTTGCCGTGCTCTGCTGCATCCATTCGGGCGGAACGCTTTCCACCCAGTTCAATGCGCTGGTTCAGTTGCAAGGTGCTGGTTCTGGTCGCGCTTCGCGTGTCCTCAAGCAAAGCTTGCAGTTCAGGGTTGGGGCGGGTTTCGGCTTGAAGCACGGTGCCATCCTGCGCCAGAAGCGCATTTCGGGCTGTTGCCAGCTCGGGGTTGGCCGCATAGGCTTTTTCAAGCGCGTTGCTCAGCTTGATGTTTGTCATCCGCGGCAAGCTGGCTTGCCCGGATTGGGATGTAACACCACTATTGGTGTACTGGGTTGTGTTGCCTTCGGCCATGGTGGCACTGGGCAGCAACGCGGACGCAGCAAGCGTTAGCAATATTTTTCGCATCGATTTCTCCGGTGTACAAAGGAAAGAATCGGCGAGACGAATTAACGCGGTCGTTTAATGAAGTGTAAAGACAGGTATCGTGTCGCCGGAATCAGGCAGACACAGGCCACTTGGGCCGTTCGGGGCGGGTTTGACAGAAGAAAGAGTACTTCGAAAGATTTGCTCTGGGGCGGGGCGACGTGAAGTCGATCACAGCACCTTGCACCGTACCCGCGAAACACCCAACGAAGCCAGCGGAGTGAGAATGATCGTGGTGCTGCTGTGGCAACTGCCGTTCGTCGTCGTTGTGCTCATCTTGATGGTGGCCAAAGTGTGCAGTTTGCTGCCCCTGTTCGTCGTGCCCAAGGTAATTTGCCGCCACAGCCCAGGAGGCTTGAAGCGGAATGAAAACCATGAGAAGAAAGAAGGTCAACGAGCGGATCATTACTGGATTAAACCACCCAGTTTGCATTGCTGTCAATCGCGGATGTTTCGCGCCTGCGGGTTTGAGTAGGATGCTGGGTAAATTGGCATGAAGTTGAACAAAACGAAATTGTGGTAGTCTTAGCGGGATGAAAAAAATCTGCTTTTGCGTGCTCATGCTGCTGCTGCCGCTACAGTCCTTGTGGGCTGCAGTGGAGCTTTATCACGTTCACGTGTCTGCGGCAGAATCAAACGGTCTTGAAAAAGGCCACTTGCCAAGCCTGTCGGATATGGTTCATGAGCATGATCATGATCATGATCACGAGCATCCATTCAAGCACAATAACACTACCGCCGATTCCACTGAATCGGATCACCACCACCACTGCACTGGCCACTTCGCCGTGGTGTTGCCCGGTGTGTTGGGTGATTTACAGCCCGACCTTCAATACGACGAATTGTCGTCTGTTCCCGCACTTTCCACGTCCAGCTACTATTCCCGCATAGAACGCCCGAATTGGTGTTGATTCCGTTTTGACCTGTGTCCCCCATGTGTGGGGGAATTTCACTTGTTCACGGAGTTTTAACCATGAATTCACCACTGCGCGTGGTGCTTTGGGCCTGCATTTCAATTGTTGCAGCGCCTTGGGCACAAGCCCAAGAAACCAGTGTGTCGATTGCCCAAATTTATCAATCGGCACTTGAAAATGATCCTTCTTTGCGTGTGCAGGGGCAGCGCATTGAGGCCCTGAAAGCAGGGCGACGCCATGCCAATCGCTTAAGCGCAGGGCCATTGTCGCTGGAGGGATCGTACCGAAGTGACCGCAATTTCGACAACCAGGGCTTGCGGGAAACCGAGTTGGGCATTAGCGCACCGCTGTGGTTGTGGAATGAGCGCAGCCAGAACCAGAATGTTCGCCAGGCCGAACTGCAAACTGGTCAGTTGCGCTTTGACGCACTGAAACTGGAGTTGGCTGGGCAGGTTCGGCTGGTGTACTGGAACACGCTGGCAGCGCACCTGGATGTGGAAATTGCCCAAGCGCGTTTGGCAGGTTCAGAAAAGCTGATGGACGATGTACAAAAACGCGTGGATGCGGGCGATTTGGCCAAGGCCGATTTGCTGCAAGCCACCGCTTTGCATGCGCAAGCCCAAGCTGAGTTTGCCCGGGCCTTGTCGGCCCTGTCTGCTGTGGGGGCTGAATTCACCGAGGTAACGGGCTTGCCTGTTGGTGCACTGGGCAGCGAGGACCGTGAACCCTTGCCAGTCAGCGCCGAGAATGATGTTCAGGATCACCCTGCCTATCAAGCCTTGCAAGGCGACGTTGCTGTTCAGCAAAGCCGGGCCGACCTGGTTGCCATTCAAAAACGAGACAACCCGGAATTGGGTTTGGCGCTGGTGAATGACCGCGCAGCTTTTGCCGCGCCCAATGAAAAGTCGCTGGTGTTGTCCACCCGTATTCCGCTGGGTTCAAGTGCGGAATATGACAGCCGTTTGCTGGCGGCCCGCGCAGATGAAACCGAAGCGCAGGTTCGGTTGAAGCGCCTGGACACAACCTTGAAAGCACAAGCCAGTGCTGCGCGCACCAATGTCGAGTGGTTTGAGAAACTGCAAGCCAATGCACAAACGCAAGCGGAACTGGCGCGACAGGTTTACAGCCTGTACCAGCAATCATTTAGCCTGGGTGAAACCGATTTGCCCACGCTGTTGCGTTTTGAGCAACAAGCCTTCGAGGCCGAACGACTGGCCAAAAAATCAACCGTTGAATATTCGACCAAAGTGTCTGCCCTTCGGCAGGCACTTGGTTTGTTACCCGAGCAAGCACCATGAAAAAAACGATTCTTTTTTTGTCTTTGTTGGCCAGCAGCATGTTTGCACTGGCCGGCCCCGGCCATGACCACGGCGAAGAGGCACCTGCGGTTGCAGGTGAGGCATCGCCTCGTGTGTTGATGGAATCCGATTTGTTTGAAGCTGTCGGCATTTTGAAAGGCAGCACACTTGAAATTTTTGTCGACCACGCCGCCACCAATGCACCAGTGAAAGACGCCACCCTGGAACTTGAATTGAACGGCGAAAAAGTACCCTTGGAATTGCATGCGGAAGGCGAGTTTGATGCCGTGTTGCCCGATGCCATGGCCAATACAACCGTGGCGGTGGCGCTGACCATTGCTACAGGTGACAGCATGGACATTCTGGCCGGTGAATTGGTGCTGGGTGAAGCCCATGGGGACGATGACCATGCCACCGATGAGCACGGGCACCTGTTTGAATACCTTGCCTTGGGTGCACTCGCGTTGCTGGCTTTGGGTTTGGTCACGGTGTTCATGAAACGCCGCAGCAGCAAAGGAGTAAACTGAGCATGGCACACACTGTTAAACGCGCATTTGCTTTTTCTGTGGTGGCAACTGTTTTGCTGCTTCCTTTCACAAGTTGGGCTGGCCCCGGCCACGACCATGGCGATGAAGCGCCTGCCGCTGTGGCTGGCGATGGGCCACGCCGCATGCCCACTGGCGAAGTTTTTTTGCCCAAACCCGCGCAACGCCAACTGAGCGTGCGCACCACCCCCACACTGCTTGAACAACATGCCCAAGTGATTGAATTGAATGGCAAGGTGGTACTTGATCCGCAAAGTGGTGGCGTGGTTCAAACAAGCACGGGCGGCCGTTTTGAACCGACTTCACAAGGTGTGCCCCAACTTGGACAAGCCGTGAAGAAGGGCGAGGTGCTGGGCTTTATTGTCGCCAGCCAGGCCCCGCTTGAAAGGTCTGGCCAACAGGCCCAGCTTGCGCAATTGAAAGCACAACTGGTGTTGGCAGAAAGCCGCCTGCAACGGGTTCAACAATTGCAAGACACCATTCCCAAAAAAGAAGTGGACGCCGCTGCAAGTGAAGTACAAAGCCTGAAAGGGCAAGTGGCAGCGCTGGCCGGTGGCATTGGCGCGAGGGAAACCCTGCGCGCACCTACTCAAGGCGTGCTGGCAAGCAGCGCCGCAGTTTCTGGCAAGGTATTTGATGCCGGTGCCCTGGTGTTTGAAGTGGTCAACCCCAGCGTGGTTCGCATTGATGCAGCCTGGTTTGGGGGCGGTACGCCGCCAGCATTCAGTGGTGCCAAGGTGTTTCTGGCGGATCAAAACCACGGCGAACAATCCATTGAACTGAATTACCTGGGTGCCGCCGGTGCCGTACGTGATCAGTCATTGACCCTTGCCTTTGAAAACCGTGCGTTGAAGAATGCCCGGTTCTCCACAGGGCAACTGCTGAAGGTGTTTGCAGAACAAACCGAAAAAACCGAAGGCATTGCGGTTGCCAGTGCTGCCTTGGTGAAAAACGCCGCCAATCAGACCATTGTCTGGGTCAAAGTGGAACCGGAAACATTCGAGCCGCGCGTGGTGACGACCGAGTCGCTGGACGGCCAGCGTGTGCTGGTCAAGAGTGGTTTGAAGGCCTACGACCGTGTGGTGACTCAGGGCGCAACCTTGATTAACCAGATTCGATGAGCAAGTTCGCTAAGAAAGGCGCATAAGATGTTTCAATTCTTACTTGACAGCAGCCTGAAGAACCGACTGCTGGTGTTGCTGGGTGCACTTATTCTCACCTTCTACGGCGCGTTCACGCTGACCCAAACGCCGGTCGATGTGTTTCCCGATTTGAACAAACCCACAGTCACCGTGATCACCGAGGCGGGTGGCATGGCTTCGGAAGAAGTCGAACAATTGATCACCTTTCCACTGGAAACCACGCTGAACGGTTTGCCTGGGGTGGAGGTGGTTCGTTCTGTGTCAAGCGCGGGGCTTTCCTTCATCTATGTCACTTTTGGCTGGGATGTCGAAATTTATCGTGCCCGCCAAATGGTGTCGGAACGTTTGGGTGCGATGGAAGAATCGATACCCGCGGGGCTCACCCCCACCATGGGGCCGGTCAGTTCCATCATGGGCGAAATCATGCAGATCGCCATTCCGATTGATGTCAACAAGCTCTCGCCCATGGAAGTCAGGGAGTATGCCGATTGGGTATTGCGGCCGCGTTTGTTGTCTATCCAGGGTGTGGCGCAGGTGATTCCAATTGGTGGTGAGGTGCGCCAGTTTCAGGTTCAGCCCAATTTGCAGCGAATGGTCGAACTGGGCATTACCATCGAAAGCCTGCAAAGTGCCTTGAGCGGTTTTGCGTCCAACACCTCGGGCGGATTTTTGGCATTGAACGGTCGTGAATACCTGATTCGAAACCTGGGTCGAACTTCTTCGCTGGACGATTTGCGCAATGTGGCAGTGGGGTCTCGCAATGGCCAATCCGTGTTGCTCAAGCAAGTGGCAACGGTTGAATTTGCTGCAGCCGTAAAGCGTGGTGATGCGGGCTATGAAGGCCGGCCGGCCGTTATTCTGGGCATTCAAAAGCAACCCGATTCAGACACCATCCAGCTGACAAAGAATATCGAGGAAGCCTTGGCAGCGATGAAAGGCAGCCTGCCCGATGGCATGGAAGACCCGCGCGTTACCTTTCGCCAAGCCAGCTTTATTGAAGCGTCCATCACCACACTCCAGGGCAAGTTGATTGGTGCTTCGGTGTTTGTGGCGGCGGTGCTGTTTTTCTTTTTGGGCACCCTTCGCCCCACAGTGATTGCACTGACTGCCATTCCGGTTTCAATTTTCATCACCGCTTTGGTGTTCAACTACTTTGGTTTGTCGATCAACACCATGACCCTGGGTGGCCTGGCCATTGCCATTGGTGGTTTGGTTGATGATGCTGTGGTGGACGTAGAAAACATTCTTCGCCGCCTGAAAGAGCAACGTGCCAAACACCCTGGTGCTGCGTTTGACTTGGTGGCGCTGGTACGCAAAGCCAGCCTGGAGGTGCGAACCGGCATTGTGTATGCAACAGCCATTATTGTGCTGGTGTTCATACCATTGTTTGCCTTGCCCGGTATTGAGGGCAAATTGTTCATACCCCTTGGCATTGCATTTATTGTGTCCACGCTGGCATCGCTTGTTGTGTCGGTCACGGTAACGCCGGTGCTGTCGTATTACCTGTTGCCCCGAATCAAGAATCTGGACCACGGCGACACCAAGGTGCTGGCCTGGTTGAAAGCTCGGTACAGCAGCAGTTTGCAAGGTGTGTTGAATCGGCCGAAAGCGGCCATGATTGCGGCCCTTCTTGCCGTGCTGGTGGCTGGTGTTTCAGTGCCGTTTTTTCCAAAAACCTTTCTGCCGCCTTTCAATGAAGGCAGCCTGGTGATGGGCATTCGTCTGAACCCTGGCGTAACGCTTGAAGAGTCGGCTGCGCTGGCCACGCAAGCCGAACGACTGTTGAGCGAGGTGCCGGAAATTACGCACATTGGCCGGCGAAGCGGCCGTGCCGAGCTGGATGAACATGCAGAGGGTGTGCATGTGTCTGAACTTGACATTGGTTTGCTGCCGGCATCGGAAATGACACGCTCGATGGACGAGGTCAATGCCGACATTCGAGCCCGCCTGAAAAACCTGCCTGCTGCCATCGCGGTGGGGCAACCCATTTCGCACCGCCTGGATCACATGCTTTCTGGCGTGCGTTCGCAAATTGCCATCAAGGTGTTTGGTGAAGATTTGGACACACTTCGTGGCACAGCCGAGCAATTGCGTGCACAGCTTTCCCGGATTGACGGGTTGGTCGACCTTGAAGTGGAAAAGCAGGTGTTGGCACCGGAAATCAAGGTGCGTGTGAATTATGATGCCGCTTCCCAATACGGGGTGTCAGCTTCCGAAATTTTGCACACCTTGCAGGCCTTGGTAGAAGGCGAAAAGATCACGCAGGTGGTGGAAGGCAACCGCCGTTTCGCGTTGGTGTTGAAGTTGGCCGAGAAAGACCGGGGCCTGGATGAACTGAAGCAACTTCTGATTCAAACGCCCAACGGTGCAGTGCCTTTGTCGGTGTTGGCGCAGGTTGAGGACAGCGATGGCCCCAACCAGATCAGCCGTGACGATGGAAAACGCCGCATCGTGATTTCTGCCAATGCACAAGGTCGGGCTTTGTCGCAGGTGGTTGAAGACATTCGCACCACCACAGCCAGCTTTAATTTGCCTGAAGGCTACTTCATCACCTTGGGTGGGCAGTTCGAGGCGCAAGAAGAGGCATCGCGCCTGGTGGGCTTCTTGTCGATTATTTCACTCACCTTGATGTTTGCGGTGCTGTACAGCCGTTACCAGTCCATGCGGCTTTCGCTAATCATCATGGGCAATATTCCACTGGCTTTGGTGGGTGCAGTGTTGGGGCTGTGGTTGTCGGGTCAGCCTTTGTCGGTGGCTGCCTTGATTGGCTTTATTACCCTGGCGGGGATTTCAGTTCGCAACGGTATTCTGAAAATCAGCCATTACATTAACCTGATGCGGTTCGAAGGTGAAAACTTTGATCGCGCCATGATTGTGCGGGGGTCGATGGAACGCCTAAGCCCGGTGTTGATGACCGCTCTTGTTACAGCCTTTGCACTGGCGCCTTTGCTGTTCGAGGCAGAGCGGCCAGGCACCGAGATTTTGCACCCGGTGGCAGTGGTTATTTTTGGTGGCTTGATCAGCTCAACACTGCTGGATACTTTTTTAACGCCTGCATTGTTTTGGCTTTTTGGCCGCAAAGATGCCGAGAAATTGCTTGACGATTCAAACGCGCAGGCACTGTAAATTCACAAAGGAGAATACGCATGAAAAAACTGACACCTTTCCTGGCCGCTGGCGCACTGGCGATGGCTTTTATCGCAAATTCTGTGTGGGCACAAAAAGATGATCACAGCATGAACCCTCAACATGGTGGCGTTGTGGTCGAGGCCAGCCATGTGCAATTTGAATTGGTCAGCGGGCCCGACGGCGTTCAATTGTTTGCCCGTGACCATGGCAAACCGGTCGACATGAGCAAGGCCACAGGCAAGCTGACGATGCTGTTGAACAACAAAGACAAACTGGATGTTGAATTAACAGGTCAGGCAGAGTCACTGATCGGGAAACTGCCTGCACCTGTTGAAAAGGAGTATGTGGCTTTGGCTTTTGTCAAAATGCCCAGCGGGAAAAACATCACCGTGCGTTTTCAATCAAAATAAACCCGCAAGCACCCACATTCACCCGCGCTTTTAGCCGGGTGAGAAGCAAAAACAGGCCACCCAGTTTGCGGTGAATGAACAGGCAATCAATGGGTGGGGCGTGCCAGAATTTTCGGTCTTCACCCAGCTCGAACCCTTTGTCGCGAATGCGTGCGGCCAGGTCGCTGTTGCCAAAGTCGAAACTGCCTTCTGTGCACAAAGGCTCGCAGGCCAGGTCCATTAAATCAAGCACCAATTCCCGGTGGTGGGGCTGTGTACTGGAATCAAAATAGCCAATGCGGGTTGCCGCCTTTTCCATCAGGGTTCGGCTATTGGCTTGCGCAGCTTGCATCACATCCACATAACCCGCCACCAGTTCTTTGTCGAAACCGCGTGTGGCACCAAAATCAAGCAGTATCACTTTGCCGGTTTTCGGGTTGTAGCGGTAGTTTGCAAAATTGGGGTCGGTCTGCATCAGGCGCATGCCCAGCAGTTCCTTGAACAACAACTCGAACAGGGCGGTGGCAATTTTGTCACGAACCGGTTGTGTGGCGTGTGCCATTTGCTCAATTGGAACACCCTCCACATAGCGCATGGCGAGAATGCTGCGCGTGGTTAAGCCCTCATTCACTGTTGGAATTTCAAACAGCTCATCGTTGCCCAAAGCCTTGGCGTATTTGACAATGCAGGCTGCTTCCCGCAGGTAATCAGCTTCTTCGTGCAATTGTTTTTTTGCCTCGGTCAACAGTGCTGCAAGGTCAAATGTTTTGGGCACCAACCCTGTGAATCGAAGAATGGTGGCCACGTTGTCGATGTCGCTGTCAATGCTGTCGCGCACACCGGGATATTGAATTTTGATGGCCAGCTTCTCGCCTTCAAGCGAAATGGCCTCGTGCACCTGGCCAATCGATGCGGCGGCAATGGGTGTCAAGTTGAATTCACGAACCTGGTCATGCCAGTTTTCACCCCATTCTTTTTCAAGCACCGCCAGCAATTGTTTGCGGGGCATGTGTTTGGCGTCTTGCCGCAGCCTGGCCATAATTTCCGCCAGTTGGGGTGGCAGCATGTCGCCAGCGTCCATCGACACAAGCTGCCCCAGTTTCATGGCAGCACCGCGAAGTTGAGCCAGTTGATTGGCCACACGCATTGCATTCTTTGGAGTCAGCAACAGTTTGCTAAGCGAGGGGCGTTTGCCTTGCGCCAGTTGTTTGGTGCCGTTTTTAACGACAGAACCTGCAACAGTGGTGGCCAAGGCACCAAAGCGGCTTAAACGGGCAAACCGCCCTGCGGGCACTGCCGATTCGTGGTTGTTATTGCCTTTTGGAGGATTTTTGCTGGACGACATGGGCACTGCTTGAAGCGGGATCGA
>Ga0209024_1001585_pt1 | contig 17470 bp, 16 predicted proteins | sample AutmiccommunBRH5_FD_187380 | JGI IMG/M metagenome (GOLD analysis project Ga0209024, IMG submission 187380) | Deep subsurface microbial communities from Mt. Terri, Switzerland - Autotrophic microbial communities BRH/5 (SPAdes) (version 2) | ecosystem: Environmental > Aquatic > Deep subsurface >...
ATCCACGGGTCTTCCAGCACTTTGCCTTCGGACGAGGAATGCAGCAGATTGGCGTCGACCGAAAACGGCGCTTCGCCGCGCTTGTCCTTGGGCACGGCTATCTGATGCTTTTCAGCATATTGAATAAGATCGCTGCGCGATTTGAAATTCCATTCACGCCACGGTGCAATCACCCTGATGTCCGGGTTCAGCGCGCAGGCCGCTAGCTCAAAGCGCACCTGATCATTGCCTTTGCCGGTGGCGCCATGCGCAATGGCGTCGGCGCCGGTTTCAGTGGCGATCTCAATCAGCCGCTTGGCGATCAGCGGGCGCGCAATGCTCGTGCCCAGCAGATACACGCCTTCATACAGCGCATTGGCGCGAAACATCGGAAACACGAAATCACGCACAAACTCTTCGCGCATATCTTCGACATAGATGTGCTTGATGCCCAGCATCTCGGCTTTTTTGCGCGCCGGCGCCAGTTCCTCGCCCTGTCCCAGATCAGCCGTAAAGGTGATTACCTCGCAGCCATAGGTCTCCTGCAGCCATTTCAGGATGATTGATGTATCCAGCCCGCCGGAATAGGCGAGCACGACTTTTTTGATGTCAGACATGGGCTTGGGGTCCGTTTACAATAAGACTGAATTTTCGCGCGCACTATAGGCAAAACTGGCGGCGCTGGCCATGCGCATATGTAATTGCCATGAGGGTTAAATCAATTCTATCCTGCTGGAAAGCGGGTAAAATAATAATCCCGTCAACTATGGGGGGGGAACTCATGGGACGAATTCTCGCGGTTGTTTATGGCGTACTCAGTTACCTCGTCTTTTTGATCTCGTTTCTCTACGCCATTGGCTTTGTCACCAATTTCGGCGTTCCAAAGGGGATTGACTCGGGGACGCCGGGGCCAGTGTTGAGTTCCATTATCATCAATATGCTGCTTATGGGGATGTTCGCCGTGCAGCACAGCGTTATGGCCCGCCCGGGGTTCAAGGCATGGTGGACCAAAATAATCCCGGAACCAATCGAGCGAAGCACCTATGTGTTGTTGTCCAGTCTGGCGCTGATACTGCTGTACTGGCTGTGGCAGCCCATCCCCGGTCTGGTCTGGAGCGTTGAGGGCGTTGGCGCCACCATTCTGTGGGCGATCTGTGCTCTGGGTTGGGGGGTTGTGTTGCTCTCGACCCTGATGATCGGGCATTTCGAACTGTTTGGCTTACAGCAGGTCTATCAGAATCTGCGAAATCTGCAGTCCGTTGAGCCGAACCTGATAACGCCCGGTTTCTACGCGCTGGTGCGGCACCCGATCATGACGGGCTTCATCATCGCCTTTTGGGCGACGCCGCAAATGAGCTGGGGCCATCTGCTGTTCGCCGCCGTGACGACGATTTACATTGTGCTTGCGCTACAATTTGAGGAACGTGATCTGATTGGCATATTCGGCGACCGCTACCGGGAATATAGCCGCAAGGTGCCGATGCTGGTTCCGTTTCTGAAGCCCGGCCCTAAATGATTGACTGGCTTTGAGTGCCTTTGCGTGCCCGTTCGCTGGCGCTTTTCAGCTGGCCGCAGGCGGCCATGATGTCGCGGCCGCGTGGGGTGCGCACCGGGCTGGCGTAACCGGCGCGGTTAACGATTTCGGCGAATTTTTCGATCTGCGGCCAGTCGCTGCATTCATAGGGCGCGCCGGGCCATGGATTGAACGGGATCAGGTTAATTTTCGCCGGAATGCCCGCAATGATGCGCACCAGTTCGCGCGCATCCGCCAGGCTGTCATTAATGCCTTTCAGCATCACATATTCAAAGGTGATGCGCCGCGCGTTGGACGCGCCCGGATAGGCGCGGCACGCAGCCAGCAATTCGGAGATTGGATATTTGCGGTTCAGCGGCACGATCTCATCACGAATTTCATCGCGCACCGCATGCAGGGAAACCGCCAGATTGGTTCCGATTTCTTCGCCACAGCGTTTCATCATGGGCACGACGCCCGCAGTTGACAGCGTGATGCGGCGGCGTGACAGGCTCAGCCCTTCATTGTCCATGACGATCTGTAACGCCGCTTTGACATTGTCGAAATTATACAGCGGTTCACCCATGCCCATCATCACGATATTGGTCAGGTGGCGGTTTTCGCTTGTCCATTCGTCCAGCCGATCACGCGCCACCATCATCTGGGCGATAATTTCAGCGGGTGTCAGATTGCGCACCAGCATCTGCGTGCCAGTATGGCAGAAGGCGCAATTCAACGTGCAGCCGACCTGTGACGATACGCATAACGTGCCGCGCTCGTCCTCGGGTATGAAGACGGTTTCGGCTTCCTTGCCGTCGGCGAACCGCATCAGCCATTTACGGGTGCCGTCCGTGGAAATCTGCTCGCTGGTGATTTCGGGCCGCGCCAGCGTGAAACGCTCACTGAACAGGGTGCGCAAATCCCTGGAGATATTTGACATGGCGTCAAAATCCTGGACACCGCGAAAATACATCCAGTGCCAGATCTGTTGCGCGCGCATTTTCACATGACGTTCCGGAATGCCGGCGCCAAGCAGATGCGGCGCCAGCTCGGCGCGCGAAAGCCCGATCAGATTAACCTGCCCCGTTACCGGTGCATGGATGGTAGCGATGTCCATAAGTATGTTTTCTATTTTATGCCGCAGGCCTTGTTGATGGTCTTTAGCGCCGCGCTAAAGCCCTGCAACGAATAAGTATCCGTGGTTTTGGTGCCGCGCGATGAGACGCCCTCCAGAGTCAGTGACGCGCCCTGCTTCATGGCGGTAATTGCGCGTGCTTCATCGGCTGGTTTTTCTATCCAGGCGCCATCGTCTTGGGTGAACATTGAAAATTTCTGGCTGCCGATGGCCATGCTGGCGCTGCTGCCGGGCTTAAAGGGATAGCCAACAATCACACTGATTTCGGCGGTAACCTTGCTGGCGGGGCGATGGGTGACAAACAGAAAGATGTCACCGCGATTGACGCCAGCGGGCGCACTTTTACCGGGGGCGGCGCGCATATAGCAGGACTTGGAGTTTCCCTCGGTCACAACGAAGGCGTCCCAGTCGCGGCTGCTGCCAAGCAGGGTCTGCGCCGCCATGACCTGAGGCACCCCCAAGATCATCGCCACCAGGGCGCCACGCCAGAGCCCGTTAAGCGTTTTCGCGCAAAGCTTCATATGTATATGCATACGGCCACCTTCCTCAGATTTAGCTTTAGCCCTATACTATTTATTGACCCATAAGGGCAAGTACGGGAGGTTCGCAAGCAACGCGTCTTGTGATAAGTCTAATTCACAGATATTTAATTAACCTCGTCAAAACAGGAAATTACGATGAAAGCCGTTTTATGCAAGGCTCTGGGAATGCCCGAAACACTGGTGCTGGAAGAGGTCGAGGATTTCACCCCTGGTCCCGGGCAGGTGGTAATTGACGTGCATGCCTGCGGGGTTAATTTTCCCGACTATCTGATTATTCAGGGTAAATACCAGTCGAAGCCGAAGCTGCCGTTTTCACCGGGGGGCGAGGTGGCGGGCACGATCAATTCCATTGGGACAGGGGTTACGGGTCTGGCGCCCGGTGACCGGGTGCTGTGCTTTATCGGCACTGGTTGGGGCGGATTTGCCGAACAGGCGCTGGTGCGCGCCGAAATGGTGACCAAAATCCCGCCCCAGATGGATTACGCCACCGCATCGGCCTTTATCCTGACCTACGGCACCTCGTACTACGCGCTGAAGGACCGGGGCGATCTGCAACCCGGCGAAACCCTGCTGGTGCTGGGGGCTGCGGGCGGCGTCGGCCTTGCGGCCGTGGAACTGGGCAAGGCCATGGGCGCGCGGGTGATCGCCGCGGCGTCCACCGATGACAAGCTGGCGGTGTGCAAGGCGCATGGTGCAGACGAACTGATCAATTATGACAAGGAAGATCTGAAAGAGCGCATCAAGGCGCTGACCGGGGGCAAGGGCGCGGATGTGATTTATGATCCCGTTGGCGGTGATTATTCCGAAGCGGCCCTGCGCGCCATCAACTGGAACGGCCGTTTTCTGGTGGTAGGCTTCGCCAATGGCGAGATCCCGAAAATTCCACTGAACCTGACTTTGCTGAAAGGCTGCCAGGTCGTTGGTGTGTTCTGGGGCGCATCCATTGATCGCGATATCGCGCATTTCCAGAAGCGCAACAATGAACTGCTGCAATATTATGTGGATGGCAAACTCAAGCCCCTGGTGTCGGGAACATTCCCGCTGAAAGATGTGGCCACGGCGCTGAACCTTCTGGCGCAACGCAAGGTGACGGGTAAGCTGGTGCTGTTGACGGGCCGCAGTTAAACGGGAGGAAACATGGCAGAGTTTTTCGACCATATACCTGAAAATCTGCAGAATTTCATTGCCCAGCAAAAGATGTTTTTCGTCGCGACTGCGGCTGCAAGCGGGCGCATCAGTCTTTCTCCCAAGGGTATGGACACGTTTCGCTGCCTTGGCGCAAATCAGGCCGCCTATCTGGATCTGACCGGCAGCGGCAACGAAACGGCCGCCTACCTCAAGGCCGATGGGCGTGTCACGCTAATGTGGTGCAGTTTTGATCACCGGGCGCTGATCCTGCGGCTTTACGGCAAGGGCCGCACGTTGCAGCCCGGCGCACCTGAATGGGATGAACTGATAGGCAAATTTCCTGTCATTCCCGGTACGCGGCAGATCATGCTGTTCGATATTGACAGCGTGCAAACCTCGTGTGGCTATGCCGTGCCGGAATATGAACTGAAACGGGAACGTCCGGTCCTTTTGCAATGGGCCGAGAAAAAAACTCCGGAAGAATTACGGGCCTATCGTGCGCAAAAAAATGCCGTTAGCATTGATGGCTTCAACACAGGCCTGGTTGAGTAGCTTTCAAGAACAATAATAAATGGGGGTTGGTATGGAAAAGTTGGAACAAACGGTGCCGGGGGGAAGGGTGGCGGGCCGTTACGATGCGCGCTTCAAAACCGTGGCGGACCGGTTTGCTGCGAATTTTGCCGAACTTGATGAGTTGGGCGCATCCGTATGTGTCACGTTGAATGGCGAAACCGTCGTGGATTTGTGGGGCGGCCGGGTGGTGCCCGATGCGCCTGCGGCATGGAACGCGGACACGGTATCCATTGTGTTTTCCTCCACCAAGGGGGCGACGGCGCTGTGCGCGCATATTCTGGCGGACAGGGGCCAGCTGGACCTTGATGCGCCGGTGGCCGAATACTGGCCGGAATTTGCCCGCAAGGGTAAGGAAAAGGCGACCGTGCGCATGATGCTGGATCATAGCGTCGGGGTTCCGGTGCTGCGCGATCCTCTGGCCAAGGGCGCGGTGAACGATTGGGATTTGATGTGCGAACGGCTTGCGGATGAAACGCCATTCTGGGAACCGGGTCTGCGTCACGGCTATCATGCGCTGACGTTCGGCTGGACGGTGGGTGAACTGGTGCGCCGGGTGTCGGGCAAATCGCTGGGTACATTTTTTCGCGACGAAGTGGCCAAGCCGCTGAGCCTGGATTTCTGGATTGGTACACCTGAATTGATCGAATCGCGGGTTAGCCCGATTATTCAGTTCAAGCCGGCCAAGGGGGCACCGCTATCGCCGCTCGCCGAATTGGCGCTGGCCGACCGCAGCTCCATCCCCGCGCTGTTCCTGTTCAATGATGGGGGCTTTAATCCTAACCGGCGCGATTGCCACGCGTCGGAAATCGGCGCTGCAAATGGCATCACTAATGCGCGCGGGCTGGCTGGAATGTATGCACCGCTGGCCTGTGGCGGCACGGCGCGGGGGATAAAACTGGTAAGCCCGGAATCGGTTGCGCGCATGGGCCAGGTATCCATGGCGTCGCATCTGGACGAAACCCTTCGCGTGCCGACCCGGTTTTCCCTTGGTTTTATGAAGTCCATGGATAATCGCGCGCGCGGCAATTTCGGAAATATGGTGTTGAGCGAACGCGCCTTTGGCCATGTCGGCGCGGGCGGCAGCATCGGTTTTGCGGATCCGGGATGCGGGTTGTCGTTTGGCTATACGATGAACAAAATGGGCGACGGCCTATTGCTGAACGAACGCGGGCAGGGGCTGGTGGACGCCGCCTATCGCTGTCTGGGCTTCACATCCGCTGCGGGCGGCGTCTGGATTTGACCCCGCTCTTTTTATAGAGGCCCTGTGACGGGGTATTAGTTCGGGGCCACAATGAAACAAACCATCAAAAGCATCAGATGGGTCGTTCTTGCGCTTGTTGCGGGCGCGCTGCTCGGCCTTAATTTTCCTGATACGGCGTTGATTTTTTCGCCGGTGACGAAGTTTTTGCTGCAATTGATCAAGGCGGCGGCGACGCCTCTGGTGTTTTTTGCGGTAATGGAAGCCATATTGCGCCATCGCGTGGCGGGCGGCGATTTTTTCAGACTATTAGTTGTTACACTGATCAATGGCGGCATTGCTATTTCTATCGGTTTATTGGTCGCCAACATATTTGAGCCGGGGCAATATCTGGCGTTTCTGGGTGGCGACGTTACGGCCGCAACCCCGAACATCGATTTCCTCGACATGCTTGCCCAACAATTACCAACCAGCGTCGTCCAGCCCCTGGCGGACAACAGCATTATGCCTGTGGTGGTCATGGCCGTGGCGTTTGGTTTTGCGTGGCGTCATGTGCGCGCCCGCCAGACGGCGGATGCCGCATCGCTCATGGACAGCGGTGAGGCGTGGGTGTCGTTTGCGCGTGAGATGTGTGAAACCCTGCTGATCTGGATCGTTAAACTGATCCCGTTTGCGGTTTTTGCCGCCACCGCGAAGGTAACGGCCGAACATGGTCTGCATCCTTTTACAGGCCTGGGGCAATATGTTGGCCTGTGTATGCTGGGCATGGCGATCCATGTGGCGTTTACCTACAGCGCCTGGCTGCTGTTGTTTGTGCGGGTCAGCCTGCGCACATTCTGGCGTTATGCGATCGAACCCGTTGTGTACGCCTTTGGCGTAAACAGCAGCCTGGTGACGTTGCCGCTTACGTTGCGTGCACTGGATCAACTGGGCATTTCCAGGCGCGCTTCAACCCTGGCGGCTGTAGTCGGCACCAATCTGAACAATGACGGCATTATTCTGTATGAGGGGTTCACGTTGCTGGCGCTGGCCCAGGCCGGTGGCATAGAGATGAGTTTGGCCACACAGATTTTTGCCGCGCTCTATTGCATTGTGGCCGCCATGGGCGTTGCGGGCGTCCCTGAAGCGGGCATTGTGGCTCTCACCCTGGTGCTGGGCGGGTTGGGCATCCCGGTGGAGGCATTGGGCCTTTTATTGTCGGTTGACTGGATTCTCGCCCGGTCGCGCTCGTTGATGAATACGACATCCGACATGGTTGGTTCGATGATTTTGAACCGCTGGATTGAATTGGGCGCGCCGCAGAAACCGCCCGCGAGGCCTCATATATAGGGGGCGCCGGTCAGCAGATAATTCTGGACGTAATCGTTTACGCCGTCTTCAAGTTCCGTAAACGGACGATCATAGCCAAGCGCGCGCAGACTTCCCATTTCGGCCTGTGTGAAATACTGGTAATTGTCACGAATTTCCGGCGGGGTGTCCACATATTCGATGCGCGGCGGCACATTCATCGCTTTGAATACCGCGTGGGCAAGATCGGCAAAACTGCGCGCCTTGCCGGTGCCGATATTATATATGCCCTTGTAGTTTCCCTGCGATAAAAGCCAGATCACGGCGTCGGCGCAGTCCTTGACGTAGACGAAATCACGCAGCTGTCCGCCGTCCGGATAGGCGGGGTTGTGCGATTTGAACAGCTTCACCGTCTCGCCGCGCCGTACCGTATCAACGATCTGGCAGACAACCGATCGCATTTCGTCCTTGTGATATTCGTTAGGCCCATAGACATTGAAAAATTTAAGCCCCGCCCAGACGATAGGCTTGGGGCGTCCGCCGGCGGCCAGGCGGGCGACGCGGCGGTCAAACGCGTGTTTGCTCCAGCCATAGGCGTTAAGCGGGCGCAATTTTTCAAGCGCGTCCGGTTTCCAGTCATCTTCAAAGCCGGCACGTCCATCGCCATAGGTGGCGGCAGATGAGGCATAGATAAATGGCGTGCCGGATTTGCTGCACCAGTCCCACAAATCACATGACATACGAAAATTTGCGGCGATGATTTTGTCCACGTCCCGTTCGGTAGTGCTTGAAACGGCCCCCATGTGAATAATGCATTCGATGCGCATGCGGTGCTGATCGATAAAATCCAGCAGCGCCTCGGGGCGGATAATGTCATGCACTTCGTGACGCGCGATATTGCGCCATTTGTCCGTCGCGCCAAACCAGTCGCACACGATGATTTCACGATTGCCGCTCTGGCTGAGAGCAGCAATGATGTTGGAGCCTATAAAACCTGCTCCTCCGGTGACGACAATCATGCTTTAACTCCGTGCAGGGATTATTTAACGGGCCATTCGCGCTATTGTATTGGTCGTGGAAAAGCCGTCTTCGAGTTTGGCCAGCAGGATGCGCCCGCCATAGGAGTTTACTATCTCGTGGCCAACCACTTTCTCGATCGTATAGTCGGCGCCCTTTACCAGAACGTCGGGCCGGATTGCCTCAATCAGCCTGACGGGGGTGTCATCATCGAACAGCACCACCATGTCGACGCTGGCAAGGGACGCCAGCACAATAGCGCGCGCCATTTCACTCTGCACCGGACGTCCTTCGCCCTTCAGGCGTTTGACCGAGGCATCCGTATTGAGGCCCACCACCAGACGATCGCAGGCGTCCCGCGCCTGGCGCAGCAGGGACACATGCCCGGGATGCACCAGATCAAAGCAGCCATTGGTGAAGCCGATGCTTTTTCCCAGGGCCCGCCATTTTGCCACGGTTTCCAGCGCGCGCGGCAGATTGCGGACTTTCGCCTCTGCGCCTTGCAGGTCTGCGGCATGTAACACGCCCGCCAGATCGTCCAGATACACCACCGCCGTCCCCGCCTTGGACACAGCAAGACCGGAACTCGCATTTGCCAGAACTGCCGCGTCCTCTAACGGCGCACCAGCCGCAAGCGCCACGCCCAGCGTCGCCAGACAGGTGTCGCCCGCCCCTGATTCATCAAATACTTCCGGGGCCCGCGCGGCGATATGCCGGCCGGGCTTTCCTGACTCTATCAGGCTCATGCCGGCCTGCGCCCGGGTGACCAGAATCGCGCCGCCGACCTGCGCCAGGACGGTTTGTGCGGCGGTTTCAATGGTTGCATCGTCACGACAGGGCATGCCTGTGGCGGCAGACAGTTCGCGGGTGTTGGGGGTCAGTACCTGAACCCCAGAATAGCGGGTAAAATCATGGCTTTTAGGGTCGGCAATAACTGGCTTGCCGGCGGCATGACAGGTTTTGATCAGGTATTGCAGCATTTCGGGGTCCAGCACCCCCTTTGCATAATCCGACAGGATTACCAGGTTTGCATCGGTTAGCTCTGCTTCAAAAGTATTGAGTATTTGTGCTCTGGCATTATCATCAAGTGCCGTCGTGTTTTCGCGATCAGCGCGTAAAAGCTGTTGTGTGCCAACTAAATACCGGGTTTTTGTAGTCGTTATGCGCCCTGGCACCACCACAAGCCCGCTGTAAACATGCTCCAGTTCACCTATCTGCCGGGTGGCCAGATGCCCGGCCTCATCGTCTCCAATTACCGCGATAAAGGAAATTTGCGCGCCCAGCGCCGCGACGTTTCGCACAACGTTGCCCGCGCCCCCCAACATCGCGGTTTCACGCAGGACCCGTACCACGGGGATGGGTGCTTCAGGGGACACGCGCTCCACTTCGCCGTAGATAAACCGGTCAAGCATGACGTCGCCAACGCACACGATGCGAACATCCTTGAAACGTGGCAGATAAGTGGCAAGCTGACCTAGTTCACTCATTCCCAACTCACTAATTAGAATATAAATTAACCCTTTAGCACTGAGGTGCGGGATTGTTCATAGTACATTTAGTACTAAAGATTTTTTGTATGGGCTTTCGAAAAGCCAAAAATTGTGATATTATCAATATATCCTCAGGGTTCAGGCTTCTTTTGAAGCGGGGCAGAGGGTGGCTTGTTGGATCATTTTACAACCGTAGTGTAGTGAGGCTGCAAATTTGACGAGCAGTCTTTTTTAATCACCATACTATTTTAACCGCCATATTAAATGTGTCTATTTTAGCTCTTGTCTGAGGATTTCAGGTTCAAGCTCAGGTGCTTTGCTAGTGTTCTTTGGGAGATCCAGCATATCTGTCAGGATGGGTGAATGCGGACCTCGGGTTGATCTGATCTGTATACGTAAATTAGGTGGAACGTCTATACTTTAAACTGAACATGACCTTTAAACTACAGCCAAGCATATTCTTTATCAATTATTGACTGCGTGGGCGAAAGTGAGAATGCGTATGAGCAAGCAGGTAAGTAAAAAGAGCGATAGGAAGTCCGCTGGAGGCAGGGCCCCGGCGCCTAAGCTTGCGGCTTCCCGAAAACCTAAAACGGCTACCCAGACTAAAACCTCGGCGAGAGCCAAAGCGGCTGTCGCAAAAAAAACGGTGCAGCGCAAAGATGCAACTCCGGCAGCAAAAGCAACTTCTGCGGCAAAGGCAACTGCAAAGGCCTTAAAGCCAGTTGCAAAGTCTCCCAAACCGGCTATCGGACGCAAACCCGCGCCCTCGAAACCCTCGCGCGCCAAAGCGATAGAGGATAGCAAGAAGGCGCCCGCGATGGGCAAAAGGGCGACGGCGATCAAGGCAGCTGCAAAAAAGGCCAAGGCCATCAAGACAATGGCGCCAAAGGCGGAAACAACGGCCGTTAAGGTGAAATCGGCGCCTCAACCCGCCGGGAAAACAGCCAAGGCTGTGCCCGCTGGCGGCGAGGCCGGCGCTGCGAAAATTGAAAAACCGGTGCAAGTGGTTCTTCCCCCGTATAAAGCCCCGTCGGAATTTGATGGTTTCAAAGTGAATGATCATGTCGTTTATCCAACTCATGGGGTTGGAAAAATCGTCGCGGTCGAAGCACAGGAAATTGCCGGCACCAGGCTGGAACTTTTCGTGATTGAATTTGAGCAGGAAAAAATGACGTTGCGTGTGCCGCTGGGCAAGGCCAAGGCGGTGGGCATGCGGATACTGTCCAGCCGCGATACGGTGCGCACCGCATTGAAGACCCTGCGCGGGCGCGCGCGTATAAAACGCACAATGTGGAGCCGTCGCGCGCAGGAATATGAAGCCAAAATCAATTCCGGTGACCTGCTGTTAATCGCCGAAGTGGTGCGCGATCTGCACCGCGCCGAAGGGCAGCCGGAACAGTCCTATAGCGAGAGGCAGATCTACGAAGCCGCTCTGGACCGCATGGCGCGGGAAGTTGGTGCGGTGGAAGAACTGGATGCTATGGCGGCGCTGGAACGTGTAGGCGTTGCACTAAAGAAAGCGGCATAACGCATTTTTTATTCCGTTATTATCTTTACCCGCATGCCCGGGGACAGATTGTCGTTTTCACGTAATCCATTCAGGACGCGAAAACGTGGCTCACGATAATCGGAAAATGGCATACGTTGCGCCATGCCCGCTATACTGTCCCCAGACTTCACGGGAATGGGTTTAATGTGTAGCGGTCGTATTTTTGACGCTTCTTGCGGACTTAAGGCGCGAAAGCTGTATGTAAAGCGCTGAAGTTCGGCGCGCATTTGCGCACCTGGCTGATTGGGCGTCAGGATCATGATACGCGCCACCGTGTCGGGGGCAAAACCAATCGCAATCAGGCGTATCGATGCATTGCCTGACCGGGTCGCAATAGTGGTTTCGGCGGTTGCGGCCTGCATACCGTTGATGACAAGGCCTTCGGGATTGCGCAGGCGGACGTCATTTGCCCATACCGACGTCAGATAGACAGGCATCGACATGGCGCTTTTCAGAGGGGCCATATCAAACTTGATTTTAATCTCATCCGGTCCTTGCGCCACAACTGCGTCGGGGGCGTTCGTGATCTTGAAACCTGGTGGTACCGTAAAGGCAAAACGCATTTTCGGATGAATGAAATTGCGGTCGCGCACAAACCCGTGTTCCGAGCTGTCGCCATACACCATACCGTCAATGCTGTTTAGAAACTCGTCACGCAAGCGCGGCCGCGTTCGAACCGGCACGCCGGACTGCCGGGCGCTGTCGATCGCTTCAACAACCCGCTTCGCCGTTCGTGGATGGCTGGAAAGAAATTCGCCGGGGCTATTATTCTTATCCCGGTTCAAAGCGGATTCCAGCGCATCATGCGCTTCCATGGACTGCAGGAAATCAGCTTCTGCATAGGGATCATATCCGGCGCGAACCAGATAGCGCACCCCCAGTTGATCGGCTTCATATTCCTGATCTCGGGAATAGCTCAGCAAATAAAGCTGTCCCCCCTGTTGCACCAGATTATTGACAATCTGATTTCCAATCAGTGCGCCCAGTATGGCGCCGCCCAACGACATGCCGACGCTGCGGTTATAGCGCTGCGCGGTATGACGCGCCGCGACATGACCGACTTCATGGGCCAGTACGCTGGCGAGTTCCGCCTCGCTGTTGGCAAGAGCAATCAGGCCGCGTGTCACATAGACATAGCCACCCGGCAGCGCGAAGGCGTTCACGATCGGGCTGTCGAGTACTGTGAAATGAAAGGGCACCCCAGGTATTTCGGAATTTGCGACGATGCGCCCGCCGACCGCCGCGACATATCCCGATACCTGCGCTTCGTCATAGACGCCGCCATATTGTTTGATGATTTTGGGATGTTCCTCCGCCCCGATGGCTGATTCTTGTGACTTGGTAATAAATTGCGCACTGGACGGCGCAACACCGCCCGCCGATATGCCTATTGCGGCACCCATCAGTAGACGGAATAATTTTTGTATATGTTTCACTCCAACACCTCGATCTGTTCGGGATGGCTGACACGCAGCATCGGGCCATTCCAGTTGTCCAGCCATCCGCGTACTCTTATGATGCGGCCTTCATAGCTGCGCGGATCAATGCCCGCCGCCTTGAAACGCGCCCAGTCGCGGCGTTCAATAACCGCTGTGAAATCCGTCTTGTAGTCAGCGCCGAAATTCAAGAATATATAGTCACTGATTTTGGCAAATTTAAGAACCTTTCCCTGCACTATCTGAAAACTGTCGATCAATCCATTTAGTTCTGCGGGGGACCGCACTGAATAATATGGCAATTCCCAAATGCCACGCCGGGCGGCCCGTGCTTCGCCTTCCAGCGCCAGCATTTCCGTGACAAGCGCGCGGTTGTCGCTGAACGTATAAACCCGCGCCATGCCCAGGCGCAGCATTTCCCCCTGAATCCACAAACCGTCCGGTTGCCGGTACAGATGCGCCAGGGTACGGCGGTGCCGGTCCTGCCGCGCCCCGCCAAAACGCATTTGCACGGCGCGTCCGCGTGTTATTTCCTGCAACGCCTTGTGTGCCTCCTCCGCCAGCGGCCAGGGCTTGAAACCCGGCCGCCCCAGGGGCAGCTTGGGGGCCTGGATGCCCACCAGGCGCACGACCGTTCCGTTGTCCAGCACCAGGGTATCGCCGTCCGTAATCTCGCGCACCGCCTCTTTCAGCGAAACGGGGGCGTCTCGGCGAAGGCCGGAGTCTTTGTCTGCAACAAATTCCGGCGCTCCCAGCAACCTCGTTGGCAGCAGAATGAGAAACAAACTTATGACGTAAACATGGCGCATATCATCTGACCACCTTGCTGACTGGCGTATAGCAGGTTAGGCGAATATGCACCCGTTTAGTTATTACAGGTCTGGACGCCGTACGAAATCTACGAAGCCGTGAACAAACCGGTTCAGTTGTTTGCTGACCGCGTCGTCGGTAATAGTCCCGGATTCGTTGAACTTGGTATCTGCGCGGGAGATCAAGATCCGTTGGCCGAACCATGGTCTGGTGCCCAGAAGCCGGAGCACCGACAGCCAGGCGTCCTGGCTGAGGATTGTGCCATACTGCCCCGGTGAGGCGCCAATCACGGCGACCGGCTTGCCACCGAACACCCGCTGACTGTCTTCAGGCGGGCGGGACAGCCAGTCAATCACGTTCTTGAAAACGCCGGGTATCGAATTATTGTATTCCGGAGTTGCGAGAATTAGCCCGTCAGCGTCCGCAATCAGGTTTTTCAGCGTCTGTACCGGCATCGGAATGCCGTCGTTTTCCTCAATATCTCCGTTGTAAAGCGGGATACCATCAATCATCCCGATTATCAGTTCAACACCATCGGGCGTAAGACCGGCGGCCGTACGCAGCAGGGCTGAGTTAAATGAACCCTTCCGTAAACTTCCAGAAAGCCCAATCAGCTTCATGTCACACTGTTCCTTCCTTTGATTTACATCCACATGAAAACGTAGTGCCAGCGTAAAGGTTCCTGCCTAATGCCATGCTTTTCTGATATTGGTTGTGTATGTTACAGCTTGTTCCACAGGATTATGCGAGGGGATTGATCGTGGGTGTGTTCGAAACAAGGTGCCCGGCGTTATGGCTAGCGGCTTTTTTTACTTTCACTTCATCCGTAACGCAGGCCGCCAATCAGGATGGCGACCTGCTGGCCTTTTCCGCCGCCTATTTCGATGTCAATCAGCGTGACGAAACGGCGGGCGAATTTCGCATCGAATATCGCGCCGACGAACGCATGTGGATTTTCAAACCCTTTGGCGGGGCGATGGCGACAACCGACGGCGCATTGCATGGTTTTGCGGGCGTTTTGATCGATATTCCGCTGTGGGACAGGATTTACATCACCCCCAGTTTTGCGCCGGGCCTTTATCATGACGGAAATGGCAAGGATCTGTTCTATACGCTGGAATTCCGCAGCCAGATTGAAATCAGCTATCGCTTCAACAATGGTCATCGGCTTGGGGCCAGCTTCAACCATATTTCCAATGCCAATCTGGGCGATGACAATCCCGGGGTGGAAAGCGCCGCGCTGACCTACATCGTGCCGTTCGACGCTATTTTCAAGCGGTACTGATCCAGGGTTTCACGCAATTGCCGCCAGCAACTGCCGCAAAAACGCATCGCAGGCGGCAAGCTCTGACCGGGCGACAAATTCGTCGGGCTTGTGCGCCTGATCGATACTGCCGGGGCCGCACACCACGGCCGGTATTCCGGCGTCCTGAAAAATCCCTGCTTCGGTGGTATAGGAAACCGCATGCATGGCGTTGGAGCCGCGCAAGGCCGTAACCAGCACCTGGGCCGGTGAGGCGTCCTGCGGGGCCAGCGGTGGCACATCGGCGCGTTGCCTGGTGGTAATGCTGGCCTGCGCCGAAATGGCGCGCAACGCGGGCAGCACCTTATTCATGGCATAGGCGTTGAAGCGCGCGGCGATTTCGTCCGGGTCCTGGCCCGGCAGCGGGCGGATTTCCCATTGAAAGCGGCAGCGGCGCGGCAGAATGTTCAGTGCGGTCCCGCCATCGATAACGCCCACATGAAGGCTGCTATAGGGCGGATCAAAACGCCCCGACGCATCGCCGCGCGCCTGCATTTCCGCGCGCAGCCCGTGCAGATAATTGATCAGTTGCACCGCCACATCGATGGCGTTTACGCCGAGATGCGGGGTCGACGAATGCGCCTCCAGCCCGATGATTTCGGTCGTGAATGTGCGAATGCCCTTATGGCTGTTCACCACCTGCATCAGGGTCGGCTCGCCCACAATCACCGCGTTGGGGCGCGGCAGATGCGCCGCAATATGGCGCACCATGGAATGCACGCCCAGACAACCCACCTCTTCATCATAGGAAAACGCCAGATGCAGCGGTGTGCGCCCGACACCCGCCACAAATTCCGGAACCAGCGCCAGCGCACTGGCGATAAAGCCTTTCATGTCCGCCGTGCCGCGCCCATACAGGCGGCCATCTTGTTCGCGCAATGCAAACGGATCGCTGGCCCATTCCTGGCCATCGACGGGCACCACATCGGTATGCCCCGACAGCACGATGCCGCCGGGAACGTCACGCGGCCCAATGGTGGCGTACAGATTGGCCTTGGTGCTCGCATCATTATGGAACAGCATGGATTCGACCCCATGCCCTTCCAGATAGTCCTGCACAAACTCAATCAACGCCAGATTGGATTCCCGGCTGGTGGTGTCAAACGCCACCAGATGGGCCAGTAACTCTTGGGTGCTGAACGTCATGACGGTCATAGGCCTACCCGAACACCCCTTTTGCTTTCAGCGTGGCCAGTTCATCTGCGCTGACGCCGAGCTCAGAAAATACCTCGTCATTATGGGCGCCCATCTTTGGGGCCATGCTGCGCACACTGGACGGGGTCTTGGAAAATTGGATGGCGGGGCGCGGAAAGCGCACCTTGCCCATCACCGGATCGTCGGTTTCGATAAGCAGTTTGTTATGGACAATTTGCGGGTCGTTCAGCAAATCCGCGCGCAGATTGATTTTGGCGCAGGGCACCTGTTCCTTTGCAAAGCGCGCGACAATTTCCGCCGTGGTGAGCTTGGCGATTTCGGCGCTGGCGATTTTGCTGATTTCCGGCATTTTTGGCATGCGCCCCACCGGTTCGGCATATTCGGGATTGCTGGCCACGTCGGGCAGCGACAGCGCGCGGCACAGGCCCTGAAACTCATTGTCGCTGATATAAATGAACGTGATATAGCCATCCAGCGTCTTGGCGACATTCAGCAGGGCGCTGATCTCCGGCAGGTGCGGCGTGCCCACATAGGTGTAGTTCGACATGGCGTCGGACCACAGATAAGCCAGCCCCGCATCCAGCATGGCGACCTTCACATGCTGTCCGCCATTGCCGCGTTCGCGCGCGAACAGCGCCGCCAGCACCCCCTGCGCCACGGTCATGGCAGCGGCCTTGTCACATACAATATGGCGCACCGGTGCGGGCATGCCGGTGACCGGGTCGGCCTGCACGCCCATGAACCCGCTGACCGCCTGAATGACCGGATCATAGACCCGGTCCGTGCTCAGCGGCCCGGTTTCGCCATAGCCGCTGATCGACACATAGATGATATCGTCTTTCACCGCGCGGCAGGCGTCATAGCCGATGCCGATCCGATCCACCACGCCGGGGCGCATATTCTGGACGATCACATCGGCGGTTTTCACCAGACGCAGAAACAGCTCCCTGCCGCCTTCGGCGTGCATGTCAATGGTAACGCCGCGCTTGTTGCGGTTCATCACCGTAAAGCTGGCCGCCATGCCTTCGCGCATCGGCCCAAAGCGCCGCCCGATATCGCCATCGCCGGGCTCTTCCAGCTTGATCACGTCGGCCCCCATATCTCCCAGAATACCGGTGCTGAACGGCCCCGAAACATTGGTGCTCAGATCGAGAATACGTACCCCCTGCAAGGCTCCCGGCATTGGCGCTCCCTCCTCATTTTATTGTTGGCGCATATCCTGCCTGAGATTTTGGGGGTTGGCTAGGGCGAGGGTTATCCAACCACCCCCTTCTTGCGAAGCTTCGCGATCTCGTCCGGGCTGATCCCGATTTCCGTCAGCAACTCATCCGTGTTGCCACCCAGTTGCGGCG